>Ga0308408_1000623_pt1 | contig 19650 bp, 13 predicted proteins | sample HotsprSampleMSe3_FD_203466 | JGI IMG/M metagenome (GOLD analysis project Ga0308408, IMG submission 203466) | Hot spring phototrophic mat microbial communities from Mushroom Spring, Yellowstone National Park, Wyoming, United States - 20060912_MSe3 ... | reverse complement strand
ATGCGGTGAAGTTTACTCCGGCTGGTGGTGCGGTGACCTTGCAGGTGACGACCGACGTTACCCAGGGAACGATCAGCTTTGCGGTGAGTGATACCGGAATTGGGATTGCGCCTGAACAACTGTCGCGTCTCTTTCAGCCGTTTGTGCAGCTTGATAGTGGGTTGCGGCGCCAGCATGAAGGAACCGGTCTGGGCCTGGTGTTGGTACGACGGCTGACCGAACTGCACGGTGGTCGCGTTGCAGTCGAAAGTACGCCGAGTGTCGGTAGCACATTTACGGTCATTCTGCCCTATCAACCGGTCTTGCATGCCGATACGTCCTCCCATCCCGATAGTGCAGCGCCGATGCAGTTAGCGCTCGTGATCGAAGATTCGGTGACGACTGCTGATCAGTTGGCTCGTTATCTGGAAGAATTGCAGATTCAGCCGGTCTTGGTCACGTATGGTCACGAAGCCGTTGCACGGGCAAAAGATCTGCGTCCTGATCTGATCTTGCTTGATCCACAGATACCCGATCGGTCAGGCTGGGAGATACTGGCTGACCTGAAACGTGATCCTGAACTGGCTCCGATCCCGGTTGTTATTGTATCGGTCGTCGATGAGCCGGAACGTGGATTGGCTGCTGGTGCCGCAGCGTATCTGGTAAAACCGATCAATCGTGCTATGCTCCGGAGAACGTTGCGGCAGCTTTCAGAACTGAAGACGGATACATCGGTCAGCGATCATACCAATCAGCGTACGACTGTTGCCCGCATCTTATTGGCTGAAGATAACGAAACCAATCGGATGATATTGAGCGACTATCTGATCGCCCATGGGTACGAACTGCGTGTGGCTCGTACCGGGTACGAAGTGCTGGCACTTGTCACAGAATGGCATCCTGACCTGATCATCATGGACATACAAATACCTGAGATCGACGGGCTTGAGGTCATCAAACGGCTACGCGCCGATCAGCGGTTTGCCCAGACGCCAATCATTGCCGTGACGGCGCTGGCGATGCCGGGTGATCGTGAACGCTGTCTCGTGGCTGGTGCAACTGACTATCTCGCTAAACCGATCCGCTTACGGCAGTTGGTAGCACGAATTGAGCAGCTTCTGACCCATTCTCAGCATGCTCGCTAATTCGATACGCGATGGTATAGACGGCGTGCTACAATAAGACATAACTAATGAGATCGGTGTTCCTTCTCTGCCCCCATTGTCACGATGATGACCGATCTCGTCATCCCGGCAATCAGCACGCTTCCACCAGAGGATCGCCTTATGTTTGCACGGATCGCACTCAGTCTATTACTCGGTTTTATTTGCGGCACGACCGGTCTTGTCTTTATGCCTGATCTGGCCCGTGTGATAGGGCCGATAGTCTGTGTTGGTGATCTGCAACCAGATCGAAGTGACGGTGTGCTGGCCTTTCGCTGCCGTACCGTGAATGGTGACGAGCAGCGGCTACATCTTGGGCAAATGTTGCCTTATGCCATTATCAGCACATCGTTGCTGCTGGTACCGTCAGTACATACAGCACTGAAACGTTTTGAGCGGCGGCGCGTTATCATTCAACAAGCCATGGAACGTGATCTGGCAACATCGGTACCGGTACGCGCCGAGTTACTAAAAGTCACGATGGTCGGTTCGTATAAGCGTGCTATCTTGATGCGAGCGGTAGAGGTAGAATTGACGTTGTGGGTCTATCCGCCGGCGAATCGACCCTACGAAGCACGAGTGATCTGGTTGGTTGAAGAGGCTGGTCTCACCCACCTGCGACGCGGCGCAATGCTGAATGTGCGTATCAATCCGCTCCGGCCACAGCGCGTCTACCCGGCAGAAGAATGGGCCAGTTATCTCTGGAACGAAGCGGTGCCGGTGGTATGACACGGTTCGACGCGCTGCACTGCTCGCAGCGATAGAAGAGCGCAGCAGGGCTGCGCGCTTGCCGACCCACTGCATCTGCGGGCCGGAGGCCCGCGCACCCAGGTGGAGAGAAGAGCGAAGCAGCGCTGCGCTCGTGCCGACATCGTCTTGATTCTGGCCTTAGCGGGTGATCAGAAACCCAGATTTCTTATTGGGAACATACTGTACCCGTGCAGTCATTGCGTGAGGGGGTGCTACCATGCTTTCGCGCCGTCCCCCCCTTCCTCGCCCCTGGTAGGAGCGGACGGGGGCCAGGGGGTAGTGCCGGAGGCAAGCTCCCCCTTCCTCGCCCCTGGTGGCAGCAGACGGGGGGGCCAGGGGGTGTGCCGGAGGCAAGCTCCCCCTTCCTCGCCCCTGGTAGGAGCGGACGGGGGGGCCAGGGGGTAGTGCCGGAGGCAAGCTCCCCCTTCCTCGCCCCTGGTGGCAGCGGACGGGGGGCCAGGGGGTAGTGCCGGAGGCAAGCTCCCCCTTCCTCACCCCTGGTGGGAGCGGACGGGGGGCGGGTAGTGCCGGAGGCAACCCCCCCCTTCCTCGCCCGCAGCGCGGGAGAGGAAGGGGGGCAGGGGGGGAAGGTGAGGGGGCGTTAGCCGTGCTCTACAGCACCGGCGCTGAACTCGATGCTACCCGTTTCCGTCGCGTCTCGGTACATCTTCGGCCAGGCTCTTAGCTGCGTCGTACCTGAAATTCAGCCTGCCAGTTATCGAGAATGATCCACAGCACCAGGGCCAGTAACAACCAGTGTAATTGCGTGCGGATCAGGGCAATCAGGCTCGTCAGTTCACGAGCGAATGGCATAGTCTCGTATAGGGTCTGAAGCAGGCGCGCTGGTAATGCTTCAAGCTGCGTGACGAACTGAACTGCTCCTAACTGGAACCAGACAAGCTGATACAGGTATGAAACACCAAGCATTGATGCCAGGGTCAGCGCGGCGATAAGTGCAATAGCGAGATAAAGACGCCAGCGCGGCAGTGGTGGGTTCTCGGCGATTGCAACCGGCACTGTACCGGGCACCAGTTGCAGCAAACGGTTGGTTAATTCGGGTGGGGCTTCCCAACGCAGCTCGTGACGCAACGCCGCATCGAGCAGTTCTTCTGGTGGTGGTGTAGACAATGGTGTACTCATTTGTCACCTCCTTCCCCACTCCGGCAACAGGCGTAATGGTGTGATCTGGAGCATTTGCTCGTCGGGAGTTTTGCGTACCGCTTGCTCAACAACACGAGTTGCCAGTGGTTCGGTTGTACGGAGCAATTCGGCCAGTCGTTCTTTCCCCCGCCGAATATGACTCTTGACTGTGTTGAGGGGGAGATCAAGGATTTCGGCGATGTCCGTGTATTTCAAATCTTCAAAATAATACAAGGTCAAGACAAGGCGGTAGTGCGGTTCTAATTGTTCGAGTGCCCGTCGCACTTCGATCCGTAACTGACTCAGGTCGAGCGACTGTGCAGGGTCAATCAGTCGGTCATTATCGGCGATAGTTTGCAGAGCATCGAGTTCTTCATCGTCGGTTGCCGGTGGCACAATGGCAACCTGGCGTCCACGTCGGCGTAATTCATCACGGCACAAATTAATGACCAGTCGGTACAGCCATGTGGTAAAGCGGCTCTCACCGTTGTACTGCGGAAGTGTCCGAAAAAGACGGATAAATGCTTCCTGCGTCAAATCGGCGGCATCATCGGCATTTTTGAGCACGCTCATGGCAATGCTGTAGACGTAATGCTGCTGACTGATAATCAGTTCGGTGAGTGCTTGTTGATCACCCTGTTGGGCGCGCACAATCGTCTCACGAGATGGTTCAGCCACTGTTTCTTACTCCCGCGATGCCTTTCCGGGCATCACACTTGTGCTGCGATCGGCGAACAGCAGACTGGCTGATCATATAGACGATAGCGCAGTGATAAAAGTTGCACGAATCAGATTATGAGATGAAATTCTTGCCAGTGGTTTGGCTGGCAACAATCATCACAGTCGGTATGGGAAGATCGGGATAACAGCCTGCTTGCCGTGGGAAGGTAAGGGTAGAGTTCCCATCTGTAACGGCGTGTAAAGATGTTCCTATACCCGCACTAATGTGAGCAGAACCCGAATGATGAGATAGCCGTGCAATACCTGCAATCTCTTCATGCACAGGTAGAATCATTGTCCTACCCGCTCTCTGCGGATCACTCCACCGTCTCCGCACGAAAGCGCCGCCATATCAAATCCGAACCAGGGCGGGTAGTGCAATGCTAGCCGAGAATTGTTTTGCCGTCAACCGATACAGGGACGCACGATCAGGCGTCCCTGCTACGGTACCGGATCGTAGCCGCCACGGGCAAAGGGATGGCAACGTGCGATCCGCTTAATTGTCATCCAGCCACCACGCAGCGCTCCATACTTCTTGATTGCTTCATAGCCATAGTGTGAGCAGGTTGGTGTATAAATACAGCTCGGTGGCGTCCATGGCGAGATGGCGACCTGATAGAAGCGAATCAACTTCAGGAGTAGCCAGCGTAGCACAGCTTTACTCCAGCGGGTCCTTCCCAATAGCGAAGGCGCATGACGAGCAATTTCCTTGACCGATGCACGACAACTGCTCAACCGCAAAGCGTCGACCACCACTAACCCATGCGGTCGCCTCTTCGAGGATTCCGCGGGCAATATAGAAGACGGGGCCGGGTTCTGGACGGGTAATACAGTTCGAGCAACGGGTGATATGGTACACAAAGCGCCCGCGCTCTTCTTCAACGTGGCTCGACTGGTCGGAGAAACGATCAAACGTCTGGGCAGTAGCGTTCAGTACGATCTTAAGTTTCATGGTGATCGGCATTAGTTTTAATGCCAGGTCAGCCATGCCAAGCAACGGCCCGAACTCCTTCAGACCGAGCGAGAAAGCTACCCGTCCGGCTCGCAACTCAAGACCGCGTGCTCCGCGCGGTCCGTACATCGTACCAAGGGCCACCGAATATTTCGAGATGGCCTCGAAGGGGAACTCACGCTTAAGGTCATTCGGCGGATAGGCATCGATGTACTGTTGCAGATCGGCAAGCCGGAGCAAGGCCTTCACGCCGTTCTGACCCATGACTTCCTCCAGCGACAGGAAGCAGAGTCGGCCGATCTTATTAGGATAGTACAGGCCGCGGAAGGCTTCTACTGACGTCATGGGTTCTCTGGCTCCTTCTCACAGCTACGAAGAGAACAACTCTTTACGACAACATACATACTATAACAGAAAATCGCAATTAGCGCACAGTTTCCCAGACCAGATGCGCCAGTTCGGGCAAGATGAGGCGGTCGATTCCAAGCCGCACAGCGTTTGGCGAGCCGGGCAGACAAAAAATCAAGGTTCTACCCATGATACCGGCTGTTGCTCGCGACAGCATTGCTGCTGGCCCGATCTCGGCGAACGAGAGCATGCGGAAGATTTCACCGAAACCAGGTAAACGCTTTTCGAGCAAGGCATCAATCGCTTCAAAGGTACTATCTCGGCGGGAAATGCCGGTACCGCCGTTCGTAATGATGACTTTACACCCTTCAGCGGCAAACCGTCGTACCATTTCGACGATTTGGGCCGGCTCATCTCGCACCACGGCATATTGTACCACATTATGGCCGGCTTGCGTCAACGCTGTGCGAATGTATTGCCCGCTTTCGTCGGTGGCTTCGCTACGGCTATCGCTGATTGTCAATACCGCACAAGGGATTGCTGTGGTCTGAGTTGCGGCAAGGCGGCGATGTTCCTGATGACTCATACGCTGTTTCCTTGCTGTTTGCTGAACTCATTCTATCCTACCACATGTCTGGGTGAGATGTCCAACTCAAGAACGTCGATTGAGCAGCGCCAATAGGAAAGCGGGGGAAGGGACAGGTATGGGTTCCTTCTTCCTTCCTCTTCTGGCTGAGAGCGGAAGGGGCCGGGAAGAAGGTGAGGCGGCGTGGCGTGTGCGGTTTGGGTTGTGTCCGCCAAAGGTTGTCTGTCCCGTATCGAAGAGAGGAGATAGATATTGCACCGTTATCTTGCAATTGACTTGCAATTCATAACAGATATGTGATATATTCTTATCAGATATTATCCGCTTCTGCTTTCATCTTCGCAATGTAGCGCATCGCTCCCTCATCTCTCGCCACAGCTACGCGAGAGCTTTTTGTTATTCCGCCACATGTAGGAGGTGTCAATGAATATGACAACGAAGGTCAGCATCAGTCAAGATGACGTTATGGCCGTGCTCCGGCGGTGCTATGACCCTTGCTGTAAGGAGCGGCAAGTGAGCGTCGTTGATATGGGACTGATTGAACGGGTGGAGGTGGAGGGCAGCCAGGTAGCGATTGACATGATTCTCACGACGGGCTGGTGTCCGTTTGCCGTACATTTGCTGCAAATGATGGAAGAGGAGGTGAAAGCGTTACCCGGTATTGAGCAGGTGCAGGTCAATATTACCTGGGATACGCCATGGTCACCAGAACGAATGTCGGCATTGGCACGTGAACGGTTACGATTACCTCTTGAGCAGTTGCTGCCACTGCGTGAGGCACGAATACGTGCGACTCAGAAGGAGGGAGGCAATGATTGACGATGTGTTTGTCTTCGACGGCGTATGTCATGTGTTCAATTTCGACAAATCGAATGCGTTCGGGAAGCCGGGAGAGATGTTTATCGAACATTTGTATGCGTTTCACCAGGTTCTCAATGCACCCGGTGAAAAGACGTTAAGCCGCGAGGAGTACATGCGCGAGTGGCACGTCGATGAGATCGCCCGCATGGTCTTCGACGAAAGCCCCACCGATATGATTGTGGCGCAACCATTGCCGTTAACCGATCTGTTCAAGGATGGGCTGTCGAGCTGGGAGCGCTGTGCTGAGATGGCTCGCCGCTATCCTGAGCGGACTATCTTTTGGGGGTCAGTGAACCCGCTAGAGGGTAAAAAGGCGCTCGATTTGATGGAAGTCCAGGTGAAAGAATACGGTGCGCGCGGATTTAAACTCTACAATGTGCGCTACGATTACGGCCAACCGTTCCCCTGGCGGATGGACGATCCACGGGTTGCGTTTCCCATTTTCGAGAAGGCACTTGAACTGGGCGTGAATATTATCGGCGTACATAAAGGGGTGCCGCTTGGCCCACAGCCGATTGAGCATACGCAGGCGTGGGATATGGACGGCGCAGCCGCCAATTTCCCTGAGATCAATTTCATCATCTTTCACGTCGGTCTACCCTTTATCGATGAAATCTGCTGGCAACTGGTACGCTATCCTAACCTCTATGCCTCAATCGCGGCTACGGTCAATTTTGTAGTGCGTTCACCACGAGTCTTTGCTGAGACGATGGCGAAGTTGCTCTTCTGGTGTGGCGAGGATAAGATTATTTACGGTGGTGAGACGCCAATCTGGCATCCACGCGGTGCGCTGAAGGCATTCTGGGAGTTTGAGCTGCCAGAAGATATTGTACAAGGGTACGGCTGTGGTCAATTAACGAAGGAGGCGAAGAAGAAGATACTCGGTCTGAACCTTGCCCGCTTGCACGGCATTGATGTGGAAGAGAAGAAGCGGAGTCTTGGTATCGCAGCTTGATGCGAGAAAGGAGTGGCTGCGCTGAACGGTACGCGAGCATGTCTGGTAGAAGTTCTCTGACTTGAGTAGGACAACTTCTGTCCGGCATCCTGTGGTGAGCGGTTAGATCGCAGAACACGTCGTGTCAGGGCGTGGCACCACCGCGCCCTTTCATCTTTCTTTGTAAAGAACTCCACCGCTGTCCTTTGGCTCCCGCTTGACCGGTGTGCTGGCGGGCGCCGTTAACCAGAGGAAGTGCGCTCGGCCAATAACCACTCTAACGCTAGCAGATACCCACGCCAGCCTAGGCCGGTAATCTGGCCGCGGGCAATGGGGGCGATCACAGAGGTGTGACGAAACGCTTCACGCTGGTAAACGTTTGATAGATGTACTTCGATAATCGGTGCAGATACCATCGCCAACGCATCACGGAGCGAGAGGCCATAGTGGGTGAGCGCACCTGGATTGATGATGATCCCTGCTGCTTCCCAGCCGTGTGTTTGCACGGCATCTACCAGTTCACCTTCATGGTTTGACTGAATACAGATGATGTTGACACCTGCTTCCTCGCAACGCCGTTGGAGAGCAGTATTAATGTCGGCGAGTGTCGTCGTTCCGTAGATATGCGGTTCACGGCGGCCCAGCATGTTGAGGTTGGGGCCGTGGAGAACGAGAATAGTGGTTGTCATAACTTTCTGTCTCGTGTTCAAATGATCTTGTGATCGAAGGTCCTGCGTACTAGCCTCTGATCCCCTCTGGCCTGCTTTTCCGCGACAGAGTTATTGTACCTAAGAAATGATTCCAGTGCGTCTATCGTAAAACTTCCTGGGTGCGCGGGCCTCCGGCCCGCCACGCGGCAAAAACCCTCTCCCTTCCTCGCTCCGTGCGAGAAAGGAAGGGGGATCGAGGGACGGTGAGGGGTTCTAACCCCACGAATGCCGAGACCGGCATAATCGGCGTTTGGCAGGCAATGTGGGAATGAACCCCTACAAATCCCTGAAATACACGCGATTGTTTTTGTATTCCACTCCGTTTAGGTTCTTCAAGTCGGCACGCATCTGACGAGCGGTTTCGGCTACCTGAGTCATTTCAACGTGAGTGAATCGTCTGAATGCTAGCAGTGTCTTTCCCATTTCGTAGTAGAGTAAAGCGTTACCTCCTCGTCCCTGAAATGCCGGCAAAATGCCCATACCGTTAATCACTACCGCCTTTGTGCGATGCATAGTTATCAACAGATCGGCCAGCGAGAGCGGGTTGAGATGTCCCCTGGCACGCTGTAAGGCTGCCGAGACATCAGGAAAGGCGAAAAGGAATCCGACCACCTCACCAGCGTGCGTAATAATCTTAATGAGACGATGATCGGCCACGGTGATAATGCTCTGAACCACAAAGTCAGTTTCTCGTTCGGTGAGCGGGTAGTATTCCCAATTATGAATGAACGCTTTGTTATAAGCCTCCCCAATACGATCCACCCACTGAAGTAGTTCACGTTTGCTGGAAAAATGCTTGACCTGCAAGCGATGGCGCTCCATTACGCGCCGGGCAATCCGTTCGATACGTTCCGGAATCTTGAAGCTGTCAGAGGGCAAATAGCAGGATACAAAATCGACTTCTTTTTGAAAACCGAGCCCTTCAACCAGGTCAACATAATAGGGGTAGTTGTATGTCAGCATGGTCATCGTTTGGCGATGTTCAAATCCGCAGGTAAGCAAACCGTAGCCGTCAAGCGGTCCCATTCCCTTCGGACCAACAACGCGGTTCAGTCCACGTTTGTTGGCCCAGTCGAAGACGGCATCGAACAGAGCGGAGGCAGCTTCGGCGTCATGTTCGCAGTCGAAAAAGTAGAAGTTGGCTTCTCTGACACCGTGGTATTGATTGTATGGCCGGTTTTCCAGGGCTGCGATGCGTCCTACGTCACGCCCGTTATGCACGGCCAGGAAACACTCAACATCTGAATGCTCGTAGAAAGGGTGTTTTCGTGGGTTGAGTTGGGCGTAGGCATCGCTGTTAAGTGGCGGTACCCACTGCGGACAGTCTCTGTAAAGCCGGTGTGGTAGTTCAACAAAGCGCTTGATCTGCCTTTTGTTTGCAAAGTCCACTCGTTCGATGTGTACCATACCCTGTTCCGAGAGGTGAATACTCGTTAGCTATGATAGTTCTCCCTGATGAGGTGTTCTGTGCCCGCATGTGACCGGTCATTGTTCGGCCTCGTCGCGTATGCCTTTGTTCGCTATGAGTTGGTCAGATGGATGCTTTATTATATCTCGTACCAGAAAGGCAGGCATGGCCTTTGACCCACGTTTTGCGATGGGTGAGTGGAACTGAGCGCATGGTTCGTATCAAGCCGCAATCTGAGGTTGAGATAGATTGAAGCCCCACCTGAGGCGGTGGGGCAATGGTCTGTATGTCTAGGTTGATCTCTTCTGCGCTAGCGAGCTACAATCGGAATAAACACCGGTTCGCCAAAGATCGCCTGGCGAGTGAGATAGATCATCGATAGCCGAATGCTACTGCGTTGATTTGGGTCACGGCGAGATGTTGCTGTCAGGATCAGATCGTGGCGTAATGGTGCTGGTTGGATCAATGGTAAATCAACGTTGACGATAATCCCAACATCAATTGCGCCACCGTTGAGGGTAACACTGGTCGGCGCCACCTCTACTCTGAATTTGTTGCCCAAACCACTGGCAGTAAGATCAAAGGTGTCAGTATCATTCCCCAGATTTTCAAGCACGATACCGCTAAACGTAATCCGGTTACGACCGTCAGGGATGCCCTGGAGACGGTCACTACTCAGCGCAACGCCGGTTACCAGCCCAACGCGGACGCTATCGAAGACACTTGCAGTAATCGTTGCGTCGCTCCGCGACGTGACTGTAACGCGGATGCTGCTCAGTGCGGTATTGGCAGCGAGACCAGCCGGCAGAGTGAGTAAAACGGCGATGTCACGGCTTTCCCCCGGCCCCAGATCGACCTGATTGGGAGTTGCAATCACGCTGTGGCCGTCACCTTGTAGTGCGGTGATCGTGTACGAATCGGCGGTAAAGCCGAGGTTACGCACAGTGTGCGTGATGACGGTGGTAGAATCAGGCAGTGCAGTAACGGTTCGTGATGGTGTAATCTCAACATCGCGCAGGGCACCGACCTGAATAATGTTTTCAGCCGCGGCGAGCAGGGTCGTACCGCCATTGGCCCGTGCCTCAACCGTGATCGTATTGCTGGTGCCGGGCAGTGCACTAGTTGGGATGGGTATCGTCACAGTGATCACCGTACTACTACCAGGTCCTAAAACTGGACTGGTGGCAGGATTGACACTGAGACCTGTCCAGCTTGCATCGCTGCTTTGTACACTGAGATCGTAGGCAATGGTTGATGATCCACTATTGCGCAGCGTGTGCGTCAAGACCACTGTGGCCCCTGGTAAACTGTTAACGGTTGTCCCTGCTGACAGCTCAGCCCGATCAACACTGTTGACGGTGACACTATCAAGCACGTCAGCACTGACGGTGGGGTTCCCCTGAGAGGTTGCTCGCACAATGGCCGTTACCGTGGTACCGGCGCTGATGCCAGTGGGGATGGTAATCTGTACGGTGACAGTTGTGCTGGCATTACGCGCCAGGGTAGTTGTGGTTGTCGGAACAACCGTTGCGTTCCAACCAACCGGTAATCCGCTCAGCGTGAGTGTGAAGACGTCAGCCGCATTGCCCGTGTTCGTTAGAATGTGGGTGAAGGTGATCGCCTCGCCAGGATCGCCGTTAGCGGTAAGTGGTGTTGGAGCGAAGCTCAGATCGCGAATCGTCACTACCGTGACAGTAACGTTCGTACTGGCAGTACTATCAGGTGCAGGAGGTATTTGACCACCGTTACGCGCAATCGCCCGTACTTCTACAATAGCATTCCCGCCGTCGGCAGTTGCAGGTACGCTTACCTGTAGGGTGTACGTGCAGGTCGTGTTATCGGCAGGTAGCGGCGATGGACAGGTGCTGTTACCGCTAATCAGATTCCACCCTGTAGGTAGTGTTTGGTCGAAATCAAAAGGTGCTGCTGCATTGCCACCGTTGCGCACTGTCACAGTGATGGTTGCTGTGTCACCAGGGAGAACTGAGGCAGGCGTTACCAACGGTGTACCGACGAACACCGGGGTACCGCCACCGATGACCTGCACCGTGCCACTTGCCGTTTGGGTAGGCGGTGGGTTACTGCCTCCTGTCACGCCAGCCTGAACGGTGAAATTGTACGTGCCGACCGGCTCATTAGCGCTTGCGGTGACGGCAAGCGTAATCGGACGAGATTGACCAGCGGCCAGCGTGAATGAGCCTGCTGGCGTCACATTAAAGGTGAGACTAGAGGCGGGACTGGTAGTGGCGGGTGGCGTTATCGAAAAAGTATCGGTGAAGTTGCCGGTGTTGGTGATGGTATAGCTGAAGTTCACCGTTGCTGCCGGAGTCAGTTGTTGACTAGTCGGTGGTTGAGCGACGAACGAAAAATTGCGCACAACGGGGACACGAATTGTATCAACCGTCGCTGGATCGCTCTGCTCGGTAAAGGTCTGGCTCCCCTGCTGGCTCACCGCTCGCACTCGGAATGAGAATGGATAGTCTCCCGCGAGGAGGGTCGGACTATCTGGCGTATTCACAACGATAGTCAGCGTTGTTGTCGCGCCAGGATTCAAAGTTGAGCTGGCTAGGGTTGCAGACTGAATGCTCCAACCGGTAGGTGGTGTCCCGGTGAAGAGAGGTAAGCCGCTGATCCCGTCGGCTCGAACAACACTAAAGAGACCACTGAGCTGACCAGTATTGGTGACAGTATGAACAAACGTGACAGTATTCCCCGTCCGTTCAACAATCTGACCCGGTGAAATTTCAGGGCGCGCCGGAATAATCGTGACCGCCTGAGCAGTTGTCGTTAATGTTACCGGGTTCGAGACGGTTTGATCACTACGTGCGGTAACAGTTGTGGTATCAGTATCACCAGCAGTAGCGGTCAAGGGAACAATCACGCTGATGAGGACCTGCACACTACCGTTTGGTGGCACCTCTACCAGCGCTGGTCCGCTCGTCCATCCACGATTGCTATCAAGGAACAGCGTATAGGTGCGGGTCACCGAAGCGGTATGGCTCAGGGTGAGCGTGTATGTTGATGTGCTGCCGATACTAACTGCGCGGCTGCTACCACCGACAACCGTCAGGGTGGCGGTTGGCGCACTGCACGCATCAGTTGCATTCACGTCGAGCGCATTAGAGAAAGGTGAGCTGTTGCCGGTTGTAGGGTTGTGAACGGTTGCCGTAATAAATCCCAGACATCCGGTAATATTCGCGCTGAACGTCCCGCCACTGCCGGTTGTAGTACTGGTCAGAAAGACCGGTCCCTCACGATCACGGTCTGTCACGCTGGCACTGCTGGTGAAAATCTCAACGATGCAGCCGGTACCACAACCAGTTGTACCACTAACGATTGGCGAACCGGCAGTAATCGGATTAAACGTTGGCGCAGCGAGATTTCCGTTCGCGCCGCTGCCGAGACCAATTCCATCTTGTGCGTTATCCTGAGTTGTATTCCGTGAGATTAAAATACCGGTCACGGAGTCGGCTACGAAAATACCATGACCGGCACCGAGACGACCATTTCGTACCAGCCGATTACCGAACAGTTGATTGGTACTACTCCTAACGGTGATACCGTGAGCCGCATTGAATGCAGAGGTATTGCCCTGTCCGGTAAAAGCGATAAGATTAAACTCGATCCGGTTGTTACTACCGCTGTTGAGTTGAATACCGTCTCTCCGAGTAGTTGTGCCGCTACCGGGGGTATCGCTGCTCGATGCCCTTACACCAATTCGGTTACCGGTGATAAGGTTGTTATTCGCGTTATTACGAAGATTTATGCCGCGGTCAACGCCGCCAATCAGGTTATCACGGACGGTATTGTTACTTGCATTGCTGATCCGAAGACCTTCACTGTCGGCGACTATGTTGCTAGTGCCGTCCACCAGGAGACCACTCCCATCAGCTCGAATGCCGAGGTAGTTGCCCCAGACAGTATTGTTATTAGCTGTACAGCTTGTCGTACAAGGTTCGATCAGCACGGCGGCGCCAGAACCAGTAACGGCAAAGTTCCCAGCGGCAATCACATTGCGATCCGCCGGATTTGATCCCCCAATAATGGAATCGCTCCCGTTCTCGATCCAGATGCCAGCGTCGCCGGTACCGTAGCCTACAGGCGAACTGCTAATGGTTGTCGTTGTCGTTTGGGTGCCATTTGGATGAACGCCGATGTAATTCCCCCGTACCACTGTATTCCCAGAGCGAATGCGGATACCGTTTGTGCGTGCACCGGCGATCACATTACCTGGCCCAATAGTGGTCGAAATAGCATTACGACCAACAAACACACCTTCGCCACCGACTGACTGGTTAATGGTACCGTTCCCGACTGGGAAGGGATTACCACCCGCATCAAGCGCCACACCGATATAATTCCCAGCAATTGTCGTAGGTCCGGTAGCAAATGAGGTGTCGGCAATAACAATCCCACCTCTGGCATTCCCACTGATATAGTTCCGTCCGGCAAGGGGATTCAGTGGATCGCCGATCTCGGTATTGATTGCGCCATACACACCACCGCCGCTAACCAGGACACCGATGCGGTTGGCAATGACGGTACCGGTTGGGTTGACACCAATCCAGTTACCGGTAATGCGGGTGTTGCGAGGAATAGAGGGGGCGTTGCTGCTCGCAGCATTGCTAAACAAGACAATTCCGGCAGCATTCGTGCCGGTGTAGCCACCGATAACATTGTTACTGATGAATGTATTGAAGGCGTAATTCTCTACCGAGATGCCACCGAGATTATCCGCAGCGTTGCTCGTATCAAGATCGGCATCCCCGTTTACTGTGGTACCGATAAAGTTACCAACGATCTGGTTGCCATTGAGTGGGGTTGTATTCAGGTTGTTGCTCAACCCGATGTCGGCAACCGTATTGCCACTAATTACGTTCCGGTCGGCGGGATTACCGGTACCGATCCGGTTATTACTGGCCCCACCGTCGATCAGAATGCCGTAGCCAGTATTTGGCTCCGGTAAGCCGTTCAAATGCCCAATCCAGTTATTCACAATCAGATTGTTCTGAGCATTGTTACGTAGATAGATACCGGAGCCTCCGCTCGTGAAACCGATGCCCTTGCTAAAACGAATGATCACCAACCCGCGGATGACATTGTTATTTGAAGCGATAACAATACCGTGGGCCGGGATAACGTTATTACTACTATCGCGGAGCTGTTCACCACTGAGAATGAGTGTATGGTTTGTACCGGCATCGATGGTTGTGTTTCCTTCGGTCAAAGGTGGCAAACCGCTATCGCGGATGTAGATGGTGCCGCTCACACTGAAGGTAATTGTGTCGGGTACGCCATTACTGTTGGAAACGATGAGAGCCTCACGCAATGTACAGCCCCCCGGATCGGTGGTACAGGCGCCGTCGTTGGTGTCGGCAAGTGAATTGACGACCAGCGATGCAGCCCGTGCCGGTTCAGCGACCGGAAACAGACTGACCAAAAGCAATAGCAGGAGTGTGATCCGCAAGCGACGATACATAACGTCACTCCTTACTTCACGACCAGCGGTATCCAGACTGCCGGAACCAGCACACCTGACGAGTCCCGCACAACCGCCACATCCTGCACTTCGGCGCCGCTGAGTGGCTCGGTCGTATCGGGGATCGATGCCCAAATCCGTAGGGTTTCCCGACTACCGGGGAGGATCATTTCACTGATCCGTACTCGTACCCGTAGGACTATCTGATTAATTTTGCCGCTACCGGCCACATTGTCGAGTGTGACACGATTACCAATGATCGTGATGCCCGAAGTTGCCGACTCGAAAGCGATCAGGGTACTCCCACGACTGGCGGCAAAATTGAGCTGGAGGGTCGCCCGCCCGTTACTGGTATTGCGCAGGGTATGCAGGAAGACAACCTCGCGTCCAGCCTGCACATCTTGTTCGTAACTACTGCGCAATTCGGCGCTATAGCGCAGGCCAACGGTGGTGGTGTCGGTGATTGTAATGGCCTGTGCGCCGAATCCGCGTGGCGTAGCGGTGATAATCGTTGTTGCACGAACCGGATTACCGTCTGGCGTAGTCGTTTGTGCACCGGTAGGAACTGTGATCCGAACGGCAATCTCTGCACTCGCCCCCGGCGCCAAGGTTACCGTTGGTGTTAACACTGTCGTATTGTAGGTGTCAAGCCCAATCAGGTCGGCAGTGGTTGCACTCACATCGATGGGCACGGTCACGTTGCCATTGTTCGTGATTTGATGACGATAGATGTACGTATCGGCAGGAAGCACGGTAGCCGAGCTATTTGCCGGACTGGCCGTTAATACCGGTAATGCCTGCACTGCTGTGCGCAATGTCTGTGTGATCGGGTTCAGACCGGGTGCAGTCAATGATAGCGTTGTGGTATCGGTGATCGGTACCTGGATCGACGGGTGGCTACCGGTTGGTAACGTGAGCGTCACTGTAAGCACGCGACTGGCGCCAGGAGCAAGTGCAAAGCGATCAGTCGGCTCGACGCTTGGTGTCCAACCGCTTAGGGTGCCTGTGGTAGTAAGGCGGAGACGGTTAATCTGCAACGTTCCGTGATTCTCTACCTGTAGTCGATAACGAACAGTACTGCCAGGTGCTGCACTTTGATTGACTGGATCAAGCGGGGTCAGCCGTAGATCAACGGTCGGGGTGAAGATGTGAAATGACGATGTATTTCCAAACCGGTCTGTCGCAGCAAAGATGAGTTGAGGATAGGTGGCAGGAAGATCGATCATTTGTGCATTAAATACACCACTGGCGTCGACCTGATCGATCTCAGAGCGGATAACACCGTTGACTAACATCTCAAGCTGTTGCCAGCCTTGTCCGTCAGGGACAGCCAGATCGGGTTTCGGCGCATAGACTTGGATTGTGCAGCCAGCGCATGCTGAGATTGGAATGAGGTCTTCTTCACGCTCAGCCGCACTGGGAAAGATTCGACCGGTTATCAAACCGTCTTGTGAGAGTTGCAGGTCGAAGGGTGGATCAATACTGTGATTAGGCCGGTTGAGGGTCTGATCAGGATCAGGGCCGGTCCCGTTATACAGCGTTGTGTTATCGAGGTGAATACCCCCCAATCCATTCGCTGACATCTGATTTTGCGTGACACGAACTCGCTGGGCGCTATCGGTTACCAGCACCCCATAACCGGCATTGGATCGTATGCGATTGCCGGTTATCACCACACTACGGCTAGTACCACCGATCTGCACCCCATCACCACCGTTCTCCTCAATCTCATTCAGATTGTCAATCGTGACCGCATTCGAGTCGGTCAGGCGAATGCCATCATCTGTATTCAGCCGCAGCAGATTACCGCTTAAGGTAGCGGTCGTAACATTCGTTAACGCAATACCAACACCGGCCGGACGCGGCAGCAGCGTGGAGCTGCTGGCTGGATCGGCAATCCAGCCGATCTGGTTTTGGGTGATGGTTGCCGTCTGGACATCTGTCAGATCAATACCGGCAGTATTGCCATTACCGCCGATCACATTGCTGACAATTGTTACCTGCGATGCGCCGTTAACGCGAATAGCAGGGCCGGTATTGGCTGCGGCAACACTGTAGGCGTCGCCGGTTGTGTCACGGCGGAGACCAAGAACGTTGGTACGCACCGTAATGCTCACACTATTGCTACCACTGATGTCGATCCCTGGGCCATTCGCACCAGCGATCACATTTCCAGTTGTCAGACCGATTGTCAGATTGGTGCTGTTGTTCACAGTAATGCCGGCAGCAGCACTCCCTGCGACACTACGGCGACTAGCGTGTAACCCGATCACATTGTTATCAAAGGTCACATTGCTGGCATTTTGTATCTGTACATCAGCGGTGGTATTGGCGGCTATCGTGGAAGCAGTGACAGTAATGCCACTGGCACCATTGATGACCAGACCTTGTTCATTAGCAATGGCCACATTACCGGGGAGTGCACCAACGAATGCGTTTACCACTGCGATATTGCTGGCGTTAGGGCCAATCCAAATACCCGGTCCACCATTGCCACCGATACGTAGCAATGTACTGGCACTGCCAATGGTTGTCACTCCGGCGCTCTCACTTACGTAGATGCCACCTTGCGCATTTGGGCGGGCACTACTGCCACCCCGACTTAAACCAATCAACGCATAGCCATTGAGGTTCGTGTTGGCTGGCGAGGCACCTCCATTCGCGTGGATTCTAATCCCAACCCCGTTATTACCGCTAATGACCAATGGTTGGGTTGCACTCATGCTCCCGATCTGCGTGGCTTGGGCGCCATCTTCAATGCGGAGGCCATCACCGCCGTTGGCAAATGCACTTTCGCTCTCTAGATTAACTCCGATCAGATTACTGGCAACAGTCGTCGTATACGTTTGTGAACCACCGATCAGAATGCCACTCAATCCATTGGCGCCGATAATGTTCCGTTCAGCGTTGGTCGAGCCACCGACCAGATTCAGCTCTGCACGTCCATTCGGGTCAATAGTCGTGTCACTGAGTATCTGGATACCGAACCCGCCGTTAGGCCGAGCAGCAGTTGTGCTGGTAAAGAGAACGCCGATCCGATTACCCTGAATGCGATTTTGCGACGCATTACTGATCACGATACCATTAACGGTGTTCCCGGCAATTGTGTTCGGTGCATTAGCCGTGCCGATTTGGTTATTGCGAGCAGCACTGCCACTGATCACAATTCCGTTGCGGTTCCGTAAGTTGTCGGGTGGTATAGTGTTGTCGAGCAGTAAGCCAATAGTACAATTGCGGACAACATTATCAGCGCTGCTGATATAGATGCCACTCCCGCGATAGCTACCGGCGTCGTTGCTGGCACCATAGATGACCAGCCCTTCAATGATTGCTCCACCACCGCTGAGCACCAGACCTGCATCGCTGGCGTTGGCATTTATTGCAACCTGCGGTGCACCGCTCAGGAGATCAGCACTGATCGTCACATTTGGTCGGGTAATTGGTGGTAACCGTTGCGTGGTGGTGATAACATACGGTGCCGATCCCACCGACCCTTCAGTGATCAACTCAAAACTGATCGTTATCCGGTCTATGCCGCTGTTAGCATTTGCCTTTGCAATTGCCTGGCGCAGACTACAATTGTTGTTGGGGAGCTGGTCGGTGCAATGCACGTTGAGATCGGTTACGGCGTTATCAGCCAACGTATCGACGTACAGTGTAAGACTTGCTTGACTGAAACTCTGTCGTGGCCAGAGGAAGGTGTTTCCGATCAAGAACAGACCAACAACAAGCCACCAGATTTTGCGTGCAGACATGCTCTCTCCTTGCGCCAACATATAGCGCCCGGCATACTACGAAGCAGTGACGATCGGTAACGTTCCACTTGATGTAGATTGTAGCACGCTCATCTGGTGGCGAGAACAGGCGATGATACAGGAATTTAGTACTGATTTTTATAGACGGGGTAGCACACCAATTGCCCGTAAATACGCAATCGAAGCGGCGTACTGCTGATCTTCGTACAGACAGATCTGCTCTTCGCCAGCACCGCGTTCCCAGGGTGTACGCCAGTCGTCATCGCGTAAGCGCATCGTTTGGGCGAAGAGGCGCAAAGCTGGTAGAACCTCGCGCACATCGCATGGTGGGTATCCCTGCCACCAGTCATCATCGAGAATCCGCACATGACGTGCACTATGACTGACCAGCTCAATCTGACAGGTTACTTCTGGGGTATACTGCTCGATCAGGTTAAAGATATGGCGAATGTCGAGATCACCTTCACCTAATGCGCAACGAACGAGCCGCCAGCCATGGGGTGTTGGATACGTTTCGTAATCGGCGAGATGCACATTCCGAATCAAAGGCCCCAGTCGTTCAAAGGCAGTGTATGGTGTTTCACCAACAATCAGACAATTCACGGCATCAAAGCAAACACCAATGTATGGACTATCAACGGCAGCACAGATGGAGGTCAGATCAGCACTAGTGGCATCTTGATGGTTCTCAACGGCCAGGATAACGTTGTGTTCAGCCGCCAGGTCGATCACGGTGCGCAATCGGTCAGTAACGTCAGCCAGATGAGCTGACCAGTTATCGGTGAAAGAACGGCGGTATCCTTCCAACACTGGGCTGATCAGTACTCGTAACACCCGTGCACCGAGCATCGCTGCGGCAGGAATA
>Ga0308408_1000612_pt1 | contig 19849 bp, 26 predicted proteins | sample HotsprSampleMSe3_FD_203466 | JGI IMG/M metagenome (GOLD analysis project Ga0308408, IMG submission 203466) | Hot spring phototrophic mat microbial communities from Mushroom Spring, Yellowstone National Park, Wyoming, United States - 20060912_MSe3 ... | reverse complement strand
CTTTCACCTCTATGCGGTGCTGCTGGGCTATGGTCTCTTCAAGCTGATGGAGCACAACCCCGCTTGGCGTCTCCTGTTGGCGCAGCTTGGGGGAATGTGGCTGGTGGCTTTTCCGAATTGGGGTAGGAATTATGTGTAAGGTTTTGTGTAAAAAAGGGGGGTACCAGTTGAGAAGGGAGGTACCCCATGGACCAGGATACCCTGCGGATGATTTTGAGGGAAGCGGTGAGGGAAACCACGACCGAGGTTTTGCAGATTCTGCTGAACGCTGACCGGGAGGCTTTCTTGCAGGAACACGGAGGCCGCAAAAACGGCCACTATTCCAGGAAGCTGGAGACCGCTTTTGGCCAGGTGGGGCTGGCCATCCCCCGAGATCGGGAAGGGAGGTACTACCCCAGCCTGCTCCAGCCCTACGCCCGCCGCCTGGTGGACGTGGGGGAGGTGGCCATCGCCCTTTACGCTTCCGGGGTGACGCAGCGCAAGGCGGCGGAGGTGCTGCAGCTGCTCTTCGGGATGCGCTACACCCACCAGACGATCAGTACCCTCACCGACCAGGTCTTGCAGGCGGCAGCGCAGTTCCGGCAAAGGCCCCTGCCGGAGGAGCTGGCCTTGGTCTACCTGGATGGACTGTTTCTCAAGGTGCCGGGTGAGGAGGGGGTGGAGCGCGCTGCGGTCTACGTGGCCCTGGGGGTCACTCCGGCGGGGGAACGGCAGGTGCTGGGCTACTGGCTCTTGCCCGGCGAGAACGCTTTAGCCTGGGAAGAGGTGTTGAAGGGCTTGTGGCATCGGGGCCTGAAGCGGGTGCTGTTGTTCATCACCGATGGTCTGGGGGGCCTTCAGCCCGCCCGCCAGAGGGTCTACCCGCTGGCGGAATGGCCACGCTGCGTGGTGCATGGGGTGCGCAGCAGCCTTTCCCAGGTGCGGGTGCGGGATCGAGGGCCGTTGGCCGAAGACCTGCGGCGGGTGTACCGGACGGAGGCGTTGGGGGCTGAAGAGCTCCAGGCCCGCTGGGGCGGGCGGTACCCGGGGGTGGTGCGGCTGTGGTGGGAGGATTCGGGGGCCTTTTTGCGCTTCTACGACTACCCCAAGCCGCTATGGCCCTATCTCAGGAGCACCAATCCGATGGAGCGGCTGATCCGGGAGATACGGCGTGGGACCAGGGTACGGGATCACAAGTTTCCCAGCGAAGGGGCTGTGTACAAGCTGTTGTACCTGGAGTGCGAAAGGCAAGAAGGGAAGTGGGAGGAGAGGAAGCGCAGGGGATTTGCGGAGGCCAAAGAGACACTGGAGCAGATGTTGTGGGAGCGGTACTTCCCCTGTACACAGACTCTTACACATAAATCTTGACACGACCACAAAACACGATTCCGACGGGCTGAAGTGATGAGACAGCCTATGGTTTTATCAACGTTCAACTGCGTAAGTCCTAATACCTATAAGGCGCTTCTTGGAGGGAAGGGGTATATTGCAAAGCAATGAGATTTTTGATCCTTCCATTATTTTGGGGTTTGGTTCTGGCAGCCCGCTTTGCCGCTTTTAGTGTGGAGCCCTTTGGTACCCAGATATTGAACCTCGACACCGGCGTGACCACCCTGCCTCAGGGGGGCATCCTCACAGATAACGAAAACGGACTCCGCCTGAGGGCAGCTTAAATAAGGAAGGGATGTTTATTCGAGCTAGAGCCCTTGAGCTCCTCTCGCAAAAGGAGAGCTTCCAGGCCCAGGCCCTGGAGTACGACATCCCCAGGCAGGAAGCACGCTACACCCGCCTCTCCTTCTCTAACCCCGACTTCAAAAACCTGCAAGCCGAACGTGCGCTGGTCCTGCTGGAAGAGGGAATCTTGGTAGGAAAGGGGATCTTGGCCGAGAAGCCCGCTCTAAAAGCAGAGCTACTGGTGGTGGATTTGAAGCGCCGCGAAGCCTTGGTCGGCGGGAATTTTTCCTTGAGAGAAGGGCAGCGCGTGCTTACCGGCACGGGACCTTCAGCCCGGCTTTTGATTCAGTTAGGAGTTACGCAGTTGAGGTTGACCGGACACACTTCTGTGTTGTGAGATAGCTATACCCATCCCTCTTTAGAGGAGGTAAAGCCCATGAACCCTCCCAAGTGCGATGACCTGGGCTACATCCACTTCCTGATCGCTGCGCAGAAGGTCTTCACCTGCACCGAGGCCGCCCGCTGTGCCCCGGAAGGGGCGCGCCCTCCGGCCCACGAGGCCTTCACCCGCCTGCTGCAAAGGCAGCCTCCCGACACAAAGGCGCTGTGGCGGGCAGCCCAGGCTTTCGGGGCTGCTGGTGCTGGAGGATAAGCCCTATGCCCGGCAGATGGAGCGGGTGACCTTTCACTGGAGCGGTAAGCAGCGCAGGGTGGTGCAGGGCATCGCCCTGATGACCTTGCTCCGCACCCAGGGGCAGGCCCTCCTCCCCCTGGTGTACAGACGACAGTCTGTCCCGAAGGGGATCGTCCCCGGCGACCTCCGGGTGTACGACAAGCCGGCTGGGGGCCCGAGCAAGAACCCGCACTTTCGCGAGATGCTACAAACTGCCCATGGGCGGGGCTTCAGGCCGGCGTATGTGCGGATGGATAGCTGGTACGCCTCTTTGGAGCACCTCAGGCAGATTGCTGCGCTGACCCGGCTGAAGCACAATCGGCTGGTGAACCCGGATGGGCGGGGCAACCGACCCATCGAGGCGGTGGCGGTTCCGCCGGAGGGGCGGGCGGTACACCTGAAGGGCTTTGGGTTCGTCCAGGTGTTTCGGACGGTCTCAAGGGACGGGGACGCGGAGTACTGGGCGACCAATGACCTGCAGATGGAGGAAGGGAAGCGGGCAGAACTGGAAAGGCAGGGCTGGGGGATCCGGGCGCTCAAGCAGTGCTGTGGGGTGGAGCGGGCCCAGGTGCGCAAGGCGGTGGCCATATTGGGGCATCTGCACCTGGCTTTGCGAGCCTTCCTGCGCCTGGAGGTCTACCGATTACGGACGGGAGCCAAGGCGGCCATCGTCCGAGATGCTATCCGGCATTACCTGGCGCATCCCATCCATACCCTCCAACCAACTGCGTAAGTCCTATCAGTTTAGTTTCGGGCGCCTAAAGGCCGATACGCGGGTTCCCCAGGGCCACCGCTTGCTACGGTATACTGTACCCTGATGGTTCGACCGTGGGCGACTTTCCTGGTAGTCTTTCTTTTGGCTTTTCAGGCTAGAGCACAAGAAGCAGCTCTGGGCTTAGGCCTGGGAATGGGTGTTGGATGCGCTCAACCCGAAGTTAGAGTCCAGGTATCCCAAGGAGATGCTTTTGGTGGCGTCAGTGCTGGGCTTTGTGAATCCTGGAGGTTTGCTCTTCAGGCGGGGCTCAGGCTGTTTTCCAGCCCTGTATATGGCGCCGCTAGCTTAGATGTCTCGGGAGGTGCGCTTGGATTTGGCCTTCAGGCGCTCTATCGACAGGAGGTTCTGCCTGCCTGGCCTTTGCTTCCCTGGCCCGGGCTTTCCCTAGATGCAGTGTTGGGTATTTCTTTGATTCGCTTGCCGATGGGGATGTGGATACCAAGCCCGAGGGCTACGCTGGGCTTCACGGTAAGCTGGGGGCTAAGTCCTGAGGGTCTCTGGAAAAGGGAGAGCGGAGGCGGGTTTGCTGTGGGCTCAGCAGGGGCAAGGGAGTACCAGGAACCCACTTCGCAAAGCCTTCTTCGGCTTTTTCAATCACTTTTAGAGTCAACGCGAAGCAGCGTTATTGCCAGCTTGAGTGGGTTGTACACGGATTTCTTTACAGACCTGCAGATTACCGATGTTTCGGTCGTTGGCAAAAACGCTGTTACGGTAGGCACATACAACGTGGGTGCTACACGAAGGACAGATGGCAAAAGGTTGACTCAAAACTTGCACCTCCTGCATAGCCTGCATAAACCTGCTTTTCCTCTCACTTCATCCGGCGGTGGGTGCCAGAGGCCTAGGGCATGAAGTTCCCCCAGTGCCGCCTGAGCTACAAGTCCGGGCAAGAGAAGGCGCAGGGACCCCCTGGCCGCCTCCCGCCAGGTCAGCCCCTCTCCCTCCTGCTCCATCCGCACCCAGTGCGCCAGCAGGTAGGCGAGAAAGCAAAGCACCAGGAAGCGATGCACCCCTAAGGGGGTTCTCTGGCCGAATCGCCCCAAAGAAAACTCGCTTTTCATGGCCTTGAAGAAATGCTCGATGCTGAACCTCCGCCTGCCCCACAGGCGCACCGTCCTTCCGCTGGCGGGAAAGGTGGCCACCACACACCGCCATTCCCATTTCCCCTTGGGCAGAGGGTAGCGGTACCCACTGACCCAGACCGGAAAGGCCAGACCCCGTAGGTAAACCTTGCTCCCCTGCCGCCTGATAAGAAATCCCCCGGACTCTATCCATTAGTATGGAGTTATGCAACTCACCAAACACCAACGCCGCCCGCGCCTGGAACTGCAACTGCGGCACCATCCGGATAACCTCCAGGCCCTCTAGACCCCATCGAACGCGCCCGCTGGCAGGCCCTCTGGCTGCTGGCCAAAGGCCAGTCCATCCCCCAGGTCGCCAGCAACCTCGGCTATGGCGAACGCTGGGTTCGTTCGCTGATCCACCGCTACAACCAGGGCCTGCCCATGAAGAACCTCCGGCACCAGAACAAAGGCCAGGCCCCTCTCCTGTCCCCCGAACTCCAGGAGGCCTTCTATCAGGCCCTGCTCCAGCCCCATCCCAGGGATGGGCTTTGGAACATACGCAACGCCGCCGAGTGGCTTAGCCAGCGGCTGGGACGTCCGGTGGACCCCCGGCGGGCCTGGAGCTGGATGCGCCGCCTGGGCTTTGCCCCCCTGCGCCCACGACCCCGCCACCGGCAGGCCGACCCCGAGGCGCGGGCCGCTTTCAAAAAAAACTCTTCCTGATGGTTTTCTGGTTGAAGCTGCTCTTCCGCTGGAGGTATGGGCTTTTGCTGCGCACCGGCTGGGGCTCAAGCCCATCCGCCGACGGGTATGGGCCCCGCCGGCCCGGGAGCGGCCCCGCTATCGCTGGCTGTCGTGAGACCGGGAACCGGGGAAAGCGAGTACGGGCTGCTGCCCTCGGTCTCAACAGAGGCCTTCCACCTGGTGCTGTCCTCTTTTGCCCGAATGAGGGGGGCTGGGGAGGGCAGGCTGGTGCTGCTGGTGCTGGATGGGCTGGCACACCTCCAGGCAGGTACAGGTGCCAGAGGGCGTGGGGCTTTGTTTTCTGCCCCCCTACCCGCCTGAGCTGCAGCCGGTGGAGCGAACCTGGGGGCTGATGGATGGGGTGGTGGCCAATGGGCAGGTGGAGGATGAAGAGGCGCTGTGGAGCAAGGTGGAAGCCCGCTGCGCCTACCTGCAGACCCAGCCTGCGCTCATACAGGGCTACACCCTGTTTCATTGGTGGCCGGGGGGATGCTAAGGGAACGATTCAGAAGGATTTCATATGAGGTTCAGGAGGCGCTGGCCCTCCCGCGTCCTCCGATCCCGCTGCATCCCCACCACCGCCTCCAGGCCCATCCCCTGCACCCCCGTGAGGAAGCAGAGGGTGCCGGAGGCTTGGGTGGGAGTGGGACGCCAGCAAGCCCATTCTCTTCTCCTTCCCCGAGGGCCTGCCCCCGGGGAGGTACCAGGTGCGCATCGTCCTCTTCGGCCAGCACCGTCTGGCCCAAAAGCCAGGGTACGTTCTCCCTTTTGAGGTGGAGCGATGAGGTGGGTTCTGGGTTCCCTTGCCCTTATCCTCGGCTTCGGAGGCAGCCTTTTCCTCCTGGAAAACGCTTTGAGCGCCCAAAGGGACCTCCCCCTGGCCTGCCTCCCCGGCCCCCTGCCCAGGGAGGCGGCCCTTTACAGAAACGGGGCCCTGGAGATCCCCCTCTGCCGAAAGGCCCAGGTGCGGATGGTCCTCGAGGGCACGCTGGCCCAGGGGAGGGGGCCCTGGGCCATGGTGGTGGAGGGGCGGCGGGCTCTCTGGCAGGGAGAGGTGCGGGGGCGCCGGGAAGTAAGGGTGGAGGCCACGGGGGAAGGGACCCTGGCCCTGGCCTTCACCAACTACCTCTACCAGCCTCCCGAGGACCGGAACCTCTTTCTGAGGGAACTCACGGTGGAACCCCGCTGAAGGCCTACCTGACCCTCAGGCCAAAGCCCAAGGAAAACCCCTTCCAGGCCCCCACCTCCTCCCCTGGCTGGGGGAGGGGGAAGTCCCTGAGGCCCAGGGTGTAGCCTCCGGTGTCCGAGGCGGAAAAAACCAGGGGGCTTTCCAGCCTGGGGGAGCGGTTCAGGTTGACCCTGGCCTCGGAAAGGGGCACCTCCAGGTCGAAAAGGCCCAGAGAGGCCTCTCCCCTAAGCTCGCCGGTGTCCACCAGGAAGGTGGCCTCCTTCAGGGAAAGCCGGAGGTCCTCCCCGCAGGGGCAGGGGGTGGCGAGGAAGCCAAAGAGCCGGGCCTCCTTCTCGGTGAAGGTGGCCTTCTCGGCCCGCACCCGGTAGGCGGGGGTGGTGAGGCGGACCTTCCGGCCCTCCGGAGGGGAGCTGAGGGTAAGCTCGGCCGCCTCCGCCCTCAAGCTCCCCCGGGCCAGGCGCACCTCCTTCAGGAGCTTGCCCTCCAGGCGCCAGCCCTGGGCCAGCCCGGTGAGCCCCTCGGCCTGGAAGGTTCCCTCCCCTTCCAGGTAGACGATCCTTGGGGCCTCGAGGCGGAAGCCCTTCCCCTCCAGGCAGGCCCGGCCCTCAAAGACTAGGGCTTCCCCGTCGTAGCTCATCTCCTCGCCCCCCAGAAGCCCCTCCTCGGTTTCCAGGGTGTAGGGCCTCTCCGCGCACGGGCCCGCCAAGGCGGCACCCAAGAGGAGAACCCAGGCCAGCGTCCGCTTCATGCGGAAGAGGATACCCCAGCTTCAGGGCTTCCAGCCCGAGGGAGCCGCCGGGTAGGGCGGGGCCTGGTTCCGCCTCAGCTCCACCCGGAAAAGCCGGCTTAGGGTGACCGTGCCCCGGGTGCGGGCCGCCTCCCCCAGGGCCTGGTCCAAGAGGGCGGCGAGCTCCATCAGGAAGCGGTCCTGCTGTGCCTTGTCCACGGGCAGGGCCCCGAAGGTGAAGCAGGATGGGTTCACCGCCTGGCAGTGCCTCTCCAGGCGGAGCTTCCCCCCGAGGAAGTAGAGCCGCCACCCCCCCAGGTCTACCCGATACCCCGCCCTGAGGAGATCCCGGTACTGGAGGGATAGGCGCGCTGCTCCATCATGGCCCGCACGTAGGCCTCCAGGAGATCCCGGTACTGGAGGGATAGGCCCTCCCACAGGGCCCGGGCCTCCTCGCCCCTCGGGCTTAGGGTGTAGCACCACCCCTTGGCCCCTCCCGCTGTCAAGGTCTGGCTTTGGGTGAGCCCCCAGTCCTGGGCCAGGACCGGGCCCCACCAGGCCAGGGCGGGAACCATCCAGCGGATCATGGGACTCATTTTACTCATGGCTCAGCGGAAGAGGGAGAGAAGGGCTAGGACCACCCCTATGGCGGTGAGGAGGAGCATGGTCTTGTTGAAGGCGGTATTGATCTCGGCCTTCACCTCTTGGCGCAGGCTTTCAATGCGCCCTTCCAGCTTGGTCTCTACGGCCTGGATTCGCTCCTCCAAGCTGGTCTCTACCGCCCGGATTTGCCCTTCCAGACTGGCCTTAACTTCTTGGATTTGCCTCTCCAGCTTGGTCTCAACTTCTTGGATTCGTCCATCCAGCCTGGTCTCTGCCGCCTGGATTTGCCTTTCCAGCTTGCTCTCTAACGCCTGGATTCGTCCCTCTAGCTTGGCCTCCATTCCCTGGACTTCTTCCCGTAGGCCGTCAATGCGCCGGGAGAGGTCGTTGATCAGGGGAGGGAGTATTTGGACCGTGGTCTCCACGATCCCCTCCAGCTTTTCCAGGCGCTCCAGCATCCGGTCCTCGGGCATACCTTCATCCTACTCCCTTTCTTGCCTCTTCCGGGAGAGGGTGTGTTATATTCCCTCCCATGAGTGCGCCGATTGGCTTCAGCAGCCAGGGCCTCCGTGGGGCTACTGCCCGGGACTTCGCCTTGCTCACCCCGCTGGGCATGGACAACTCGGACGGGGTGAAGTAGTTCTGCGACAAGGCCTGGCTCCTCTTCCCGGGCTCGGGGACTGAGCCTGTGATCCGGATCTGCCCCGAAGCCTCGAGCTGGTGCAAGCAATTATCCGAGGAGACTCGAGCGATAGTGGAGTGGTAAACCCGGGGGCACTTAAACGAGACGTGGTTTTTTTGATCATCTTTCTTTCTCGGGGTAGCTTATGACGACCACAGACGCACTTCTGGAAGCTTTAAAGGAAAAGATCTCCCGCCGCACCGCCGTGGTGGGGGTGGTGGGCTTAGGGTACGTGGGCCTTCCCTTTGCTGTGGAAAAAGCCAAAGTAGGTTTCCGCGTCCTGGGCGTGGAGCAGAACCCCTCGCGGGTGCAAAAGGTGAACCGTGGGGAGAGCTACATCGGGGACGTTGGGGTGGAGGAGCTGAAGGAGGTAGTGGCCAAGGGCCTCCTCTCCGCCGAAACCGGCTTTGAGCGGGTCCCGGAGATGGATGTCATCGTCATCGCCGTGCCCACGCCTCTCACCCGGAACCTCACCCCCGACCTCCAGTACGTGGAGCGGGTGACGAGGGAGATCGCCAAGCGCCTCCGCCCATGCCAGCTCGTGAGCCTTGAGTCCACCACCTACCCCGGCACCACCGAGGAGGTCATGCTCCCCATCTTGGAAGAAAGCGGCCTCAAGGTGGAGGAGGACTTCTTCCTGGTCCACTCCCCCGAGCGGGTGGACCCCGGCAATAGGCGCTACACCACAAAGAACACCACCAAGGTGGTGGGCGGGATAGGCCCCAGATCCCTGGAGGCGGGCGTTCACTTTTACGGCCAGACCATTGAACGGGTGGTCGCGGTGTCCAGCGCCAAGGCGGCGGAGATGGTCAAGGTCTTTGAGAACACCTTTCGGGCGGTGAACATTGCCCTGGTGAACGAGCTGGCCATGCTCTGCGACCGCATGGGGCTCAACGTCTGGGAGGTGCTGGATGCCGCCTTCACCAAGCCCTTCGGCATCATGCCCTTCTACCCCGGCCCCGGCGTAGGGGGGCACTGCATCCCCATAGACCCCCACTACCTGGAGTGGAAGGCCAAGGAGTACAACTTCAACACCCACTTCATCGCCCTGGCAGGGGAGATCAACCGGAGGATGCCCGAGTTCACCGTGGAGAAGGCCCTCCGCCTCCTGGCCCAAGAGGGCGTCCCGGTGCGGGGGGCTAGGGTGCTGGTCCTGGGTGTGGCCTACAAGCGGGACGTGGCCGACCACCGGGAGAGCCCGGCCATAGAGGTCATCCGGGGCCTAAAGCGCCTGGGGGCCGAGGTGGTCTACCATGACCCCCTGATCCCAAGCTTCCAGGACCATGGCCTCCGCATGGAAAGCGTTCCCTTAAGCGAGGACCTCCTGGCTTCCCAGGACCTGGTGATCGTGGCCACAGACCACAGCAACTTTGACTATGATGGGCTGGTGCGCCGGGCCAAGAGGGTGTTGGACGCCCGGGGCGCCACCCGGCACCTGCCCAGGGAGCTTACGGAAGGGAAGGTGGTCCTCCTGTGAGGCGCTTCGCCCTGACGGGACTCGCGGGCTACATCGCCCCCCGCCACCTGAAGGCCATAAAGGAGGTGGGGGGGAGCCTGGTGGCGGCCCTGGACCCGGCCACCAGCGTGGGGATAGTGGACAGTTACTTTCCTGAGACGGCCTTCTTCACCGAGCCGGAGCTGTTTGAAGCCTACCTCGAGGACCTGGCGGTTCGGGGCCAGGGGGTGGATTACTTGAGCGTCGCCGCTCCCAACTACCTTCACCTACCGCACATCCGTATGGCTTTCCGGCTGGGGGCGGACGCCATCTCCGAAAAGCCCCTGGTCCTCTGGCCGGAGGAGGTGGAGAACCTCAAGGCCTGGGAGGAGCGGACGGGGAGGCGGGTCTACACCATCCTCCAGCTCAGGGTCCACCCCTCCCTGGTGGCCCTTAGGGAGCGTCTTCTCAAGGAGGAGGGTCCCTTTGAGGTCCTCCTCACCTACGTCACCGGCCGGGGGGCCTGGTACCTGAAGACCTGGAAGGCAGAGGAGGCCAAGAGCGGGGGGCTCGCCACCAACATCGGCATTCACTTCTTTGACCTCCTTACCTGGTTCTTCGGCGAGGCCGAGCGGGTGGAGGTCCACGCCCGCACCCCCACCGTGAACGCCGGGTACCTGGAGCTAAAGCGGGCCCGGGCGCGCTGGTTTTTGTCCATAGATCCCTCCTTCGTCCCCGAGCCGTGGCGCTCTCAGGGCAAGCGCACGTACCGCTCCATCGCCATAGACGGGGAAGAGGTGGAGTTCTCCGAGGGCTTCACCGACCTCCACACCGAGGTCTACCGCAAGACCTTGGCGGGGGAGGGGTTTGGCCTCGCCGAGGCCAGGGAGGCAATCCGGGTAGCGGCGGAGGTGCGCACCCTTCCCCTCAAGGACCCCACGCCCGAGGTCCGCCATCCCTTTTTGAGGTGAGCCGTGGACTACTTCAAGCACGAGAGCGCTTACGTGGACGAAGGGGCCAAGGTGGGTAAGGGGACCCGCATCTGGCACTTTTGCCACGTCATGGCGGGCGCAGAGATCGGCGAGGGTTGCACCCTGGGGCAAAACGTCTTCGTGGCCAAAGGGGTTCGGATCGGTAACGGAGTGAAGATACAGAACAACGTCTCCGTCTATGAGGGCGTGACCCTGGAGGACGAGGTCTTCGTGGGCCCCTCGGCGGTCTTCACCAACGTGCGCACCCCCCGCGCCTCCTTTCCCCGCAACCGCCCCGAGGATTTCCTGCCCACCGTGATCAAAAGGGGAGCCACCATCGGGGCCAATGCCACGATCGTCTGCGGGGTTACCTTAGGGGAGTGGTGCTTCGTAGCGGCGGGAGCGGTGGTCACCAAGGACGTGCCTCCTTACGCCTTGGTGGCTGGGGTCCCCGCCCGCAGGCTTGGCTGGGTGTGCGAGTGCGGGGAAAGGCTTGTGTTTGCGAGCGAGGAGGCTACCTGCGGGGCTTGCGGCAGGCGCTACCGCCAGGCGGCTCCTGAGCGGGTGGAGAAGGTGGGGTAGCCTGTGTGCGGCATCGCTGGCCTTGTTCTCCGCACCCCTGACCCCAGGGGGGTGGTTCTCCTAGAGGGCCTTTCCCGTGCCCTCGCCCACAGGGGACCCGACGACCGGGGCTATCTCCTCTGGGGTAAGGAGGGCCCTGTGGCCGTGCGGGATCCGGTCCCCGTGGAGAGCTTCCGCCTGGGGCTCGCCCATAGGCGCCTCTCCATACTGGACCTCACGGAGGCGGGGTGGCAGCCCATGCCCTCCCCGGACGGGCGCCTCTACGTGGTCTACAACGGGGAGGTCTACAACTTCCTGGAGCTTCGCGAAGCCCTCAAGGCGAGGGGCCACGCTTTCCGAAGCGCTTCGGACACCGAGGTTCTCCTCGCCGCCTGGCGGGAGTGGGGTGAGGGGAGCCTAACGCGCCTTGTGGGCATGTTCACCTTCGCCCTCTTGGACACAGAGGAGAAGGCCCTCTACCTGGTGCGGGACTTCTTCGGCATCAAACCCCTTTACTACGCCTTCCTTCCCGGAGGCCTCGCCTTCGCCTCCGAGATCCCCCCTCTCCTCTCCCTCCCAGGGGTGAGGAGGCGCGTGAACCCCGAGAGGCTCTACGCCTACCTGCGCTTCGGCCTCACCGACCACGGCGGGGAGACCCTTTTCGCCGAGGTGCGCCAGGTGCCTCCCGGCCACTACCTACGGGTGCCCCTGGAAGCGTCGAAGGGGGCGGAGCTCGTCCGCTACTGGAACCTCTTCCCGGAGGAAGGGGGGGATCTGAGCTTCAAAGAGGCGGCTGACAGGCTCAGGGAGCTCTTTCTAGAGAGCGTGCGCTTGCACTTGAGGAGCGACGTGCCCCTGGGGTTTGCCCTTTCTGGGGGAATAGACTCTTCGGCTATCGTGTGCGCCGTGCGCCATCTGGAGCCCCACCTAGAACTCCACACCTTCAGCTTCGTGGCCGAGGACGAGGCGGTTTCTGAGGAGCGGTACGTGGACCGGGTGGCGGAGGCCTGTGGCGTGCGGGTCCACAAGGTGCGCATTACGCCTGAGGAACTCGTACAGAATCTGGGCGCTCTGGTCCGCATCCAGGGGGAGCCCTTCGGCAGCACCAGCATCTACGCCCAGCACCGGGTTTTCCGGAGGGCGAGGGAGGAGGGCATCAAGGTCATGCTGGACGGCCAGGGGGCCGATGAGCTGTTGGCGGGCTACGTGAGCTACGGAGCCGCCCGGGTGGCCTCCCTCCTGGCCTCGGGGAGGCCCCTCGAGGCCCTGGCCCTTCTCCGGAGGCTCTCCCGGCTACCCGGCAGGGAGGGAACCTGGAAGCGGGTTCTGGGGAGGCTTCTTCCCCCTGTCCTCCAGCCCCTCGCCCGCCACCTGGGCGGGGAGGCCCTTCTTCCCCCATGGCTCAACGCCTCCTGGTTCGCTGAAAGGGGCGTGGTGCCGAAGCCGCCCTCCCGCCTCCTGGGCCCCTGTAGGGACCACCTCCGCCAGGAACTCCTGGAGGCCCTCACCGAGATGAGCCTACCCATGCTCCTCCGGTACGAGGACCGAAACTCCATGGCCCACTCCATAGAGAGCCGAGTGCCCTTTCTCACCCCCGCCCTCGCCCGCTTCGTCCTCGGCTTGCCCGAGGCGTACATCCTGGCTCCCGATGGCACCAGCAAGGCCGTGTTCCGAGAGGCCATGCGGGGCCTGGTTCCCGAGGAAGTGCTTGGCAGGAGGGACAAGATCGGCTTCGCCACGCCTGAACTCCGCTGGCTTAGGGCCCTTGGCCCCTGGGTGGAGGCCCTGCTCCGGGGAGAGGTCCTGAGGTCCATCCCTGCCCTCCGCCCGGAGGAGGTGCTTAAGGAGTGGCGGGAGGTGGCCGAGGGGCGGAAGCGCTTTGACTTTCGGGTGTGGCGGTGGGTCAACCTGGTGGCCTGGTCCGAGGCCTTCGGGGTGGAGTGTGATTGAGCCTGCCTGGGGGTGAGCTTTGAGGATACCCGTCTACGACCCACTACCTGAGGTGGAGTTCCTCTGGCCTGAGCTAGAAGAGGCCTTCCGCCGGGTGATGCGCTCGGGGCGGTACATCCTGGGCCCCGAGGTGGAGGCCTTTGAGGAAGAGGTGGCCGCCTATTTGAGGGTGAAGCACGCCATCGGGGTGAACTCCGGAACAGATGCCCTGGTCATCGCCCTCCGCGCCCTGGGCGTGGGCCCGGGGGACGAGGTGATCACCACCCCCTTCACCTTCTTCGCCACCGCCGAGGCCATCAGCCTGGTGGGGGCGACCCCGGTCTTCGTGGACATAGACCCGAGGACCTTCAACATTAACCCCGACCTAATACCCTCCGCCATCACCCCTCGGACCAAGGCCATCCTCCCCGTCCACCTCTACGGCCTGCCCGCCGAGATGGACCCCATCCTGGAGATCGCCCGCTCCCACGGCCTCAAGGTACTGGAGGACTGCGCCCAGGCCTTCGGAGCCACCTACAAGGGCAAAAAGGTGGGTACCCTGGGGGATGCCGGGGGCTTCTCCTTCTTTCCCACCAAGAACCTAGGGGGCTTTGGGGACGGGGGGCTCATCGTTACGAACAGCGATGAGGTGGCCGACCTCGCCCGCATGCTTCGGGCCCACGGTTCCCGGCGGAAGTACTACAACGAGAGGGTGGGCTACAACTCCCGCTTGGATGCCCTGCAGGCGGCTTTTCTTCGGGTGAAGCTCAGGCATGTGGACGCCTGGAACGAGGCCCGCCGCCAGGTGGCCCTGCGCTACAACGAACTTCTTTCGGACATCCCGGGGCTTGTTCTGCCGGAGGTCTCCCCAGGCCACGTCTTTCACCAGTACACGGTGCGGATTCCTGGGCGGCGGGATGAGGTGCAGCGGGCCCTCGAGGCCCAGGGCATCGGCACCATGGTCTACTACCCCGTTCCCCTCCACCGCCTTCCTGTTTACGCCCACATGGGGCTTTCCTTGCCCCAGGCTGAGCGGGCCAGCGAGGAGGTCCTTTCCCTCCCCATGGGGCCTGCCCTGGGTGCGGAAAACCTGAGCCGGGTGCGAGAGGCCTTGTGGGGCGCTCTGAAGGGCTTATGAGGGTCTTGCGCCGCCTGCGCCAAAGCACCTTCTTCCGGGGCGTGCTGGCCATCGCCGGGGGAACGGCCCTGGCGCAGGTAGCTGGCGTTCTTTTCCTTCCCCTTCTTACCCGCCTTTATAGTCCGGAGGCCTTAGGTCTTTGGGGCCTTTTTGTCAGCTTTTTGGGGGTGGCCTCGGTGGCGGCCACCCTGCGCTACGAGGTGGCCATCGTGGCCGCTAGCTCTGAGGAGGAGGCCCTGGCCCTGACCCGGAGCACCCTAGCCCTGGCCGTCGTTATGGGCTTCCTAGGTGTTCTGGTCCTGGAGCTCATGCGCCGGGCGGACCTTTTGGGCTACGGAGCGCTTCCTTCCTGGGTTGCACCCCTGGGCTTCGCCGCCCTCACAGGAACGGCCTGGGGAATGGCTCTTCGCTACTATGCCGTGCGCCAGGGTGCTTTCGGGCTGGTGGGACGCTTTGCAGTGGCTCAAGGAGTGATCAGACCTGTGAGTCAGATTTTGCTGTCCCCTGCTGGTGTTGAAGGGCTTCTTTTGGGAGAGACTGTCGGCCGCTTCTTGGGTCTGACGGCCCTGTGGCGCGTCTTACCCCGGACTTCTGGTCCCTGGTGGCACCTGGATGTCCTTCTTAGGTTTCGCTCCTTTCCCTTGCTTCAGCTGCCTTCATCTTTCCTCGACATGCTCGCCTTGATGGCCCCAGTGCCTGTTTTTGTAGCCTTATATGGCCCTGCGGTGGGTGGCGCCTTGGCCTTGGCCCAGAGGGCTGTGGGCTTGCCAGTTTCCCTCGTGGGGGGAGCTGTGGCGGATGTCTTTTACGGTCGTGCTGCTGAGCTAGCGCGTGCGGATTCGGAACGGGTTAGACCGTTTTTGGTGCAAACCTCGGCTAGGCTCTTGCTTATGGCTCTTCCATTTGGCCTGGCTCTTGGGATTGCGGCCCCTTTCCTGGCCCCTTGGGTCTTTGGAGAACCCTGGGCACTCGCCGGCGAGATGATGAGTATCATGGCGCCTTGGATGGTGGCGCAGCTTGTGGTAAGCCCCGTAAGCCGGGTGGTGTTTCTTTCGCGATTTCCTTGGGCAAAGTTGGTGTATGATGCCTTGTCTGTTTTAGCAGTAGGGGCGCTTTTCATAGTCCATCTGTCGCCGGAGGAAGCTTTGAAGCTTCTTACGTGGCTCTACGTAGCCTTATACGCTTTATACTGGGTCATTTTGCTATGGCTTGCGGGGGACGAGAGTTTGTCTGCACCCAGGGTTGGTGGAGCGAAAGGTGAATAAACCCTAGAGTCTGCTAAGAGGCCGATCGTAAACCATCAAGAACTTTCGGTAATAACAGAATCGAGAAGGCCAGCCAGTGAAAACCCTTCAGCGTTTCGGTAAGTCGTTCGTAGTCACGCGCCAGCCGACGAAAACGAGCCATCCAGGCAAAGCTGCGCTCAACTACCCAACGCCGGGGAAGCAACACGAAGCCCCTTTTGGCTTCCTCCAGCTTGACCACACACAGCGCTATCCCTTCCTGCGCAGCCGCCTGCTCCGCCTCCGAGCCCTGATCTACGTATGCGATTTCGACCCGCTGGTCGGTAACAGCTTGCACCGCCTGGGAGAGCCCCCCCACCTGGCTGCGTTCCTGCGCGTTGGCAGGGGTAACCAGCAGGGCCAGCAGATGACCCAGGGTATCCACCGCCATGTGCACCTGGCTGCCTTTATGGCCCCATCGTAGCCTGCCCGCTCCCCGCTCTCGGGGCTGGACTGCAAGGTTCGTGCAGCATGGATAGCGGCGCTGGGTTGGGCTGCTCGACCCTGCCACAGCTGCAGGTCATGCACCAGGTCTTCCAACACCCCCGCTCCATCCAGCGCCGGGCCTGCTCACGAACGATGTGGGGTGGGGGGAAGTCGTGGGGCAGGTACTCCCACTGGGCACCGGTTTTTACCAGCCAGCGCAGGGCGTTGAACACTTCCCGCAGGTGGTATTTTCGCTGGCTTGCGTCCAGAGGCAGCAGGGTCAGGTAGGGCATCACGAAGGCCCATTCCTCATCGCTTACGTCGGAGGGATATGGACGGCGGTTCATGCTATAAACATAACTGACGGCCTTTGTTTCGAATAGGTTCTTACCAGACTCTATGTTCCTGACCATAATCTGTTGTGCTCAGGAAGGCGTGGGAGCTTGCCACGGAGGGGAAGCGCTCTTTTGGCTTTGGCGAGTGCGACGGGTAAACTTGTGTGCGTGGCGCGGGTGTCTGAGGTGAACCACTCATGAAGGTCGTTTCAGTCGTGGGGGCGCGTCCCCAGTTCATCAAGGCCGCCGTGGTTTCCCGCACTCTCAGGGAGGCGGGGCTTTTGGAGGTGTTGGTCCACACGGGGCAGCACTACGACCCGGGGCTCTCCGAGGTCTTCTTCCGGGAGCTGGACATCCCTCCTCCCGACTACCACCTGGGCATCGGGGGGGGAACCCACGGAGAGAACACGGGGCGCATGATAGAGGCCATAGAGCGGGTGCTTCTGGAGGAGCGCCCCGACTGGGTGTTGGTCTATGGGGACACGGATAGCACCCTGGCGGGGGCCATCGCGGCGGTGAAGCTCCATATCCCTGTGGCCCACGTGGAGGCGGGCCTCCGCTCCTTCAACCGGAGGATGCCCGAGGAGATCAACCGGGTTCTCACGGATCATGCCTCGGACCTCCTCTTCGCCCCCTCCGAAACCGCCGTGAGGAACCTTTTGCGGGAAGGGATAGATGAGGATAGGGTAAAGCTGGTGGGGGATGTCATGTACGATGCCGCTCTCTACTACGGGGCCAAGGCGGAGCGGGAAAGCCGCATCCTGGATAGGCTTGGTCTCAAGCCTAAGGAGTACCTCCTCGCCACGGTTCACCGGGCGGAAAACACGGACGACCCCGAGAGGCTTGGGGCGATCCTCGAGGCCCTAGTGCGATTACACAAAGAGATCCCCGTGGTTTTCCCTGTTCATCCTAGGACCCAAAAGCGAGCCCGAGCCTTCGGCCTGGAGAAGTACCTGAAACAGGTGTTAGCCGTTGAGCCTGTTGGGTTTCTAGATATGATCATGCTGGAAAAATACGCTCGCCTGATCCTTACGGATTCCGGTGGCGTGCAGAAGGAGGCTTACTTTTACCGTGTACCTTGCGTCATCGTGCGGGAAGAGACCGAGTGGATAGAGCTTGTGGAGATAGGTTGGAACCGGTTACAGCCTCCTCGGAGTGCGGAAGCACTAGTCGAGGCTGTCAGATACAGCTTAAGTTCCCAAGGAAGAGAAGAGTACGCACACCTATATGGCTTGGGAGATGCAAGTCAAAGGATTGCAGGTATTCTTCTCCTAAGCGCTAAGCCCACTTAGGGCAGGTACACTTAAAGCAGAGGTATCTCAGTGAAGGGGGAAGGTATGAAAGTAGCTTACCTCGTACACCTAAACCTGAGTCCAAGTAGTGGAGTTGCAAAAAAAATAGCTTCGCAAGTTGGCTTGTGGAAAGAAATGGGCGTTGAAACAATCCTATACGTGGTTACACGTCAAAGGGACGTGGCGGATTTCGCTTTGTGCTTGGGGGGGAGGGCCTTTGTTTACTCAGGTGGCGCATATAGCCCAGCGAAGCTACAGGCGATTGAACGAGCTGTTGAAGACATTCTTCGTTGGAGGCCCAGCATTGTGTATCTTCGGAAAGATATTGTGTACCCGGGGTATGTACGCTTGGCCTCAACCATTCCTGTGGTTCAGGAGGTCAACAGTGACGAACTGGCAGAGCTAAAGCTGTATAGTAAAGTGCGGTATGCCTATCACCGATTGACCAGAAAACTGCTGGATTCACGCACGAAAGGGTGGGTTTTTGTAACTCGCGAACTCCAGGATCACCCTTACTTCTACCGGCTCCCAGGGATGAAGACGGTGATCGCCAATGGAATTCGTCTTGATCAGTTTCCTAACCTGCCCGTTTCACCGATCCCCGAACCAATTGCGGTCTTTATGGGGCACCCGGCCCCATGGCATGGGATTGACAAGATCGCTACTTTAGCGAGTTTGCTTCCTGGGTGGCGCTTTCACCTAGTAGGGGTTTCAGCAAAAGATCTCCCTGGTGCGCCTTCAAACCTCGTCTTTCACGGACCGCTCCCTTTTCCTGAGTACATCTCCATCTTAGAAAAAGGGCATATCGCCCTAGGCACTCTCGCCCTTCACCGAAATGGCATGAACGAAGCTTCTCCCTTGAAAGTAAGGGAATACCTCGCCTTGGGGCTTGCAGTAGTTATTGGATATAGGGACACCGACTTCCCCGGAGGGGCACCGTTTCTTTTGCAAATACCTAATGAAGAACGCAATATACAGGAGTCGCTAGGCGACATTCTGGACTTTTATGAAAAGTGGAAGCGCACTCGAGTTCCAAGGGATGCCATAACTCACTTGGACATGAAGCACAAAGAAAAGAAAAGAATCCTATTTTTTTCAGAGGTGGTGGCTTGCCACGAGGACTGACCTCCCGCCCTAGGTACATGACAAAAGCCTCATACAAGCGTACAGCTCGTCTTTCCTAACCTCTGCGGCAAAGATAAGCTGGCGTAGATAATCAAGCCCATAGCGAAAGGTGGGGTAGAGCTTACGCGCATGGGTTTTGATGGGAATAGGCTTGGTTTGTGAGAGCCATTCCCCCACCTGATGCGCCCAGACCAGGGCAATGCTCATCCAAGCAATCAGCGACTCCATCCGTTCAGCCCGGGTCAGGTGGGTGGATTCGAAGTCGAAGCCCTGAAGAGGGTTTCGATCTCCCAGCGCCGGGCGTATCGAGCAGGGGCCTGCTGGGGATCGGCCTCGGTGAGAAGCAGGTACTCCCCCTTCCGCAATAGGTGGGTTGCCCCCACAGCCGAACCGGTTTGGGCAGGGCTTCCCCAGATGCCGGAACAACTGCTGGACGGGTCGGCTGTGGCCCTTGTAGGTGACCCGGCTCCCCGCTTTGATGCGCAGGGTGTAGGGCACTTTCCGCCAGCGCAGGTAGCGCAGAAAGCCGGTGCAGGCAGACTCCCGATCCGCACACAGGGACTGGATGCGCGCTTTGGGTAAGAAAGTGAGCAGCCGTCGGAGCAAGCCCAGTCGCTCCCGCAGGTTACTGCTACCGGCCTTACCCAGAAAGCACCCCACCAGGGGGTAAGCTACCCCCTGGGTTGATGCTGAGGCGGCCCAACTTCCACTCGGTACGATCCAGGCTCAAGACCAGCTTTTGCTCCGGGTTTTGCGGTAAGAGCTGCAGGATCAGCCGTCCGATGGTTTCCTGGTCGAAGCTGAACCCGGCCAGGAACCTCTGGCAGCGGCGGTAGTTGGAGGCGATGTGCACCGGCGATCTGGGCCAGGTTGACACTGCGGACGTGGATCAAGGCCAGCACAAATGCGGCCAGAAAGTCCAGTCGGGCTCGATGCCACTGCAGGTGGGGTCGAAAAACTTCGCTGAGTTCACCATGATGATTCATGGGACTACCTCTGGTGGGGCAGTCCCTATTTTTATCAGCTCCTACGTGCTTTTGGCAAGTTTTGTCGTGTACCTAGGTCATAGACACACTTCATTGGCGGCACCTTTGGCTTTTAGTTGGGTTGATTTGGGCTAAACGCCAATTCGGAAAAGGACTTGACACCAAGTAGAAAATAAGGGACGGGGGTTAGTTATGCGACATTACCCGTCCCTACCAGAGATTGTAGCAGCCGTAGAAGCGCTGCTGCTGCCCAGACGC
>Ga0308408_1000602_pt1 | contig 20142 bp, 16 predicted proteins | sample HotsprSampleMSe3_FD_203466 | JGI IMG/M metagenome (GOLD analysis project Ga0308408, IMG submission 203466) | Hot spring phototrophic mat microbial communities from Mushroom Spring, Yellowstone National Park, Wyoming, United States - 20060912_MSe3 ... | reverse complement strand
CCGTCCGGCCTAGAGGAGCGAGCCCTGCCCGGGAGGGCCGCTGTAGCCCAGATGTTCCCTCGCCAGCGCCGTCGCCACCCGGCCCTGCCGCGTCCGTGCCAGGAACCCCCGCTGGAGAAGGTAGGGCTCGTAGACTTCCTCGATGGTCTCCCGGTCCTCGCTGATGCTTGCGGCCATGGTTTCCACGCCCACCGGTCCGCCGCCGAACTTCTCGATGAGCATCGTCAGCAGGCGCCGGTCCGTGGCGTCCAGGCCAGCCTCGTCCACCTCCAGCCGCTCCAGCGCCTTCCGGGCGACCTCCAGGGTGAGGACGCCGTCCCCGTCCACATCCGCGAAATCGCGGCTTCGCCGAAGCAGCCGGTTGGCCACCCGCGGCGTTCCCCGGCTGCGCGATGCGATCTCATCCGCCGCATCGGGCTCGATCGGCGTCTCCAGTATGGCCGCCGACCTCCTGACTATCTGACTGAGCGATCCCGCGTCGTAGTACTCGAGGTGGTGCACGATGCCGAACCGCTCCCGGAGCGGCGATGTCAACATCCCCGCCCTCGTCGTCGCGCCGATCACCGTGAACTCGGGCAGCGGCAGCTTGATGGTCCGGGCGCTCGGTCCCTTGCCGATGACAAGGTCGAGCTGACGGTCCTCCAGGGCCGGATAGAGGATCTCTTCCACCACCCGCGACAGCCGGTGGATCTCGTCAATGAACAGCACTCCTCCGGGCTCGAGATTGGTCAGGATGGCCGCCAGGTCGCCCGGACGCTCGATGGCCGGCCCGCTGGTCGACCGGATGGGAACGTCCATCTCCCGGGCGATGATGTTGGCAAGTGTGGTCTTTCCCAGTCCGGGCGGACCGTAGAGCAGGACGTGGTCCAGTGCCTCGCCCCTCCTGCGCGCCGCCTCCAGGAACACGGAAAGATTCTCCTTGACCTTGTCCTGCCCGATGAACTCGTCCAGCCGGCGCGGACGCAGGCACGCTTCCACCCGGGCATCCTCTTCCTGAAGCTCCGCTGAAGTTATCCGGTCGTCAAACGGGTCTATCGTCGCAGCCTCCAACGCAATTGTACGCCATTTCACGGATGCTTGCCGCGGCCGCCCTCTGCCCTCTTCGAGGCTGCCGTCGCGTTCCTCCTTCAGCGGTCTGCGGCATTGCCGGGCGGGCCTTGCAACCGTCATACTGTGCCCGGGGGCGGCGCCCGCACAGGACACGCCCCGGAGGAGGACTGCAGGCCATGTCTGATGCCACCCGGGCAGCCCCGCCGGCCGCGGCGGAGATGCTGCCATCTCACGATATCGAGACCCTCCGGGCGCTCGCCCGTAAAGTGGCGGAGCTCGCTTCCCGGGACATAGAGCGGGAAAAGAGGGACCTCTGGTACGCCCACAATGCTCTGCACAGCGTCCGCCCGCTGATCTTCTGCGACCCGGAGAACGGCTGGCACGAGATCATCCTGCAGGAAGATTTCCTCTGCCAGAGCCCGCTTGGCCGTATGTGGGAGTGGTTTCTGCGGCGGGAGATCGCCTGGGGTGAGCTCATCCGTGACGACCGCGTCATCACCGGAGTCTTCGATGTCGGCTATGCCGTCACGGAGACGGGGTGGGGGATGGAGGAGAGGCGCATCGGAGGCCAGGATGGCGGCGCGTACACCTGGGACCCTCCCGTGAAAGACCTGTCCGACCTCTCCGGCCTGCACTATCCGCAGGTCTCCGTGGACTTCGCGGCCACGGAACGGATGCTCGAGTGCGCCCGTGAGGTTTTCGACGGCATCCTTCAGGTCCGCCTGCATCACTACTGGGTCTGGAGCGTCGGGCTGACCTGGACACTGGTGAGGCTCCGGGGGCTTGAGCAGATGATGGTGGACATGGTGGAGGATCCGGACGGCCTGCACCGTCTGATGGCGTTTTTGCGGGACGGCACCATCGCACGGCTGGAATATCTGGAGCGCGAGGGGCTGCTGTGTCTCAACAACCGCGGCGAGTACGTCGGGTCCGGCGGCTTCGGCTGGACCCGTGAGCTGCCCCGGCCGGACTTTACCGGCACGGTGCGCCTGAAGGATCTCTGGGGAATGGCGGAAAGCCAGGAGACCGTCTGCGTCAGCCCGGCGATGTTCGAGGAGTTCGTCTTTCCCTATCAGCTCCCCATCCTGGAGCGGTTCGGGCTGACCTGCTATGGCTGCTGCGAGCCAGTGCACTCCCGCTGGCACATCATCCGGCGGATTCCGAACCTGCGCCGCGTTTCCGTCTCCCCGTGGTGCGACGTGGAAGCGATGGCGGAAAACCTTCAGGACCGCTACATCCTTTCCCTCAAGCCCAATCCGTCGTATCTGGGCGGGCGGGTTTTCGAGGAGGAGGCGGCCCGAAGGGAGCTGCGGGAGAAGCTCGCGCGCGCCAGGGGATGCAGGGTGGAGATCATCATGAAGGACTGCCACACCATCGGACGGGACCCCCAGCGCGTGCGGAGGTGGGTGGAGATCGCAAGGGAGGAGTCCGAGCGCGCGTGGGCCTGAAACGCCGCCCCGCCGGACTCGCAGGAGGACAGGTGCAGGCTTTGGCTCAGGAGATCGGTCTGGAACTGGACATCTCGTACCTTTCGCCAGAGCTCCCGGAAACGGAGCTCTCGGGGTGGCAGCGCGACGTGGACCGTGCGAATGCTCTTCTGGAGGAGCGCTGCGGTCCCGGCTCCGGCTTTCTGGGCTGGATGGACCCCCGCGCGCTGGCGCCGGAGCCGCTGGTGGATGATATCCAGCAGACGGCGGCACGGCTGCGCGCGGAGTCCGATGCGCTGGTGGTCATCGGCATTGGAGGGTCGTATCTGGGAGCCCGTGCCGTCATCGAGGCGCTGGGGGTGCCGGAGGCGAAGCCGGTCTTTTTCGCGGGGACCAACCTGTCGGCCGCGTATCACCGCGAACTGCTGACGCGCCTCGAGGGGCGGCGCGTTGCGGTGAACGTCATCTCGAAGTCGGGCACCACCACGGAACCCGCCATCGCACTCCGGCTGATCCGCCAGTGGCTTGCCGCACAAAAGGAGAGCGCCCGGGGGCCGGTGGTGGCGACCACGGACGCCAACCGCGGCTCTCTGCTGAACCTGGCGCGCCGGGAGGGCTGGATGCGGTTCGTCGTCCCGGACGATGTGGGTGGGCGCTTCTCGGTCCTGAGTCCGGTGGGTCTGCTGCCCATCGCTTACGCAGGAATCGACATCCGGGCGCTGGTCCGCGGAGCGGCACGGGTTGCGGATGCCTGCGGAGATACGGACCTTCGCCGGAATCCGGCGCTCTGTTACGCCGCCGCGCGCAACGCTCTCTACGAGAAAGGTTTCTGCGTGGAGATGCTGGCGCACTTCGAGCCGCGCTTGCGCTTCGTGGCGGAGTGGTGGAAGCAGCTGTTCGGAGAGAGCGAGGGAAAGGACCGCAAGGGGCTGTTCCCGGTTTCGCTGGACCTGACGGCGGATCTTCATTCGCTGGGACAGTACGCCCAGCAGGGACGCCGGATGCTCATCGAGACCTTCGTGGTCATCCGCGGCGGAGAGCCCGGGCTGCAGGTGCCGGCGGATGAGGACGACGGCGACGGGATGAACTACCTGGCCGGCCGGACGCTGGAGGAGATCAACCGCGAGGCCTACCGCGCGACCGCGCTGGCGCACCGGGAGGGGGGGGTGCCGGTGATGAGTGTGGCCCTGGACCGGCTGGACGCGGAGCGCCTGGGTTCGCTGCTCTACTTCTTCCAGCGCGCCTGCGCGGTCAGCGGATACCTGCTCCGGGTCAACCCGTTCGATCAGCCCGGGGTGGAGGCTTACAAGCGCCACATGTTGGCGCTTCTGGGGAAACCTGGCTTCGAGGAGCAGGCCCGCGCTCTCCGGGAGCGTCTGGACGGGTCTGCAGGCGGAGGGGTGGTGCGGTTCGGTGGCTGACCCTCCCCCGGTCAGGCCTGCCGGAATGCGAGCGGACCCCGGGCAAAGCCCGGGGTCCGCTGTCCACTATCGTCAAGACGGGCGCGCCAGGCGCCGCGCCGTTCAGGGCCGGTCGGATACTCCCACCGCCCAGTGCTGCACCAGGTTGTGGGAAGTGGCGTCCGGAAGAGCTGTGCGCATATGGCTGGCGACCACCCGGTCACCGTGAGCGGCAATGTCCGTGGCTCCGTTCAGGGAGACGCGGACAGGGACCTCCGGGGCGGCTGCGGACTCCAGCTTCCGTCCGACGCAGCGAGCGCGGCGGCTGACAAGGCGCATCGTCTTCTTCAGTCGTCTGCTGAATGCGACTCGCATCGGTCTGCTCCTGTTCTGACTGACTTCGGTTCTGAGCGTGCGCTTCTCCCCTCCGTCCGGTCTGCGCCGGCTCTCCAGATCTACCCTCGTAGACTGGATACCCCCCGGGCGTTTCGGGCCGGGCAAATGCTTCTTACGATTCGGTCACAAAAACGAACGTGCGGGCGGGCCCCCGCGGTTCCGGGAAGAAGGGCACGGGCAAGAAGCGATCGGGCTGACGGCAGCCCGCCCGGGAGTTGAAGTCCCCCGGACGCCGCCGAGGATTGCCCGTCGCGGGCGCGCGGGCGAAAGCCGGGAGCAGAAAGGCCCGGCACACGGTGCGCCGGGCCTCCGCTTGCTCTCTCCCCGGGGCGGGGGCCTCAGAAGACCGTGATGTCCGATGCCCTGCGCGCGCGGAGCACCGGACGGCTTGCCGGGGCCGTGCCTTCCAGCTGCACCACCCCTGTGACGGCCGCGAAGCTGCCGGTCGCCGGCAGCGTCACTCCCACCGGAGCCACGACCTTCAGCCCGCCGCCCGCCACCGAGCCGTCATCGATGGTGATGAATCTTGGACCGGCGGAGACCACCCGTCCCCACGTCCGCATCAAAAGACCCACGTTGCCGGGCCCGGTCCCGTGAGGGCCTATGGCCGAGCAGCGAGCGCCCATCGGGACCGCCCCGGCCCCCGATGCGCTGGACAGGATCAGCGCGTCCTGAAGAAACCGTTCCCCGCTCGGCTTCGTCGCCAGGGTGCCCTCGACGGCCACCAGCGTTCCTTCGGCGGCCTGACTGCCCGTCTCCACCCGTATGCCCGAGCTCCGGTCCGGCTGCTGCACGTAGACCGCGCCGGCCGAAGCCGCATCGGCGGTCACGATCACCCCTCCGGCCCTCACCCTCGTGCCGTCCGTCAGCATCCGCAGCTCTCCCAGCGACCGCACCTCCTGCGCGGGCGCATCCTGCCAGGCGTGCACGTCGTCCCAGGCGTAGATGGTCCACTTGATCGCGCTGTTGCAGCCGGCCTCCAGGAACACGGTGGCCTGAGACGATTGCGGCTGCACGGTCAGCATAAGGTCCGTGTACCTGGACGGATGATCGGCGGAATAGGCCGGGACCAGGTCGAACCACTGCTGGCCGGAAGACCACGCGGACCAGACGACGTTCGGGGAGTTGCGGTCGGTGCCGCCGGTGGGATCGATCCCGATCCGCCCGAGCACGGTGTAGCCGATGGCCGCGTCGAAGCCGCCCCAGTCGTCAATGACCTGGTAGGTCCACAGACAGGCGCGGACGTTCAAGGGCCGCGACGGGTCCACATTGATCCGCTGGTAGATTCCGCCCTTCACCTGCCCTCCGTTGGACTCGCTGCCCGCGTAGTAGTTTCCTGTTCGCGCCTTGACGCCGCCGAGCCATCCGGAGCCGCCGGCCGGATAGTTGCGCAAAGCCATGGAACCCCATTTGCTCCACGGGGACCAGGCGCCTGTCTCGAAGCCCGGATTGGACACCAGGTTCGGGCGCCCGGGCTCGGTGACGAAACAGAAGTCCTTCGTGCGCGCGCTGCGCATTCCCGCCGCGCTGGCGGTGATCCGTACGTGATACTCCCTGCCCGGCTGCAGCCCGGTCAGCGTTACCGTATGCTCCGCCGCCGGAGTGGTCACGTCGAGAAAATGCGTGTACGGCGTGCCGATGCCGTACTCGATCCGCGCCGTCGCTGGCGCCGGCTCGGGCGGCAGGATGGCGGCCATGAGCGGGTCGGGCCGGACCGTCTTCCAGGAGAGCGTGGCCGACGTCGCGGTGCGCTCCACAACCTTCCAGTCGCTGAACGCCAGGCGGGACAGCGATGCGCTTCCCGGCGACTTCTCGCACGCGATCATCCCCGCGAGGTCCGATCCGAAGAACCGTGTGCCGTTGATATACAGGTCCCCGCTGGCATACTCGTCCACAACGGTCCGGTAGATGACGAAGGCCTGGTTGCTCAGGTGCCGGATCCGCAGGTAGTAGGTCTGTCCGGGGACCGTGGGCACCTCTCCGGGCGCCCAGCTGACCACGGAGCGGGCGTTCCACGCCACGGTCACCATCCATTTGGAGGGGCCGATCTGGTTGACGCCCAGGCCGTTCGGGCCGGGGGATTCGAACACGGACACCTCGAACGGGGCGCTGACGCCGAAGTGTCCGCTGGCCCCGATCACGCTCGTCCCGGTGGCCACGAAGGTCTGTCCCGCAACGCCACTGGCCGGCACGGACTGTGCCACCGAGGCGAAGTCCTTCGTGATGGTGGTCGTGTTCAGGGCCGTGGAGACGCCGTCATTGTCGAAGCCGACCACGATGCGGAGCGGGTCCCGCGCCAGACGCCCTCCCTCCCAGGTCCTTCCGCCGGGAAAGTCGTGGCCGTTCATGTTGCGTCCGCCCGCGAAGCAGACGCTGAGGGGGCTGCCATCGGGGCGCCGGATCTTTGCCGTGTAGTAGCGCCCGGGCACCACCGGGACCTCGCCGGCGCTCCACATGGCGTGCGCATCGTTGGCGTAGCCGCCGTCCACCCAGCGGTCCGGACCGATCTGCGGGCCGTTCGGGTCGTTGCCCTCGTGGATGGTGACCAGAGCCGAGAGGCTGGCCGGAAAGCGGAACGACACGTGCGTGATGCAGTCTCCCATCGCCTGGAACGACTGGGCGAACCAGGTCTCCCAGTTGCGGAAATAGTCGCGCGATCCGGTCACGTAGTCCGGGTCGCGGCCCAGCAGGATATCCGTTCCGCCCGACGAGACCGCCGGAACATAGAGGCGGGGATACTGATCCCTTGCGGCGAACATCATGGAGAACAGTCCCGAGCTCACGTTGAACCCGAACCAGCCGATCGGTTCCGTGCCGAAGGTCACCCCGCCTCCCATGCTTCCGGAGCCGGGCGCTCCGTGACGCTGGACGCCCACGGCGTTGTCCCCCCACGGACCCCCGAAAGGATCGTACAGGAAGCCTTTCAGGGTTTGCCCGGAGGCGGGAAGGCAGAGCGGGATGCAGATGGCCGCGGACGCGAGGGCGCGCCGCAGCTGGCGGATCGCAGGCGAGATCAGCAAGGTCAGTTGTCTCCTCTCGTTGTGGACGCATCCGTGCCGCAGGCGCGAGGCGGGAATGCCCCCTCTCACAGGCGGCGAAAGGCCGCCCGGCCCAGATCATTCCAGCGGGTCCGGCAGAGAAATTCCCGGGGGTTATCTCCAGGACTCCGCCAAAAGCCCTGTAATTCATCATACCAGATTTGTGAGACACGTGGGAGCCGGGGTTTTCTGGTCTCGAGCCGGAGGCCGTGGAGGTTCGTCGGGAGCCGATGTAGTATAATACCATCGCTATTGGTGGTGCGCCGGTCGCGCCGCTGACGCAGTCCGGCAGACGGAGGGGCGCCGTGCAAGGTAAGGGATTCACTCTTGTCGAACTGCTGGTGGTCATCGCGATCATCGCGATTCTGGCCGCGATCCTGTTCCCCGTGTTCGCTCAGGCGAGGATGCGCGCGAACACCGTGCGCTGCATCAGCAATCTCAGGCAGCTTGCGCTGGCATTTCAACAGTACACTCAGGACAACGGCGGAAGGATGCCGCCGGTGGGGTGGGAGCATCGGGCGGACGTCCCCAACTGGTGCGGCGAGATCAACCGCTGGATCTATCCCGACCGGGGGTCGCTGTGGCCCTACACGAGGTCGGCCGAGATCTATGTCTGCCCTGTCGACAGGAAGAAAGAGGCGCTGCACCCCGTCGTCAATCCCCCGGCCGGAAAGCCGCGGAAGGACTGGGGGCTGTCTTAATTCGGTGAACTCCCTGCTGGACTACGCCAAACCGGATGCGCTGAACATCAAGAACCCGGCGAAATTCATGCTGCTCATTCACGAGGAGCGCGAGTTCATCAACGACGGGATCTTCGTTCCGGACGGCAACACCCCGGGCAAGATCCACTACGACGGCACCACGCTGGTGTACCTGGCCGGCAACGCACGATGGGCTTCCACCGAAGACCTGAAGCGGGAGCGCGCGGAGGGCTACTGGCTGATCGAGTCGCCGTGACCCGGACGGTTCTCCTGCTGGAGGGATGACCGGACAGAGCCCTCTCCCCCGGGGGAGAGGGCTCTGTCCTTTGCCGAACCCGGAGTCCTGCCCTGATTCGGTTCCTTCCGCAGCCGCGCATGTCCCGGGGAAGTCCTGACGCTTTCCAGGACTGTCACAATTACCAGTCTTTTGTCTAGACTTCTTTCTATTGTTGACCGAATTCTGACCGCCATGTTAGGATTGAATCAAGAACCTCCGGTTGCGCGGCGGATTCCGCGGGCCGTGGCCCGAACCCGCTTTCCCGGCGCGATCATCTGGCCCGCTTCGCATCGAAATCCGCCTGGGGAAGGGGAAAAGGAGAAGCACGACGATGAGAGTTACCTCCGTTCTGGTGCTGGCGCTCGCGCTGTGCGCGTCGATGGCGTCAGCTCAGTATCTTGGTCCCTGGACCTACCAGTGGGACTTCGACACCTCGCCGCAGGGCTGGACCGTTACGGGCAACGGCTACTGGACCGACCCGTCCTCGGTCCCGGTGTCCGGGCCGACCCTTCCTGACGGCGCGCCCTCCGGCGGCGGCAACGGCAACTTCTACCTGCCGGACGGCAGCCGCGCCGCCCTGGATGTCAGCACCCTGAACATCGGACACGGTATCGTCGGCGGACAGCAGATGAACCCGTTCGTCTATCAGGTGGACGTCTACATCCCGAACCTGCGCCCGCTCAGCGGGTTCACCTTCGGCTATCCCGGAAACATGATCCATAACGCCGGGATCTCGACGGTGCGCTCCGGCGGCACGCAGGCCCACTATCTGGTCGGCGACATCAACCGGGGAGGCCTTCTGGCCCGTGACCGCACCTGGGACAACACCGACCGCCGCTCCAACTGGGTGCTCGAAGAGACCGTCTCACCGGATACCCTCTGGTGGGACAAGTGGATCACGCTGCAGATCGACTACGGCGTGAGCACCCAGGGCAAGTGGGCCGCGTGGGCCTACATTCCCTGGGACAGCGCGGTCTCCACGGCCGGCTGGATCCTGGTCGGAAACGGCGTCTTTGACGTGAACGTCAATGTGAAGTTCGACACCCTGCAGATGGGCAGCGTGGGGCTGCACATCGGTAACTCCTGGACGCAGGCCCAGTTCGACAATGCCAAGCTGGTCGTCGTTCCCGAGCCGGGCAGCGTGGCTGTGCTCGCCGCCGGCCTGGCGGGATTCGCCGGAGTGCTGCGCCGCAGGACCAGCTGAGGGACGGTCAGAGCCATTACCGATTGACCGAAAAATCCAGGGCCGCCCCGCCGGGGCGGCCCTTTTTCCAGCAAACCGGAGATAGCAGCGGCGGCGGTCAGTCTGTCTTTTTCAGCTCACGCATCAGCGCGGCCACGTCGTCCGCCAGCTGAGCATCCTCCAGCACCAGCTTGCCGATCTTCTTGACGGCGTGAAGCACCGTGGAGTGATCCTTCCCGCCGAGAGCCTTCCCGATGGCGGGCAGCGATGTGTCCGTCAGATGCCGCAGAAGATACATCGCCACCTGCCGCGCCAGCACCACCCGCGCCTGCCGGGACAGCGACCGGAGATTCTCCACGTCCACCCCGTAGCGCTCGGCCACCGCCCGCAGCACCGCATCCGGGGTGATGAGGTTCTCCTGCGGATGCTCGAAATACCGGGATAGGATGTCGGAGGCCATCGCCGAGCTCACGGGTTGCTGCATCACGGTGGCGTAGGCGTGTAGCTTCAGCAGCGCGCCCTCGATGGCGCGGATGTTCGAGCGGATGAGCCGCGCGATGTAAAGCACCACGTCCGGAGGGATCTGCAGGTCCTGTTTCTGCGCCTTGGCCTTGATGATGGCCATCCGAGTCTCCAGCTCTGGCGGCGCAATATCCACCACCAGACCGGCCTCGAAGCGGGACGACAACCGCACGTCCAGCTCCAGGTCCTTCGGCGGACGGTCGCTGGTCAGGACGATCTGCCTGCCCACCTCCTGCAGCGCGTTGAACGTATGGAAGAACTCCTCCTTCGTGCGCTCCTTGCCCGCCAGAAACTGAATATCGTCCACCAGCCAGACGTCCACGCTGCGGTATCGCCTGCGGAACTGCGCTGTGCGCCTTTCGCTCACGGCGGCCACGTAGTCCGACGTGAACGTCTCGGCCGTGGTGTAGATCAGCCCGGTCTGAGGATGGTAGCGCCGGATGAAGTTGCCGATCGCGTGCAGCAGGTGCGTCTTTCCCAGTCCGGAATCGCCATAAATGAACAGCGGGTTGTAGCTGGCGCCCGGCGACTCGGCCACCGCGCAGCTCGCGGCGTGGGCCATCCGGTTGGACTGGCCCACCACGAAGGTGTCGAACGTGTAGTTCTCGTTCAACACGAAGTCCGCAGGCTGCCTGCGGGGCTCCCGGGCAGGCTCGGCGGGGGAGCCCGGCCCATCAGCGGCCAGCCCGCAGGCCAGATCCGGCTCTTCCTCCAGCAGGCGGACGCTCACCCTGACCGGCGTTCCCAGATGATCGCTCAGCAGCTCCTGAATGATGGGCAGAAATTTCTGTTCTATCCAGAACTTCGCGAACGAGGTAGGGACCCCCAGTACCACCGCCGAGTCCTCGAACGCAAGCGGCACCACGGTCTTGAGCCCCTTGTCGAACACCGGCTTGCTGGCGCGGGAGGAGAGGGCGTTCAGCGTGCGCTCCCAGGCCACACGCAGCGCCACGAGATTCGCGTCTTCGCCCAGTTGCAGTTGATCGTTCTGTGGCACCTGGCAGCATCCTCCCTTCTCCGGGGTCTCGCCTTCTGGACGGCGGGCAATGCGAACAGACAGGTTCGTCGTGTGACCGGACGCCGGGCGGGCCCGGGCCTTCTGGCAAGCGCCTGAGCGCGGACTGAGCGTGTCAGGAGCAGGACGTTCGCAGGCGGACAAGGCGCTGACTGTGAGGACCGCTTTTCTGTTCGGACGGACCGCTCGCCAGAGCCCCCCTGTGGCCGACCGGCGAAGGCGATTATAGCAAGACGCCCGGGACCCCGGCAAGGAGGAGGGGCATCTTTTTTGCCCCTCATTTTTCCGCGGCTCCCGGGCCGTTAGCGTCCCTTGAGGCGCGCCGGAGCCCATGCTATAATGCCTCGCACGAACTACCCGGAGAGGTTTGAATGAAAAGGACTTTCCAGCCGAAGAACAGGCGCAGGTTCCGTGTTCACGGCTTTCTCAAGCGGATGTCCACGAAGGGAGGCATCCGGACGCTCAAGCGTCGGAGACTCAAGGGGCGCCACAGGCTGACCGTCTGAAGTGCGGACCGGCCGGCGGCCCCGGGCGGCCGATCCCCACTGAAAAGTCGGGGGCGGGAGGATCCATGCTCCCCAGGGATCACAGACTCAGGGCGAGAGCCCGTTTCAGGGCCGTGCAGTCGCGCGGCCGACGGTTTGCGGGGAGGTATGTTGTTGCTCGCGCGCTGCAGTCCCGGCCCGGTTCCCCTGCCCGGATCGGTTTCTCTGTGTCCGAGAAGATCGGCGAGGCGGTGGTGCGCAACAGGATCAAGCGGAGGCTTCGTGAGGCGGCACGCCGTTGCCTGCCCACGCTGATGAGTGGCTGGGATGTGGCCGTCACCGCGCGACCGTCCGCGGTGGATGCGCCGTTCGAGAGACTGTGCGAGGATGTCGGGCGGGCGCTGAGGAGCGTTTGCACGGGGGAGGAGCGGAAGCGCGGATGCGCGGAACAATCCTGAAAGCCCCGGCGTCCTGTGTTGTGTGGCTGATCCGGCAGGTTTATCAGAGGACGGCGGCGATCCGGCCGCGAGCGTGCCGCTTCTATCCCAGCTGTTCCGAGTATACGGCGCAGGCGATCGAAAAGTACGGCGTGCTGAAGGGCTGCTGGCTGGGTCTACGGCGCCTGTGCCGTTGTCATCCGTTCCATCCGGGCGGCTACGACCCTGTTGCATAGGTTGGAGCCCGCGGGGCGGGCGTCTCAGGGGCGGCCCGGGGGCTGAGCGCGGCGGAAATGCCGCGCACAACGGCGGCCGGCCCGAACGGTTTTCCAAGGAGATTGCTCATTGTTCAGATTGCGCACCTGCCTGACCGGTGCGATCGCGATTGCGCTTGTCATCTGTCTTCCGGCCGTCCGGAGTGCGGGCCAGACTGACAGCTCTTTGAAGGAGCGGCTGACTCGCGTGGAAGCCGCCATCGAGAAGCTTCCCCGCGTGCCCGCCGAAAAACGCAAGGACGAGATCAAGTCCCTCAACCGGCAGTTGAAGGAGATCTCGAAAGCGAAGCCTGCCGGGCCGGAGGCGCTGCATCTGGCGTATCTGGAGGCAAGGCTGCTGGAGAACAGCAGTGTCCAGCCGCTGGATAACACCAACTATACCGCCGCAGGCCGCTACCGGAAGCTGATCGCGAGGGGAGGGCCGGGGGCTCTCGACGGCAACCCTCCCGGAGGGCGCTGGCCTGACCCTTACATCGAGAAGGCTTACCGCAACTACCTTGCCCTGACGGAAAAGATTGACAAGGCCAACCGGACCAAAACCGTCTACAAGGTCGTCGACTACCTTGTGAAGGTCACCGGTTCCAACGAGAACTACAGTTACTGGCTGGCCATTGTCATCATCACGGTCGTCATCAAACTGCTGACCACTCCACTCTCCCATCTTCAGTTCGAGTCCATGCGAAATCTTCAGCGGATCCAGCCGAAGCTGGAGAAGTTGAAGAGGGAGCTGGGAGACGACCCTCGCGAGTTCCAGCGGCAGCAGTGGCAGCTGATGAAGGACCACAATGCGAGCCCCCACTGGGGGTGCCTGGCACTGCTGGTGCAGATGCCGTTCCTGTTGTTGATCTACCAGACGATCCGGGCATACGAGTTCCAGTTCGCCAGAGGCGATTTCCTCTGGATCGGCAGCCGGCTGGCGGAAAAGTTCGACTTCATCGCGCCCAGCCTGGCAGACCCGGACTGGCCCCTGCTTCTGCTGTACGGTTTCAGCATGTACTTGTCCACCAGAATGAGCACGCCGGCAGTGGACAGGCAGCAGGCCGAGCAGCAGAAGATGATGTCCATCCTGATGCCCGCCATGTTCGTCTTGATCTTCAACTATTTCCCGTCCGCGTTCATCCTTTACTGGCTTGTGCTGAACGTCCTGACCACCACGCAGCAGTACTTCATGCTGCAGAAGCCTGTGCCCGCTCTGGCTCTGGAGGACGATGAGGAGGACCTTGCGCCCGCGCCGGTCGTGGCGGCTGCGTCGCGGGGGCCATCTTCCCGCAGGCGGAAATAAGGACGCGCGGCGGCTGAGGCGTCCCGGGGCCTGCGGGGAGTCGACCGGCCCGGGGGATGCCGGAGACACACAGGAGACGTTTACAGCAGATGCGAAGCGTAGAAGCAACCGGAAAGACTGTGGAGGAGGCCAAGCGGAAGGCGGCCAGCCAGCTTGGCGTCCCTGAGGCGGACCTGGAATTCGAAGTGCTGGATGTCGGGAGCCGGGGAGTGCTCGGCTTCATCGGCGGCACCCCGGCCCGGGTGCGAGCCACTTACTACGAGACCCGGCGGCACAGACTGGAGTCACCGCACGGGGCCGGCCGTATCGCCGGCTTCGTGGAGGAGACGGAGGAGGAGGCGCAGCCGCGGCGAAGAGGCCGGCGCCGGGGCGGTTCCCGGGCCCGGGACGCCGCGCAGCAGGCGCGCTCCAGAGAGCAGAAACAGCGCTCCGCACCGCGGCAGGCGCCCGGCGGCTCACAGCGGAAGCCGGAGTCGCAGCCTGCACCGCAGGGCAACGGCCAGAGGGCGGCGGAGCAGCCGGAAGTCAGCGAGGCAGCGCCTGAGACCGCAGACGTTCAGGCCAGGCCGAAGCGGCGTTCCCGCGGCCGCGGCGGGCGCGCGGCCCGGCCCGCCCAGACGGCCGCACCGGAGGCCGGAGAGGCTTCAGCGAAGAGCGAGGAGAAACCCACAGTGCAGACGAAGATGGAAGCCCCGGCCATGGAGGTGCGGGCGCAGCAGGCGCTGGAAGTCGTGCAGCGGATTCTGGATGCGGCGGCGCTGAACTGCTCCGCGAGAGTCTCGGAGGTCGCCGACGACGGATTTCAGATCGACATCGAGGGCGAGAATGCTGCCGTCCTCGTGGGCCGGCAGGGGCAGGTGCTCGACGCCCTGCAGTTCTTGGTCGGCGTCACGGTCAACCGGCAATACGAGGGGAAGGCGCGCGTCACGCTGGAGGCTGCCGGCTTCCGCCAGAAGCACCGCGAAACACTGGTCCGGACAGCCCTGGAGCTGGCCGAGCAGGTGGCCGAGCACAATCAGGAGGCGGAGCTGGAGCCCCTCCCGCCCAGAGACCGGCTGATCATACACAACGCGCTCAAGGACCACCCGAAGGTCTACACCTACAGCGAAGGCGAGGGCGACAACCGTCATGTGGTCATCTCGCCGAAGACGGGGAACGAGCAGAGCTGAGGACCGGACCGTCCCCTGCCGGGGCCTGACCTGCGGGCTGACCCGGTGACGGGCCTTTTCACGGACACGATCGCGGCGGTGGCCACCGCTCCGGGAGTGGGGGCCATCGCCGTGGTGCGGATCAGCGGCCCGCAGGCCCTCGAAATCGCTTCGCGCCTGTCGGGCCGCCCGCAGGACCGCTTCATTCCTCGCCGGGCGACGCTCGCTCCCGTCATTTCTTCCGACGGAGGGGTGGCGGACGAGGCGCTCTATACGTATTTTGCCGCCCCGGCCAGCTACACCGGCGAGGACGTAATCGAGATCTCCTGCCACGGCGGCATCGCCACGGTGCGTGAGGTGCTCCAGGCGGTGCTCGGCGCCGGGGCCCGGGCAGCCGGGCCCGGCGAGTTCACGAGGCGGGCCTTCCTGAACGGCCGGATGGACCTGGCTCAGGCGGAAGCCGTGAATCAGCTCATCCGGGCCCGGACGCGCACCCAGCTGGCCGCGGCCCGCCAAATGCTGGCCGGAGCCCTGTCGCGGCGGCTGGAGGATGCCTGGGACCGTCTCACCGCCATCGCAGCCGCCATCGAGGCGTCCATCGACTTCCCGGAAGATGTGGATGAGCCGGACCGCGTGGAGCTCGCCGCCGCACTGGACAGCCTGGTCCGGTCGCTGGGAGAGAGCCTGGAGCTTGCGCGGCGGGGAAGGCTTCTGTCTCAGGGGATCCGGCTGGCCATCGTGGGCCGGCCGAACGTCGGAAAGTCCAGTCTGCTCAACCTGCTGGCCGGCCGTCCGCGGGCCATCGTCAGCGATATCCCCGGCACCACCCGCGACTTCCTGGAGGAGACGGTCGAGATCGGCGGCCTGCCCGTTGTGGCCATCGACACCGCCGGTATCCGGGAGACGGAGGATCCCCTGGAACGGGAGGGAACGCGCAGGGCGCTCGAAGCCCTTGATCAGGCCGACGTCGGGCTGGTGGTGCTGGATGCGACTCAGGGAGTCGGGCCTGGGGACCTCGAGGTCCTGCGCGCTGCCGGCGAGCGCGCGGTGGCGGTCTGGAACAAGATGGACCTTGTCCCCGTTGTTCCCGATGCCGGGGGCGCCCCGGGGGATGCCGTTGCCATTTCAGCCCTGACGGGCGAGGGGCTGGAGGATCTCCAGAGGGCCATCCTCTGCCGTCTCGGGGCGGGCGCGGGTTACTTCGAGGAGGCGCTTTCCGCGAGCGCTCATCAGGTGCAGCTGCTCGAGGAAGCGTGCGAGGCTCTCCGCGGGGCCGTGTCGTCCGTGCGATCCGCCCGCGCCATCGACCTGGCGGCTGTGGAAATCCAGCGTGCGCGCTCCCGGGTCGCCGGGCTGCTGGGGAAGGATGTCACGGAGAGTCTGCTGGATGCCATCTTCGGAGCGTTCTGCATTGGCAAGTAGCGGCAGCACACGCCGGGGAGGATGCGCGCGGTGAAGCGGGTCATCCACTGGTTCAGGCGCGACCTGCGTCTTGCCGACAATGCGGCCCTTCACGCTGCGCGGTCCGGCTCCAGCCAGGTGATTCCCGTCTTTTGCCTGGACACGAACATCCTTTCCCGCCCCGACGTCGGAGCTCCACGCGTGTGGTTCCTGCTGGAGAGCCTCAGGGAGCTGGAACGCAGGATCTCTGCTCGCGGCGGCCGTCTGGTGGTGCTCCGTGGGAAGCCGGAGGACGAACTGCCCCGGTTCGCCCTGGCAGAGCGCGCGGAAGCCGTCTTCTTCAACAGGGACTATGAGCCGTATGCCCGCAGGCGGGACGAGGCTGTGACGGCACGCCTGGAGGCGGCCGGTGTGCAGGTCCGCTGCTTTGGCGACCTTCTTCTGGCCGAGCCTGAAAGCGTTCTGACCGCTGACGGCAGACCCTACTCCGTTTTCACCCCGTTCTACCGGGCCTGGCTGTCACTCCCGAAGGCGGAGCCATTCCCCGAGGTGCAGGACTTCGGCGGGCCCTCTGCGGCCCCGGGGCCGGGCGTGCCCTCACTCGAAGAGACAGGGTTCGCCCTTCCGCCGGAGTTCGATATCGCCGCGTGGAGGCCCGGAGAGGAAGCGGCCCTGCGCAGACTGCGGGCCTTCGTGGAAGACGGCGCGGCCTCCTACGAGCATCGACGCGACCTGCCCTCCGTGGACGGCACCTCGCGGCTGTCTCCGTATCTGAAGTTCGGGAACATCTCGATCCGCCGGGTCTACCGGGAAACCGCCTCGTTCCCCAAATTCGTGTCCGAGCTTGCCTGGCGGGAGTTCTACTTCCACGTGCTTTGGCACTGGCCCGAGGTGGAGCATTGCGCCTGGCAGCCCGGGAAGCGCGATCTCCTGTGGGACGATGACCCCGCGCGCCTCGAAGCCTGGAAGGCCGGGTTGACCGGCTATCCCATCGTGGACGCCGGGATGCGCCAGCTCCTTGCCGAGGGGTGGATGCATAACCGGGTCCGGATGATCGTCGCCAGTTTCCTGACGAAGGATCTGCACATCAACTGGCAGGAGGGCGAGCGCCACTTCATGCTTCGTCTGGTGGACGGCGACTTGGCGCCGAACAATGGAGGATGGCAGTGGGCGGCCGGGACGGGCGTGGACCCGCGGCCCATCCGGATCTTCAATCCCTGGCTGCAGAGCCGCCGCTACGACCCGGAGGGAGCCTATATCCGCCGCTGGGTGCCCGAGCTTGCCGGCGTGCCGCCGGAGCACATCCACGAGCCGCATCTCATGACCGTGGACGAGCAGCGCCGCTCTGGCTGCATCATAGGAAAGGACTACCCCGCTCCCATCGTGGACCACCGGATCGAGCGCCAGGTGGCCCTGGAGCGCTACCGCGCCGCCCGCGAGAGGTCTCAGCGCTCTCTGTTCTGAGGAGGAAAAAAGGCGCGGGCCCTTCACGGACCCGCGCCCGGGGTCAAGGGGTTTCCCGGACAGCGATCACGCCCTGCGGCGAAGCGCCATCCCGGCCATTCCGGCAAGGCCGCTCGCCAGAGCCAGAATGCTGGCAGGCTCTGGAACCACCACCAGGTTGTCGAACCCACCCGCGGAGATCACATAGTCCGCCGACTGAGCGCGCCCCCACTTCAGGAAGATCGTCGCGGTGCTGGAGTTGGCGGTAAAGGTGCCGGAGAAGGTCTCGCGGAACTCAAAGTGTCCCTGGCCCGCAGGGCGCTCCTTCTTGGCGATGACCGTCCCCGGGGCATCCGGGTCCGACGTGGTGCCGTCAGCCACCTTCACCTCCCACCAGGCCGTGTCGTTGGACTGCTGGACGCCTCCCATGAAGCCGCCTGTCACCGTGTAGGTGACTCCCGGCGTCACGCTGAAGGACTGATACGCGCCCACGTGGAAGTTCGCGTGCCCCATGGTGTCCGTGGCCAGGAAGTAATTGCCGCTGAACGGGATTCCCGTTCCGACAAAGGTCGAATAACCGGTCCTGCGATCCAGCATGGGCGGGTTGGAGCCCCAGCCGGGCCACCAGAACGTCGTGGTCGTCCATCCGGGGACCCACCCCGGAATGCCGAAGTTGTCATCCTCGAAGTCGCCGTTGACCAGCAGGTTGGCCGAGGCGCTCGCGGCCGCCAGCAGAACGGCAGCCAGAGAGAGTGTCACCCAGAGTGCTGTTCGTTTCATTCTCGAACCCTCTTCTCCTTCAGGTGTTGACCGGGCGCAAAGAGCGCCCCTCGCAGGCGAGCCTCCTGACGGGCTCCTCTTCTGCCCAGTGCCTTGAGAATAAAACCTTCAGCTTTAGCGGTCAAGCACAAAAACTGAACTTCCGGTATCTGGAGGACAAAACCGGTAATTGTACGGGGTCCGGTGATTGCGCGGCGGACGGCAGCCCCGGCGGACCGTGAGGTGAAAAGATCCGCCAGCCCGCCCCGGGCCGGGCGGGGCTCCCTGTTCATCCGAGAGCAGGATACCTTGGGTCGCGAGTGCTGGTTCGACAGCGTTCCGGCCCTCTTCGAGATGGCCCGGCAGGCGGGACTGCCCGGGGAGGTCTACCGCTTCGGCTGCGGCGCCCCGCACTGAGCCGAAGCTCAGCTGCTGCGTTCCAGAAGATACGGCCCGATCTCCTCCAGAACGCTCTTTGCGGGCGTGGCCGGCAGGTTGGCCAGATGCCGGGAGGCGATCTCCACCTGTTCTTCCGCCAGCGCCAGGCACTGCTCCGCCACGTCCATCTCCAAGGCCTTCTGGGTCAGGTAGTGCACGTCTTCGGATGTCAGGCGCCGCTGGAACGCCTTTTCCAGCAGGCTTTCGCGGACCTCCGGAGAGATCTCCCGCAGCGCCAGGATGTAGGGCAGGGTTACCTTGCCGTCCCGAAGGTCCGCGCCCACCGGCTTGCCGACCGAGGCGCGGTCGCCCACCAGGTCCAGCAGGTCGTCCGTGATCTGGAAGACCAGTCCGATGCGCTCCCCGTAGCGTGCCAGAGACTCGATGACGTCTTCAGGTGCGTCCACGCAGATCCCGCCCACCTCGGTGCACGCCGAAATCAGCCGGGCGGTCTTCAGGTCGATCATGTGCCAGTACTGAGACTCCAGCTCGCCCAGGGATCCCCGCATCACCAGCTCCAGCACCTCGCCCTCAGCCAGCGCCACGGTCACCGTTGCCATCCGCTTGATGATGCGGTCATCTCCGTCCCGTGCCATCACTCCGAACGACCGGGCGAACAGATAGTCTCCCACCAGCACGGAGACCTTGTTCCCGGAGAGGGCGTTCGCGCTGGCGGTGCCGCGGCGCGAGTCGGCCCCGTCCACCACGTCGTCGTGCATCAGGGTGGCAAGGTGCAGCAGCTCCACCCCCGCCGCGAGCTGGATGGGGCGGGCGACGTCCGCATCAGGGTCGGCGGCAAGCGCTCCCAGCACCACCAGCGCGGGCCGGAACCGCTTGCCTCCGGCCGATACGCAGTGCTGGCACAGCCCCGTGATGGAACGGATGCGCGACTCCACCTCCGACTGGAGCAGCGACTCCACCTCCGCCAGGGATCCTTCCAGAAACTCCAGCCAGGGGGGCGTCACCCCGGTCCGGCGCCGCAGACGCTTCAAGGCTTCGTCCCGGTGTAGACGCACACCGCGCCTCCGGCCAGATTGCGAATGGCAATATCCGTGAACCCCGCTTGCCGCATGAGACGGGTGACTTCCTCTCTTGTGTGAAACGCCGCCAGCGATGCTGGCAGCCACCGGTATGCCTGCCGCTCGCCTTTGAGAAGCGCCGCCAGCCGCGGCAGCGCCTTTTCGAAATACCAGAGAAACAGCGGCCGGTACGGCCACCACTCCGGCCCCGCGATCTCCAGCGCCACCAGCCGGCCGCCCCTAGCGAGCACTCGCCAGCCCTCCCGGAAGAACGCCTCCAGATCCGAGAAGTTGCGCAGTGCGAAGCCGGTGGTCACCGCCTGAAAGCATTCTGACCGAAACGGCATCCTCTCGGCATCTCCGAGCACAAGCGCCGCCCTCACTCCGCTTTTCTGCAGCCGCTGGCTCGCCCTGCCCAGCATCCCCCGGCTGAAGTCCAGGCCCAC
>Ga0308408_1000591_pt1 | contig 20235 bp, 15 predicted proteins | sample HotsprSampleMSe3_FD_203466 | JGI IMG/M metagenome (GOLD analysis project Ga0308408, IMG submission 203466) | Hot spring phototrophic mat microbial communities from Mushroom Spring, Yellowstone National Park, Wyoming, United States - 20060912_MSe3 ... | reverse complement strand
GGAGAGGGTGTAGGGAGTGGGGGGATGTAAGACCAACGAATGGTAAGAGGGACATTTTGAGCGCCCCCGCCCCACAGAGCGGATGCGCTGGGGACTGGTACCGCCTAAAAAGAAAGTCTGTGCTAGGAAATAGTATAAGAGGGAAGCAGGTTCTCCCTTAGGATTGGGCCATTCAGATGAAACATTTTGCGAGGAGTAGCCGCCTCGCTGGACTAAGGGAGATTTTCTCTTTGGAGAAGGTTGGACTCCAGCCGGCTCTCCCGAATTAGGTGGCGCAAAAGCTCGGCAGCCTCCCAGGTGGAGTTATGCCATATAAAGTGTAGTTTGCCGCCCGTCTCGGAAACAGCCGCATAAAGCCGCTGAATTTCCTGCGCTAATCCAACCTTATCCCCTCGTCTGAGATAGACCTGATCCATCAATGCGACAGGATGAAAGCGGAGGGGCAAAGGTTTCTCCCGAGAGGCATCGTAAAGACTCGTCGGTAAAGCCGTCCCTAACAAAAATCCACTTCGCTCTGGGAAGGCCATAGAGTAGTCTTCCTTTATGCCTGCGGCCGCTAAATGGTAAAAAGTATCGGGCCAAAAATAACGTAGATAGTGCTGGCGGGAGAAATACACCGGGCTCCCCGTATAGGACTCTAATAAGGTTTTTTCGGCCCGGAGACGCTCAGGCTCTTCTCGGCTGCGATAAGAGGGATGGAGTCCCACGGCATACCCCTTTTCCAGAAGCCTTTGAATCTGCTTTCGCCAGAAGGGATGGGTAGGGGAAACCAGGCTGTCCAGCCGATGCGCATCCGAAACCAGCATGAAAAAGCGAGCATGCTGAGGAGGGAAGTAACGTAGGATCTCCTCATGGGTGTCGTAGGGGTCGGGGAGCTTTCCCAGCTGAGCGAGAATGCGTTTGTGGAGGTCTCTTCGGCGTAGGCCCCCTATCCACCAGCGAAGGCCCACCCGCCCCTTCCAAGCATAAGGATGATCAATATCCCACCCCACTTCCCACGCAAAAGGGGGCTTCTCATACGGATATCCCAGCAAGTCCAGGATCCGATACCAATGCACCTGCAAAAACGGATAGCTCCAAAACTTCGCCTCATAAAAGGGCAGCCGCTCCCACCGATACAGGCCATACGCATCATAATCGTAAGGCCATTCATAAAGCGGATACAAAGACAACACATAAAAAGCCATCGCCAAAAGATCATACGAATAGTCCCCTTCTTGGGTGGGGAAAAGCCCCTCTTCATTCCATTTCGGCAGGAAGAAAGGCGTCTCTCGCAGCCAGAGGAGGGCATGAGCAGAAAGGTGCAAGGCCCCAGCAACTTGACAGCCACAAGCAAGCCGGTAGGGGTTTTGCGGGGGTGAGTCCGAGGGCGTGCCTATCCAGAAGGGAATATCAAGCCACTCCGCACAGAGAGTGCGAATGACAAACTCTACTCGCGGACTGAGAGCAGGTAAGAACCAGGCTATGAGGGGTTTTTCGCTTGCCTCCATTTATGCCATTGCCATAAGGCCCTTACAGAAATTAGCCCCACCAACCCCCAGGCCATCATAGAGCCTATAAGTGAAAGCCAGGCTCCCCGTTCATGTACGCTACTTTGGAGGTAGAACCGTACCGTATGCTCTCCAGGCGGAATAGCCACCCCCCGCAAAATAAAATTTGCGTAGATGATGGGCGCTTCCTGGCCATCTATTTGCGCCTTCCAGTCGGGCGGATAGTGAACCTCACTTAGCACTAAAAGGCGGGGTAAGCGCGTGCGAACCTGCAAGACGATCTCCTCTGTGGGTTTTCGTTTGAGAACTTGAACGTTTTCCGTAGAGTCTAAGGGCGCATTTTGGGGCTGGAGGGGAAGGCTCTGGAGGTCTTTTTGGGTGAGGAGGGCATATCGGGTCAGATCGTATTGAGAAAGGCTATCCAAAGTCTGGTCTACCCGTGGATAAACGACGAGCGATTCCGCGAGCCAGGCGTAGCGCAAAGGCGCCCGAAGTCGGTAAAGAGTGATACCATCTGGAAAGGTGATAAGACTGTCAAAATCCTGTGCAGGTAAAGGCTGGCCTGAGGTGGTGAGATATTTTACATGGAGCATTTGGAGGGTTTGGGGACTCAGGCGACTGAGGTGGGTCTCTATGAGCTGTTGGTAACGTTTGAGTTTGGCGGGATGGTAGCCGCCGGCATTTTCTAAGAAGACCCCCGGACGGGCATCTGTAAAAGGCGAGGTGTGCAGAGGAAGGATCCGATAAAAAGTAGTGTCATGCTGTTTGAGGAAGGTTTCGTAGGCCTGGGGCGGAGGCGGCATAGAGATTTCGGTTTTGCGCACATAGGTGCTTTGGCGAGGAAAGTAGTGGCTATTAACGAGCCATCCATCCAGGAGAATCAGAATCGCCAGCGCAAAGGAGGCGGCCGTGGCTTTCAGCAGGTTACGAACTGCCAGCGCCAGTATGCCGCCGCTCAAAGCAAGCCAGAACAGAACCTGAATGGCGGAGCGCTGAGCTAAGGTGATGCGATCTTCCCGAAGAGCCTCAAAAAACCACTCGGGGAGGTTTTGACTCCGAAGCTCCTGGTCGGATGCCCCCTCAAACGAAAACCACCAAGAGCCAAACACCCCTACCAAAATGATCACGCTGGCTACTATACCTAAGCTCACCCAGAGGCGTTTAGCAGAAGGTTCGTCTAAGAAACGTTTGAGGCCTCGCATGCCCATCCATCCCCACAAAAAGCCCATGACCACCAACAAAGTGGAGGGAGCCCGAAACTTGTTATAAAATGGAAGGTATTCCAGGGCGGCGTCGTTAAGCTTATAGCTTTCTTCGGGCGTGTTGTCCAAAAGGCTTATGGCGCCCCACCCTATCAGAAACAAGGCTGTCGTGGCCCAGGGCCGCCAAGCCGAAGACAGATACCTTCTCGGAAGGGCATAACTAAGCCAGGGAAGAGCTAAAAGCAGCGGTGTCGCCCACAGACTATATCCGTAGGAACCAAGAGAAAGCTGCAAGATTATCCAGCCCGTATATAGCAAAATCCAGTCCAAGGCATCAGCCTTATACATGAGCCCCAAGATGATGAGGAAAAAGGGTATGATCCCTGCATAAAACGATCCAGCAGAGAAGGGAGAGCCGCCCCAATAAGTAGGGACGGCCCTAAGGAAGGCGGTATTCTGAATGCCGTATTGCTGGAAAGCCTGATAGAGAGCGAAGGAGCGACCGAGGCGTTTGAGGAGGTCTTCTTGGGAGGTGCCGCCGACCATATCGGGGATGATGAGAGACCATATTTCGGCTCTGGAGGCAGAATAAGACTGGGCATAAGTCTTGTCTAAGCCACTTTGAAGGGCTGGGTCTCGCTCCCGATCTCGCTCTAACTCGCTTCCTCCCCGAATGCTGTACTTTCCATATTCGTAGTAGGGCAGGATGTTAGCGGCCTGGGAGAGGGCTCCTACGGCGGCAGAGACAAGTAGGAGGGCGGACAGGCCGAGAAATGGCTTCCAAGCGCGGGATTTCCAGGCTTCCCACAGGCGATAAAGTCCATAAGCCACCCACAGAGAGAGCACATAATACAGCATTTGCGGGTGGTGCCCCCCAATCATACCAGCCCACCCCAAAAGCGAGAGGACTATTCCTGCGGCCCATCGCCCCTGAAAAATCAACGACATCCCCGCTAAGCCATAAGGAGCCGTAAAAAGCACATTGCTTTTGCCCCAGTGGGTAGCAACGATCATGTTCGTGTAATAACTCATCATCACAAAGGCAAAAGCCCCAGCCAAGGCTAAGGGGCCTTTCAGCCCCTCAGCCCATAAAAAGAGAAAGAACCCTAAAAGTCCTACTAAGAGAATGAGAGGGGGGTATTCTCGGAGGATGGGAGTGAGGTAGGAGGTAGGGGCTTTCCAAAAGACATTTTCGCCTTGGTAGGAGATGAGGTAGGTAGGCATGCCCGAAAAGAGATGAGGTGTCCAGAGGGGGTAGCGACCGGTCTGGGCCTTGATCTCATGGAGGGGGTAGGACATGTATTCTACCTGGATTTGGTCGGCGGCCCGGAAGCGATACCCCTGATAATAGGGGAAAAAGTACAGGACGGACACGACTACAATGAGAAGGATAGGGATGATCCAATGGGTGAGCAGGTTTTGTTTAGACATGCGGCTCAAAGATACAGTGCTATTTTTGGGGTGTGGAAGTGCATGAGGTTTTGCAGGCGGTGGGTCGGCTTCGGTGGCGGCTGGGGCGGCCGGTGGAGGGGCTTTTGATAGGGGCTTATCGGTCGGTTTTGCGGGGGGAGGGGATAGAGTTTGCGGATGCGCGGCCGTATGAGCCCGGAGAACCCTGGCGGCGGATTCACTGGGCGCTTTCGGCCCGGCGCGGACAACCCTACCTGTGGCTGGGCACCGAAGAGCGCCAGCTCATCTGCACACTGGCTCTTGACCTTAGCGCTTCCATGCGCACTTATCCCGAGAAACTGCGTCAAGCTGCCATAACCAGCGCGATGTTAGCCCTGACTGCCCTCAAAGCCGGCGACAAAGTCCAGTGGATCGGGTTTACCCATCAGGTGGACTTCCTCTCCCCTCCTCGTCGCAGCGAAAGTTTGGTCTGGGGAGCCTTTCAAGAGCTTTTACGTTTCCAACCCCTTCAGCAACGTACCCAGCTCAAGCCCCTTTTAGAACTTTACATGCAAACCCACCACCGCAGGGGGCTCTTAGTCCTGCTCACAGACGGTTTCTGGCAAGACGGTCCAGAGGCTTCTCCACTCCTACCCGCCTTAGCTCAAAAGCACTTTATCTTGATACTTTACATTCGGCATCCTCGTGAAGCTATGACGATACCCTTTGGGCGTTTGCCGTACTTAGAGGTGGAGACGGGGGGGCTCGGTGTAGCCAAGGGCTCTTTGGTGCCGCCTACTTTTCCACAACCTTCCCTCAGGCAAACTTTACTTTATACCCACGAAAATCCCTGGCAGACCCTGGTACGGGTTTTGGGAGGACCTCCACTCTGACAAAAAAGCCTTACCTTTGCCCCGCAAAAAAGTCCGGCTTATGAGCAGCATTGAAGAACGCGTCAAGGCCATCATCGTCAACAAGCTCGGCGTAGAGCCTGAGAAAGTAAATCGGGAAGCGACCTTCACTAATGACCTCGGTGCAGATTCCCTGGACACGGTGGAGCTTATCATGGAGTTTGAGAAGGAGTTTGGGATTAACATCCCGGACGAGGTAGCCGAGAAAATAGAAACTGTAGGCGACGCCATCAAGTACATTGAAGAGCACGCCACCGCCTAATGCGTCGGGTCGTTGTGACGGGGGTGGGCGCGCTAAACCCCATCGGACTTAGCGCGCCCGCCTTCTGGAAGGCCCTTCTGGAGGGGGTCAGCGGTGCGGATTACATCACGAAGTTTGATGCTTCTTTATTTCGCACTCGCTTTGCTTGTGAGCTTAAGGGGTTTGATCCCTTGCAGTATATAGACCGCCGGGAGGCCCGGAAAATGGATAGCTTTACGCATTATGCCATTGTTGCTGCGAATGAAGCTATTCAAGATGCGGGCCTTTTGAATGGCAAGCTGGACAAAGACGCCGTAGGTGTAATCATGGCCTCGGGTATAGGCGGGCTTTATACTTTTATGGAAGAGATGCGGGACTATAAGCCCGGTCAGCCCCCCCGATTCAATCCCTTCTTTATCCCCAAGATGATTATAGACATTGCGGCGGGGCATATTTCTATTCAACATGGGTTTCGGGGGCCAAACTATGCGACGGTATCGGCCTGTGCCTCTTCGGCTAATGCCATTGCCGATGGGTATCTGCTCATCAAAGAGGGGTTGGCAGAAGTTATGGTGGTGGGAGGTAGCGAGGCAGCTATCAACGAGGCAGGCGTGGGTGGTTTCAATGCCATGCGGGCGCTCTCCGAACGGAACGACGACCCTAAAACCGCCAGCCGTCCCTTTGATAAAGACCGGGATGGCTTCGTCCTCGGAGAAGGCGCAGGGACCCTCGTCCTGGAATCCTTAGAGCATGCCCTTCGTCGGGGGGCCAAGATTTATGCGGAGCTAGTGGGCATCGGCTTGTCAGCGGATGCCTATCACATTACAGCCCCGTGTGCGGAGGGCGCCGAATTAGTTATGCGCCGCGCCCTCCAAAATGCCGGCATTTCCCCTACGCAAGTTGACTATATCAATGTGCATGGCACTTCTACTCCCCTCGGCGACATCAGCGAAACCCAAGCCATCAAAGCTGTCTTCGGAGAATGGGCCTACCAACTCCACATCAGCTCCACTAAGTCCATGATAGGTCATCTCTTAGGTGCCGCCGGCGCCGTAGAAGCCGTCGCCACCGTCTTATCCGTCTATCATCAGACCGTCCATCCTACCATCAACCACTTCACCGACGACCCCGAATGCGACCTCAACTACACCTTTCACCACCCCGTCCAAAAACCTATCCGCTACGCCCTCTCCAATAGCTTCGGCTTCGGCGGACATAACGTCTGCCTCGTCTTTAAGCGTTATGAATAATCATGCTCTCTGCCCTCCGGCTATGGATTGCCCGTCACTTCGGCCCTAAAGCTAAACTCTACAAAAGATTCAAAGAACTCCTCGGCTTCTACCCAAAAGACATAGCCCATTACACTCAAGCTCTCACCCTTCCCCTTCAAAACCAGGAAAAGGCCGATTATATTGCCAGCTCTTATGAGCGGCTGGAGTTTTTAGGGGATGCGGTGCTCCAGCTCGTGGTCACCGACTATATTTTTCGGCACTATCCCCACTTTGATGAGGGGGAAATGACTGAACTGCGGGCCAAAGTGGTCAATACGGATTATCTCGTGGAAATGGCTCAGCGCCTCCTTATCCCCTCTCTGCTGGAACTGTTCCCGCAGCCTTTGCCCAAAAGAAACGACTACCTAGCCGACATAGTAGAAGCGCTCATAGGAGCTATTTATGTGGACCGCGGCCCCCGATATGCACGCCGATTCATTCATAAGCGTCTTTTCCCTTTGATCCGATGGAAAGAGGTGGAGCAAACGGAGTTCAACTACAAGGGCAAGCTTCTGGAATATGTTCAGCAAAGGCAATTAGGGCAAATAGAGTTTCAGCTGCAGGAACGTCGGCGATCGCGGGGGGAGGATTACTTTGTAGTGTGCATTAAACTGAATAACCAGATTATCAGTTACGGGACGGGCAGCCGTAAAAAGGAAGCCGAGCAGCAAGCTGCGCGCACAGCCCTCAAGCTCCTCTCGTCGTAAGAGTGGGCATCCGAATTCAGGAGGGCGGCCTATCTTTGCCCCGATGCCTTATAAAAAGCAGACTTGGCTTTTTGGCGGAATCGTATTTTTGACGGCCCTCCTCACGTATGCCCTAACGGTGGCGCCTACTGCCAGCTTCTGGGACTGTGGGGAGTTCATCGCTACGGCGCATGAGCTGGAAGTTCCCCATCCCCCAGGCGCGCCCTTGTATCTGATTGTAGCTCGGCTTTTTGCGATGCTGGCCCCCAGCCTAGACAAAGTCGCCTACTTCATCAACTGGGTGAGCGTCCTCAGTGGGGCCTTCACTTCCCTACTTATTGCATGGATTACCATGCACTTTACTAAGAAAGCCCTGAACGACCCCGACAGACTTATTGTAGGCCTGAGCGGGCTAATAGCCGGCTTAGTATGCACCTTCGCCGATTCCGTGTGGTTCAACACCGTTGAAGCCGAAGTCTATGCCCCCAGCGCCTTCTTCACCGCCCTCGTCATATGGCTCATGTGTGTGTGGGAAGAAACCGAAGAACCCCGCCGCCAAAATCAGCTCCTGATCCTCATCGCGTTCATTTTCGGGCTCTCTATCGGCGTGCACCTACTCAACCTCCTCACCCTGCCCGGACTTGCTCTCATGTACTACTTCCGAAAAGCCTCCAAAGTAACACCCTTAGGTATAATCGGAGCTTTCGCTGTAGGAGCTGCCCTCCTGGTATTTTTGCAATATGGCGTGATTCAATATACCGTCTCCTTAGCCTGGCCCTTAGAAAAAATCCTCGTCGGCACCTTCAACCCCGAAACGAAAGAAACCACCGGCTTAGGCCTGCCTTTCGGATCAGGCTTAGCGCTCTTTATTGTGATTCTCTTTGGTGCACTTACCGCTCTGGTAATCTATGCCCAGCGAATCCAAAAACCGCTCCTCTCCACAGCCGCCCTGAGTCTCCTCTTCATTTATTTGGGCTATTCCTCTTATGCCGTGATATTCTTACGCTCTCATGTAGAGCCGCCCATTGACGAAAATGACCCTAGCAATGTAGTCAATTTCCTAAGCTATCTCAAGCGCGAGCAGTATGGGGAGACCCCTATCCTTTGGGGCACCCAATACAATGCCATCCCCCAGGGTTACAAGCAAACCGGCGAGGCATACCTACGCTATCGCACCTCCACCCGTTATGTCTATGACGGCCCTAAGCTGACTTACGACTACGCCCTCAAAGACTATCGCTTCTTCCCTCGCATGTGGAGCCCTAGCCATTACTCAGGCCAAGGCCCTTTCAGCTACATAAACTATGTAAGAAATAAAGGCCCAGAACCAAATAGCCCCTACGATGATAAACCCACAGGCTTTGAAAATCTCTACTTCTTCTGGGATTACCAGCTCAAACATATGTACATTCGCTACTTCTTGTGGAATTTCGTAGGGAGGGCATTTGAAGAACAAGATAGCGACTGGGAAAGTGGGCTTAACTTTGCGCGTCTATCCAAACTACCCCCCCATAAACGCAAAGACCCCTCTAAGGCACACTATTACGGTTTGCCTCTCCTTTTAGGGCTTTTAGGGGCCACTTGGCACTTCCAGCGAAATCGCCGCCATGCGATGGTCATTCTGACGCTCTTCTTTATGACGGGGGTGGCGATTATTCTTTACCTTAATCAGCCGCCTAATCAGCCTCGGGAGCGGGACTATTCTTATGTGGGGTCGTTTATTGTGTTTGCGATATGGGTGGGTATGGGGGCCGCTGCCATAACGGATTGGCTGCAAGAGCGGCTGCGCCGAAACTGGGAGCTGCCCGTAGGTATGGCCGCCGTAGGGGTACCCATACTCATGGCGGTGCAAAACTGGAGGTCCCACTCCCGAGCGGGCAACTATGTGCCCCCCGACGCCGCCTACAACTTCCTCATATCTTGCCCACCCAATGCCATTCTTTTCACCAATGGAGATAATGACACCTTTCCCCTCTGGTACCTTCAAGAAGTGGAAGGGGTGCGCACCGATGTGCGTATCGTCAACCTCAGCCTCCTCAATACGGACTGGTATATCTCTCAGCTCAAGTACAATAGTCCTAATGGGGCTCCGCCTGTCCCCATTTCGGCCCCAGACGAGCTCTTCATGGGGGAAAAGACCGCCTCCATCCCCGCTAAATCCCAATCCCTCGCTATCCCCATAAACAAAACTGCTTTCCTCAATAACTATCCTCCCGAAGGCCGCTTCTCCGAAGAAGATTTAGCCGATACCCTTTACTGGCAAGTCCCCGTGCGCGGCAGCGGTCAAAACACCTACCTCCTCAAACAAGACTTCATGACTTATGACATTGTAACCACCGCCATCAAAGAGGGCTGGAAACGTCCCATCTGCTTTGCCAATACCCTCCCCTCTTTTAGTTATCTGGGCCTCTCCGATTACCTCTATCAGCGCGGCAATGTCTATGAACTTTTACCCCTCAAGCCCCGCTACTCCACCAATGGCTCCATCTACAATGCCCCCATCCAAGATAGCCTTACACACCAGCTGCTAACCCAAGTTTTTCGCTACCGAAACCTCAATAACCCTAAAATCTTTTACGACTCCAACACGTTGCGCATGATTAACACCTACCGTTCGGTCTTCTACCGCTTAGCTGATCATTACGTTCAAAAGGCTCTGGAAAAAGATACGGTTTCTCGGGCCGAAGCGGAAGCCATTCGCCAGAAAGGTCGGGAGCTCCTTTCTTTTCTCCGGAAAGCTATTTCGCCCGAGGCCTGCCCTCTGGAAGCCTATCAGATCGCTCAAGAAGCCAATCTATGGCTCGGATTAGGGGATACCCTCCAAGCTAATCGGCTCCTTGCTGAAAACTTAGCGCGGCTGGAAGGGGAAGTGGGCTATCTTATAGCCGTAAAAGAAGTCCCCGATGATATGCTTCTCTACGGAGCCGATCTCACGCTGCGAACGGCCTTGGCCATAAGCGGAGATACCACCCTTACTATGCGAGCCCTCAAACTCAACGACCGCCTGCGTGCGCTGGCTCCTTCTCGTCGTCGGGGCTAAGGCCCAGCTTATCCTCCCCTTCGTAGAAAGGCCTTACCTCTTACAGCCGCCCTTAGAGGCAACGGCCTTCCGCATCGATAGTACGAAATGGGCCCTTTTCATCCACATAGACCTGTCAGAATGGACGGATTACGCCTTTGACTCGCTCCTCAAGGTGCAGATGCGGCTCTATGGAGAGGAGGGACGACTGATAGCCGAGACTCTCCTCGCCCTCCCAGAAGCCCCTAAGTGGCAAGGCCCCATCAGCTGGCCACTCCCCCCAGCCTTAGCTAACCGATGGACCTACATAGAAGCTTTTCCCGAAACTATCCCCGAAAAAGCATTTTATGCGCGATGCTACTTTCCCGGCCATTTCGTGCGCGCTTATCCCCTACAGACTGGCCCTTGGCTAAGCGAGCCTATCACCCTCATGGACACAGCAGGAAGGACTCACCAGCTCAAAGTAGGGGACAGCTTATGGCCATACTTCTTTGAGCCGGCCCGAGTAGATACGGCTTGGCCTCTGCTCCCCTACATCGTTACGGGATATAAGCCCCGGTGGGCCTCTGTACCTTGTGCCTGGTATCTCAAAGGAGACTCTTCGCAGGTCTTTTGGACCTGTGCGCTTTCCACCCCTCCACCTAAAAAGCTCAACCTAAACCCTACTCGCCAAGCCGAGGCTCGCCAACGCTTTTCCCATACGAAGCCCGGCGACCGAACCGACTTTGGGCTCATTTACGCCAGCTGGGGCCCCCCAGACCTGCGCCTCTACACCACCACCATGGAAACCTGGGTCTACACCAAACAAAAGCTTTCTTTCGTCTTTGAGCGGCAGGGCCAAGACTGGGTTTTGCAAAGACGTTTAGAATATCAAGCGGTGTGGAAGTAATTACAGACTTGCGGGCTTTACGACGGGCTTTGGAAGGAGGGGTTACGATTGAGCGGATAGTGTGTCCCGCAGGGCGCCCCTACCCGCCCGCCTTATATCGCCTTATTCGGCGGTACAATCTACGGGTACAACAGGTTCCGCCTGCAGCTTTGCCCAAGGGTGCGAGTTGGGGAGCGGCCTATGTGAGTCCCATTCCTTTTCGGCAGGTGGATGAGCTCCTAAAAAAGCCCATAGAGGGTCTGCTGGTAGCTTTGGTGGGCATTACGGATGTGCGCAATGTGGGAGCTATCATTCGCAGTGCGGTGGCTTTTTCGGCTCGCGGGCTCCTATGGCCCACTGAAAAAACGGCTTCTCCCGCCAATCCTAAGCTCTGGCGAAGTAGTGCAGGCATGCTTACCCATCTACCGATCTTCCGATCACATCGTCTTTATACGGACCTTCGGAGGCTGGCCCAATCGGGCTGGACCCTTATCGCCACCACTAAACCCTCCCCTACTGCCGTGCCCCTCTCTAAATGGACTTGGCCGCCTGCCGCCATCCTCCTCTTAGGCCGCGAAGATAAAGGCCTGCCCAACGAGTACCTCTCCCTCGCTTCCGTCCACCTCTCCATCCCACACGCCCCTGCCCTCGACTCCCTCAATGTCAGCAGCGCCGCCGCCATCCTCCTGTGGCACCATTACCACCAGTACCTAAAATAAACCCCCCTCACCCCTGGCATGTCTTTTGTACCTTCGCAAGCATGAGAACGCTCTGGCCCCTCCTCTTCGGAAGCCTCCTCCTGGCCCAAGTAGACCCCAAAGCCGACAACCTCATCAAACGCTCCAGAAAAAAACTCCGCTCTCTCGAAAGCTTCACCGTCCAGTTTTCCTACCAAGTAGAAAATAAAGCCGACACCACCCAAAAACGTATCTCTAAGTCCGGAACCCTCCGATACCGCCCCCGCCAAAATAAGTTTGCCGTGGACATGGGCGACCTGCTCATCGTCTGCAATGGCCAAACTATCTGGCAATACCTCAAAAAAGAAAACGAAGTCACCATAACGTTCTACAACCCCAAAGAAGGATTCAGCTTAGACCGTATCTTTCGCATTTACGACCAGGACATGAAAGTACGTCTGGATAAATCCGAAACCTATAAGGGGCAGACTATCCATAAGATTTCCCTCTTTCCCATTAGCGATACGACAGACTACTTTCGGGTAGAGGTTTGGCTCAATGAAGCTACGGAGCTACCCCAGCGGATAAAGTTTTCCCATCGGGATGGAACGGTAGTAGAGTATGAGCTAAAAAACTTCCAGGTAGTGAGTCTTCCAGATACCGAGTTTGTCTTTGATACTCGGAAGTATCCGGGTATTTCAGTGGTGGACCTCCGGTGAAGGCGGAGAGACTTGCAGAGCTGGCGCGTAGTCGACGCTCACTTTTGTGTGTAGGGCTGGACCCGGCCCCCGACGCTTTGCCAGCCCACCACCGCTGGCAGATTACCTGGCTAAAAGGCTATTTGTCCGAAGTCATCCAGGCCGCCCTCCCCTACGCCATCGGATTCAAGTTCAATAGCGCCTTCTACGAGCAGTGGGGCGCAGAAGGATGGAAACTCCTAAAAGCCTTACGAACGCAAATACCCGAGAATTACCTGGTACTCTTAGACGGCAAGCGTGGAGATATTACCCATACCAATCAAGCCTATGCACGAGCCTTTTATGAGGAGTTGGGATTTACGGGTATTACCGCACATCCCTACTTAGGCTGGGAAAGTTTGCGGCCGTTTTATGAGGTGGTAGATCGGTGGGTTTTTGTTCTCCTGCGAACCACAGAAGCGCCTAAATGGCAAAAGATGCTCTGGCAGACGATTATTTCGGAGAAGCCCCGAGGTACGTCTGCGGTGATTGGCTGGGTATGGGGAGCTCATCACGCAGAGGAACTACGGGAACTGCGCAAGGTAGAGCAAGAAAGCTGGCTTCTCATACCGGGTTTAGGGGCGCAGGGAGCCGACCTCCCAGTGGATTTGCCTGTATATCCAGCTCTTATAGCCGTGTCGCGGAGTATCTTACGAGACCCTGCCACCTTACCGCACTGGCAGCAAAAAACTGCCCTCTATCTACCTTCCTCTCCCAAAAAGCCAGCATAAAATCCCATACTTGTCGGAACAAAGAACCAGCGACACTCCCCTACTTCCCACCCCTTCATGATGCCCTGGCAGGGAAAAGACGCTGAGAGGCAATACCAGAGACTTGGGAATAATACCAAGATGCAAAGAGTTTCTGAATGCGAGTCGGTGGTATTTTGTGGGGCGGCGGCCCCCCCCCACGGGGGGGCCCCCCCCAAAAAACATCTCTCTTCATTCAGAAGGTTTTTGATTGCAAATGGTATAAGCCGCCCTCCCTACCCCATGCTAATATCCGTAGGAGCCTAATACCAATTCCGGGCAAAGGGTTTCTGAATGTAGGAGGGTAGAGTTAGGTGTGGCTGCTGCTCCCCCTCAGGCGGGCATGCCCACCTCCTCCTCACAGTAAGAAGGCCTTTGACTTAAGGTGGCATAAGGTCACGAGGAGGGCCCCGAAGGGGCAGGGTACATGGGTGTGCGATCCCCCTTTACCCCGACCCTCTCCCCCCTTGAGAAGGGGGGAGAGGGTGTAGGGAGTGGGGGGATGGTAAGAGGGACATTTTGAACGCCCCCGCCCCACAGAGCGGGTGCGCTGGGGGCTGGTACCGCCTAAAAAGAAAGTCTGTGCTAGGAAATAGTATTAGCTTTGGGTGGGGACAAAGGTACAAAATATGGTATAAGAGAAGGTACACTTGCCCTTTAGGGTCCTACATTCATCATTCGTAGCGTCTGAGCGCCTCCACTTTTTTCTGGCTTTAGCACTACCACATACATAGCGGTTGCTTGGCCTGTCAGGAGCCGTTCGGAAGTCCCCTCTCTTTCCACCCAGAGGGTTTTATGCTCTATGAGGTGCCCCTGCATGTCGTATATTTCCAGTCCTACCCTTTGCGGCTGTGAGGAAAAGACCCATAAAGTACTTCCATAGAGGTAAGCGTTGAGCCGGGGGGCCTGAGCCTGAGGAAGCGCATTGGCGGTGTCTATGGTATCGGGTGGAGGGGTATAACGTTCCACGATAAGGTCGTCTATGTAGATGTTATTGCCCCAGCCGGTTTGGCCTTCTATGCGGAGGCGGACGCCCCGTATGCCCCGAAAGGCGGATAGCCGCACCGTATCCCGTTTCCAAGTAGCACTATCGGGTAGGCTCAACGAGGAAGAGAGGTTACCCCGTACCACAATCGCTCCCGTAGGAAGGGTAGAGAGGTCCAGCCCGCCTTTCTCATAGACCAAATCCCAGGTTCCGCCTCCATCCCGAGAAGCCCATATCCGTAAGGTATCTGCATAGAGGAGGGGTGTTGAACCGCTGCTTCCCCAATCGAGGGGGGCGTACCAGCAGGCAAAGGAAAGCCGAATATCCTCGCTACTATCTACCCGAAAGTCCAACGCCGGAGTGAGGAGGTAGTCTTTTTCGCCGTAGAAGCCATAGGCGAAGGCTGGGAAACGTGCGCTCTGCGAAGAGGCGGCAAAGGCTCCGCCGGGTTTGCCTCCCCATCCTGCCCAGCGCTCCCAGGTGCGCCGGCCATCGGAATTCTCTATGGTGATCCCTGCTGGCGGGAAGCTCCCTTCAAAATCTACCTGATAAGGGAGGGACCATACAGAGTCTTCCACGGTGATATAGGCGGTTCGCACCAGAGTATCTGCGTATCCATTGGCATTGGTAGCAATGAGGGTAATGCTGTATGGGCCGGGTGCGGGGAAGGTCGCGGTGGGACAAGGCTCCGTAGGATCAGGGCTTTGCCCGCCCCCAAAGTCCCAAGTGTAAGTCGTAGGAGCTCCTTGCGCTTGGCTGTAAAACTTCACCGGAGTAGTGGTAAGAACTCGTCGGGAGGGCGACCAGAAATATACTCGTACAGGGCCATAGGGGCCTACTCCTGTGAGAGGCTGATTAGCTACGTCGGCAAGCGGGTACAAGCGAGAAGTGGGGTCCTCTATGAAGGCATGGGCTCTCTCTACCTGGCCGGGGGTGAAGTGGGTCATAGCCGCATCATCTACGTAGTCCATGTAGTTGGTGGGATTATCGGGGCGGTCGGGGTGGTCGGTGGTGCAGGTATTTTGGCGGCGCAGGGAGAAGTTTTCCTGGGCAGTGGGAGGGGTATCGCAAACCAGGTCGCCACTCAAAAGGCAATCGCTGGTCCCACAGCCCCCCTCAAAAGGATGCGCTAAGGCTAAGTTATGGCCGATCTCATGCACGAGGGTACGCCCTCCGCGCCCCGTGAGACGACCCCCAATAAATGCCGCCCCTACGACACTACCATACAAAACAGGGTCCTCAATATCAGGATAATAGGCATATCCGGCTACTCCACTACAATCGTTACAATCCCCAGAAAAGCCGCAAATAGCAGGGACGACCCACACATTCAGATAGCGGTCGCGGGGCCAGCCCGTCGCTTGTTTCATCGCATATTCGTCGTAGATACACAAGCCGGGTCGGCTCCAGCTCAGCGGCGGCTGATCATAGCGCCAGTAGAGGATCCCTGTGGTGGGAAGCCCTTGGGGGTCCCTCGTCGCCAGCTCAAAGGAAATCTCGGTATCTGCCCCCCAGGGGGTATAACCCAGAGTTTGCGGCAATGCCAGAAAATCTTCAAAAAGCCGCTGCATCTGGTCCTCAATCACCGCTAGTGGGAGACTATCCCTTCCTCCACTGTGAATAACATGAAACACCAGAGGTATGGTATAGCGGGGCCGGGCGCAAGAGGCCTGACTTATCCGAGAAGAGAAGCTATGTACGGGGGTAAGAGGCGCTGTGGGCTGCAAAAGGGCCGTCCCGCATATCTGCGCCCAAAGAAACCCTGCAGGCATTACTATGCGGACTATCCACATTCTACAAAGATACAGGCTGCGGACTGTGCGCCTATTCTATCTGGTTAGGGGATGGCTGTCAAACCATCGCATCACTGGTTATCCAAGTGCGGACTTTCTTGATCTTACTGATGATAAACCGGAAAAGCTCCTCCAGAAGAGGCATATCAAACCAGAATCGCACGCCGGCTGCCTCGTATATTTCGGGCACTCGTCTCGTATAGCCCAGCGAAAGCGCATAGAGGTAGCGCTCTAAGGTCTCTCGGGGATGACGGTCATAGTTGTACCACAGCTGTAAGGCCCCTATCTGCGCAATGCCGTACTCAATGTAGTAGAGCGGATAATCAAAAATGTGGAGCTGCCGCTGCCATAAAATCTCCAAAGCCCCTTCTGGCCAAGCGACATCCTCCCCATGAAAGCGCCGATAAATCTTCACCCATGCGGCTCGTCGCTCCTCGGGTGTGTGATGGGGATTTTTGTACAGCCACTCTTGAAAGGCATCCACGGTGGCGATCCAGGGCAAAATAGTGATTATGCGGGAAACTTGCTGAAACCACGCTCGGCCCCGCTCTCGCAAAGAGGGGTAGAATACTTCCAGGTGATACATGGCTATTAGTTCCAATCCCATGGAAGCTAGTTCAGCTACCTCTGAGGGGTAATCGCGTAAAAGCACATAGGGAATATGCCGAGACTGAAAGGTATGTACGGCATGTCCCGCCTCGTGAATAAGGGTTACCAAGTCGCTATGTGAGCCGGCTGCATTCATGAAGATGAAGGGCAGTCCGCTTTCTTGGAGGGTGTAGTTGTAGCCGCCGGGCGCTTTCCCGGGCCGGGAGAAAAGGTCTAAGTGTCCAATCTCCTGCAGGTAGCGCATTTGGGCGCCTATCTTAGGATGTAGTCGGTCAAAAAGCTCTATGCTTTTCTCTATGAGTTCGCTTTCGGTCTGGAAGGGCCTTAGGGCGCTAGTCCCATCGCACACATCCACCTGTAAATCCCATGGGTACAAGGTCTCCAGTCCTAAACGATGCCGCCGATACAAAAGCAATCGCCTGTACAGACGCCGCACCACCTTTTCCACCACACGATGAAACTCATGGCATAAATCTACGGTCCAGTCAAACCGCCCCAGCTGACGAAAACGATAGTCATAGTAGTTATCAAATCCCGCATTTTGGGCGATCTGGGTGCGGATAGCCACTAGCTCCGACAGGATCTCGTCTAATCGGGCTTGATGAGCCGCGCGCACCGCTTGAATCTTCTCCCATACCTCTTTTCGCCGCTTCCGATCCTGCGACTCTAAAAATAAACTCGCTTGCGGCAGCGTGAAAACCTGCCCATCCACCTCTATGGTCATCCCCCCCACAATCTCATTATACTCCTTAGCTAAAAGCTCGGCTTTCGTCTCTAAAGCGATATTTTCCGGATTGTAAAGAGAGAGGAAGTTCTGAACGGTGCGGTTGAAGTTGAGAAACTCCTCTTCTGGGAGGAGGGAGCGCCAAGGGGACTCCCAGTAGCGCTTATAGAGCTGGTACCTGGCCTCCGAAAGGCGCGGTTGCACCTCCGTGATATAACGCTCATAGGCTAACTTACTCGCTTCATCTTGCGTATTTTGCGTGAAGCGAATGAAGTTCCAGGCTGCTTCTTCGCTGATAACGGCTTCTACTTCGTTGAGTCTTTGAAGCCAGCTGTGAAAGTCGGAAAAGCTTCGCCATTCAGCGGTTATGAGGGTCTCCACATAGGGTGCTACGCTGCTCCAGCCCTCTATGCGAAACTGAGGGGGTAGCCACTGACGCACGGGCTTTTCAAACATGGTTACAAAGAAACAGAATTTCTCTCAACGAAGTTTGAGCTCCTTCTCGGAGGGCACGGGATAACGTTTATTTTGGATGCGCCAGTAGCCGGCTCGGGCTTTTTGCAGGATAGCTGGACGACCTATTTTCCGGGCGATGGTTTGCGCCTCGTTGTAATATAAACGCGCATTGTGCCAGTCTTTTTCCCGCTCGTATAGCTTAGCTAAATAGTAGGCGGCATAGGCGCGAACCGATGTATTTTGGGCAGTTACTTGACGAGTAGCTTGGTAGTAGGCGAACTTGGCTCCGTCTGGGTTTCCCATTTTATCGTAGAGTCGGCCATAGAGGTAATAGAGCTGGGCTTTTTCCTGGCTTTGGAGGTAGGAGAGGTTTTCGCGGAGGGGTTCTAAAAGGGCTTTGGCTCGGGCATATTGAGCTACTTCTATGGCATGGCGGGCTTGCCAGAGGGTAATCTCGGTGGGCGAGGGCGGTGTTTTGAGCCATTGGCGGGCTAAGTTTTGGAGCCAGAGGTCTTCATCCCAGAGGGGTTCGTAAGCCAGGGTTTGGGTCCAGTAGTGCTGAGCTAAGCTGGTATCGCCCTGCAGCCAGGCTTTGAGGCCGCGCCACCCGTATTGCGCCGCTAAGCCATGCGGTTCCCCCTGCAGGATGACGAAGCGCTGCCAGACCTTTTCTGCCTGGTCCCACTGTCCCCGAAAAGCATAGAGCTTACCCAGCCAGTAGAGGGGATAGGGGAAGCGCTGAATCTGCGAACGTTCGGTAAGTCCAATAAGAAGCGTCTCAGCCTGCCCGATCCTACCCTCTTCCCAGGCTAAAAGCGCCAGCGCAAACTGCCATAGATAGGGAGGGGGCTTCTCTGAAAAAAGACGACTCTTACAAGTATCGGCCCATAAGAGGGCGGTGGTATCAAAGTTTTTGAGGACGGAGAGATACAGGAGGGCAGACTCTACGGCGGTGTAGGATTGGGGGTCGGCGGCTTGGCGTAGGAGATGGCAGGCTTCCTCGTAATGCCCTTGGGGCAGGGTGGGCAAGAACCGGTCATAAGGAGGCGGCAAGGATGCAAAAACCATTTGCCATAACCCCTTGAGCTGAGCGGTCAGAGGGTCCCGGGAAAGCCCTTTACGCAGAAGGCTCCAACTCTTCCAGGCACTTAAGCCCGCAACCATCCATTCCTTTTGGAGGACATGGAGAATGGCTCGTTGCAGATACACATCGGCAGTTAGCTCAGGCAAGGCAGGGGCAATCTGTCGCTCAAAAAGCCGTTCCGTCAGCTGCGTATGCGCCCAAAAAGCCTCCCTCTCGGCGCGACTGATAGGAAACATCGCCCGAAAAAAGGCAATCCGATGTTGGTCCCAGCTCTGATAGGAGGCATTCCACTCTAAGAGGGCTTCTCGCTCCGCCGCCTCAAAGTCTAAATCCCACAAAGCATAGAAAAACCCAGGGCGCTGTCCCCACACCAAACTAAGGCAGCCGAGCAGCCACCTCCTCAAAAAGCGCCGCATCTACTAAGAAACGACCACAGCTCTCACATAAGTACAAGGCATTGCGATTACCGATCTCCCATTCCAGCTGCCGCGGCAAAAGCGTAAAACACCCTCCACAGGCTACCCGCTTTTCATTCTTATCGGTAGTGACCTCTACCACCGGAACCAGCGCTCTTTCTTCTCGCAGGACGCGAATGCGCCGCTCAAAAAGCCGGTACAGCCGCGGGTCTCTGCTCCCCAGTTCATTCTCTAACCGACGAATCTGCATCTCAACGGTTGCCCGCTGCTCCGCCGTCTGCGCCTTAATCGCATCCAGTCGAGCTTGTTTCTCTGCTCGTCGGGCTTCCATTTGGCTTAAGCGCTCTTCCAAATCCTCTATCTCGTTTTGCAAAACATCTACTTTCTGCAAAAGAATGCGAATTTCTCGCCTATTTTTTTCTATTGTGAGCCTTGCTTCTTTGATCTCCGTCTCAATACGAAATACATGTTCATCGGACCGCAGCTGTAAGAGCGTCTTTTCCAGTTTCTGAATGTGGTCTTGGAGCGTGTCGTTATTTACATGGAGCTGGGCGATTTCATTTTCCATGTGTCGGAGTTCTGCCTTTCGGTCAGAGATTTGCTTGCGGAGCGCCTGCACCTGGTACTCCAGCTCCTGAATCTGTTTAGGTAAATCCCCTTCCCGCTGTAAGAGGGTGTAAAGCCGATTGTAATAAACTTGCAGTTCAATGAGCTGTACGAGCTTGTCTTTGGTATCGGTTGTCTCTACGGTAATCATATGGCGTAGTGAATAGGGTTGGTGCGGATGCGTGAAACATAGACAGGAATGTCTGGCCAGGCTTCTTGGATGCGCTGAGCGAAGACCTTTGCGATGAACCGTTCCGACTCAAAATGCCCTACATCTACGAGCCACAGATGGCCTTCTGCCTCAAAGAAGCGATGATAGGGA
>Ga0308408_1000588_pt1 | contig 20287 bp, 9 predicted proteins | sample HotsprSampleMSe3_FD_203466 | JGI IMG/M metagenome (GOLD analysis project Ga0308408, IMG submission 203466) | Hot spring phototrophic mat microbial communities from Mushroom Spring, Yellowstone National Park, Wyoming, United States - 20060912_MSe3 ... | reverse complement strand
GTTAATTTTATTACGAGCAGCATGGCAAAAAATAAACTAAGCAGAGAACAAGCCGAGCAGATTTATTCTGCTTTGAAAAACAGGGTAGAAAAAATTTTAAATAACTCTGAAAAATGCCAAGAGGCTGACTTAGAAAACATTTCGGGATCGTCTAAAGTGAGGAATCAGGGAGCTTTCAGGTCGTTTTTTTTACTAGCTTTGGGATTTGTGTTGATTTTGGCTAGCTTTTCCGCTTCGTGGGTAATTTTTATGCCTAAGCTCAATCAGTACTTAGAAAAGGTCTCTGATTTTACGACTTCAGAAGGCTTGAATGTAACCAGAGCATCTTTAGCGCTTTCTAAAACTGATCAGGATCAAAATTTAACAGAAGGCAGTAAGATAGAGGAGCTCGCTTTAGCTTTAGAAGCAAAAAGAATAGAGCTAGAGCAGAGAGAGAGTGAACTTTCGGCAAAGATGGGGGAGCTTAAATTTTTAGAGCAGCTAATTGAGGATAGACTTGAGGCTTTGAAAGCTTATGTCAACAGGGCAAAAGCTTTAGAGTCCGACCAAAATCAAGCAGAGAGGTCAAAAATTGAGACTCTAGCAAATTTATTTTTAAGTATGCCTGCTCAGCAAGCTGGCAGTCTTTTAGCGGGGCTGGAAAACGATGTAATAGCGGAGATCTTAATTAAAATGCCCGAAAGACGTTCAGCAGCACTTTTAGCCCAACTGCCCCGAGATAGGGGAGTAAAAATTGCTAAGTTAATGGCAGAGTTTAAAAATCCTGCCGAGTGAGGTGTTATCGAAAACTAAATTTGCAAACAAATAAACCCTGTGGCCTCTTCTAATTACTGATTGCAATCATCTCACTAAAGTAAAAACTTTTATAAAAATTTAGTTATTTTGTTATTTCAGCTATAAATACATTTTACCTTCACTATTAAAACAGTTAATAATGGCAAGCTTAGAGCTATCTTAACAAAAGAGTTTCGAAAAATTGGCTGGTGAATTCCCGCAATTGAAGAAGTGGTTACTCTATTGACTCCTAGTTCACGACGAAGCCTTGAACGGTTGGAGACTGGTCCTGAACTTTTCTTACTATTTTGCCCTGCCTAGAAGCTTACAACTTGAATTTTTTGATAGAGCGGCCTGAAGCCGATTTTCTTTTGATATCCTTTTCTTTTCTTTTTCTTAAAAACTATTATTTTTTTTCCTTTAAACTCTCCCTGCAGCTTGAAAACTAACTCTCGCTCTAAGTAAGGCCTCCCTACTGATAGTTGATTATTTTCCATCACTGCAAGGACCTTCTTAGTTTTGAAAGAGTTATCTCCTAAGTTATCACAATCGCTAAGATACGACTTTGGAACAACAAGGCTATCCCCCTCTGAGGCAATAAATTGTTTTCCTGCCAAGCAAAAACACACAAGCTTTTTTGCAACATTCACATCACCGCTATTTTTTTCTTTTTTTCCCCCTTGCACCCTGCTAGAACTTAGTTTTTCTTTGCGCTCATCTCTTGCACTAGACTCTGACATTTTTAAACGACAGTTTAATAGTTTATCCTTTCAAAATCTTTTTTGCAAATTAGCTGTGAAAGTAACAGGTGAATATTTTTACAGGTAGTATGGTATAATAGCATCGGATGACTCAGATTAGGATATTGGTTGCAGAAGACGAGCAATCGATATCTGAGTCGGTTAAAAAATATTTAACAAAACACGGTTATCTAGTTAAAACCGTATCTAATGGAGAAGAGGCTCTCTCAGAATTCGAGGTTTTCAATCCCCACGTAGTAATCTTAGATGTTGTAATGCCAGAGCTCGATGGGTATCAGGTTTGCAAAAAGCTTCGCCAGAAAGATGATTATGTAGGAATCATTATGTTAACTCAGCGTAGTGATGAGGTCGACAAAATTCTAGGCTTTGATTTGGGTGCAGACGACTATCTACCGAAACCTTTCTCTCTCCAAGAGCTTCTGGCGCGAATCAAAGCGCTAACAAAACGCCTTTATAGATCCAAAGAAATCGCAAAATATGTAAATGAAGATCTTGAAATAGATTTTGTCTCGTATGTTGCCACGAAAAGATCGATGCCTTTAAACTTGAGTCCCAAAGAGTTTAAGCTTCTGTACTACCTTATCTGTAACAAAGGTCAGGTGATCAGTAGACAAGAGCTTCTAGAGGTTGTTTGGGGCTATCCCTCATCGCAAATAGCAACCCGCACGGTTGACAACCACATAGCGCGTTTAAGACTAAAACTTGAAGACGATCCCAACAACCCTAAGCATTTATTGACTGTGCACGGGGTAGGGTACAAATTTGTAGGTTAGCTGTAAGGCGAAAAGCTTACCATCCATCAATCAAAAAGGCGTAAAAGCTTTTAGCTTATCCAAGGTGTCCAACTGTGCAAATTTTTAAATTTTTAACAACCCTCTTTAAAACCACAAAAAGGTTTTCTGATTTTTAGTCTCGGTTAAAGTGGATACAGCTCACTACTACCAAAACTTTCAGTTTGTATGTTAGTATCTAAATGTTCTTTTAATAGTGCTCAGTTAGATGAGTCCTGTAGCAACTCAAACAACCACCGCTCCTCCTTTAAAACCTAACGCAATTCCAACAAACAAACAGAGCGTAAATCGAGGAGCCGAGCACTCGATTGAGAAATATGCACAAACTTTGCAATTGGCCTCGGTTGGGGCCGAGTCAATCAAGGCCTCAAACCCGCCAGTAGATCTTATTGACTTAGGCGTCGACCCAGACGGCGGTTTAATTCAGTTTAACGGCTCTAAAATCGAACCTGATACAGCCTCTCCGGGTTCAGCTTGTGCAACTAAAAGCTGCGCTGTTTGTGGAGGCTGCGGGCAAAAAATAGACTTAGTAAATATCGTTTCAGGCAGGCAGGATATTAAGCAAGTCAATGAGGCAGAGCTAAAACGAAATGAGGCGGCAATCTTATATGCGCCCCCAAGCAACCTAAATTTAAACGACTATGTTAAGTTTGCCAAAGATAGTTTCGCGGTAGCAAAATCAATTAACCCGCCACCTTCTGATCAGCCGGTTTTGCTGGGGCAAGTTCAAGAGGGTGCGGCAAGCACAGATCGATCACCCGTCCCGCCTTTAACTCAAACAGATCCAAACTTTCCAACAGTGAAAGATCCAGCAGCTATTCCCAGTCCTCCCTTAGATGTTACAGCCCCAGCTAACCCCCCAAAAAAACCAGAAGACATTGTTCCAGCCTCGTCTAAGTGCCCATTTAAAAATTTAATCTCAGCAGGTCATCAAGCAATGCAAAATTTAGCTGAGGAAGTTTACCGGTCTGTTGAACGTCTAAAGGACCAACTTTCCACCGCAGTTATAGTTTTTAGCAGTCAGATAGGTTTAACTTCAATAAATCAAGAAAAGCTTACACGAGAGTTGCAGTTAATCAACAATCAAAATAATGAACCAGGCGCAACACAAGGTGCCTCATATTCTTCAAACGGCCAAAGACCTGAAGCGCAGGATGGTCCGAGATATATCAAAATCCAGGATGCTGCTAAGGTTAATCCCACCACCGACCCGGCAAACAGTGTGAGTGTAAAGGGAGGTCCACCAACTGTTACCTATGGCAAAGTAGCAGCTAAGTCCAGTGACACAGCCTCCCAGGCTCTTAGTCGCTCATCCACATCGGGAGGATTAAATCAAGTAGTAGCAGCTGCGTCCAGGTCCAGTAACAAAGCCTCGCAGGCTTTTAGTCTCTCATCCAAATCAGACCGGTTAAATCGACTTGTTGCAGGGTTTTTGAGTTTAGGTGAATCTTTTAGTGAAATCAAAGCCGCTGTATCAACCTTTTATAATTTAGCGGCTAACCCCTCAAGTGCCTCAGCGAAACAGGATCCACAAATAGTAAATGGCCAAGCTAATTCTCAAAATATCCCTAAAGCTGCTTTAGTAGGAAGCTCCTCTTTCCCACAGCCTCAATTAGGGCAGAAAACTTCAACTAGCTCGCCTGCCGATCGGATCTTAAGCAACTCTGCCCTCCAAACCAATCCGGTAGTTTTAAGCCCTGTCAGCGCTTCAAAAACTACTCAAATAGTGCAAGCTCAGTCTCCCACCTCAGCTGAAGCTAACTTAAGCAAAACCGCAAACCCGAGAGCTTCAAACTATAATTTGTCTTTAAGACGAGACCAGCTCGATACAAGAACTACTTTTTATATTACGCCATCCCCGCGCCGTGCAGCGGTTGTTGGAAATTTAGAAAATCGGGCTCCTAAGCTCCTTTCATCACTGACCAGCCGAATCGATGAACTAACAACAAATTTACGATTTGCTTTATCATCGAGGCGCTTTGCTATCAACGCTTCTCAAGCAAATCAGCCTGTAAGAAAGCTTCAAGCCATAGCACAATCGCTAATGCGTGCTACTAGGGAGCCTATTAAGCTATTTAGAACAGTCAAGTTTAATCCAAACGGTCAATTTCTAACAGCAACAAGGCTAAAGTCAAACACGTCAGTGTCGGAAGCTCTGGCTAGGGTGGCCAGTAAAATTAAATCAACAATCGAACCAAAGCGTATTTATGCTGCAGAATTAATTCAGAAGCTGAATACAAGAGTCTTAAATCTAAGGCAAAAAATTTTAGCTGCTTTTAAACCATTAACTTCCACACTAGCTTTATCTAGATTTGTAAAAGTTATTTCAAGAGAAGTACAAGCTAGTTTAAGCAAAAAAATAACTCAAGTTTTACCCAGGCTTAGATTTTTGGTAGCCCAGCTAACGAGCTTAAAAGCTAGGCAAGCTTCTTTCCAACTCAACCAAGCTAGCTTAAGATTTAGAATTTTAGCCTCAATCTTGACTAGAAATTTAAACAACTCTGCAAGGTCTTTAAGGGCTAGTGCACGTTTTCTAATAATACAGGCTAGACTTAATTTAGCTTCTTCAACAGCTCAAAGTCTGAGTCGCAGTTTACTTGCAAGGTTTTTATCGTTTCAGCGAAAGCTTTTAGCTGCTAAGGTTAATACTGCTCGTGCAATCAGATTCGTCTCTCAAAGACTATCTCCTAAAGCAGCTTTGCGAGCTGGTTTGTTACAACGTAAAAGCACTTTGCCTTCGCTAAGATTAAGTGCAAGAACAGAAAAATCTGCAAAGCTAAAACTACGTCAAAGTTGGCACAAGTTGCTTGAGAGGCTTAAGTTAGCCGGCAAAACTAGTCAAGCTAAAGTATTTCATTTTAGAAAAGTGCTCGGCCCGCAAAAAGTTCTGAACTCTTTAAGCTCAAACGCGCAGCCAGGCAGTTGGCAAAAGTTGATGCTTCGCAAGGACCTACTAGTCAGGTTCAACAGTGTAGCTCAAATGTTTCTGCCTTTATTGTTGCGAGCAGTAAATTTAATTACTCGTTCATCTTATCAGCATCCATTTTGGTTTTTCCTGCTAGAGTTGATTCGAAGGAGAGATAAGAAAAAAGATTGGTTTAAAAATAACAAAGTATTCTTAGCGCAGTTTTTATACATTTTTAGCTTGATATTAAAGCAGTTGAATAAAGCAGGTAGGGGAGTAGAGTCTTTAAGCCCTCAGGAGCTTTTTGCGCTTGTTAGAAAAGCTCTCAGAAAAACTTTTTCACCGAGTGCTCAACAACCTCAGGTTGTTTCAGCTAACCAAGCTAAAGGCTCAAAAACAATTTTTGCAGTCAATAAATCTGGCACGCCAGACAAAAATTTATCAATATTTCAGGCAAAGATTTAGGCTGGCATCTAGGCTAAAAACTAATGTCTCTTGAAAAAGTAGAGGATTTCAGAGAACAAAACTGTTTACTGGTTGTTTGCTGAATATTACAATTTAGGTCACTATGAAAAAAAAGCTAAGAGGTTGCTTTATTTTAATGGGCTTGCTATTTTTTGGCGAACTCTTTGCGCAAAGGCTTTGTCGTAACAACTCTACCGGTGTCGTTAGATGGGTCTCAGGAAACTGCCCATCCGGTTTCACAAATATCACCAACTCTGTTAGATCAGAGTATTTAAGAGCTAACTCTGTCACAACAGACAAGATCCAAGACGGTGCAGTTACAGATGCAAAGATTGCAACTGTATCAGCTAGTAAGGTTGATTTCTCAAACTGGACCGCTCCAGCTGGATCTGTGATTACTGATTCACTAGCCAACTTAGCCGTTACAAACGACAAACTTGCTGGTGGGATAACGGAAGATAAGCTAGCTGGCAACATTTCTTGGAGTAAGATAAATGTAGCTTCAATTCCAGCAGGATCAATTCCTCAGTCAAAGATAGATTTTAGCGGTTTTACAGTTCCTGCTGACTCTGTAGGGACTAGTCAAATACAAAATAATGCCGTGACTAACCAAAAATTAGCCGGCAACATAGACTGGAGCAAGATTAACAGTAGCAGCATTCCTGTCAGCGCGATACATCATACTCGAATTAATTTCTCAGGCTTCAGTGTACCAGCCGGATCTGTGGGAACAAGCCAGATTGTAGACGGCGCAGTAACAAACTCAAAGCTTGCAGGTAACATCGAATGGTCTAAAATAGACGCAGCTTCAATTCCAAACTCAAGCATCAGTCATACCAAAGTGGATTTCTCAAGCTGGACCGCTCCAACTGGCTCTGTTGCTACAGCATCCATTCAGGACAACGCAGTAACCTCTGCAAAAATACTTAACGGTACCATAACAAATGCTGATTTCAGCAATGACCCAGATGATAGGTTAAGCCATACCAAAGTGGATTTCTCAAGCTGGACCGCTCCAAACAACTCTGTTGCTACGGCATCCATTCAGAACGGCGCAGTAACTAATGCCAAGTTTAGCTCAAACCCAGCAGACAGATTAGATTTTAGTAAAGTAAATGTTCCTAGTGGCGCTATCGAATGGTCTAAAATAGACGCAGCCTCAATTCCAGACTCAAGCATCAGTCATACCAAAGTGGATTTCTCAAGCTGGACCGCTCCAACTGGCTCTGTTAACTCAGCTTCAGTGGTTGATGACTCTCTCACCGCTGATGATCTAGCTAATGATGCTGTTGATACAGCTGAAATTAAGGACGGCGCAGTAACTAATGCTAAAATCAACATAGACACCGGCGGATCCCTACCTTATCACACATTTCTAAGCACTGTTAATCTTACTGCTGCAACAGGCACCGGATATATACCCTTGATTGGCTATAATTTAATCCCTCAAGCATCAGAAACTGGCCTAACAGCAAGCAACGAAGCATTTGGCTGTTCTAGCGGAACTTTAAGGGTCGTTTTAGATACAGCGCCAGGCGATGAAAATTCCAGAACATTTGAGCTTAGAAACGGAACTACCACAATATCGGGTTCTCCCATAACGATCAGTGACAGCAATACAACCGGCTTTGTAAACTTTAGCTCAATACCACCCACTGCTAATTTAGTTTTACATGCTGATGTTTCTGGCACGCCGGCAGCAGCGCGAGCCACAATCTATTTCGTTTGCAAGTAATTAGGTAAAAACTTAACCCTGGCTTTAAGAGCCGGGGTTTCTACTCCTTCGGTGCTGGCCTCTTGGTCGCAGCCTCTTTGACATAAAAACAATTTCATTATCGTTATAACCTTTTTATTCTTCATTATTAAAACTGAACCCTTGGTCGCATCCTCTTTTTAGATCCCCTCTTTCTAGGGGGGATATTGGTGGCATCCTGTTTTACTGAGTGAGGCGCACATATTTGTGGCATCCTCTTTTGCAAGCTTGCCGCAAAGGGGAGTAAGGGTGGCATTTTCATTTATATTTTCATTTATATCATTTATTGTTAAAATTAGCGCAGGCTTAGCTTAGGCATAGGAGCGGCTTACTGCTAGGGACATACTGCTAGGCGCATACTGCTAGTTAAAAATTGGAGGCATCCTATTTTTTGGAGTTAAAAAGATACTTCCATTAAAAAAAATAAAAATAGAGGCATCCTCTCTTTTTGGAGTTAAAGCAAAGCATACTGGTGGCATCCTCTTTTTTCTAGTTGGCGTTAAAAAAATCTGGTGGCATCCTGTTTTACTGAAGAGTTTTTTCTCTTCTAATCCTTAAGCCCTGCTGTATTTGCAAGAGTTTAGATTCAAAAAAAGCTATACAAACTGCCAGGGTCGCAATGAAATAAGTTTTTAGTTACAGCTGCAGTTAAACTATTTTTAGGCAGCCTATTTCCCCCTTAAAGCCAAACTTACTCGCAAGTAAAGTCTATGGTTCGAACTGCTCAGAAATAAAAGCTACATTAATTTAGTAATTACCTACTCTAGAGACTTTTAAGAAAACTTCCTCACTCAGACTTTTAAACTAGCTGGGGCTAAAAATACCCGGTAAATGTTTACCTAGCTTTCTCCTGCATAACAACCAGCCCGATTGCAGGTCATCCCCATCAAATCCTCAAAGCTGCTACAACTACCCAAATATTCGCAAAATAAGTCTTTAAAGCTTCTAATTCCGAGAATCTGTTTTTCAAATCTAGTTTTTTCGCTGCAACGAGTTCTCTACTTCGCTCAACAATGTTTTTGGTTCTAAACAGCAAAGTGTCTGCCGATTTAAACCTTAAAAACGTTGTCCACCTTCCTTAAACCTTTAAATTCACATTTTCGCTCACCGCTCCTATGCTGCTAGGTAAACAATTACGCCCAATTTAACCCCCCTCCCTACCTTTCAGCTTCGCAGCCCCTATTTTTGCTGCTCGTCCGCAAAAAGCATTTCAGCTGTCTCGGAAGTGCGCGAAGAAAAAACAACATCCGAAAACCCCAACCTAAACACTACCTCGCCGGAGTTGCTTATAACTTTAACAGCATCACTACCTTTTAATACCTCAACATTAACTCTCTCTTTTGACATTTCCAGTACGCTTTTCCCATCTATCTGCACTGTCTTAAATTTATATAAATAAAAACTTCTGCTAACTTGATCTCTAGCCAAAGCATAAACAACATCATTTTCCTCCTTGACAGCCAGAACCGCCTCTTTTCCTTTAGTCTGCTCAGTTACGCACTTTACAGCTAAAAATGCGTTTCTTAACCCTGCATAATCCCCCAAATTCGCTGAAACACTATCATCTTTAAACCTGATATTAGTTAAGCTTTGCGGCTGCAATCCACGCTCTGTTAGAACAAAAGGCTTGCTAAATGTAAGACTTCCATCTCTGCCCAGATCTACCGGAAGCTTCAAGCTTCCATCAAGCTTGAGAAAACCCCTTAAAACTAATCCATCATTAGTTTGAACAAATTTCAACTCCAACCTCTCTCTCGATATACCTAACCTATCTGCCACAACTTCTTCCATTCTCTTTATCAAAATTTTAAGCTTCGTATCACTTGAATTAAGTATAGAAGAGCGGCTAGAGTTCATTAATTCTGCGCACCTTCTATCAATCTCTTCTAGTAAAAGCTCAAGACTGGTTGCCGGTTCTTTAGGAGGTATTCCCAGTGATTGTGTAGTCAAAAAGAAACTCTTGTCAACCTCGCGATTACTTACATTTAAATCCTCAATCGCTCCACCACTTGATTTGCCGTGTAAAAAACCTCCAGCTTTCCCTTGCTGCTCTCTAACAGCTAAATCTCTCTCCTGCTGATCTTTTTGAAACTCTGGTTCAAGATTTTTATCAACCACCCTTAAAATTAATTACCCTTCTAAATGGCATCTGAAAATTTTGCTAATCTGCTTCAATAAATTTTTTTCTTTAACTTTTTAAAGTGTACTAAGTTTTGGCCCTTAAAGCCCTCGAAACATACCTAGCTCTCCTTCCACTAGCCTTTTATGCTTCGGCAAGCTTTTTCGCTTTGTCCTCACTCCTAAAAAACTCAAAAATTAAAAGCCAGCACAAATATAAACAAGCCACAGTGGTAGTCTTTCTTAAACTCAGATAAACTGTCAAAACAGCTTTTGCCTGAACAGATTTAAGTCGCAAAAATCAACTGCTATAACTTGTGCGATCCCTTTAATTCATCAAGCCAAATTTATCGAGCATGCTTTAATCGAACCATGCTCAAAAAACTCTTTCTTTTATTTATGTCGACTCTCTCAAAAATGAAGCTTTCATATTTTCAGTATATAAGCGTTACACTAAAAAATTTTAAGCAAAGTTTTCAGCAATAGTCAGAGAAAATTGCCTTACATGTCTTGTCACTATCAAGCTGGAAAGCTTAAATTTCTTCAAGCTACCAGCCTTCAACTTAATAACCCCAAAATAGTTGGCAAACGGGCTACAAAAGCACAACACAAACTTTCTTACCTATTTAACAGATTTCAGTTTGAGGACTGTTTGAGAGTTTGGGCAGTCAAGATTATTACAAGATTTTAAAAATCCAAAATAGCAGTCCTTACGTAATTCAATACCCCAAACTTAGCCAGATTACCGAAATAAAAAGCGGACTTTGGCCTAAAAACTAAAAATTAAGCCGCAGAAAAATTTTTCTTGATTTTTGTTTCCCAGTTAATCTAAACTTTTTAATCAAGAAAAACTATGAGCAGAAAAATTAGCTTTTCAGGTATTATTTTAGCAGGTACTTTGCTCTTTTGCTCAGATCTGTCTGCGCAAAGGCTTTGCCGAAATAACTCCACTGGCTTCGTTAGATGGGTCTCAGGAGACTGCCCATCCGGTTTCACAAATATCACCAACTCTGTCAGATCCGAGTATTTAAGAGCTAACTCTGTCACAACAGCAAAGATCCAAGACCGTGCAGTTACAGATGAGAAGATAGCTGGTGTATCAGCTAGTAAGGTTGATTTCTCAAACTGGACCGCTCCAGACAACTCTGTTGTTACAGATTCCATTAGGGATGGTGCAGTTACAGATGAAAAGATAGCTGGAGTATCAGCTAGTAAAATTGTTTTTCCAAACGACTGGACAGTGCCTGAAAGAGCTGTTGTATCAAGCTCTATTGCACCAGGTGCTGTTACCTCAGAAGCAATTGCAGACAACACAATAACAACTGACGATGTAGCCCAAATCGACGCGCGTAAGATCGTAAACTTGCCAGTACGAGGAGGCATCATCGGTCCGAATGCGGTAACTACGCCAAAATTAAGGAATAACTCTGTTACTGCTGAAAAAATCCGAGATGGCGAGTTAAAAGATATCCACTTCGCTCAAAATGCCAACATTTCTTTCTCTAAGTTTCAAGTAGGTTCGGGTGCAATATCAGCCTCCATGATAGCCCCCAACGCCGTAGGCCAGTCAGCAATTGACGGTAACGCAGTAACTCTCACTAAAATTGCAGATAATGCTGTAACGTCGGATAAAATATTAGACGGTACGATAGTTGATGCCGACATATCTCCGGGAGCTCAGATAGCATGGTCAAAAATTAATAAGGGCTCTGGAATACCGGGCTCAGCCCTGGCACGGGACGCAGTAGACGCAAGCAGGCTTGCTGATAATGCTGTAACGACAGATAAACTAACTAACAACGCTGTAGGGGAAGCTGACCTAGCAGACAACGCAGTAACAACTCCTAAGTTAGCAACTGGTGCTGTTACCTCCTCAGCCATCCTGAACGACTCTATAACAAATGATGACATTGCTTCCGATGCTGCTATCGCAGTTACAAAGTTCAGGTTCAGTGGTTTCACATGGCCTAACAATAGCATTGTCTCCTCATCAATTTCTCGAGATTCAGTTACTGGAGAAAACCTAGCCGACGAAGCTATAACTGTAGACAAACTTGCCGATAACTCTATCACAACAGCTAAATTTTATAACAATGCGGTCACTGCAGCAAAATTGGGAAGCAACGAAGTTGTAGGCACTAATAACATTGACGATAACCAAGTAAACTCGCGTGCCCTAGCAGATGACGCAGTTACTACAATAAAAATAGAAGATGAGGCGGTAGATAATTCGGCTTTAGATTCTCGTGCTGGCACATCAGCAAAGATAATAGATGGAGTAATAACTAACCCAAAACTTGCTGACGATGCAGTGCGGTCGGCTAATATAGCACCAAACGCAGTTACTAACTCAAAAATAAACTTAACAATGGAACCAGAGGAGATGCCTTATTATACATTTTTAGCAGTGACTAATACTTTAACACCATCAGCAAGCACGCGATATTTATCGATTATTGGAACTAGCCAGTCGTTAAGTTCGACACGCGACCCTGTCACAACTCAAGACTTTGCAAACTGCACCAAAGGTTATTTGAGTGTAAGATTAGATGCTGCTCCAGGAACGGCTAAAAGATGGATATTTGATCTTAGAGATCAAGATGGAAACCTTATATCGGATTCGGAAGTAACTATCACGGACAATAATACTTCGAATCAAACAACTGCATTTACAATACCTTCAACACCTCCTGGGGCTGATGTTAAGGGGTTTTCTATAGGGGTAAGGAGTGTCGATAACCCAGCTGACACCAAAGCAACAATATATTTTGTTTGCAGACCCTAACTAGGGCTTTAAGCAGCTTTACGTGGCATTGAAAGGGGCAAACGGGGCCAAAACAATAGGTCTTTTGGTTAATTAGATTGCTCAAGTAAAGCCACACTCAGGTAAAGCTTCAGCTAGGAGAGGGTTGGTTATAATTAGTGAGCATAATTTTGAACGCCTAGTGCGTTTGCTCAGTGGTAAAATTTAATAGCTGCTCAACGTGGTTCGGCTAGATAACCCTTAGGTTTGCATTTTTAAATTTGTTTTTTATGAACCAGGGAAGGTTTTTTTAAGCAAGAGTAATCGGTCTTGTGTATTTTTAAAAGTCAGTATCCCTGTGGCCAATGCGCTAGGGACATATTACTCAGGTGGTGGATCGTATCTATCTTTCTCGAAATTTAATCTAGTTCATTCCCTGCGCTTCACGGTTTTTGGGCCTAGCCTCCTCGAGCTGTAACAGGAAGGATGCAAGCTGCCTATAGTGTCTCGTGACCTACTTAGCCTAAAGTGACTCTGGCATTTAAAAACTTTGGTTTTTTTAAGGATATTTTTCATTTTAACCAAACTCTCCAAGAAGTTTTCAGCAAGCAGGTTGCTGCTCACTTTGGGCCTAAATTTATGTGTTTCACAAAACCTGTTTCAACTTATCGCTATCAAACAATGCTAGAACCTGATCCACTAAGAAATTGACTTGCTTACCCACATTGTTAACGAAAAATACCAGAAATTTGAACTAAAATTGATTTTTGCTCCAGCAAGTAAAATAGCTTAAAGTGAAAATTTTAGATGGTTAATTTTCAACGATCTTTAAAAAGCTTTTTTCACTTAAGCAAGAAACTGCCTTTTTTCAAAACAGGCTTGGTATCAAATATCAAGTAGCCTACCAGCAAGGTTAGAGACAACTACCGGAGCGGGAAAAGTTTCTGTGCAAAGGTTATTTCGCTAGCACCTGAAGAGCGTAGTAAAAGTTAGCACAATTAATCAGAGTGCTAAAATTTAGTCCTTACACTCACAAGATTAAAAACCAAGCTCGATTTACCAAATTTGATAAAAATCATCAGCCAACCTTTAATTGTTAGTCACTTGTATAGGAAGAGCCTACCCACGATTAGAACTAAGCTCTCAGAGTCGTGCTCTTAAAAAAAACTTAGTCAGCTCAAAAATTTTTAAAAAACTATTTTAGCTATTACGAATTAGCTTCTCTCTTAATTTGGAAGCTAGGCTAAACTATCAACTCCAATCTGATTCCATTAAAAGATCGCCATCTTATGAAACACCTTTTAAATAGTTGAAATTTAGCTTTTTAAGACCAAGCACTAAAACTACTCTAAGCTTAATAAAAAATCTCTGTGCATCACTTTTCAATTTAAAGGTCAAGCGCCTTACTTCTATTAACCTAAGCTTTAGTGTTGGCATCAAATTAAATAAAGCAATTAAATGAAGTAAAAAGTATTGAAAAAATTTTCAAAAAATGCTCTCTAAAATTTCCGGGCTGCTTGCTCAGTTTGAAAATTCAAGCTTTTTTAAAATCTTTAGCATCGCAAGCTACCGTACCTGAGCCTCGCTTCTTACATCCTCATCTAAAAACTCTCTAGTTTGGTTTTTCACGCCTCTCCACTGCAACTGGTTCTGTTGAACTGCTGTACTCTCCATGGTCAACTAGCACCACCAATAATCCTGAGGACTAGGGCACTTTTAGCTTGATACAAATAAACTTAACTGGGAAGGAAACCACTGGGTAAAAAAAATATCTAGTTAGGCTGCACCAGGTATAAGTAACTTTTAGCTCAACAATAAGACCAAAAATTGAGTGAAATAACAAAATTTTAGCGCTTTGTTAAGTCATACTTTTGTATTGCCTCAGTCCTCATCCAAAATTTTAGCTTGAAAGAGCATCCTTGCGCTTGAATTTTATATGCTATCTCTATACCCGGCTTGAATTGGCCGTTTAAAATTTAACCACCTCAATGCACCCCTGTGGCAGTTTTCTCTCTAGATAAGGGAGCTCCGATAAAATTTATAATTTACAAAGCTCAACTAATTTCCGAGCTTTTAAACATACTTAGCCTTTAATTCCATTTTATCTAAACACAACGTTGCTCTCCTTATTTTAGGAAATTGTTAGACGCTACAAACAAACCAATTTTTAAAAGACCCTAGTCTCAGCCCCAGTAACCTACTTAATCGATTTTTGGATAGTTGCCTGACATCAAAAACCTCTAATCTCGCACAATTAGCACTCGATAGCTTTGAAATTTCATCTTCTAAAGATGCCAGTTTATCTAATGGTTTACTAACCTGGTAGGAAATCCTGAAAATCTTTAAATCCCCATCTCACTGGCCCTAATCTCGTCTTTAGTCGAATCAGGCCAAATCTTCGGGGAAATCATAGTTTGGCTCAAATTTCTCGTTGAAACTCTAAATGGCTATCCTTTCACACATCGTTTAAATTTTAGATTCGCATAAGCTCTCTTGAACCTCTTGGAGTACGTTTTTGAACTGATATTTCTCGGCTTACCAAAAGACCTCTCAAGCAAGACTGGTTAAAGTAACGGGCGAAATGTTAATCCTAAAAAACTTTCACCACAAAAAATTTTTCTTGATTTTTGTTTCCCAGTTAATCTAAACTTTTTAACCAAGAAAAACTATGAGCAGAAAAATTAGCTTTTCAGGTATTATTTTAGCAGGTACTTTGCTCTTTTGCACAGATCTATCTGCGCAAAGGCTTTGCCGAAATAACTCCACTGGCTTCGTTAGATGGGTCTCAGGAGACTGCCCATCCGGTTTCACAAATATCACCAACTCTGTCAGATCCGAGTATTTAAGAGCTAACTCTGTCACAACAGCAAAGATCCAAGACCGTGCAGTTACAGATGAAAAGATAGCAGCTGGTGTATCAGCTAGTAAGGTTGATTTCTCAAACTGGACCGCTCCAAACAACTCTGTTGTTACAGATTCCATTCGGGACCGTGCAGTTACAGATGAAAAGATCTATCGTGTATCAGCTGGTAAAATTGATTTTACAGACTGGAGAGTGCCTGCAGGAGCTGTTGTATCAAGCTCTATTGCACCAGGTGCTGTTACCTCAGAAGCAATTAGAAACGGCACAATAACAACTGACGATGTAAACCAAATCGACGCGCGTCAAATCGTAAACCTGCCTTCAAATTCTGGTGTTCTCGCTGATGATTCCGTAGATACCATTCACATAAAAAATAACGCGGTAACGGATCCAAAAATTGCCGCTGGAACTATTCAAGATGCTGATATCAACTTAAGTGCTAACATATCTTTTTCAAAAATAAACCCTTCAACTATCGCGATAACCTCGTCAATGTTGCAAGCAAACTCAGTTACCACAGCTAAAATTCAGGATGGAGCAGTTAATAATTCTCATTTAGCTACCGGTGCTGTAACTTCGGAAAACATTGTAGATAATTCCATCTTAGATGCAGATATATCTCCCACGGCTCAGATAGCTTTCTCTAAGATAAACTCAGCAGGTCGGATAACAGCTGCAGATCTTGCTCCAAATTCAGTAACCGCTTCAAAGCTAGCAAGGAACTCCGTTAACAGCGATAAGATTCTAGATGGTTCTGTGACCACTGATAAACTAGCAGACGGTGCTGTTACTTCAACAAAGCTTGCGTCAGGTTCGGTAGATTCAGCTAAGATATTAGACGGAACCATTAAAGACGAAGATATAAACTCCGGCGCTTCAATAGAATCCCGTAAAATAGATTTTACAGGCTGGCAAGCTCCCGCAAACTCTGTCTCAAGCGGATCTTTTGCAGCAACATTAAGAATATCAGCACGCAAGATCAAAAATAACTCTGTAACATTTGACAAGATTGAAAATCAAGCTATTACACATACCAAAATCCGGGCATCAGCAGTGACAGACGGAAAACTCGCTCGTAATGCAGTAACATCAACAAAATTCATAGAAGGAGCTGTTACAGAAGCCAAACTAGCTGATGGTTCTGTAACATCTGAAAAATTCGCCCCAGGTGCCGTCACATCTTCAAAAATTGTCAATAACAGCATAAACACACAGCATATACGGGATGGTGCTGTGACCAATGCGAATTTGGCTAATAACTCTGTAACCTCAGATAAAATAGCAGCAGGTGCAGTAACAAATGCTAAATTCCAAATTAATCCGGCGGGCCCAATCCCGTACCATACCTTCCTAGCGTCAACAAATACTATGAGCGCCAATACTGCGGTTAGATACATTGGCTTAACAGGATTAAATCAAACCCCGGCCTCAGGTCCTACCGATGTGGCAACTCGAAACGCGTTTGGTTGTACAAGAGGTCTTTTAGTTGTGAATTTATCAACTGCACCAGGTTCGGGGCAAAGCTGGACATTTGAGGTTAGAAATGGTACCAGTACCATTGCGGGATCAAACTTAACCATTGCTGGCTCAAACACTAGCGGCTCTGTAGCTTTTTCAGGAATTTTACCAGCGCATAATTTGTCAATAGCACTGTACAGCACTTCAGGTGCTGCATCAACCAAAGCAACAACTTACTTTTTATGTAAGTAATTTTAAATAGGCAAAACGTTAAGAAGGCAAAACTGTAGTTTTGTAATGTGTTAGGTTTATATTTGAGCTTAAGACTGCTATGCGGCAGTGGCTAGTAATTTGAATGGGGTATTTAGGTAGAAGACCTATCAAGCTCAATGTTTAAGAAAGCCGTTATATTTTTCGGTACAATGTGTTAGGTTTGATAGCGTTGTGATATAAGCATCACAAACGCTAGGTAGCTCAGATTTCGGTCAGTTGTTTGTTTAATCATGAAGGAAATTCTAAAAAATATATCTAGCCGGCTAAAAGCTGGGCTAAAACTTGGTGCGATAAAAGAATTTATACATAAAACCAGTCTTGATTAAAGCTTTCTAACTTTCAAGTCTCCGCTTTAGGAATCAAGGGGAATAGTTAAACCACCGCTCATCTAAACCATCTCTAGCGTTTACGAACAACTAAAAAAAAAAACTTAATTTTGCATATAGCGCTCTAAAGTTCCGACACTTTTACTCAGACTTTAAAAATTTGCCCGCAAAGATAGCTAGGGAGTTTCGTATGCTAGATCGGTTCGTCAAGGTTACTGTTATAGGCTAGCTTCGAAGGGGTGATCGTAACTTAGGCAACCACTTGAAGAAAAAATTTGGAAAAACCTAAGAGGCTAACGTTGTTACAAAAAGTAAGCCGATAGCAGCTTTGGTGAGGAACCTAGTATTAACTAAAAATCCCGTGATTAACCAATTTACAGCGCACAACCAGCTTTAGTGCAAAAACCAGCCAATTACATCTTAGTTTGATAATCAGCCATTTTTGAATTGTTCGTTAACTATCTCATCTAAGTATCCCCCAGAAATGCATTCAAATAGGTCCGTTTTGAATTGTTACCATGGCTCAGTCTACACAGCGCTTTTTAGGAGTCCTATTTTATCCTAGTTTGTAAGCTATTAACTTTTCTTAAGGCTGAACAAAGTTGATGTTACAAACATACCTCCGAACAATTCCAGATGTTTAAATTATAAATTTTCGGAACTTCTAAAAAAATTAACTCGCAAAAAGCAAAATTTCAGCACTATCTGAAAAGTAAGCCCTTTTTCAAGACAAGACCCTATAAAAACTTAATGTTAGCCTGCATTGTTACCGAAAAAACTGCCTAGTTTTTGCAAAACGTTTTTACCAAGTTAATTAAGAATATTATCTCTTCTAAAAACAGTAGCTTTTCTTTTTCTGGTACTTCCGTGCTTAATTTTAAATTTACCAATATAGCCTTGAAGCTTATTTCTTGTACAGATTATTGCAGTAGCATTGCTTAGAGCTTCTTTTCAATATAACCCCTTACCTCACCAATCTCGAATCAAGATTTAGCTTTCAAGCAGCTAGATAAAGCGCAGCTTTGCGTTAAAGCTACCTAGTTACTCGTTTGCCTTGTGGGATATCAAAACTTAAAACTTAGAACTGTCAGCTTGTTTGCCTTTTGCCTTTTGATAACTATGCGAACAACCGCGGCTAAGCCTAGTTTTTTGCAATCAAAACCAAAACAAGGTCAAGCTCTGTTGAAAAATTGGTCAGATACGATAGTTAATGTTTTGACTTACATCACCAACCACACATTGAGCGGTTTAATAGATCCCCGGACTCAGGATGTCTCGAATTGTATTTTATCGGCTCTACTGATTGCTTAAAGCCTTAAGACCAATTTTTTGAAGCTTCTCTATGCGCCCAGTGGCACTGAAGTAGTGCGGCAAAGCACATATAAACCCTACAACAAAAATTTTAAAAATCCTTGGTAACTGAGCCAAATTAAAAACCTCTCTATTAGTTTTCACCACCTAGCAGTCTAGCAACATTTAGCTTTAAATCCCGACACAAAGCGCCTTAAGTATTATTTTTCCATTAGAAGCTTTAAAAATCTCTTCTCGAAATTGCAGTGATTCCATTCACAGACTCATTCGAAAATCATGTCAGTAAAAGGATCGCTCTCTTACTGGGAAGCGCTAGAAAGAAAGACGGTCTCTTTTTACTTCAAAACCAGACTATGAAAAAAACACTAAATTACACCAAAAATACTTAAATTCCCAAGACGCTTGAAAGCGTAACAAAATCGGCACCCTTGGTTAACAAATTAAAATATTTTTTAAACAAGCCACTTTTGATCAACAAAATTGAAAACCACTATCAAAAAGCCACTTTAAAGCCTATAAAGGCCTTTATGTACTCAAAAAACCCTCATATACTTTGATCTCGAGGCTTCCTTTGTAACTAGCCCAGGCCGTGTTGTGGCTAGTCCCCAAAGCATACCTTAATTTCATCTAGGACCGAGCTTTCTGGCGATTATAGCCAAAAATCAAAACCTGCCTTCTCTAAAGCTCCCTTCTCTGCACATGTTTCTACAAAGAGGCTGTGCAGCTCTCAAAAGACCGAACTTTTTTTGTTCGGCCCTTACTTATAATAAAGCTAATATTTATCACAAAGCTATAAAGTGGACCCCCACACTGAAAAACTTTAAAAACAAAATAAGGCTGTAATAAAAGTCTAATACTAACTTCTCAAGCGCGTAGGAAACTCAAGCAAAATGGTTAAAGTAGCGGGCGAAATGTTAATCCTAAAAAACTTTCACCACAAAAAATTTTTCTTGATTTTTGTTTCCCAGTTAATCTAAACTTTTTAACCAAGAAAAACTATGAGCAGAAAAATTAGCTTTTCAGGTATTATTTTAGCAGGTACTTTGCTCTTTTGCACAGATCTATCTGCGCAAAGGCTTTGCCGAAATAACTCCACTGGCTTCGTTAGATGGGTCTCAGGAGACTGCCCATCCGGTTTCACAAATATCACCAACTCTGTCAGATCCGAGTATTTAAGAGCTAACTCTGTCACAACAGCAAAGATCCAAGACCGTGCAGTTACAGATGAAAAGATAGCAGCTGGTGTATCAGCTAGTAAGGTTGATTTCTCAAACTGGACCGCTCCAAACAACTCTGTTATTACAGCTTCCATTCAGGACCGTGCAGTTACAGATGACAAGATAGCTGGAGTATCAGCTAGTAAAATTGTTTTTCCAAACGACTGGAGAGTACCTGAAGGAGCTGTTGTATCAAGCTCTTTTGCAACAGGTGCTGTTACCTCAGAAGCAATTAGAAACGGCACAATAACAACTGACCATGTAGACCAAATCGACGCAAGCAAAATCGTAAACTTGCCAGTGATTTCCGGGGTTTTATCTACTGATTCTATAGATACTGCTAATATAGCTCCTGGGGCGGTTACAGGTGCGAAAATCGAAGACAGAACTATTACGGACACCGACATCAGCCCGAACGCTGATATAAACTTTGCTAAAATAAATCCTGGTTCAGTCTCTATCACTTCGTTACAACTAGCGAGCAACTCAGTAGGCCCAAATGCAATTCAGTCAGGTGCAGTAACAACTC
>Ga0308408_1000579_pt1 | contig 20461 bp, 15 predicted proteins | sample HotsprSampleMSe3_FD_203466 | JGI IMG/M metagenome (GOLD analysis project Ga0308408, IMG submission 203466) | Hot spring phototrophic mat microbial communities from Mushroom Spring, Yellowstone National Park, Wyoming, United States - 20060912_MSe3 ... | reverse complement strand
CCGACTTCGTCGATGATGTCGATCGCCTTGTCGGGCAGCTTGCGGTCGTGGATGTAGCGCGTGGCGAGTTTGACCGCGGCACGCAGCGCGGCGTCCGTGTATTTGACGCCGTGATGAGCCTCGAAGGACGGTCTCAGACCTTGGAGGATCTTGACCGTCTCGGCCTCGGTCGGTTCGGGGATGTCGATCTTCTGGAAGCGGCGGACGAGGGCCCGGTCCTTCTCGAAATAATTTCTGAATTCTTTGTAGGTCGTGGAGCCGATGCAGCGCAGGCTGCCGCCCGCGAGTGCCGGCTTCAGGATGTTCGAGGCATCGAGCGAGCCGCCGCTGGTCGCCCCGGCGCCGATCACGGTGTGGATCTCGTCGATGAACAAGATCGCGTTCTTGTTGGCCTCGAGTTCCGAGATCACGGCCTTGAGCCGTTCCTCGAAATCACCACGATAGCGCGTGCCCGCCAGAAGTGCGCCCATGTCGAGGGCGTAAATCACCGCGTGCTTCAAAACGTCGGGGACTTGGCCCTTGACGATCCGCAGCGCGAGGCCTTCGGCGATCGCGGTCTTGCCGACGCCGGGATCGCCCACGAACAGCGGGTTGTTCTTCGAACGGCGGCAGAGGATCTGGATCGTCCGCTCGATCTCGCGCTCGCGGCCGATCAGGATGTCGATCCGCCCTTCGCGCGCCTTCTGGTTGAGGTTCGTGCAGTAGGTCTGCAGAGCCTCGCCGCCCGGTTCTTTCCTGTCCTCGCCGTCGCCGCGCTCGTCGGCACCACGCACCCTTCGCTCCTCGGAGAGACCGGGCTTTTTGGCGATCCCGTGCGCGATGTAGTTGACCGCGTCGAGTCGCGTCATGTTCTGCTCTTGCAGGAAGTAGACCGCGTGCGACTCGCGTTCGGAGAAGAGCGCGACGAGCACGTTGGCGCCGGTGACCTCGGAGCGGCCGGCCGATTGGACGTGGATCGCCGCCCGCTGCAGGACGCGCTGGAAGCCGGAAGTCGGCCGGGCGTCGACCGTGCCTTCGACGACGAGGCCCGAGAGCTCGTGGTCGAGGAAGTCGGTCAAGGTTGCCCGTAGTCGCTCGATGTCGACGGCGCAAGCGCGCAGGACCGCCACCGCGTCCGGGTCCTCGCTCAACGCCATCAAGAGATGTTCGAGCGTGGCGTATTCGTGGTGGCGAGCGTTGGCGAGCGCGAAGGCGCGCCGCAGCGTCTTGTCGAGGCTGCGCGACAGCTGGGGCATCACGCGAGGGCTCCGTTGGGGGGCCTCGGTTCGACGGGGGTCGGCGAGGCCCTCATTCCTTCTCCATCATGCATTGCAGCGGATGCTGGTGCTGCCGGGCGAACTCGATCACCTGGGCGACCTTGGTCTCGGCCACCTCGTAGGTGTAGACGCCACACACGCCGACACCCTTGTGGTGCACGAGCAACATGATCCGTGTCGCATCCTCGCGGCTCTTGCCGAAGAACCGTTCGAGGACGTGCACCACGAACTCCATCGGCGTGTAGTCGTCGTTGAGCAGCAGCACCTTGTAGAGCGAAGGCCGCTGCGTCCGGGTCCGCGTCTTGGTCGCCACCTCCCCCTTGGTGGCGCCGTCCCGTTCCTTACCGGTGTCGCTCATGGCTTCCGTCGTACGACCCCGAAGAGCACGCAACCGGATCTTAGTGCAACGTCCCGCCGAGACAAACCCCCTTGAGGGCCGCCGGGCTCTCGCCCGTCGTCGCAGCGCCATCTTGAGGGCGCAGGCTTGCGGATCGGTTAACGGAGCCCGCCGACCCGGCGGCCGCCCCACTGTGGCGCCCGTGCCGCTGGCCGAGCCGGGGCCGGCGCGCCATAACGGCCGCGCCGCGCCGTCCGTCCCGCGACCGGACCGGTCGTGGTCGAGCGCGATCGGGGGACTGGAGCGTCCGCATGCACGTTCTTCGGGCCGTCTTGGGCTTGTCGGCGCTCGCGCCCGGCTCGGCTCGCGCCGCCGCGGAGGGTTTCGACGGAGCGAGCCTCGGTCTCGCCTGGTCGGTGCCCTTCCTGGGCATTCTCTTGTCGATCGCTCTCCTACCGCTTCTCGCCCCCGCCCTCTGGCACCATCATTACGGCAAAATCGCCGCGGCCTGGGCCGCTGCCGTATTGCTGCCGATGCTCGGCCTGTTCGGCGTCGATGTCACCGTGCACGAAATGGCCCATCTCGCGATCGAGGACTACGTGCCCTTCATCATCCTCCTCTGGGCGCTGTACACCGTCACCGGCGGGATCCGGGTGCGCGGCAGCTTGAGCGGCAGCCCGACCTTCAACGTCGGGTTCTTGGCGCTCGGCACCGGGCTCGCGAGCCTCACCGGCACGACCGGTGCCGCCATGCTCTTGATCCGGCCGCTCATCCGCGCCAACGCCTGGCGCCGGCGCCGCGCCCACATCGTCCTCTTCTTCATCTTCCTCGTTGCCAACATCGGCGGCAGCTTGACCCCACTCGGCGATCCTCCGCTCTTTTTGGGCTTCCTCCACGGCGTTCCGTTCTTCTGGCCTACCCGGCACCTGTTGGCGCCGATGTTGTCGACCGCCGGTCTGTTGCTCGCGATCTTCTGGCTGATCGATTCCCTGCTCGCGGCCCGCGAGAGCCGACAGCCGGTCACCGGGGTGGGCGAGCCCGTGCGGATCGAGGGCCTCGTCAACCTGCCGCTCCTGCTCGGCATCCTTCTGGCCGTGCTCGCGAGCGGCTCGCTCGAGGCGGGTGTCGCCTTCACCCTGCTCGGCGTTCCGGTCGAATGGGCCGATCTGTTGCGCGACCTCGTCCTCCTCGCGCTGATCGGCCTCTCGGTGCGGCTCACCGACCCGGCCGTCCGCGTCGCCAACGAGTTCGGCTGGGCGCCCATCCTCGAAGTCGCCAAGCTGTTCGCCGGCATCTTCGTGACCATGACGCCGGTACTGGCGATCTTGAGGGCGGGGCCGGCGGGCGCCCTCGCCCCCGTGTTGGAGCTCGTGAGCGACCCCACCGGCCGGCCGATCGACCTCATGTATTTCTGGATCACCGGGGGCTCTCGAGCTTCCTCGACAACGCCCCGACCTACCTCGTCTTCTTCAATCTCGCGGGCGGCGATGCGTCGACCCTCACGGGCGAGCTCGCGACGACCCTCGCGGCGATCTCGGCCGGTGCGGTGTTCATGGGAGCCAACACTTATATCGGCAACGCCCCCAACTTCATGTGCCGTGCCGTGGCCGAGGAGATGGGCGCGCGCATGCCGAGCTTTCTCGGCTACATGCTCTGGTCGGGGGCGATCTTGCTGCCGACCTTCGCTCTCGTGGGCTGGATCTTCTTCGTCTGAACCCGCCGGGTCGAGCCCGGCCGGCCTCGCGAGCCGCCGTGGGGCTGCGCGCTGCGGCCGGCTCGTGGCCGACGCGCACCTCGCCCGGCCGGCGCACCGCGGAGGAGGCCCGAGAGGAACCGGGCGGCGAGGTGCGGGCGATCCGTCCACCCCTGCCGAAGGCAGAGACGGGGGCACCTCGCTCCTCCGCTGCGGTGCGCGCCGAGGTGGGCCGCGACGACGGTCCCGGCCGGCGGCTCGGCGGGCCGGGGCGGCCGCCCGGTCGCGGCGGATCCGTTCCGGCCCTGCGGCGGCTCAACCGGCGACGAAGATGGGCGGCTCGACCCGGGCGAGCAGCTCGCGGGTGACCGAGCCGAACAAGAGCTCGCGCCAGCTGCGGCGGCCGAAGGCGCCCATCACGACGAGCGCGGGCTCGAGCGCTTCGATCTCCGCCAAGAGCTCGTCGGCGAAGCCGCCGCGACCGGCGAGCGCATGCGCCTTCGCCTCGAGACCGTGCCGTGCGAGCAGCAAGGCCGCCTGCTCGGCGTGGCGCAGCGCGGCCTCCTGCTCGGCCGCCACGGTGACGACGTGGACCGCCCGGCCCGACAAGAGCCCCAACAGCAGCGCGCCGTGCAGCGCCCGTGCCGCAGCCGGGCTGCCGTCGTAGGCGGCGACCGCCGGCCCCGGCGCGAGTGGTATCGCGTCGACCACGAGCAGCGGCCGAACGCAGATCGGGACGAGCGCCTCGACCGGCAGGGCGAAGGTGGCTTCGAGCGCTTCGGGCTCGAGCCCGCGGCGCAGCGCGCCGGAGACCAGGACGAGATCGTGCGCCTCCGCCTCGAGCGCCAGCTCGGCCCGGGCGTCGCCGTCGATGCGGGCGACGTGCCCTTCGACGCCACGCGCGCGCAACGCCGTCTCGATCTCGGCCGCGAGCGCTTCGAGCCGCCCGGCCAGCCGGGCCGTGATCGTCTCGACCGCGTGCTTCCGAAATGCCTCGCCGCCGAGCGGGACCGCTTCCGGCGCCTCGATCCGGGCGCGGTCCAGCAGCAAGCGGACATGGAGGGGGACACCGGTCGCCTCCACCAAGGCGAACGCACTCTCGAGGGTCGCCCTGTGGTCGACGATCCCGTCGAGGGCCAAGAGGAGGGAGCGCAGCATGCGGGATGCTCGGCCCGATCCGACCGTTCAGCGGGCGCGCGGTAGCACGGTGCTTTTGAGCCGCAATCGCGCGGCGCGCGGCGAGCCCGGCGGACCGGCCGGCGCCGCCTCGTCGGTGGCCGCGGCCGGTGGGCGCGGCACCGAGTCACCCGGTGCCTCGGCCTCGGGCGCCGTCTCGACGGCCGAAGCGGGGGGAGGCGGCGGCTCGCGCGGGGTCGCCACGGCGAGGCTCAAGGCGAGCTCGCGCAGCCGCTCCTTGGCGATCGGTGCCGGGGAAACGGTGGGCTGCGCCGTGGCGGGAGCCGCCTCGGCGAGGGCGGCATCGGCGTCGGCGACCGTGAGCTTGAGCCGAGCGAGCTGCTCCAGGAATTCTTCCCGCTGGGTCGGTCCGAGCCGGTCGAGCCCGTGCTCCTCGACGAGGCGTTCGGCCTGGCCCAAGAGGTTGCGGGCGTGGCCGAGGGGCCCCGAAATTCGCGCGCCTCCCGCGAGGGCCTGGGCGAGCGCCTTGGTCGCGGGCTGCATCTGCTGCAAGAGCTCTTGCACGCTCGACGGCGGGCGGCGGCCCGGCTCGAAGCGCCGCCCGCCACCCCCGTTGCCCTTGCCGCGCTTCTTGCCGCGCCGATATGGGAACATTTTGCCCGCTCTTTCTCGTGGGTCGGGGCCGCATCGGTTGCGCCTGCGGAGCCCCGTCCGGTCCTCCTCGACCGGCAAGCCGTCGATCGTCGGCTCTCGTCGTGCTCGCTCGATCGGCCCGACGGCCGCGCGTGGCACACCTACCTCGCCTCGCGGTCGGGTTCCCCTCGCGGTCGGGGGACGGTCCACCTCGGCGGACCAGCGGCTTGTCCGGAACACCTTCGACGTAGCCGGTGGCGCGGAAATTTCAAGCGTCCCGCCACCGTCGCGGCAAGCGGACGGGTCTGCAAAGGCGCGCCGCGCGCAACTGTCACCGCCGTGCCGCACCGTCGCGGCCCCGACCGCACCCCACTGCCCCACCGCTACCGCCCTCGGGCCCTCGCTCGCCGCGGTCCGAAGGCTCCACCGGCCGCAGCACGAACCCGACTCCGGCCTCGCCACGCGCCACGAGCCGCCCGCCGGCGAGCCGCGCGAGCCGTTCCGCGAGGCCGAGCAACAGCGGCCGCTCCTCCTCCCCGGCGGTCGGCCCGCCCCCGCCCACCGAGCGCAAAAGGACCAGGCCGGTGCGCCGGCCCGAGCGGAGCTCGACCGCGAGCGGCGTACCCGAGATCCGCCCGAGGAGCTCGACGAGCTCGAAAAGCGCTGCGGGCTCGGCCAGGACGCGAACCGACCCCGAGCTCCACGCCCTCACCCGCGGGTTCTCCTCGACGCGGCCGCGGGTCCCGGGGCGCGGCATCGCAAGATCGACCCCGCGCCGGCGCAGGAGATCCGCGAGATCGACCGGCCGCAAGCGTCGCGCGGGCCCGCCCGCCCGTTCGGCCACCGCGAGGAGCGGCTCGACCAGCCGCTCGAGCCGTATGGCCGCCTCGCCCGAGGCGGCCAACAGTTCGCGCGCGGTCGCCCCGAGCGGCCCTCCGGCACCCGCGAGCAAGAGTTCGGCGGTCCCGCGGATCGCCAAGAGGGGCGTGCGCAGCGCGTGCCGGGAGAGTCCCTCGCCCCGCTTCCCGTTCACCCACGGCTCGTCCGGACCCACGCTCGCGGCCGCCAGCATCGTCCTCGGCTCCGCCGTCTCGGCCCGTTCTAGCGCGCGACCGTTAAGCGACGGTGAACGGCGGCCGCCCTCCTCCTCAGCCGCCCGACCGGCGCGCCTTGGCGATGAGCTCCACCAAGCGGGCGACCGGTGCCGCCCCGGGTATCAAGCTGTCGCCGATCACGAAGGCGGGGGTGCCGCTGATGCCGAGTGCTTCGGCGAGCGCTCGGTTGCGCTCGACGATCCGCTCGACCTCGGCACTGCGCATGTCGCGAGCGAGCCGCTCGGTGTCGAGCCCCTGCTTGCGGGCGAGGTCGAGGATCGCCGCCTCGGAAAGATCGCGGGCCTGCAACAGCGCCCAATGCAGTTCGGCGTAGCGGACCTGCTTGTTGGCGGCGAGGGCGGCGCGCGCCGCGGTCACGGAATCGGGTCCGAGGATCGGGAACTCCTTGATCACGAGCCGGACCCGCCGGTCGTTCCCGAGCAGCGCCCGCAACCCCGGGGCCATCGACCGGCAATAGCCGCAGCGATAGTCCATGAACTCGACGAGCGTGACGTCACCCGCCGGATCGCCCAGGACCGGATCCTCGGGGCTCGCGACCAGGGCCGCGCGATGTTCGACGAGGAGCTGCCGCTGGCGTTCGGCCTCGGCGGCGTCGCGCCGGCGCTGCAACTCTTGCAACGCCTCGTAGAGCACCTCGGGCTCGCGCAGGAGGTACTCCTTGACGATCCGCTCGACTTCCTGCGGAGACATCGCTGTCGCCGGTCCACCTTGCGCCCGCAGCGGCGCCACAGGTGGCAGGAGGAGAGCGAGCAGGAGCGCGGGGAGCAGGAGCCGTCGCATCGGATCACCTCCGGGGGCCGGCGCGGGAGCGCGCCCGCCCCTCCTAACCGAGGCCCGACCGTCCGGCCAGCTCGCGGGCCTCAGCGGCGGGAGCGCGGATCGCGTTCGCGCGGTTCGGGCAAGGCGTCGGCGGCGCGCAGCAGGTCCTGCAGCCGCAACCAGTTCGGATCGGCGGGGCCGATCACCTGCTGGGCACGACCCAGATGGAGCCGCGCCTCGGCCTTGTCGCCGCTCAGCACCGCGGCCTCGGCGAGTGCCAAGGAGGCCGGGCCGATCCGACCGAGCCGGCCTTCGGCGATGCCGAGCGTACGGAAGGCGGAGGCGTCGCGCGGCTCGGCCAGCGTCACCTCGCGGGCGAGTTTCGCCGCCTCTTCCGTACCGCGGCCGCCCGGCAACTCGAGCAGGGCCCGCGCGAGCCCGAGCCGAATCAAGGCCGCGTCCGGCCGTAGCGCGAGCGCCTTGCGATAGGGCCCGAGCGAATCGGCGATCCGGCCGTTCTCGAACAGGATCTGCGCCAACAATTCCTGGAGGAACGGATCGTCGGGCCGCTCCGTCACGAGGTCGCGGGTGATGCGGACCGCGGCTTCGACCTCGCCCCGGCGGTGGAGGGCCGCGGCCCGGGCGATCCGCGCCGACACGCTCTCGCCGGTCCAGCTCGTGAGGACCCGTTCGGGCTCGTCCAAAAAACCGTCGAGCTTGGCCCGCACCCGCTCGTGGACGGCGGCCCGCTCGGGCCCCAGGGTCCGGCCGCGCCAGGGCGAGGCGGCGTCCTGGACCTCGAGGAAGGTGATCCGTTCGCGGGTCAAGGGATGCGTCCGCCGGTACACGTCGCCCTGGGCCGACAGGCGCATGTCCTGGGCCTCGAGGACACCGAAGAACTCGACGAGCCCGCGCGGCGGCAGGCCGACGGCCGCGAGATAGGTGACCGCCGCCTGGTCGGCCGCTTGCTCTTGGCTCCGGGTGAAGGCGAGCACCCCGCTCTGCGCCACGGTCGCCCCACCCGCGATGATCGCCGTGCCGAGCTGCGGCGCGCCGGCCGCCGCGGCGGCGAGGCCGAGGGCCGCGCCCAAGAGCATCTGGCCGAGGGCCCGCTCCCGCGCCGCGACCTGGCGGGAGAGATGGCCCCCAGCGATGTGACCGACCTCGTGGGCGATCACGCCCGCGAGCTGCTCCGGCGTCGCGGCTCGGGCGACCAATCCGGTGTTGAGGAAGAGGTTCTGACCGCCGGCCACGAAGGCGTTGAGCCGCTCGTCCTTGACCAAATAGATGGCGACCTCGCGCGGGGCGAGCCCGGCCGCGGTGAGCAGCGGATCGGCGATCGCCCGGACGTGCTCTTCGATCTCGACGTCGCGGACGATCGTGAGGCCGCGCGCCTCGAGCGGCTCGACCCCGCCCAAAAGAGCCGCGGCGAGGGCGAGCGCCACCCCCGTCGACCGACCGACCCTCATCCTCGCCACCTGGGCTGCACCTCTCGACGGCCGGGTTGACGCGGCCCGGCGACCGCGGCCTCTTGCCGCCCGAGCTTCGAGATGGGATCGCGAGCCGGCCGATGCCAGCCTTCCGCCCCGCGCGGCGCAGCGCGGTCGCCCCGTTCACCGTCATGCAGGTGCTGGAAGTGGCCAACCGCCGCGCCCGCGAGGGTCGGCCGGTGCATCATCTCGAGATCGGCGAGCCGGGCGACGGCCCGCCCGTTTCCGTTCTCGAAGCCGCCCGCGAGGCGCTCGGCCGGGTCCCGCTGGGCTACAGCGAAGCCCTGGGCCTTCCGGCCTTGCGGGCGCGGATCGCCCGGCTCTACGCCGAACGCTACGGGATCACGGTGCCGACCGAGCGGATCGCCGTCACGAGCGGGGCGTCGGGGGCGTTCGTGCTCGGCTTCCTCGCCGCCTTCGACCCGGGCGATAGGGTCGCGGTGACCCTCCCCGCCTACCCTGCCTACCGCAACATCCTCGAAGCCCTGGGCGTCGAGGTCGTGACCGTGCCGACCGGCCCCGAGACCCGCTTCCAGCCGACCGTCGAGGCGCTCGAGGCCCTGCCCGGACCGCTCGCCGGGCTGGTCCTGCAGAGCCCTGCCAACCCGACCGGCACGATGCTCGACGAGCGGGCTTTGGACCGGCTCGCGCGCTGGTGTGCGAGCCGGGGCGTGCGGCTCGTCTCGGACGAGATCTACCACGGCATCACCTACGGGGCGCCGGCCGTGAGCGCGCTCGCGGCCGACCCCCACGCGCTGATCGTCAACAGCTTCTCCAAATATTGGTGCTTGACGGGCTGGCGGCTGGGCTGGGCCGTGCTGCCCGAAGACCTGCTCGAGCCTTTCACCCGCCTCGCCCAGAACCTGTTCATCGCCCCCTCGACGATCGCCCAGTACGCGGCCCTCGCGGCGCTCGACGCCGGTCCCGAGCTCGATGCCCGGGTCGCGATCTACCGCCGCAATCGCGACCGGCTGCTCGCCGCTTTGGCCCGGGGCGGGCTAAAGCGGGTCGCCCCGCCCGACGGCGCCTTCTACCTCTGGGTCGAGATCGCCGAGCGCGGCGAGCCGGCCACCCGCTTCTGCCGGCGGCTGCTCGAGGAGACCGGTATCGCGCTCACCCCCGGGGTCGATTTCGATCCGCTCCGTGGCGAGGCTTGGGTAAGGCTCGCCTTCGCCGGCGCCGAAGCGGCGGTGGCCGAGGCCGCCGACCGCCTGGCCGCATGGCTCACGGCCGCCGCCGGCCGGCTCAGCCCGGCCTGACCCAGCGGCTCCACCAGCCCTGACGCGGCGGCCGCGGCGGCGAAGACGGTGGGCTCTCGACCGGCTCGGCGAGCGGCCGACCCGGCTCCTCGCTCCGCGCTTCGGGGCTCGGCGCGGGCGCGACGGACGCCTCGCCGGAGGCTGCGGGCGCCGGGGCGGGCACCGACTCGACCGACACCGCCGGCTCCTCGGGCCGCGCCGGCTCGGCTCGCTCCGACTCGGCCAATTCCGGCCGAGAGGCGAGGTCTTCCGCCGCATGCATCGCGCCGTCGATCTCGCCGGAGGTGGGCGGTGTCGCCGCTTCCGCGACCTCGGCAGGCGCCGCCGCGGTGACCGGCTCGGACGGTGCCTCGATTCCGGCCGCCGCCACGGGCTCACCCGTCACTTCGGTAGCCACCGCGGCCGGCCGGGTGCGACGCCGCCGTCGCGGCCGGCGCTCGGCCGGCGCCACCTCGCCCCGAGCCGCGACCTCGGAGGCGGCTTCGGCCGAGGGCGGCGCCGGTTCGGCCAGCGGCTCGGGCGTCGGAGCCTCGGCCTCGGCGGACGTCCCCGCCGCGGCGAGCGGCTCGGCGGCCGCGCTCGGCCGTTCGGCCTCGCCCGCGGGTTCCTCTTCGCCCTCGGCCTCGCGCTCCGCCGCGCTCGGGGCAGCGGCCGCTGCGACCGGCTGGGCGGTCTCGCCCTCGGCACCGCGCCGCCGCCGCCGCCGGCGCCGGCGCCGCCGCCTCGTTCCCTCCTCGGCCCCCTCCTCGCCCGCGGCCGCCGCGCCGGCCGGTGCCGCGCTCGGCCGCGCCTGGGCGCCGCGCGCCTCGGCGGGCTCGGCCGCGGCCGCCTCGGCGGGTGCCTCGGCTGCCGCCTCGACCGGCTCCTCGCGCTTCTCCAGCACCGCGAGCTCGACCTTGGGCGGCCCGCCCGGCTCGGCCGGCCGCACCTCGACCGTGAGGCCGTAGCGCTGCTCGAGGCGGACCAGGAGCTCGCGCTTGCGGTTCAAGAGGTAGAAGGCGACCTCGGAGGGCACCCGCACCTCCAGGACCTTGGCCTCGCGCTTGATCCCGGCATCCTGGACGAGCCGGAGCGCCTGGAGCGCGCAGGACTCGGTCGAGCGGACCACACCCGTGCCCTCGCAATGCGGGCAGGTCTGGCTCGACAGCTCCTGCAAGGACGGCCGCAGCCGCTGGCGGGACAACTCCAAGAGGCCGAACATGCTGATCCGGCCGACCTGGATCCGCGCCCGGTCGGCCTTCAGGGCGTCCTTGAGACGCTTTTCGACCGCCCGCTGGTGGCGCTGGTCGGCCATGTCGATGAAGTCGATGACGATGAGCCCCGCGAGGTCGCGCAGGCGGAGCTGGCGGGCGATCTCGTCGGCCGCCTCGAGATTGGTCTTGAGCGCGGTCTCGTCGATGTGCCGTTCGCGGGTCGCGCGGCCGGAATTGACGTCGATCGCGGTCAAAGCCTCGGTCGTGTGGATGACGATCGAGCCGCCCGAAGGCAGGGTCACGACCGGGCGGTACATCTTGTCGAGCTGCTCTTCGACCTGATAGCGGTAGAATAGCGGAACTTCGTCTTCGTAGAGCTTGACCTGCCGCGCCCGGCTCGGCATCAACATTTGCATGAAGCGTTTGGCGGTGCGGTAGGCCGCTTCGCCCTCGATCAGCACCTCTTCGATGTCGCGGGTGTAGAGGTCGCGCAGCGCCCGACGGACGAGATCGCTCTCCTCGTGGATCAGGCAGGGCGCGATGCTCTTGAGCGTCGTTTCGCGGATCTCGTTCCACAGCCGCAGGAGATACTCGAAATCCCGCTTGATCTCGGCCTTGCTGCGCTCCGCCCCGGCCGTGCGGATGATCAGCCCCATGCCCTGCGGCACGTCGAGCTCGGCGGCGATCGCCTTGAGCCGGCGGCGGTCGTCCGGGTTGACGATCTTGCGGCTGATCCCGCCGCCCCGCGGCGTGTTCGGCATCAACACGCAATAGCGGCCGGCGAGCGAGAGGTACGTCGTGAGCGCCGCGCCCTTGTTGCCGCGTTCTTCTTTGACGACTTGGACGAGGAGGATCTGCCGACGCTTGATGACCTCCTGGATCTTGTAGGAGCGCAAAAGCCGCGCCCGCCGGCGGGCGAGCTCGTCGACGACGTCGGCGGTCTCTTCCTCGGCGTCCTGGGTGACCGATTGCGGTCCTTCGGTGGCCTGGCCGTTGCCCGCCTCGGGTTCGGATTCGGCCGCGGCCTTGGCCTGCATCTCCCGCTCGAGCCGCTCCAACATCTCGCGGTCGGCTTGCGGGATCTGGTAATAATCCGGATGGATCTCGCTGAACGGCAAGAAGCCGTGGCGGTTACCACCGTACTCCACGAACGCCGCCTGCAAGGACGGCTCGACGCGGGTCACCTTGGCGAGGTAGATGTTCCCCTTGATCTGCCGCTTGGTCGAGCTCTCGAAATCGAAATCGAGAAGTTGACCGTCGTCGACGACGACGACGCGGGTCTCCTCCGGATGGGCCGCGTCGATCAACATCCGCATGGTCATGAAACGGGCTCTCCGCTCGCCCGTGGCGCCGGCGACGGCGGCCGCCGGGGTACCCGGGCGCGATGCATCGGGTGTCGGGCCGCGCGCCACCGACCGCCCGACCGCGGGTCGGCCCCTCCTCCTGCGGCCCGATGGACTCGGGTCGTCGAGCGCGGCGCTGCGCGTCCGGCCGGGCCGACCCCGGATCGGGCGGCCACCTCCCGCCCCGCGCGGTCGACCGTCTCGATCGCGACGAGCGATGCAGGTACACCATGCCGGACGGCGGCAGCGGTCGACTGGGCGGTTTCCGCTTGCCGCACTCGAACCATGGCGCTTGACTTATAAGCGGTGACGGCAAGCCTCTCAACCGTCGAATTCCTCGACCCGAGGTCGCGCCGGCGCGGGCGTCGCGGTGCCGGCCGCGCGCCGCGAGGGCTCAGGGGCTCGCTCTACCTCCTGTTCCTGCTGTTCGCCACGACCGTCGCCGGTGCGGCTGCCGCGCCGACGGCACCCTCACCGGCCGTTCCCGCGGCGACCGCCCCTTCCCCGCCCGCTTCCGAGCCCGCTGCCCAGCTCACGGCCGTGCGCTTCGGCCAGCAGGGCCGGTTCACCCGCATCGTCCTCGATTTCGACCGCGAGGTCCCGGTGCGGACCGTCTTCGAGCGGGCACCGGCGCGTTTGCTCGTCGAGCTGCCGCCGCTGCGCGTCGCGCTGCGTGACGATCCGCTCGCCAAGCCGCGCGGCCTCGCCACGGCCTTCAAACCGCCGGAACCCGGTGCGGCCGGCAGCCGGGCGGTGGTCGAGCTCGCCGGGCCGGCCGAGCTCGTCGCCCGCTTCTGGATCCCGCCCGGCCAGCACAGCCCGGCCTGGCGCTTCGTCGTCGACATCGAACCCGAGGGCGCGAGCCGCCCCCTCTTCGTCCCGCCCGCCGCCGAACCCGAGCCGCCTTTGCCACGCCCGCGCCCGCCCGGCCTCGGCGCGACGGTCGAACCGCGCGGCGCCGCGCCGGCCGCTCCGGCCGCGCGCACGAACCCGCGGCCGGTGGCGGCACCCGCCGAGCCGGCGCCGCCCGCCAATGGTCTCGCCCAGCCTTCCGGCCGGTTCGTCGTCGCGATCGACCCTGGCCACGGCGGTGCCGACCCGGGCACGATCGGGGTCGACGGGATCAAGGAGAAGGACCTCGTGCTCACGATGGGCCTCGAGCTCGCCCGGGCACTCGAGGCGACCGGGCGCTACACCGCGGTGTTGACCCGCTCGCGCGACGAGGGCCTGGCGCTGCGCGAGCGGATCAAGATCGCTCGTGACGCGGGCGCCCGGCTCCTCCTCTCGCTCCACGCCGACAGCATCGCCGACCCGACCGTCGCCGGCGCCTCGGTCTACACGCTCTCCGAGACCGCCTCGGACGAAGAGGCCGCAGCCCTCGCCGCGAAAGAGAACAAGGCGGACATCCTGAGCGGTGTCGATCTCTCCCGGCACGATCCGATCGTCGCCAGTATCCTGATCGACCTGGCGCAACGCGACACCCTGAACAAATCGATCGACTTTTCGCAAATCCTGGCCGACGAGCTCGCCAAGGTCACGCCGCTCTTGCGCAACCATCGCCGCTTCGCGGGCTTCGCGGTCCTCAAGTCGCCCGAGACGCCCTCGGTGCTGATCGAGCTCGGCTATCTCTCCAATCCCGAGGAAGCCAAGCGGCTCGCCGACCCGCGCCACCGGGCAAAGCTCGCGCGGGCAATCGTCGCGGCCATTGACCGCTACGGCAGCGCGGTCAAATAAGATCGGCGCTTCGGGTCCGGGAAAGGTTCGCACCCTTGCTCCGTCTGCTCGGCTGGCTCCTCCGCCTCGCCCTCTCGGCCGTCGTCGCGACGGTCTTCGCTGCGGCCGTGCTCTTGTGGGCGCTCGACCGGTTCGCCTTCGACCTGCCGGATGCCGGCCGACTCGCCGTCTACGAACCGCCGACCGCGACCCGCCTCTATGCCGGAGACGGTCGGCTGTTGGCCGAGTACGCCCGCGAGAAGCGCGTGTTCGTGCCGATCGAGGCGATCCCGGCGCGTGTCGTACAGGCCTTCGTCGCCGCCGAAGACCAGCATTTCTGGCATCATCCGGGGATCGACCCCACGGGCATCCTGCGCGCCGCGCTCGCCAACCTGCGAAGGCTGCAGGAAGGCGAAGCTGGCCGGCCGCAGGGGGCATCCACCATCACCCAGCAGGTCGCCAAGAACTTCTTCTTGACCAACGAAGTGAGCCTCGAGCGCAAGCTCAAGGAGATGATCTTGGCGTTGCGCCTCGAACGCACCTTTTCGAAAGAAAAGATCCTCGAGCTCTACTTGAACGAGATCTATCTGGGAGGCAGAGCCTACGGCGTGGCGGCAGCCGCTCTCGCCTATTTCGACAAAGCGCTCGACGAGCTCACCCTCGCCGAGGCGGCTCTCCTCGCCGGCCTGCCGAAAGCCCCCTCGGCCTACGACCCGCTCAAGAACCCGCAGGCCGCCCGCGCCCGCCGCGACTACGTGCTCGGCCGGATGCTCGAGGACGGCTACATCGACCGCGCCACGTTCGAAGCCGCCCGCGCGGAACCCCTCGTCACTCGCCAGCGACCCTCCGAGACCTTCGTCGCGGCCGACTTCTTCACCGAGGAGGTCCGCCGCCAGCTCGTCGCTCGGCTCGGCGAGGCCGGCTTCTACGAGGGCGGCCTCGCGGTGCGGACGACCGTCGACCCGAACCTCCAAGCCCTGGCCGACCGCGCGCTGCGCACGGGGCTTTCGGCCTACGATCGCAAGCACGGCTGGCGCGGGCCGCTCGCGCACCTCGATCCCTCCGCACCGGACGCGCTCGCCCGGCTGCGCGCCGTCGACCCCGGCTTCGAGCTGCTCGATTGGCGCACCGCGTTGGTCCGCGCAGCCGGCCGCGACGGGCTCGAGATCCTCCTCGCCGACGGCACGGAGGGCCTCGTGCCGCTCGCCGAGCTCGGCTGGGCCCGGCGGGTCGACGAAGCGGGTCGGCTCGGCCCGCCGGTGCGTGACGCCCGCCAAGTGGCGGCAGCGGGCGACGTGATCCTGGTCGAGCCCGCGCCTGGGCCGGGCCGACGCTTCGCGCTCCGCCAGCGGCCGCACGTCGAAGGTGCGCTCGTGGCCCTCGACCCGCACACCGGCCGGGTGCTCGCGATGAGCGGCGGTTTCAGCTACCGGCAGAGCCAGTTCAACCGGGCGACCCAGGCCCGGAGGCAGGCGGGATCGGCCTTCAAGCCCTTCGTCTACCTGGCGGCCCTCGAGGCCGGCTACAACCCGGCCTCGATCGTGCTCGATGCGCCGATCGTGATCGACCAGGGCCCGGGCCTGCCGAAATGGCGGCCGAAGAACTACAGCCAGCAATATTACGGGCCGACCACGCTCCGGGTCGGGCTCGAAAAGTCGCGCAACCTCATGACCGTGCGCCTGGCCCAGGACATCGGCATGGAGCGGATCATCGACGTGGCGCGCCGCTTCGGTATCGACCGCGGCCTCGAGCCTTATCTTTCGAACGCGCTCGGCTCGAACGAGGTGACCCCGCTCGCCCTCACGACCGCCTACGCCATGCTCGTCAACGGCGGGAAACGCATCGAGCCCTACCTCGTCGAGCGGATCCAGGACCGCTGGGGCCGCACCGTGTTCCGGCGCGACGGGCGCGATTGCCCGGGCTGTAGCGGTGTCGGCTGGCAGGGCCAGCTCCCCCCCGAGCCGGTCGACGAGCGGCCCCAGGTGGTCGATCCACGCCACGCCTTCCAGATGGTCAACATGCTGCAAGGGGTGATCGAGCGCGGCACGGCGGTGGCGGCGCGTTCGCTCGGGCGGCCCTTGGCCGGCAAGACCGGCACCACGAACGAATCCAAGGATGCCTGGTTCGTGGGCTTCTCGCCCGACCTCGTGGTCGGCGTCTTCGTGGGCTTCGACCAGCCGGCGAGCCTCGGCCCACGCGAGACCGGTGCCTCCGTGGCTCTGCCGATCTGGATCGAGTTCATGAGAGGTGCGCTCGACGGCACACCACCCACGCCCTTCCGCACCCCACCCGGCATCCTCCTCGTCCAGGTCGACGCGGAGACCGGCCGCCGGCCCGGTCCCGAAACCAAGGTCGTCATCTCGGAAGCCTTCCTGCCCGGCACCGAGCCCGGTGCGGACCGGCCCGCCGAGCTCGGATCGTTCGCGCCGGGCGCAGCCGCGGCGGAGGGTCCGCCGCCGGTGGTCGGGCCGAGCCCCGGCGGCCTCTATTGACGCGGGCGGCGGTTTCGCCGACCCCTCCCGCCGATTGCGAACCTTCGAACGGAAGCTCTCCCATGCGCGCCGAACTCGCCCAGCACGTCGAACCGATCCGCCACGGGCTCGCCGTTTTGCGGAGGCATCTTTGACTGGGACAACGCCCTTCTCCGCTTGGCCGAACTCGATTCGCTGAGCGAGGACCCGAAGCTCTGGGACCAGCCCGACAAAGCCCAGGCCCTGATGCGCGAGCGCAACCGGCTCGCCGCCGCGATCGAGCGGCAGAAGAAGCTCGAACAGCGTCTTTCGGATGCGGTCGAGCTCGCCGAGCTCGCCGAGGCCGAAGGCGACGAAGCGACGCTCGCCGACCTCGAGCGCGAGCTTTCGGCTCTCCGGGCCGAGGTCGAGAAGGAGCAATTGAAGTCGCTGCTCTCGGGCGAAGCCGACGGCAACGACTGCTACCTCGAGGTCAATGCCGGGGCGGGCGGCACCGAGTCCTGCGACTGGGCCGAGATGCTCTTGCGCATGTATTTGCGCTGGGCCGAGAAGCACGGCTACGAGGTCGAATGGGTCGAGGAGACCCCGGGCGAAGAGGCCGGGATCAAGTCGGCCACGATCAAAATCAAGGGTGAAAACGCCTATGGCTGGCTCAAGACCGAATCGGGCGTGCACCGGCTCGTGCGGATCTCGCCCTTCGACAGCCAGGCCCGGAGGCATACGAGCTTCGCCTCGGTCTGGGTCTACCCGGTGATCGACGACCGGATCCAGATCGAGATCAACGAGAAGGATTTGCGGATCGACACCTACCGCGCCTCGGGTGCCGGCGGCCAGCACGTCAACCGGACCGATTCGGCCGTGCGCATCACGCACCTGCCGACCGGCATCGTGGTCGCCTGCCAGACCGACCGCAGCCAGCACCGCAACCGGGCGATGGCCATGGACATGCTCAAAGCCCGGCTCTACGAGCTCGAGCTGCAGAAGCGCCGCGCCGAACAGGCGGCGACCGAGGCGCAGAAGACCGACATCGGCTGGGGTCACCAGATCCGCAGCTACGTCCTCCACCCCTACAAGATGGTGAAGGACCTGCGGACCGGGGTCGAGACCTCCGACACCCAGGCGGTGCTCGACGGTGATCTCGACCCCTTCCTCGAGGCCGCGCTCGCCCAAGGTGCCGGCAATCGCCGGCCCGAGGCCGCCGCGGCGCGGGCCTGATCGCGCCCGCCCGCCGCTCGTGGCCGGCCGACCCCTTCTGCCGCGCGGAGCACCGATGTGACCGAGCGCGTCCTGATCCTCGACTTCGGCTCGCAATACACGCAGCTGATCGCCCGCCGCCTGCGGGAATTGCGGGTCTATTGCGAGATCCACCCCTGCACCTGGGGCGAGTCCGAAATCCGCGCCTTCGCACCCCGCGCGGTCGTGCTCTCGGGTGGCCCCGCCTCGGCCTTCGAGGAAGAAAGCCCGAAGCTCCCGGCCGTGGTCCTGGAGCTCGGCGTGCCCGTGCTCGGCATCTGCTACGGCGAGCAGGCCCTGTGCGCCGCCCTCGGCGGCCGGGTCGAGCCCGGTGCGGTGCGCGAGTTCGGCCGCGCCGAGATCGAGCTCGTGCGCGAATCGCCGCTCTTCGACGGCATCCTGCGGGTGGGCGAGCGGGCCACCGTGTGGATGAGCCACGGCGACGAGGTGACGGCCCTGCCGCCCGGCTTCCACGCCGTGGCCGCGAGCCCCGCCTCGCCCTTCGCGGCGATCGCCCACGAGGATCGCAAGCTCTACGGCGTGCAGTTCCACCCCGAGGTCGCCCACACCCCGATCGGCAAGGATCTCTTGGCCAATTTCTGCTTCCGCATCGCGCGCCTTTCGGGCGACTGGTCGATGGCCGCCTTCCGCGAGCAGGCGGTCGCGAAGATCCGCGCCCGGGTCGGGCAGGGCCGGGTGATCCTGGGCCTGTCGGGCGGGGTCGATTCGGCCGTGGCCGCGCTTCTGCTCCACGAGGCGATCGGCGAGCGCTTGACCTGCGTCTTCGTCGACACGGGGCTGTTGCGCCTCGGCGAAGCCCGCGAGGTGGTCGAGCTCTTCCGTGGCCACTTCAACGTCCCGCTCGTCGTGGTCGAGGCGGGCCCGCGCTTCCTCGCCACCCTCGACGGCGTCGTCGACCCCGAAGAAAAGCGCAAGCGGATCGGCAAGCTGTTCGTCGACATCTTCGAAGAAGAAGCGCAGAAGCTCGGGCCCGTCGACTTCCTCGCCCAGGGCACGCTCTACCCCGACGTCATCGAAAGCGTTTCTTTCAGAGGCCCCTCGGTCACGATCAAGTCGCATCACAACGTGGGTGGGCTGCCCGAGCGGATGCGCCTCGCGCTCGTCGAGCCCTTGCGCGAGCTCTTCAAAGACGAGGTCCGCGAGCTCGGCCGCGAGATGGGCCTGCCCGAGGCCTTCGTGGGCCGCCACCCCTTCCCCGGCCCCGGCCTCGCCGTCCGCATCCTGGGCGAGGTCACGGCCGCGCGGGTGGCTCTCCTGCAGCGGGCGGATGCGATCTTCCTCGAGGAGATCCGCAAAGCCGGCCTCTACGATCGGATCTGGCAGGCCTTCGCGGTCCTGCTCCCGGTCCGCTCGGTGGGCGTGATGGGCGACCAGCGCACCTACGAGAGTGCCTGCGTCTTGCGCGCGGTGACCTCCGAGGACGGCATGACCGCCGACGTCTTCCCCTTCGAGCTGCCCTTCTTGGCCCGCGTCGCGAGCCGGATCGTCAACGAGGTGCGCGGCATCAATCGCGTCTCGTACGACGTGACGAGCAAGCCGCCCGGCACGATCGAGTGGGAGTGAGCGCCCCGGCCTCAGCGACCCGGCCCCGGCGCTCGACCCGCCCCGCCTCGCTCAGGCCGCCGTCGCGACGATCGCCGCGGCCGAGGCGCTCGTGCGCAGGTCACGGCCCGCGGGCGGCCCGCCCGGCCAGCCGAGCTCCGCGAGCGGGTCGGCCCGTCCCGCCGCGGCGGTCGAGCGCGCGCCGCCTGCGCCCAGGAGCTGCCGTTCGGCCTCGCGCAACAGCGCCTCGAGCTCGCCCCGCTGCGCCGAGCGGTCGAAAACCGAACCGGCCCCGCCTCGGTCCGGCGCGCCGCGCGGCGCCGTCGAGCGCCCGCCTGCCGAGCCGGCCTCGGCCGCGACCGGGCCCATCGCCGCCGGCGCACCGGCTGCCGCGCGAGCCCCGTTCCCCGCCGTGTCGGCCTCCGTCCGCGGCTCCACCGGCCGCGCCGCCGCGCGGAGCGCCTGCAGCTCGGCGAGCTCTTCGCGGGCGAGCCGCCGGTCGCGCTCGAGCCGGTTGCGGTAGCGGATCACCGTGGCGAGCGAGGGCAGATCCTCGGCCGGCTCGCCCCGGGCGAGCGCTCGCAAGAGCCGCTCCTCGACCGCGAAGAGCCGCTGTTCGCGCCAGATCGCGGCCACGAACTTGCGCACGGCCGCCGTCTCGGCCGGCCCCTCCGGCCGCAACCGCGCGCCCCAGCCCTCGAGCAAGGCCTCGAACGCCCGTCGATCCTCGCCGGGCAGCAGCCGGAAGCGGCCGGTGAGCCCGTGGCGGGTGGCGGCCGCCGCGATCTTCTCGCGGCCCTCGGCGCTCGCGGGCCCCTTCGAGCGCGCGCCGTTGGTGCGCGAGGCTTCCTGTTGGGCGGGCGTGGGATCCTTGGGCACGGCCGGTCTCCGGGCGACGTCGTCAGGTTCGTATACCTGACATAGGCCTTCTGTCAAGGATCGGCCGCTGTAGTCCTAGGACTTCCACCCGCATCGCCCGCCGCCAGGGCCCGGACGACCCCGCCCGGCGCGGCGAACCCTTGACCCTCGGCCTCGCCCACCACAAGATGTGCCATCCGACCGTGCGGACCACCCCCAGATGGCGATCACGGCCGAGCATCTTTCGAGCTGGGCAAAGAAACCCGAGGCGCGGACCCTGCTCCCCGACCTGGCCCGCCGCCTGATCCTCGCCAGCGGCGCGAAGCTCCGCCGCCTCGACCTCCCCGGCGGCAGCGCCGTGGACCGTCGCGGTTTCGACGGCGTCGTCGAGGCCGGTCCGGGCAACCC
>Ga0308408_1000576_pt1 | contig 20639 bp, 21 predicted proteins | sample HotsprSampleMSe3_FD_203466 | JGI IMG/M metagenome (GOLD analysis project Ga0308408, IMG submission 203466) | Hot spring phototrophic mat microbial communities from Mushroom Spring, Yellowstone National Park, Wyoming, United States - 20060912_MSe3 ... | reverse complement strand
CGCCCGGCTCGTCCTCCGTCAGCGCCCGCTGCCCGAGACGAGTGCGACGGAACCGACCGAGGCGCGCTCGCCCCGGGAGCGAGCCGTCGACCCCGAGGTCGAGCGGGCCGTGGAAGCGAACCTCGCGGGCCTCGCCGAGGCCGAGCTGCGCGAGGCGCTGCACGCGCTCGGCCGCACCTTGCTCGGAGGCCGCGGGGGGATCGGCGGCCGCGGGAAGCGGCGACGGCCCAGGGGGCCTCGATGAGCCGGCTGCCCCGCCGCGGCGAACCCTGGCGATTTCGCGCGCCTGCACTAGGCTCACGGGCGGACGAGCTCGTGGGGAGCGGAGCGATGCGGCTCGACAGGCGGAGCCTCTTGGCGGTGGTCGGCGTCCTCGTCACGGCGGTCGGCCGGACGGGTGTCGCAGCACCGGTGGCAGAACGGACGCTCGGGGATCCTGCGGCCAAGGTCACGGTGGTCGAATGGTTCTCGATGACCTGTCCACACTGCGCGGCCTTCCACCTCCAGACCCTTCCCGAACTCAAGAAACGCTACGTCGACACCGGAAAAGTTCGCTTCGTCGTGCGCGACTTCCCGACCGACGCGGTGGCGCTCAAGGCGCACGTGCTCGCGCACTGTGCCGGCCCCGAGCGCTATTTCGCCTTCGTCGACGCGCTCCTGCAGAGCCAAGCACGCTGGGCCTCGGCAAAGGATCCGATCGAGGCCCTCAAGCAGCTCGGCAAGCTCGGTGGTCTCTCGGATGGGCAGATCGAAGCTTGCCTCGCCGATCGGGCGATGGAGGACGAAGTCCTCAAGATGCGCCTCGAGGCGCAACAGAAATACGACGTACGCTCGACCCCGAGTTTCCTCGTCAACGGTAAGGTGCACGCCGGCAACAGGAGCCCGGACGAGTTCGCGAAATTGCTCGATCCGCTCCTTCGTTGACGAACTTCGCCGATTCTCGCGCCGGGGTCGGGCTGCTAGAAGCGCCGGCGAACAAGACGACCGGTGATCGATCGCGTGCAGCTCACGCGGCTACGTCTCCGCGGCTTCAAGTCGTTCTGCGGCCCCACCGAGCTCGAGATCGCCCCGGGCACGACGGGGATCGTGGGTCCGAACGGCTGCGGCAAATCGAACCTCGTGGACGCGCTCCGCTGGGTCATGGGCGAGGGCTCGCCCAGGGGCCTGCGCGGAGCGGAGATGGACGACGTCATCTTCGCGGGCTCGGCGGCTCGGCCACCGCTGGACGTGGCGGAAGTGGCACTCCACGTACTGGGTCCGGTCGACGGCCCCCTCGTGCTCGCCCCGGGTGAGCGAGCCGAGATCCTCCGCCGCATCGTTCGCGGACAGGGCTCGGCCTGGCGGATCGACGGCCGGGAAGTCCGCCAGCGCGACGTCCACCTCCTCTTCGCGGACGCCGCCGCGGGAGTGCGCGGTGCGTCGATCGTGGGCCAGGGGCAGATCGCCCTCGTGGTCGACGCGCGCCCCGACGAGCGCCGGCGTCTGCTCGAGGAGGCGGCCGGGATCGCGGGCCTGCAGGCGCGCCGCCGCGAAGCCGAGATCAAGCTCGCGCACACCCGCGCCAACCTGGAGCGCGTTCGCGACCTCATCGCGAGCCGCGCCGCTCGGCTCGAGGAGCTCGCGCGGCAAGCCGAACAGGCCGAGCGGTACCGGCGGCTCTCGGCCGCGCTGCGGGCGGTCGAAGCCACGCTGCTGCTGCGCCGACACGCCGAGGCTGCGGCCGCGGGGCGAGCGGCCGAGGCCGCCCTAGAGGCTGCCGCGGCGGTCGAGGCCGAGGCGCGGGCCGCCCTCGAAGGCGCGCGGGCCAGGCGATCCGAATTGGCAGTCGAGCGGGCCGCCGCGCAGGGCCGGCTCGAACAAGCTGCAGCCGAGGCGGCCCGGCTGGCCGAGCGGCTGGTGGCGGCGGAGGCGCGGGCGGCCCGCACCCGCGCCGAGCGGGAAGAATGGGCTCGCCGCCGTGCCGAAGCCGAGGCCGACCTCGAGGCGCTGCGGGCGGAGCGCGCGCGGCTCGCCGAAGAGCTCGGCGAGCGCGAACGCGAGGCGCTGGAGCTCGAACGCGAGCGCGCTGCCCTCGAGACCGCCGCGGCCGAGCAGGGAGAGGTTCTCCGCAAGGCCCGCGCCGCCGAAGAGCTGGCCGCGGCCACCCGCCGGCGAGCCCTCTCGGCGCGGCTCGAGCTTGCCGGGATCGAACATCTGCGGACCGAACGTGCCCAGCTCGAAGCCCGTCTCGCGGCCGAGGCCGATCGGCTCGGGGAGGCCGGGTCGGAAGCCGCGGCGGTCGAGGCGGCCCGCACCGCACTCGGCCGGGCACTCGGCGAGATGGAAGCCGCCGAAGCGCGCGAACGAGCGGCAATCGCCACGTTGCAATCGGCCGACGCGGCGCTCGCCGCGGCCCGTGAAGCGCTCGCTTCCCTGGCCGAACGGCGGGCGGCGCTGGCTGCCGCCCGGCAAGCCGCCGAGGCGGCCGAACGCGCCCGCGCGGCTGCACGGCGCGAGCGCGCAGAGCGTCGGACCCTGCTCGAAGGGACGCGCCGACAGCTCGAAGCCCGGTGGCGGGAAACCGAGGCTCGGCTCGCCGCCTGTGAGGCCGCGCTCGCGAACTCGGCCTCGGCCGTCCTCGAGGAGGCCGCGAACGAGGCCGCCAAGGCCGCCCGCGACGCCGCGGAGGAGGCGGCACGCGCCACGGCGGCGGCGGAAAAAGCCGAAGCCGAGCTGCGCGCGGCCCAAGCCGAGGTGACGGAAGCGCGCGCCGCCGCCGCGCGGGTCGAGGCCGAAGCCGCGACCCTCGAAGTTTTGCTCGCCGAACTCGGCTCGGGGGAGCCGATCGCCCGGTCGATCGGCGGCGCAGAGGGGCTCGAAGCCGCACTCGCCGCGGCCCTGGGTGACGACCTTTCGGCCGGAACGGATCCCGGGGCGACGCGCTTTTGGCGCGAGCTCGAAGGCGAGCCCGCCCTGCCGCCTTTGCCCGAGGGTGTAGCTTGCCTCGGCGCCCGACTACGCGCGCCGGCGCTCCTGGCTCGCCGCCTCTCCCAGATCGGTCTGTGTGACGGCCCCACGGCCGAGCGGCTGCAAGGCCGGCTCGCACCGGGGCAGCGGCTCGTGAGCCCGGAAGGGGGGCTTTGGCGTTGGGACGGTTTCGTCCGCCGGCCCGGCGCCGACGAGGCGAGCCTGCGACTGGCGCGCCTGGCCCGCCTCGAGACGGTCGGGCGCGAGCGCGCGCGAGCGCGCGCCGCCTGCGAGCGGGCGCAAGCGCGACTCGCCGCCGCCGAGGCCGAGCGGACCCGGCTCGCGCGCGAGGCGCGCGCCGCCGCCGAACGGGCAGCCGGAGCCGAACGCGAGCTCGAGCGGGCGGAACGCCGGCTCGAGGCCGCTCGCGCCGAGCGGGCCCGGCTCGAGGCCGAGAAGAGCCGGCTCGAAGCCGAGGCCGCGCGTCTTTCGGCCGAGCTCACCGAGATCGCCGAGCGGCTCGAAGCCCTCGTGGCCGAGGACGAGCCGCCGCCGACCGGCGACGGCACAGCGACGGCCGAGGATCTGGCCGCGGTCGAGCGCGAGTGGCGGGCGGCAGACGAGCGCTTCCAGGGGGAACAAGCGAACCGACGGCGGGCGCTCGCTGCGCTCGAGCGCGAACGTGCCGCCTGCGGCCGTGCTCGGGCCGCGGTCGAGAGCGCGCGGGCGGCGCTCGCGGCGGCAGAGCGGCGGGCGGCGGAGGCCGAAGCCGAGCGCGCGGCACGCGCCCGCGAGCGGGCCGCTTGCGAAGCGCGGCTCGCCGACCTGGCCGAAGAACTCGAGCGCCTCGAGCCCGCGCTCGTCCATGCCGAGGCGACCCTCGCCGAGGCTGAAGCGTCGCTCGCCCGAGCGCGAGAGGAGCGCACCGAGGCCGAGCGCGTGGCGAGCGAGCTCGCGACGCGCGCGGCTGCCCTCGCGGCGCGAGCCACCACCGTCGAGGCCGAGCGGGTCCGCCTCGGCGAGCGCGCCTCTGCCCTGGCCGCGCGCGAGAAGGAGCTCGCCGAGCGGCTCGCCCGACTCGCGGCTCAGACCCCCGAACCGGACGGCGACCCCGAACGGCTCGTGCAGCTCCGAAAGGCGGCCGAGGCGGCGGCTGTGGCGCACCGGGCGGCACTCGACGAGGTCGAACGGCTCGGGCGGCTCGTCGCCGAAGCGGAAGAGGCGGCCCTCGCCGCCGAACGCGCGCTCGCCTCGACAGCCGAGCGGACCGCACTCGCCCGAGCCGAGGCCGCGGCCGCTTCGAGCCGGCTGGAGGCGGCCCGGGCCCGGGTTGTCGAGCGGCTGCGTCGCCCGCCCGAGGAGCTCGCCCCGGCCGAGGCGGCCCGTGAGCTCGCCGGGCTCGACGCCGAGCAACTCGAGCGCCGGCTCGCCCGTCTCACGGCGGCCCGCGAGCGGCTGGGCCCCGTCAATCTCCGGGCCGAGCAGGAGGCCGCCGACCTCGAGGCCGAGCTCGCCCGCACCCGCGCCGAGGAGGCCGAGATCCGGGCCGCCTGCGAACGGCTCGAACGCGCGATCGCGAGCCTTGGCGGCGAGGCGCGCGAGCGCCTACTCTCGGTACTCGCGGCGGTCGAAGGGCATTTCCGACGACTCTTCGTGCAGCTCTTCGGCGGCGGACGGGCGCATCTGCGGCTGAGCGCGAGCGACGATCCACTCACGGCCGGGCTCGAGCTCGAAGCCCAACCGCCGGGCAAGCGCCTCACCCACGTCTCGCTCCTCTCGGGTGGCGAGAAGAGCCTCGCGGGTCTCGCGCTCGTCATGGCCTTCTTCCTCGCCCGGCCCGCACCCCTCTGTGTGCTCGACGAGGTCGACGCGGCGTTGGACGACGCCAATGTCGACCGCTTCACGGCGCTGCTCGGCGAGACCGCCCGGGCGAGCGGCACGCGCTTCCTCGTCGTCACCCACCACCCGCTCACCATGGCCCGGATGGACCGGCTCTACGGGGTGACGATGGCCGAGCGCGGCGTTTCGAAGCTCGTCTCGGTCGAGCTCGCCGAGGCGGTCGAGCTGCGCGCTACGGCATGATGCCGCAAGCGGGAGCCCCGGCTTGACGGTCGCGCGACCCGGTCCCTAGGTTCTGCGCGCCCGGCGCCGGCCGTGCCGCTGGTGGCGCGGACGCTCGGGCCGAGGACGGATGGCGGGAGAGAAGCGACCGCCCGCGTTCGACGACTTCGACGCTCGGCTCGCGAAGCTGCGGCGGCCCGATGCGGCACCGGAGCGAGCCGAGGGCGGCGAGGCGCGGCCGCGGTGGGGCGACGGGCTCCAGGTCGGCATCGAACTCGTTGCCGGCCTGGGCGGAGGGCTCCTCCTGGGTTGGGCTTTCGATTCTTGGCTCGGCACGGCGCCGATCCTCCTCGTGGTGGGCTTCGTGCTCGGGGCGGCTGCCGGCATGCTCAACGCCTGGCGTTGGATGCGGCGGCTTGAGGCTCGGATGCGGGACGGCGGCTCCGGGGAAGGGTCGCCGTAGCGGACCAAGGAGCAAGGCGAAGGTGGCCGATCCGCTGCATCAATTCGAAATCCACCGGCTCGTGCCGATCCAGATCGCCGGTCTCGACCTCTCGTTTACGAATTCCTCGCTTTGGATGCTGATCGCGGTCGGCTGCGCCTATTGGCTTTTGATCGCCGGCACCCGCCAGCACGCCCTCGTCCCCGGTCGGCTGCAGTCGGTCGTCGAACTGGCTTACGAGTTCGTGGCCGGCATGGTGCGGGACAATGCCGGCAAGGAAGGCATGCGCTACTTCCCGCTGATCTTCACCCTCTTCCTCTTCATCTTGATGGGCAACATGCTCGGCATGCTGCCCCTGCCCTTCGGCTTCACCTTCACCTCGCACATCATCGTGACCTTCACGCTCGCGCTCGGCGTGTTCCTTGGGGTGACGATTCTCGGCTTCTATCTGCACGGTACGCACTTCTTGACCTTCTTCGTGCCACACGGCGCGCCCAAGGTGATGCTGCCGCTGCTCGTGCCGATCGAGGTCCTGTCCTACTGCGTGCGGCCGATCAGCCTGTCGGTCCGGCTCTTTTGCAACATGATGGCCGGCCACACGATGATGAAGGTGTTCGCTGGCTTCATCGTCACGCTCTTCTCTTATTGGGCGGTGCCGGCTATCGCGCCTCTTGCGGTCACCGTGGCGCTCACCGGCTTCGAATTCGCGGTGGCCTTTTTGCAGGCCTACATCTTCACCGTGCTCACCTGCATCTATCTGCACGACGCGATCCACATGCACTGAGGCCGTAGGTTCGCCAGGCCCTGGACGCGTCGCGCGGTAGCCCCGGGCGAGGAACGCCCGTCACTCCGGAGAAGGAACCATGGAGCTCGCTGCTGCCAAGATGATCGGCGCAGGCCTTGCGACGATCGCCCTGTTCGGTGTCGGGATCGGCATCGGCAACATCTTCTCGACCCTGATCGCCACGGTGGGCCGCAACCCGTCCGTCCAGCAGCGGGTCTTCCCCTTCGCGATCATCGGCTTCGCGCTCGTCGAGGCGGTCGCGCTCTTCGCGCTCCTGATCGCCTTCTTGATCCTGTTCACCTGAGGTAAGAGGCGGGGCGGGACGCCGCCGCCCCGCCGAACTCCGCGGAGGCCCGCCATGACGCGGCTCGCAGCCCGCTTCGCACGGACCGTCCTCGCGGCCCTGCTCCTCGCTCTCGCCGCGACGGGCTCGCTGTCCGCGGCCGAGGGCGGCGGTGGCTTGCCGCAGCTCGACACGCGGACCTATCCCAGCCAGATTTTCTGGCTGATCGTTTCTTTCGCGCTCCTCTATTGGCTTTTGAAGACCAAGGCGATCCCGCGGATCGCCGACATCCTGGAGACCCGCCAGGACCGGATCGGCGCCGATCTCGACCGCGCCGCACGACTGCGCGCCGATGCCGAAGCCGCGCTCAAGAAACACGATGCGATCCTGGCCGAAGCCCAGGCCAAGGCGCAGCGGCGGCTGCGTGAGGCCCAGGAGCGGGTGGCCGCCGAGCTCGCTCGCCACCAGGCCGAGCTCGACGCCGACATCGCGAAGCGCCTGCGCGACGCCGAAGCCCGGATCAACGCCGCCAAAACCGCGGCCCTCGCCGACGTGGCTACGGTGGCCGCGGAAGTCGCCCAGGCGGCGGCGCGGCGGCTCGCCGGTCTCGAGGTCGGCCCGGAGGAAGCGCGCGCCGCAGTGAATCGGGTCCTCTCGGCGGGAGCACACTGATGGAATATTTCTGGCTCGCGGTGGCCCTCGTCATCCTCGTCCTGCTCTTGAGAAAACCTTTCCAGGAGAAGGTCTTGGGCGCCCTCGACGGGCGTGCCGAGCGGATCCGGCGGGAGCTCGACGAGGCCCAGCGGCTGCACGAGGAGGCCAAAGCCCTGCTCGCCAAATATCAGCGCCAGCTCCGCGAGGGCGAGACCTTGGCACAGGAAATCCTGGAGCGCGTCGACGCCGAGCAGCGGCGGCTCGAGGCCAGGATGCGCGAGGAGATGCGCAGCGCCACGGAACGGCGCACCCAGCAGGCGCTCGAGCGGATCGCCCAAGAAGAAGCGCGAGCGGTCCAGGAGGTGCGCGCCCGCGCGGCCGATCTGGCGGTGCGCGCCACTCGCGAGCTGCTCGCCCAGCGCTTGCAGGGCGAGCTCGTCCAGGATCTGATGCGCAAGTCGGTCGAGGAGGTCCGGCGCCGGCTCGCCTGAAACCGGCCGAGCGGCCGCCGACAGCGTGGGAGGACCCATGCGACTCGAAGGCCTGGGCGCCATCGTCACGGGCGGAGGCTCGGGGCTGGGGGCCGCCACGGCCGCCGCCCTCGCCGCCGCCGGCATGAAGGTCGCGGTGGTCGATCGGGAAGAGGCGCGGGCGCGTGACGTCGCGCAACGGATCGCCGGCGTCGCTTTCGCCTTCGACGTCGCCGACGCCGCAGCGGCCGAACGGCTTTTCCCGGCGGTCGCCGAGGCGGTGGGCGGCCCGCGGCTGCTCGTGAACTGCGCCGGGATCGCCCCGGCCGCGCGGATCGTCGGGCGCGACGGTCCGATGCCGCTCGCCGCGTTCGAAGCCGTGATCCGGGTCAATCTCGTCGGCAGTTTCAACATGCTCCGCCTCGCCGCGTACGCGATGGGCGCCCTCGAGCCGCTCGAGGACGGCGAGCGCGGCGTGATCGTCAACACCGCCTCGGTCGCCGCCTTCGAAGGCCAGATCGGTCAGGCGGCGTACGCGGCGTCGAAGGGCGGGATCGTCTCCTTGACCTTGCCGGCGGCACGCGAGCTCGCCGGTCGCGGGATCCGGGTCGTGGCTATCGCCCCGGGTCTTTTCGCCACACCCCTTTTGCTCGGCATGCCGGCGAACGTGCAGGAAAGCCTGGCCGCGACCGTACCTTTCCCCGCCCGGTTCGGCCGACCGGAGGAGTATGCGAGCCTGGTGTTGGAGATCGCGCGCAACCCGATGCTCAACGGCTGCGTCCTCCGGCTCGACGGGGCGCTCCGGATGGCCGCTCGCTGATGTCCGCGACCGTCGATCGGATCGGCCGGCTCGCCGCACCGAGTGCCGAGGATCTGGCGGCACTCGGCGCGCGGTTGCTCGCGCAGCTGCCCAAGGAAATCCGTGAGCTCGTCGGGATGGTGCCGATCCGGGTCGAGGACTGGCCCGACCGAGAGGCACTCGAGGCCACCGAGTGCGAGGACCCGCTCGATCTCACGGGTCTCTACCGCGCCGTCCCGATCGCCGAACGGCACGCCCTGACGGTGCCGCCGGAAGAGCCGGAAATGATCTTTCTTTACCGCCTCCCGATCCTGGTCGAATGGGCAGAGCGGGGCTGCACGCTCGAAGAGGTCGTGTTCGACGTGCTCACCCACGAGATCGCCCACCATCTCGGCATGGACGAGATCGGCGCGCTCCGGGTCGAGGGCCGGGACGGGACGAGCTGAGGCGCCGGTCCGTGCCGGTCGTGGCCCTCGATCACCTCGTGCTGACCGTGCGCGATCTCGCCGCCACGCGGCGCTTCTACGTGGACGGGCTCGGGCTCGGCTGGACGGAGTTCGCACCCGGCCGGTTCGCCCTCGCCTTCGGGCGGCAAAAGATCAACCTGCACGAGGCCGGGCGCGAGTTCGAGCCCAAGGCAGCGCTGCCGACCCCGGGCTCGGCCGATCTCTGCTTCCTGGTCGACGAGCCACCCATGGCGATCGCCGCCCGCATGGCGGCGCTCGGCTACCCGCCGATCTCGGGCCCGGTGCGGCGGACCGGGGCGGTGGCGCCGCTCGAATCGGTCTATCTCCGTGACCCGGACGGCAATTTGATCGAGCTCGGCCGCGAAGATCTTCCGGCAGAAGAGCCTATTTAGCGATAATATTCCTTGACAAGGACCCTCCGTGGCCTTAAGCGGTCGGCGTCCACCGCCCCGGCTCCCCGCCATGAAGCTCCGCTCCCTGCCGCTCCCGACCTTGAGTCTGGCCACGCTCCTGCTGCTGTTGGCGCTGGTCTCGACCCTGCCGCTCGCCGGCGCGCTCCTCTACAGCGCCCTCGAGATGCGCCGCGCCACCCGCGCCGCGGCGCTCGGCGGGCTCGCCACGACCCTCGTGCGGGCGGCCGACGAGCTGCGCGGCGCGCTCGCCAAGAGCCGCCAGCTCGTGGCCTTCTTGGCGACCGATCCGACCCTCGCCGAGAGTGGGCCCGTCGCCTGCACCGAACGGCTCGCGCGGCTGTTCACCGAGCTCGCGGGTTACTCCAACATCTACGTCATCGACCGGCGCGGCGAGCTCGTTTGCTCCGGCCGCCCCGCGCCGCTACGCCTCAACCTCGCCGACCGCGAACATCTCGCGGGCGCTCTCGAATGGGAGCAGCCGCGAGTCGGCAGCCCGCTTCCGGGACTGGTATACGGCAGGCCCGTCCTGCCGGTGGCGGCGGCACTGCGGGACGCAGCGGGCAAGGTGCAGGGAGCGGTCGCCGCGACGATCGATCTGACCGCGACGCTCGCCGAGCTCCGCGCTCGCCACGGCTCACCCGCCTTGGCTCTCACGCTTTGGCGGGACGACGGCACGCTCCTCGTTCGCGAACCCGGTTCATCCGTCGAAACGCGGCTCGGGCGCAGCGGCTCCGCCCTTTTTTCGGCGCTCGAGAAGGCCGCCCAGAGCGGTGGCACCGTCGAAGCGCCGGACATCGACGGAACGATGCGGACCCACCTCGCGACCCTCCTCGAGCTCGACGAGCAGCGGCTCTGGCTCGCCCTCTCGCTCGCCACCGCCCCCCTCTACGCCGAGGTCGACGACGTGTTCCGCCGCAGCATCATGGGCGCCGCCCTCGTCACGATCCTCTGCATCTCGCTCGCCAAACTCGTCTGCGCTGCGGCGGTCGGCCGGCCGCTCGAGCGGATCCGGCGGGGGATCAAGGAGCTCGGCGCGGGTCGCGGACCTGCCATGCTCGATGCTTGCCGCGGCGTGAAGGAGCTTCGCGAGCTCGTGCTCGAGGTCGAAGCATTGGCCGCACGACCCCCCTGTCGGCACGCCGAGTGTTGGCAACGCGGCGCGACCGCGGCAGAAGGAGCCGGCCGGGTGGTCGGTGCGCCAGCGGCGGTGGAGGTGGGCCTTTGACGATCGGGATCCTCTGCGCCATCCCCCAAGAGCTCGCCCATCTGCGTGGCGCCCTCGAACGGGCGGGCGGTGAAGAGCTGGCCCACACCCGTTTCGAGAAGGGCCGGCTCGACGGCCACGAGGTCGTGCTCGTGGGTGCCGGGATCGGCAAGGTCAACACCGCGATCACGGCGACGCTGTTGGCCGACCGGTTCCGGGTGCGGGCGATCGTCTTCAGCGGTGTGGCGGGTGGCCTCGACCCGGAGCTTTCGATCGGCGACGTGGTGATCGCCGACCGCACCGTCCAACACGATGCCGGGGTGATCGAGGACGGCCGCCTCGAGACCTACCAGGCCGGCCACGTCCCCTTCTTCAACCCGACCGATCGCCTCGGCTACCCGGTTGCTCCCGATCTTCTGGCGCGCGTGCGGAGCCGGCTCGAAGGCTTCGCGCTTCCGCCGCTCGACACCCGCGCCGGCGGCACCGACCGGCCGCCCCGGATCGTCTTCGGCACGATCCTCTCGGGTGACCAATACCTCCATTGCGAGGCCACCCGCGAGCGCTTGTTCCGCGAACTCGGCGGCCGGGCGATCGAGATGGAGGGCGGCGCGCTCGCCCAGGTCTGCGAGGCCTTCGGCCTTCCCTGGCTCGACGTGCGCGCGCTTTCGGACCTCGCGGGGCGCGATTCCCGCTTCGACTTCGCCGCCTTCGTCGACGCGGTGGCGGCGAGCTCCGCGGCCATCCTGCGCCGCCTCCTGCCCATCCTCTGACGCCGCGGCTCAGGGCCAGCGGCGCAGCGCCCCCCAGGTCCAGACCCGCGACAGCTCGCTGTCCAAGAGGTCGATCCGCCGCTCGAGCCGGGCGATCCGATCCTGCGTTTCCTGCAGGATGAGGCAGAGCCGGTAGGCGTCGCTGCCCTCGGCGAAGCCGGCCTCGAGGCAGCTCGCCCGACGCGCCTCGGCGGCCGCCTGCTCGAGCTCGGCGGTCGACTGGCAGCCGGCCAGGACGAGCCCGAGCGCCACGAGGGTCAAGGGGCGACGCGCGCGTGGCTTCACGCGGGGGCTCCGGTCCAGCGCACCACCCGGTCGGCGGGCATCGCCCGGTCGACCGGCGGCAGCTCGCCGACCGTGGGCGTGCCCAGATAGAGGATGCCCAAGATCCGCTCGTTCGGCCCGAGGCCGAGGCCGCGCCGCACGCCCTCGCTGTAGGCCGGCCGGCCGGTCGCCCATTTGCCGGCGAACCCGAGCGCATGCGCGGCGAGCAGGAGGTTTTGGATCGCCGCGGCGGCGGCCGCGATCTGCTCGATCTCGGGGATCTTCGGATGATCCGGGTCGAGCACGGCGATGGCGAGCACGATCACGGGCGCCCGCAAGGGCGCCTCGCGCTGGCGGGCGAGCTCGGCCGGATCGAGGTCGGGGTCGTCCTCGGCCAGGCCACGAGCGAAAAGTTCGCCGAGCGCGCGCCGCGCCTCGCCCTCGACCAGAAGAAACCGCCAGGGCCGCAGCCGACCGTGGTCAGGGGCCGCCGCGGCGGCGGCGAACATCCGCTTGAGCGCCGCCGCATCGGGCCCCGGTCCGGTCATCCGCGCCGGTGGCACGGTCCGCCGCCCGAGCAGAGCCTCGAGCGCGTCCATCCTTCCTCCAGGGCGGTCGTCGACCCGATCTTTACGATCGCCGGGCAGGATCGGCAAGGGCGCCGGCGTCGCTGCCGGGCCCCTTCGCGGAGGGACCATGTCGGACCTCGCCCCGGCACCGACGCGGGCCTGTGGCGTCTCGGCCCTTGCTCCCGCGCCGCAGCAGTCGCATGCTGCGGCGCGAGAAAGGACGGGCCGAACGCCGCCGGCCATTGGAGTCGGACCGATGGAGCACGGGCTCTACCTCGAAGACCTGCAGCCGGGCATGAGTGCCGTGTTCGGCAAGACGATCACGGACGCCGACATCCTCATGTTCGCGGGCGTGTCGGGCGACACCAACCCCGTGCACCTCAACGAGGAGTTCGCGGGCGGCACGGTCTTCAAGGGGCGGATCGCCCACGGGCTCTTGACGGCGAGCCTGATCTCGACCGCGATCGGCACCAAGCTGCCAGGCCCCGGGGCGGTCTATCTGAGCCAGACCATGAAGTTCTTGGCACCCGTGCGGGCCGGTGACACGGTCCGCGCGATCGTCACGGTCAAGAGCGTCGATCTCGAGCGCCGGCGGGTCACGATGGACACGGTCTGCAAGGTCGGCAGCAAAGAGGTCTTGGTCGGCGAGGCGGTCATCATGGTGCCGCGCCGGCCGCAGCAGGAGCAGGCCGCGGCCGAGTGAGGCAGCGGCCTGGGCAGGTCGCGTCGTCGCCTTTACAGGGCCCGGCGCGCGTGGAACAAGGCGCGGCATGCGCGTGGTCCGACGGTTCGCGGTGCTGCCGGCGGCGGCCCGCGGGGCCGTGCTCGCGATCGGCAATTTCGACGGTGTCCATCTCGGTCACCGAGCGGTCTTCGAGGCGGCTCGGCACCGTGCCAGGGCTTGCCGCACCCATTGGGGCGTCCTCACCTTCGAACCACATCCCCGGGAAGTCCTGACCCCCGAAACCGCGCCGCCGCGCCTCACGCCGTTCGGACTCAAGGCCAGGCTGATCCGAGAGCTGGGCGCCGATCTGCTGATCGTCCTGCCCTTCGATAGAGCCCTCGCCGGCCTTCCCCCCGAGGCTTTCGTCGCCGACGTCCTCGTGGGGCGGATCGGCGCCCGCGCGGTGGCGACGGGCGTCGATTTCCGCTTCGGCCATCGCCGCGCGGGCGACGTGGGCACATTGGCCCGGCTCGGCCGGCATCACGGTATCGACGTCGACACGGTGGAACCGGTCGAGATCGACGGCGACCGCTGCTCTTCCACCGCGATCAGGATGCATCTCGAAGCCGGCCACGTCGACCGCGCCGCCCGACTGCTCGGCCGACCGCACGAGGTCGAAGGGATCGTCCGCACGGGCGATCGGCGCGGCCACACGCTCGGCTTCCCGACCGCCAACCTCGCGCCGCGCCCGGCCCGGGTCCAGCTCCCCGGCACGGGCGTTTACGCCGTGACCTGCCGGATCCGTGGTGAGCCCGGCGAGCCCTGGCATCCGGCGGTTGCCAATCTCGGCCGCCGTCCCACTTTCGACGGCGAGGGGCTGCGGCTCGAGGTGCATCTGCTCGACGGCGAATACGCGCTTTACGGGCGGCGGCTTTCCGTGCGCTTCCTCGAGCGGTTGCGCGAAGAGCGACGCTTCGCCGGCCCGGCCGAACTCGCCGAGCAGATCGCCCGCGATTGCGCCGCCGCCCGCCGGGTGCTCGGCGCCGCGACCCTCCCGATCGAGAGCCCGTCCGCATGAGCCGTGATCTGCGCGCGACCCTGTTCCTGCCGAACACCGATTTCCCGATGAAGGCGGATCTGCCGGTGCGCGAGCCGCAGCTGCTCGAGCGCTGGCAGCGCCTCGACCTATGGCGACGGATGCGGGAGCAGGCGCGCGGCCGCCCCAAATTCATCCTGCACGACGGGCCGCCCTACGCCAACGGCCACCTCCACATGGGCACGGCCCTCAACAAGATCTTGAAGGACGTCATCAACCGCAGCCGACAGATGCTCGGCTTCGACGCCAATTACGTGCCCGGCTGGGACTGTCACGGGCTGCCGATCGAGTGGCAGGTCGAACAGGACTACCGGCGCAAGGGGCGCGACAAGGACGCCGTGCCGATCGTCGACTTCCGCGCCGAGTGCCGCGCTTACGCCGAGCACTGGATCGCCGTGCAGAGCGCCGAGTTCCAAAGGCTGGGCGTGGCGGGCGACTGGCGCGAGCCCTACACGACGATGGCATTTTCCGCCGAGGCCGGAATCTTCCGTGAGCTCGCCAAATTCCTTTTGAACGGCCAGCTTTATCGGGGCAAGAAGTCGGTGATGTGGTCGGTGGTCGAAAAGACCGCCCTCGCCGATGCCGAGGTCGAGTACCACGACCACACCTCGACCACGATCTGGGTCCGGTTCCCGGTAGCGGGGAGCTCACTGGCGGCGCTCACCGGTGCCTCGATCGTCATCTGGACGACCACGCCCTGGACGATTCCCGGCAACCGGGCGGTCGCCTACGGCGAGCGGATCGCCTACCGGCTCGTCGAGGTCGGCACGGTGCGCGACGGCTCGCTCGCCCGGCCCGGCGAGCGGCTCGTGATCGCCGCCGACCGGCTCGCCGAGACCGCCGATGCGGTCGGCATCTTGACCTTCGCGACCCTCGAAGAGTTCGACGGCGCCGCGCTGGCCGGGACGGTTTGCCGACATCCGCTGGCCGGGCTCGAGGGCGCTTACGGCTTTCCGGTACCGCTCCTACCCGCGAAGTTCGTCACGACCGATCAGGGAACGGGGCTCGTGCACATCGCCCCGAGCCACGGCGAGGAAGATTTCGAGCTCGGCCGCAGACACGGGCTCGAGGTACCGGACACGGTGGCCGACGACGGCACCTATACGGAGGCCGCTCCGGGGTTCACAGGGCTCCACGTCTTCGAGGCCACGGAGCCGGTGATCGCAGCGCTCGTCGCCCGCGGCGCGCTCCTCGCTCGGGGCACGCTGGTCCACAGCTACCCGCATTCCTGGCGCTCCAAGGCTCCCCTGATCTTCCGCGCCACGGACCAATGGTTCATCCCGATGGACGGTCCGGACGGTCTGCGCGCCAAAGCGTTGGCGGCGATCGAGGCTACCCGCTTCGTCCCGGCCAAGGGTAAGAACCGGCTCAAGGGCATGATCGAGACCCGGCCCGATTGGTGCATCTCGCGCCAGCGCGCCTGGGGGGTGCCGATCGCCGTGTTCGTCGACAAGAAGACGGGCGAGCCCTTGCGCGATCCCGAGGTCTGCGAGCGGATCGCCCGTGCCTTCGAAGAGGAAGGGGCGGACGCCTGGTGGACCCGCGACCCACAGAGCTTTCTGGGGGAACGCTACCGCAAGGAGGACTTCGAGAAGGTCGACGACATTTTGGACGTCTGGTTCGAGAGCGGCTCGACCCACGCGATCGTGCTCGAACGCCGAGCCGACCTCGCCTGGCCGGCCGATCTTTACCTCGAGGGCTCGGACCAGCACCGCGGCTGGTTCCATTCGAGCCTCCTCGAATCTTGTGGCACCCGCGGGCGTGCGCCTTACGAGTGCGTCCTCACCCACGGTTTCGTGGTCGATGCCAAGGGTGAGAAGATGTCGAAGTCGAAGGGCAATGTAATCTCGCCCCTCGACCTCATGAAAACCCACGGTGCCGACATTTTGCGCCTGTGGGTCGTCTCGGCCGACTATTCCGAGGACATCCGGATCGGTAAGGAAATCCTCGACGGACTGGGCGAGAGTTACCGAAAGCTGCGCAACACGTTGCGCTATCTCTTGGCCAACCTCGCGGGCTTCCGCCCCGAGGAGCGGCTCGAGCCGGCGGCCATGCCCGAGCTCGAGCGCTGGGTCCTGCACCGGCTCGCCGAACTCGGCCGGCTCGTCGTTGCCTGCAACGAAGACTACGATTACGTTCGACTTTACGGGGCGCTGCTCAACTTCTGCACGGTCGACCTCTCCGCGCTCTATTTCGACGTGCGCAAGGACGCGCTCTACTGCGACGCCGCGGACAGCCCGCGGCGGCGCGCGGCGCGTACCGTGCTCGACATCCTGTTCGATTGCCTCACCGCCTGGCTCGCCCCGGTGCTCGTCTTCACCGCCGAAGAAGCGTGGCTCTCGCGCCATCCGGGGGAAACGGAGAGCGTGCATCTGCGGCTTTTCCCCGAGCTGCCGGACAGCTGGCTGGATCCGGAGCTCGCCGCCCGCTGGGAGCGGATCCGGGCGATCCGCCGGGTGATCACGGGCGCCCTCGAAGTCGAGCGCAAAGAAAAGCGGATCGGCGCGAGCCTCCAGGCCTGCCCGATCGTCTACCTGCCGCGTGGCGAGGACCGGGCGGCCCTCGCCCGGGTCGATCTCGCCGAACTCGCGATCACGAGCGGGATCGAGGTGGTGGCCGCCCCGCCGCCCGCAGGCGCCTTCACGCTCGAGGACGTGCCCGAGGTGGGCGTCGTACCGCGCCTCGCCCAGGGTGGCAAATGTGTCCGGTGCTGGCAGGTGTTGCCCGAGGTCCTGACCTCGCCCGATTCCTTGTGCCGGCGCTGCAGCGCTGTGGTCGAGCGCCACGCGGCCCGGGCGGGTACCGCTTGATCCGTCGCGGCGAGCTTCTCCTTTTCGCGGCCCTCCTGGTCCTCGACCAGGCGAGCAAGCAGGCCGTTCTCGCCACTTTCCGCGAGGGCGGCGTGATGCCGGTCGCCCCCTTTTTCAACCTCGTTCTGGTGTGGAACCCCGGGGTGAGCTTCGGCATGTTGTCGGGCCTGGGCGACGCGCAACCAGCCCTGTTGGCGGCCGTGACCGTGGCGGTCGCCGTCCTGCTGCTCGTGTGGCTCCAGCACGAGGAACGACGGCTCCCGCGAACCGCCTTGGTGCTGGTGCTCTCGGGGGCGATCGGCAATCTGATCGACCGGGTCCGCTTCGGTGCCGTCGTGGACTTCCTCGATTTCCACTGGGCCGGCTACCATTGGCCGGCGTTCAACGTCGCCGACAGCGCCATCGTGATCGGCGCCGGGTTGCTGCTGCTCGACGGCCTCGTGCCGCGGCGCGCCCCGGCCTCGCAAGCGGGAGGAGAGCGGTGATGCCGTGGTCGCCGTCCCGAGGCCTCTCGGGCCTCGTCCTGGCCGGGTTCGTCTTGGCCGGCTGCCAGGGCACGGTCCAAGAGGCGTTCGGCCTGCGCAAGCGGGCACCCGACGAGTTTCAGGTGGTCCGCGGCCAGCCGCTGGTCGTGCCGCCCGACCGCCGGCTCCGCCCACCGCAGCCCGGGGCCATCGGGCCGGCCGAGGTCGACCCGGCACGGGCGGCGCGCGACACCCTGATCGGACGGGCCGCCGAAGCGCGCGCGCCCGCCGGCAGGAGCCCGGGCGAGGCGGCATTGCTGCGCGCGGCCAAAGGCGAAGCCGACCCCGACATCCGCCGCCGGCTCGCCGAGGAGGACAGCCAGCTCGCCTTCGTCGACGAGGCCACGTTCCTCTTCATCCTCGACTGGCAGCGCCGGCAAGCGCAAGCCCCGGAAGCGCGCGGCGAGCCGCTCGACCCGGTCGCGGAGGCGCGGCGGCTTCAGGAATCGGGCCGCGTCCAGACGGTGCGGCGGACCAAGGAGAGCGGCGGATGAACGAAGCGGGCCTGATCCCGATCACGGGTGCCGTGCCGACCGCGATGTTCAACCCCACCACCTTCACCCTCGCGAACGGGATGCAAGTGGTGGTGGTGACCAATCGCCGCGCCCCTGTCGTGGCCCACTATGTCTGGTACCGGGTCGGCTGCGCCGACAGCCCACCCGGCAAGTCCGGCCTGCCGCATTTCCTCGAGCACTTGATGTTCAAGGGGACCAGGCGCATCTCACCCGGCGAGTTTTCGAAGATCGTGGCGCGCAACGGCGGCAACGACAACGCTTTCACGTCTTACGATTTCACCGCCTATTTCCAGATGATCGCCAAGGATCGGCTCGAGCTCGTGATGGAACTCGAAGCCGATCGCATGGTCAACCTCGACCTTTCCGACGAGCACGTCTATCCCGAACGCGACGTGATCCTGGAAGAGCGCAAGCAGAGGGTCGACAACGAGCCACAAGCTCTGCTCGCGGAGGCGGTCCAAGCGGCCCAGTTCCTCCACCATCCCTACAGGCTGCCGATCATCGGCTGGCTACACGAGATCGCCGGCTACACGCGGGAAGATGCGATCGCCTTTTACGAGCGTTGGTACGGGCCGAACAACGCTATCCTGATCTGTGTGGGCGACATCGATGCCGAGGAGCTCGCGCCTCTGGCCGAGCGCCACTACGGCAACATCCCCGCGCGACCAGTGCCGCGGCGCGAGCGGGTCCAAGAGCCGCCGCAGCACGCCGCCCGACGGGTCGAGCTCGTGGATGCGAAGGTCCGCCAGCCGTCGCTCGTCCGCTCCTACCTGGCCCCCAACCAGCGGCCCGGCACGCACCGTGAGACGGCCGCCCTCGAAGTCTTGTTCGAGCTTTTGGGCGAGGGGGCGACGAGCCGGCTCTATCGCTCGCTCGTCGTCGAGCAGGGGCTCGCCGCTGCTGCCGGTGCCGCCTACCAGCCCTGGAGCCTCGATCCCACGGCCGCCCGGATCTTCGCGAGCCCGAGACCAGGTGTCGCACTCGAGCGGCTGGAGCCCGCGCTCGACGCCGAGATCACGAAACTGCTCGACGGCGGGGTCGAAGAGGACGAGCTCGAGCGCTGCAAGCGGCGGATGATCGCCGAATCGATCTACGCCCGCGACTCGCTCGGCGGTGTGGCGCGGATCCTCGGCATGGCGCTCACCACGGGCCTCGACCTCGAGGCGGTCGAGAGCTGGCCGCAGCGGATCGCCGCCGTGGAGCGTGCCGAGGTCGAGGCCATGGCCCGCGCGGTCCTCGTGCCGGCCCATTCGGTCACCGGCCGGCTCCTGCCCGCGGAGGCGACGAGCGATGGCTGACCGCCCCGCGGCCGGGCCGGCCCGCGTCGAGGAGGTGGTGAGCCCGGGTGGGATCCGCGCCTACCTCGTGAGCGAGCGGTCGGTACCGTTCCTCTCGATGGAGCTCTGCTTCCGCGCCGGCGCGGTCTACGACCCGGCCGACCGGGCGGGCCTCGCCCATCTCTGTGCGGGCCTGCTCGACGAGGGGGCGGGCCCCTACGACAGCCAGGCCTTCCAGCGCGAGCTCGAGGACAACGCCATCAAGTTCACCTGCGAGGTCGACCAGGACGAATTGCGGATCCGCCTCAAGACCTTGACCGCGACCCGCGAGCACGCTTTCGAGCTGCTCCGCCTGGCGCTCAGCGAGCCGCGCTTCGATCCCGAGCCCGTCGAGCGGATCCGCGCTCAGGTCCTGGCCGACCTGCGCCGCCGCGAGAGCGACCCCAATTACGTCTCGACCCGCGCCTGGTACGCCCGCGCCTTCGACGGCCACGGCTACGGCCGGCCGATCCGCGGCACGCCGGAGACCATCGCCCGGGTCCGCCGCGAGGACCTCCGCGCGGTCGTGGCCGAGCGGCTGGCGCGGTCCGAGCTCGCGATCGGCGTGGCGGGCGACATCGACGCCGAGGAGCTCGCCCGGCTCCTCGACCGGACCTTCCTCGGGCTTCCGGAGCGGGCGAGCCGGCCGCCGGTCGCGCCCGTGACACCCGCCCTCGGCGACACGATCGTGGTGCCGATGGCGATCCCGCAGAGCGTGGTGACGTTCGGCCGCTCCGGCGTGCGGCCGAGCGACCCCGATTATCACGCCGCGACGATCGCCAATTACGTGCTGGGCGGCGGCGGCTTCGCCTCGCGCCTCATGGAGGAGGTGCGCGAGAAGCGCGGCCTCGCCTACTCGGTCTACACCTACCTGGCCGACATGGAGCTCGCGCCGCTCTGGCTCGGCGGGGTGGCGACGAGCAACGAGCGGGTGGCGCAGTCGATCGAGCTCGTGCGCGCCGAGGTGGCCCGGCTCGCTTCGGGGAAGGTCGAGGAGCGCGAGCTCGCGGACGCCAAAACCTACCTCACGGGCTCGTTCCCCTTGCGGCTCTCGACCAACGACCAGCTCGCGAGGATGCTCGTTTCGATGATGGTTCACGGGCTCGGCCGCGACTATCTCGAGCGGCGCAACGCGCTCGTCGAGGCGGTGACCTTCGACGATCTCGAGCGCGTCTGCCGGCGGCTCTACGCCGGGGAGCTCCTCGTCACGGTGGCCGGCCGGCCCGAGGGGCTACCCGCCGGGTGAGGACATCCTTGCCCGCGATCCGCGTCCTTCCCGAGGAGGTCGTCAACCGGATCGCCGCCGGCGAGGTGGTCGAGCGGCCGGCTTCCGTGGTCAAGGAGCTGGTCGAGAACGCGCTCGATGCCGGTGCCCGACGGATCGACGTGACGCTGGCGGGCGGCGGCCGCGACCTGATCCTCGTGGAAGACGACGGCTGCGGCATCCCGGCCGAGGAGCTGCCGCTCGCCTTACGCCGCCACGCCACCTCCAAGCTCGTCGACGACGCGCTCGTGCGCATCACCACGCTCGGCTTCCGCGGCGAGGCCCTGCCCTCGATCGCCGCGGTCGCGCGGCGCGGGGTAAACA
>Ga0308408_1000558_pt1 | contig 21079 bp, 17 predicted proteins | sample HotsprSampleMSe3_FD_203466 | JGI IMG/M metagenome (GOLD analysis project Ga0308408, IMG submission 203466) | Hot spring phototrophic mat microbial communities from Mushroom Spring, Yellowstone National Park, Wyoming, United States - 20060912_MSe3 ... | reverse complement strand
TGGACCGTCCCGGCCATGTTGCTGCGCGACCTCGCGCTTCCCGCGCTCTACGTCCAGGGTTGGATCGGCAACGGCTTCGTTTGGCGCGGCAACGCGATGTCGCTCGCCGAGCCGGCCGGCGGCGGCTTGGCGGACGCGTCGTGACGGGGGGTCCCACGGATCGCGCCGCGATCCCGAGCCGCGCCAACGCGGTCGTGATCACCGCTACCGTGGGGTTTTCGCTCTTCCTGTTCCTTGGCCTGCCGCTGCTCTTGGACGGTCGGATCGGCCCGCTCGCGCTGCTCGCGTTCCTGCCGGTGCTCGCGATCGTGCCGCATTGGGCGGCGATCCACGAGGCGGTGCACGGCCACCTCCTCCCCGACCACCAGGCCAACGAAGCGGCCGGCCGGGCCCTCGCGATCCTCTTCCTCGCACCTTTCGCGGCGCTGCGCTTCGGCCAACTCTCGCACCACACCTTGAACGCCCGGGCGACCGAGCGGCCGGAGCTCTACGACCCGACAGCCACCTCCCGGCTCGCGGCGGCACTCGCTTATTATCCGCGGCTCTTGGGCGGCCTCTATTTGTTCGAGCTCGCGAGCGGTCCCTTGAGCCTCCTGCCCCGCCGCGTTCTCCGGCCTATCGTGCGCCGTGTCTTCTACGAGGGCTCCGCGGAGGCGGTCGGCATGGCCGAGCGGGCCGAGCGTCGCCTGCTCGAGCCGGCGGTCTTGCGCGCGATCCGGGTCGACGCGCTCCTGGTTCTCGCCCTCCTCGCTCTTTCCTTCGCGCTCTATGGCGAGGCCTGGCCGGTACTTCTCTTGGCCCTTCTGGGCCGCGCCGTCCTCGTCTCGCTCATGGACAACGCGCCGCACTATGGCGGCCCGCTCGCCGATCCGGGCCAGGGTTACGACCTGCGTGCCCCGCGTCCGTTGAGCCTTCTCGTGCTGCACACCAACCTGCACGGCACCCACCACCGCCATCCCGGCCTGCCCTGGACCGCCCTGCCCGCGGCCCACGCGGCCGACGGAGGTCGCTTCGACGGCCACTACCTGCTGCGGCCCTGGCGCCAGCTCTTGGGCCCGATCCCGGTCGACCGGCTCGCCTCGGCGCCCGCGGAGGTTCGCCCGTGAGCCGGGCCCGGTCGTTCGACGCCCCGCGCGAGGATCCGTCCGAGCTGGTCGAAGCGCAGGCGCGCGAGGTGCTGCGCGCCTACGAGCGGATCGCGCCCGTCTACGACGTCCTGGACGGGCTCTACGAGTGGAGCTGGAAGCGCCGGCTCAGGGCCGAGTTGTTCGCCCATGCGCTGCCCGGCCGGCTGCTCGACGTGGGCGTCGGCACCGGCTGCAACATGCCCTTCTACCCGCCCGGCAGCGAAGTCGTCGGGATCGACGCGAGCCCGGCCATGCTCGCCCGCGCCCGGGCGCGGGCCCGGCGGCTCGGCCTCAGGGTCGAGCTCCGGCAGATGAACCTGTTGGAGCTCGCCTTCCCGGACGGCTCGTTCGATACCGTCGCGGCCACTTTCGTGCTCCTCTGTCTGCCGGACGAGCTCCAGCTCCCCGCCTTGCGCGAGCTCGCGCGCGTCACCCGCCCGGGCGGGCGGATCCTGCTGCTCGACTACCACCGCTCCTCGCGCACCGCGGTGCGCTGGTGGATGCGGCTCCTTTCGGCCTGGCTGCGCTGGGCCTTCGCCGCCCGCTTCGACCCGACGACCGAGCAACATCTGGCCGAGGCCGGGCTGGAACCGGTCGTCCGCGCCCACCGCATGGGCGGCGGCGTCACGCTCCTCGTCCTCGAGCCCGTGGCCCGCTAGCGAAACGGCGGCCCGGAGGCCGCCGTCCGCTGCTCCGCCGCGTGGAGCGATGCCCTCAGGTGATGTGGGCGCCGCGAGTCTCGACGAAGACCGAATAGAGCGACTGCGAGGCGGCCATGAAGAGCTGGTTGCGCTTGGTGCCGCCGAAGCAGAGATTGCCGCAGATCTCGGGCAGCCTGATGAGGCCGATCCGTGTGCCGTCGGGCGCGAACACGTGCACGCCGTCGTAGCCGTCGCCGACCCAGCCCGCGGCAGCCCAGACGTTCCCGTCCTCGTCGCAGCGGATGCCGTCCGCGAACCCGACCTTCCCGTCCATTTCCATGGAAGCGAAAGTTCGCGGGTTTTTGAGCTTCTCGCCGTCGACGTCGTACACCCAGATGATGGACTTCGCACCCTTTTCGGCATAGTGCGAGAGGCCGGTGTCCGCCACGTAGACCTTCTTGTAGTCGTGGCTGAAGCACATGCCGTTCGGCTTGAAGGGCTCGTCCGCGACCTTGGTGATCTTCCCGGTCTTGGCGTCGATCCGGTAGATCGCCTCCTTGCGGAAGGGTCGCGGATCCCGATTGTAGCGCTTGCCCTCGTAGTTCATGAGGGCGCCGTAGCCCGGGTCGGTGAACCAGATGGAACCGTCGTCCGGGTGCACCATCCCGTCGTTGGGGGCGTTGAAGCGCTCGCCCTCGAAGGTCTCGGCGAGCACGGTGACCTCGCCGTTCCACTCGTAGCGGATGACGCGCGCCGGCTCGTGGCAGAAGCTGATCTGCCGACCCTGAAAGTCGAAGGTGTTGCCGTTGCTGTGGCCGGAGGGGAAGCGGTGGCGGCGGGAGACGTGCTCGTCTTCCTCGATCCACCGCAAATTCTCGTTGCGCGGGATGTCCGACCAGACGAGGTAGCGGCCCACGCCGCTCCAAGCGCAGCCTTCGGCCCAGAGCGTGCCCTTGTAGTGCCGCCGGATCGGCGTGTTGCCGAGCTTGTAGCGGAAGCGCTTGTCGAGCACGACGACGTCAGGGTCGGGATAGCGTACGGGCTCGGCGTTCGGGTCGAAGTTGCGGGCGAAAGCCTCGCTCGACATCCCGGTGACCGCCGCGAGCGTCGCCGCGCGGGCGAGGAAGTTGCGCCGGGCGGGCGAGTCCGGCTCGTCCTTGCGGACCACGGGCTTGGCCAAGTCGACGAAGCGGTGCAATTGGATGCGGGCCATGAGGCCGTCCTCCCTGTCGGATGTCCCGATCGGGCAAGACGAGCCTCGCCGTTCGGCAACCTGCCGATCGTTCACTCGCCTCCCCGATCACGCAACATTTTAACCCGGCCGAGCGCGCGCGCAACGGCAGCCGACGCGCAGCCGGCCAGCGTCCGGCGCTATTCCGCCGCGAGGGCCACGGGCTGCGGGGCGCGCCAGCGCTCGAGCAGCGTCCGCCAGCGCGCCCGCACCTTCGCGAGGTTCGCCTCCTTGACGTGGCCGAAGCCGCGGATCCCCTCGGGCAAGCTCGCGAGCTCGATCGCGAGCGGCAGCCGCTCGGCCGTGAGCCCGCCCACGATCTCGGCGAGGAGCGCCTCGTACTCGGCCACGAGCGCCCGCTCGGTCCGCCGTTCCGCGGTCCAGCCGAACGGATCGAAGACCGTCCCGCGCAGCCTCTTGGCCTTCGCGAGCCAGCGGAAGGCAGCCATCGCCCAGGGGCCGTAGCGGCGCTTGCGCAGATGCCCCGTCCGCGGGTCGCGCTCGGCCAGGAGCGGCGGAGCGAGGTGGAATTCGAGCCGGTCCCAGCGCTCGAACTCGCGCGCGAGCTGGGCACGGAACGCCTCGCCCGACATGAGCCGGGCCACTTCGTACTCGTCCTTGTAGGCCATCAGCTTGAAGAGGTTCTTGGCGACCGCGAGCGCGAGCGCTTCGCTGCCCGGGGCGATCCGCGCCTCCGCCGCGCGGACGGTCTCGACCGTCCGCCGGTAGCGCTCGGCCCAGGCGACATCCTGATACTCGGTCAAGAACCGCACGCGGTCGGCGATCGTCTCGTCGAGCGAGCGGGGCCGCGGCCGTGTGGCGAGGCCCGCGATCCGCCGCACCGCCTCGAGGTCGAACGCGGCCCGCCGCCCCCAGAGGAAAGCGCGCTGGTTGAACTCGACCGCCACGCCGTTGAGCTCGATGGCGCGGAGGATGGCGGCCTCGGAAAGGGGCAAGAGCCCCCTCTGCCACGCATAGCCCACGAGGAAGAGGTTGGCGCCGATCGCGTCACCCAAGAGGGCGGTCGCGAGCCGGCTCGCCTCGACGAGTTCGACCTTCTCGGCACCCGCCGCATCCTCGAGGGTCCTGCGCAGCTGGCCCGTCGGAAAGGTCAGGTCGGGCTCGCGGGTGAACGCACCCGTCAAGACCTCCTCGCTGTTCGCCACGACCCGGGTGATGCCCTTGGCCACGGTCGGCAGGGCCGTGCGGCCCGCGGCGACGAGGAGGTCGCACCCCAAGAGGAGCCGCGCCCCGCCGGGTGGCACCCGTGGCGCGCCCACCGTCTCGGGCGTGGGTGCGATTTTCACGTGGCTCACGACCGCGCCGCCCTTCTGGGCGAGGCCGATCATGTCGAGCGCCACGAAGCCCTTGCCCTCGAGATGCGCGGCCATGCCGAGGAGAGCCGCGATCGTCACGACACCGGTCCCGCCGATGCCTGTGACGACGATCCCGTAGGCGCGGTCGAGCGGCGGCAGCTCGGGTTGCGGTAGTACGGGGAACGGCACCTCGCGCGTGCCGACCGCGGCCTTTTTCGGGACCGCGCCCTTCACGCTCACGAAGGAGGGGCAAAAGCCTTCGATGCAGGAAAAATCCTTGTTGCAGGCGGATTGGTCGATCCGCCGCTTGCGCCCGTATTCGGTCTCCACGGGCTGGATCGCCACGCAGTTCGACTGCACCCCGCAATCGCCGCAGCCCTCGCAGACGAGCTCGTTGATCACCACCCGCTCGTCCGGGTCGGGGAAGGAGCCGCGCTTGCGGCGTCGGCGCTTCTCCGCCGCGCAGGTCTGGTCGTAGACGATCGCGGTCACCCCCGGGATCTCGCGCATCCGCCGCTGCACGGCATCCAGCTCGTCGCGGTGGTGGACGGTGACGCCCGGGGCGAAGCCCGAAGGGATCGGGTATTTCTCGGGCTCGTCGGTCACGACCGCGATCGCCCGGACTCCTTCGGCTTCGAGCAGCCGGGTGATTTGCGGCACGGTCAGATTGGCGGTCTCCATCTTCTGGCCGCCGGTCATGGCGACCGCGTCGTTGTAGAGGATCTTGAAGGTGATGTTGGCGCCCGAGGCGACGGCCGCCCGCACGGCGAGCGAGCCCGAGTGGTAGAAGGTCCCGTCGCCGATGTTCTGGAACACGTGCGGGCGGGTGCTGAACGGCGCCTGGCCGATCCAGGACGCCCCCTCGCCGCCCATCTGGGTCCACCCGAGCGTGTCGCGGCCCATCCACGTCACCATGAAGTGGCAGCCGATCCCCGCCACCGCGCGTGAGCCCTCGGGGACCTTGGTCGAGCTGTTGTGCGGACAGCCGGGGCAGAACCAGGGCAGCCGGACGAGCCCGGCCGCACTCTGCGGGAGTGCGGCGCGGCGGGCGCGCAGCGCCTCGACCCGTGCCGCGAGTGCCGGATCGCCCGTCCGCTCGAGGAGCCGCTCGCCGAGCGCGATAGCGATCTGCAAGGGCTCGAGCTGGCCCCAGGAGGGAAAGAGCGTCGTGCCGTGCTCGTCGGTCTTGCCGAGGACCCGCGGTCGCTCGCGCCGATCGTAGAGGATCTCCTTGGCCTGGCTTTCGATGAGGCCCCGCTTTTCCTCGACCACGAGCAAAAGTTCGCTGCCGCGCACCGCCTCCACGAGCGCCTCGGGCTCGAGGGGGAAGGTCAGCCCCACTTTGTAGACCGCGAGGCCCAGGGCTCGAGCCCGAGCCTCGTCGATGGCGAGCTCGTCGAGGGCCACGACGACATCCTGGTAAGATTTACCTGTGGTGGCGACCACGACCCGCGCACCGGGCTCGCCCAGCACGACGCGGTCGAGCCGGTTGGCGCGGGCGAAGAGCTTGGCTGCCTGCATCCGCACGGTGTGCAGCCGCCGTTCGACCTCGAGGGCCATGGGCGGCCAGGGCATCTCGGGCGGGATCTCGATGTGCCGGCGGACCATCGGCAGGAGCGACTCGTCCGGCAGAAGGATCGTCGGCCGGTCCGGAGCGACGGTGATCGAGGCCGTGCTCTCGACCGTGTCGTGGATGCACTTCAAGGCGACCCAGGCGCCCGAGAAGCGCGAGAGGGCGATGCCGTAGAGCCCGTATTCGAGGATCTCTTGGACGCCCGAAGGGTTGAGCACCGGCACCATGGCGTCGACCATGGCATATTCGGATTGGTGCGCGGTCGTGCTCGATTCGCAGATGTGATCGTCGCCCAGGAGCAGGAGCACGCCGCCCTTGGGATCGGTGCCGAAGAGATTGCCGTGGCGGATCGCGTCGCCCGAGCGGTCGACGCCGGGGCCCTTGCCGTACCAGATCGCGAACACCCCGTCGAAGCGCCCCTCGCCCGCGAGGTTCACTTGTTGCGTGCCCTGGCAGGCGGTGGCGGCCAGATCCTCGTTGACAGCCGGCTGGTGGACGATGTCGTGTGCCGCGAGCAGGGTCTTGGCGGCGGTGAGCTGCTGATCGTAGCCGCCGAGCGGCGAGCCGCGATAGCCCGTGACGTAGCCCGCGGTCCGCAGCCCGGCGCGCCGGTCGCGGCGCACCTGTTCGATGGGCAGGCGCACGAGGGCCTGGATGCCCGTGAGGTAGACCCGGCCTTCCTCGAGCCGGTACTTGTCGTCGAGCGAGACGGAAAGCAGCTGGGTCACGTCGGCCTCGATCCTGATCGCAGGACGTCGCTAGCACGAGATGGCGCCGCGGTCAGGCGCGGGACAGGGCCGTTCGCGCATGCCCGGCCCTGGCGCCGGCGTGGCCGCTCTGCTAGGCTTCTGTTGCACGGAGGCCGCACATGACCCAGGACGAGGTGGTCGATCTGCGCTTCATCGGCGAGCAGGTGCGCCGGCTCGGGCTGAAGGTCGGGCCGATGGAGGAGCAGCTGCGCCATCTCTCGTCCGAGCTCAGTCATTTTCGGCAGGCCATCAACCTGCAATTCCAGAGCATCGAGCTCGCACTCAATCAGGTGCGGATCCAGACCAACGCGGTCGACGCCCAGCTCGCCAACCAGCAGCGCGTGCTCGACGAGCTCCTCGCCCGCCAGCAGGGCGTCGAGCAGCGCCTCGGCGCCGTGGAGCAGCGCCTCGATACGCTCGCGCAGCGGTTCGACGAACTCCTCGCCCACCAGCAGGGCGTCGAGCAGCGCCTCGGCGCCGTGGAGCAGCGGCTCGATACGCTCGCGCAACGGTTCGACGAGTTGCAGCGCTTCTTGCTGGCGAAGCTCGGCGGCTAGGCCGTTCGGGACGAAAGCGGTCGAAGGGCGGCGATCGCCTGGGCGTAGGGCGGCCGCCCGAAGACCGCCGAGCCCGCGACCAGCACGGAAGCCCCGGCCTCGATCACGAGCGGGGCGGTCTCCGGGGTGATCCCGCCGTCGACCTCGATCCGGATCGGCCGCTCGCCGATCATCGCCCGGATCCTGCGGATCTTGTCGAGCTGTGCCGCGATGAATTTCTGCCCACCGAAACCCGGGTTCACCGTCATCACGAGGACGAGGTCGATCTTGTCGAGCACGTAGGCGACCGCCGATTCGGGGGTCGCCGGGTTCAGCGACACCCCGGCCGCCTTGCCGAGCCCGCGGATCGCCTGGAGCGTACGGTCGAGATGGGTGCAGGCCTCGGCATGCACGATGATCCGGTCGGCCCCGGCCTTGGCGAAGGCTTCGAGATAGGGATCGGCCGGCGCGATCATGAGGTGGGTGTCGAAGCACTTCGGCGAATAGGGCCGGATCGCCTTCACCACGTCCGGCCCGAAGGTGATGTTCGGCACGAAATGGCCGTCCATCACGTCGAGATGGATCCAATCCGCCCCGGCCTCGTCGACCGCACGGACCTCCTCGCCGAGCCGGGCGAAGTCGGCGGAGAGGATCGAGGGGGCGATCAGCACCTCGCGATTCACGCGGCGCGCTCCTCGGGACCGGCGGCGAGGACCCGGCTCGCCAGGATCTCCTCGGGTCCGATCGTCTGCAGATCATCGACCGTCAAGCCCTTGCCGCGGCTCTCGAAGAGCCGCACGGCCTGGCGCAGCCGTGCGCGGTCGAGGGCGTTCCGCACCGACCGCGCGTTGGCGAAGTGCGGCTGGCGCATGCGCGCCTCGAGATAGCGCTCGAAGGCGGCCCGGCCTTCCGGGCTGAAGCGGTAGTTCTGCTCGGCGAGCATGAGCTCGGCGATCGCCAAGAGCTCCTCCTTGGTGTAGTCGGGAAAGTCGATGTGATGGGCGATGCGCGAGCGCATGCCGGGGTTGGCCTGGAAGAAGCGGTCCATCCGATCGGCGTAGCCGGCCAAGATCACCACCAGATCGTCGCGTTTGCTTTCCATCACCTGCAGCAGGATCTCGATCGCCTCCTGCCCGTAGTCGCGCTCGTTTTCGGGCCGGTAGAGATAATAGGCCTCGTCGATGAACAGCACCCCACCCATCGCCTTTTTGAGCATCTCTTTGGTCTTGGGGGCCGTGTGGCCGATATATTGACCGACCAGATCGTCGCGGGTGACCGAGACGAGGCGGTTCGTGCGGATGTAGCCGAGCCGGTGGAGAATGTCGGCCATCCGTTGCGCGACCGTCGTCTTGCCGGTGCCCGGATTGCCGGTGAAGGACATGTGCAAGGTCGGGGGCTGGCTCGTGAGGCCGAGCTCGCGGCGCAACTTGTCGACCAGAAGGAGTGCCGCGATCTCGCGGATCCGCCGCTTGACCGGGGCGAGCCCGACGAGCTGACGGTCCAGCTCGTCGAGCACCTCCCCCACCCCCGACGCGCGGAACGCCGCCTCGAGGTCGACCGTCACGGGCTTCGTGGCTGCGGGGTCCGCCATCGGCGATCTCCTCAGCGGCCGTACCGCTCGCCCATCGGCTTGTCGGTCGCGTAGGGCCGAATCGTGTAGCGGATCGTCCGGCCCTGCGCCTCCTGGCGGACGAGGTCGAAGCCGGGCTCCTCCTCGGGCCGGTCGGTGATGAAGGACAGCCGCAGGCTCTCCCAACCGGGCGTGCTGTCGAACGCCGAGATCCGGATGTAGGCGCGGCCCTTGTGGACCTTGCGGCATTCGGCGAGCTCGTACATGACGGCCGCCGGATCTTCGAGATCGAACATCGGCAGGCCCCACATCTCCCAATAGGTATTACGGGGATGGGGGTCGTCGGTGAACTCGATGTTCACCGCCCAGCCTTTCGAGATGCAGTAGGCGACCTGCTTGCGGATCTGCTCGTCGGTCAAGGGCGGCAGGAAGCTGAAGGTTCCCTGCGTGAGGTGCATCGTCGCTCTCCAGTGCCGTGCGGGGTCAAACGACGGTCGGTGTCGGCACGAAGTCGGGGGTGTCGGTCGAGGCGTAATCGAACGTCACGTCCTTCCAGGTCTCGAGCGCCTGGGCCAAGGGCTTGCACCAACGCGCCGCCTCGGCGAGGATCTCAGGCCCTTCCGCCATGATGTCGCGGCCCTCGTTCCTGGCGAGGATCATCGCCTCGAGGGCGACCCGATTGGCGGTCGCACCGGCGGCGATGCCCATGGGATGGCCGATCGTTCCGCCGCCGAACTGCAGGACCACGTCTTCGCCCAGATAGTGCAGGAGCTGGTGCATCTGGCCCGCGTGGATACCACCCGAGGCGACCGGCATGACCCGCCTGAGCCCGGCCCAATCCTGGTCGAAAAACAGGCCGTGCTCGAGCCGCATCGGATTGTACGTCTCGCGGCAGATGTCGTAGTAGCCGCGGGTCGTGGCCGGATCACCCTCGAGCTTGCCCACCACGGTACCGGCGTGGATGTGGTCGACACCCGCGAGCCGAGCCCATTTGGCGATCACCCGGAAGCTCACGCCGTGGTTCTTCTGCCGGGTGTAGGTCGAATGGCCGGCGCGGTGCAGGTGCAAGATCATGTCGTTCTTGCGCGCCCACTTGGCCATCGACTGGATCGCCGTGAAGCCGATCACGAGGTCGATCATGATGATGACCGAGCCGAGTTCCTTGGCGAACTCGGCCCGCTCGTACATCTCCTCCATCGTCGCGGCGGTGACGTTGAGGTAGGTGCCCTTGACCTCACCGGTCATCGCCTGGGCACTGTTGACCGCCTCCATGCAATAGAGGAAGCGATCGCGCCAGTGCATGAAGGGCTGGCTGTTGATGTTCTCGTCGTCCTTCGTGAAGTCGAGCCCGCCCTTCAACGCTTCGTAGACGACGCGACCGTAATTGCGCCCCGAAAGGCCGAGCTTCGGCTTGACCGTGGCGCCGAGGAGCGGCCGGCCGAACTTGTCGAGCCGCTCGCGCTCGACCACGATACCGGTGGGTGGGCCGTCGAAGGTCTTGACCAGTGCGGCGGGGATCCGGAGATCCTCGAGCCGCAGTGCCTTCAACGGCTTGAACCCGAAGACGTTGCCGATGATCGAGGCCATCATGTTGACCACCGACCCCGGCTCGAACAGGTCGATGTCGTAGGCGATGTAGGCGAACCACTGGCCCGGATTGCCCGGCACCGGCTCGATCCGGTAGCACTTCGCCCGGTACTTCTCACACGCGGTGAGCCGGTCGGTCCACACGACCGTCCAAGTCGCGGTCGAGCTCTCGCCCGCGACCGCGGCCGCCGCCTCCTCCGGTTCGACGCCGTCCTGCGGGGTGACCCGGAAGCAGGCCAACAGGTCGGTGTCCTTGGGCTCGTAGGAGAGGTCGAAGTAGCCCATCTCCTTGTATTTGAGCACGCCGGCGTCGTACCGGCCGCGCTTCTTCGCGGTCTCCACCACACTCATCCTTGTTCTCCGGGAGGCAAAGCCGGACGCAGCCGGCTCGAACGATCGGAAGGTCGCGCTCAGGCGGCCTTGGCGCGGATTTCCGCGATCTTCGCGTCGAGCTCGCCCGAGGCGTAGCGCTTGGCCATGGCCGAAAGCGGCAAGGGCTTGATCTTGGGCGCTTGGCCCGCCGCTCCGAACTCCTCGAATCGCTGCGCGCAGAGCTTGGTCAGCGCCGCCATCGCGGGCTTCAAGAAGTTGCGCGGGTCGAACTCGCTCTTCTTCTGCATCGCCACGCGGCGGAACTCGGCGGTCATGGCGATCCGGCAGTCGGTGTCGATGTTCACCTTGCGCACGCCGTGCTTGATGCCGAGCTGGATCTCCTCGACCGGCACACCCCAGGTCTGGGGCATTTCGCCACCGAACTCGTTGAAGAGATCTTGCAGCTCCTGCGGCACCGAGCTCGAACCGTGCATGACGAGATGCGTGTTCGGCAGCCGCTCGTGGATCGCCTTGACGACGTCCATGGCAAGGATGTCGCCCGTGGGCTTGCGCTTGAACTTGTAAGCACCGTGGCTCGTGCCGATCGCCACCGCGAGCGCATCGACCCCGGTCGCGGCCACGAACTCGCGGGCCTGGTCCGGATCGGTCAAAAGCAGCTTCCGATCGAGCTTGCCGGTCGCCCCGTGACCGTCCTCGGTCTCGCCCTCACCCGTCTCGAGCGAGCCCAGACAGCCGAGCTCGCCCTCGACCGAGACACCCACCCAGTGCGCCATCTCGACCACCCGGCGGGTGACGGCGACGTTGTACTCGTAAGAAGACGGCGTCTTGCCGTCCTCCTCGAGGCTGCCGTCCATCATCACGCTCGTGAAGCCGTGCTGGATCGCCGAGAGGCAGGTCGCCGGCTTGTCACCGTGGTCGAGGTGCAGGCAGACCGGGATCTCGGGCCAGGTCTCGACCGCAGCTTCGACCATGGCCACGAGGATCTTGTCGCTGGCATAGGCGCGCGCGCCCCGCGAAGCCTGCAGGATCACAGGCGAAGCGGTCTTGGCGGCCGCCTCCATGATCCCGCGGAGCTGTTCCATGTTGTTGATGTTGAAGGCCGGGACCCCGTAGCCGTGCTCGGCCGCGTGGTCCAGGAGTTGGCGCAGCGTGATGAACGCCATGGATTTCCTCCCGATGGTCAGGTCGCCGGCGCGAGCCCGAGCTTGCGCTCGGCCAGGCTCACGAGGGCGTCCGCGGTGATGCCGTAATGGCGGAACAGGTCGGCCGCCGGGGCCGAGGCGCCGAAGCCGCGCACCGCGATCACGTCCTCTTCGCTCGCGACGTAGCGGGCCCAGCCGAAGGGCGAGGCCGCCTCGATCGCGATCCGCGGTGCCACACCCAGGACCGCGGCCCGATAGGCCGGCGGCTGGGCGTCGAACAGCTCGAAGCAGGGTAACGAGACGACGGCGGTCGGCACACCCCGGGACTCGAGCCGTCGGCGCGCCTCGAGTGCGAGGTGCACTTCGGAGCCGGTCGCGAGGATCGTGAGCGCGCGCGCCCCGCCTTCCGCTTCGGCCAGGACGTAGCCGCCCTTGGCGCAGAGATTTTCCGCGCTCGGTTCGGTACGCACGGGCGGCACGTTCTGGCGGGTGAGCGCCAGGACCGAGGGCGTCGTCCGCCGGGCGAGCGCCACCTCCCAGCATTCCGCCGTCTCGACCGCATCCGCCGGCCGGAACACGAGCAGGTTCGGGATCGCCCGCAGCGACGGCAGATGCTCGACCGGCTGGTGCGTCGGCCCGTCTTCGCCGAGGCCGATGCTGTCGTGGGTCATGACGTAGACGACCCGCAACCCCATCAGAGCCGAGAGCCGGATGCTGTTGCGGCAATAGTCGGAGAAAACGAGGAACGTCCCGCCGTAAGGCACGAGCCCCTTGTGCAGCGCGATGCCGTTCATGATCGCGGCCATCGCGTGCTCGCGCACCCCGTAATGGATGTAGCGTCCGCCGAACTCGCCGGGCCGGATGGGCTTGGTGGCCTTGGTGATCGTGTTGTTCGAGTGCGTCAGGTCGGCCGAGCCGCCCACGAGCTCCGGCACCGCCTCGGTCAAGACCTCGAGCGCCGCTTCCGAGGCCTTGCGGGTGGCGAGCGTGGGCTTGCTCGCGAAGAGCTTCGCCTTGTGGGCGGCGATCGCCGCTTCGACCTCGGCTGCGATCTCCCCCGAAATCGCCTTGACGAACGCGGCGCGCTGCGCGGCCGGCGCGGCCTCGAGCCGAGCCTGCCAGGCGGCCCGCGCCTCCGCACCCTTGCGCATCGCGGCGCGCCAGGCGGCGTAGACCTCCTCGGGGATCACGAACGGTGGGTGGTGCCAGCCGAGCCGCTCGCGGGCGGCGGCGACCTCCGCGGCACCCAGGGGCGCGCCGTGGGTCGATTCGCTGCCCTGCTTGTTGGGTGCGCCGAAGCCGATGATCGTCTTGCAGGCGACGAGCGAGGGCCGCGGGTCGGCCTTGGCCTCGGCGAGGGCTGCGGCCACCGCCTCGGGATCGTGGCCGTCGACCGCGAGGGTGTGCCAGCCGTAGGCCGCGAAGCGGGCGCGCACGTCCTCGCTGGTCGCGAGCTTCGTGGGCCCGTCGATCGAGATGCCGTTGTCGTCGAACAGGACGACGAGCCGACCGAGCCCGAGATGGCCGGCGAGCGCCGCGGCCTCGTGGCTGATCCCCTCCATGAGGCAGCCGTCGCCGGCGACGACATAGGTCCAGTGGTCGACCAGCTCCTCGCCGAAGCGGGCGGCCAGCATCCGCTCGGCGAGCGCCATGCCGACGGCGTTGGCGAGCCCTTGGCCGAGCGGGCCCGTGGTCGTCTCGACACCCGGCGTGTGGCCGTATTCGGGGTGGCCGGGGGTGAGCGAGTGGAGCTGCCGGAACCGCTCGATCTGGCCCATGTCCATCTTCGGGAAGCCCGTGAGATGGAGGAGGGCGTAGAGCAGCATCGAGCCGTGCCCGGCGGAGAGCACGAACCGGTCGCGATCGGGCCAGTCGGGATCGGCCGGGTCCACGGTGAGGAACCGGGTCCAGAGCACGGTGGCCACGTCGGCCATGCCCATGGGCATGCCGGGGTGACCGCTCTTGGCCTTCTCGACCGCGTCCATGGCGAGTGCCCGGATGGCGTTGGCCATGGTGCGGAGATCGACGGTGCCGCTCATGCGCTCTCGTCCTCGCTCGGCTCGGGTCTCAGCGGGCACGCCGCGCGCGCTCGACGAGGTGCAGGATCAGCGGTGTCAGGATGAGTTGCATGGCCAGATCCTGCTTGGGGCCGGGGATGACGATCGAGTTCGCGCGCGACATCCAGCTGCCCTGGATCATCGAGAGCAGATAGGGAAAGTCGATTCCCCGCGGGTTGCGGAAGCGGATCACCACGAGCGACTCGTCGGCCGTGGGGATCCAGCGGGCTATGAACGGGTTGGAGGTGTCGACCACCGGCACCCGCTGGAAGTTGATGTCGGTTTGGGTGAACTGCGGGCAGATGTAGCGGACATAGTCCGGCATCCGCCGCAGGATCGTGTCGGTCACCGCCTCGGTCGTGTAGCCGCGCGCGGCGCGGTCGCGGTGGATCTTCTGGATCCATTCGAGATTGATCACCGGGACGACGCCGATCTTGAGGTCGGCATGGCGGGCGATGTCGATCTTGTCGGTCACCACCGCCCCGTGCAGGCCTTCGTAAAAGAGCAGGTCGGTATCGGGCGGCAGGGGCTCCCAGTCGGTGAAATGACCGGGCGGGACCCCGTAGAGCTCGGCCTCGCGCTCGTCGTGGACGTAATGGCGGGTTCGGCCGGTCCCTTGCCTGCCGTACTCGGCGAAGACCGCCTCGAGCTCTTCGAGGAGATTGGCCTCGACGCCGAAGTGGCTCAGATGGAAATTGCCGCGCTTGGCCGCCTCGGCCATCGCCTCGCGCATCTCCTGCCGGTTCCAGCGGTGGAAGGCGTCGCCCTCGATCCAAGCGGCTTTGATGCCTTCGCGGCGGAAGATCTGCTCGAAGGTGTGCTTGACGGTGGTCGTACCGGCTCCCGAGGAGCCGGTGACCGAGATGATCGGATGGCGGACCGACACCGCGCGCTCCCTTTTTCCCGGGCTCGCCTCACGAGCCCGCTTTGAAGAGGCCACGCTGGCCGAAAAGCGGTCGCTGGCCGGCCGGCGGGACGCTCGAGCGGTGCAGCTGCATCACCCGCTCGACCTTGTCCCTCGAGCCGAAGATCAAAGGCGTGCGCTCGTGCAGGTCTTTGGGCACGAGTTCCAGGATCGGGTGGTAGCCGTCGGTCGCGAGCCCTCCCGCCCGGTCCATGATCAAAGCGATCGGGAAGGCCTCGTAGAGGAGCCGGAGCCGGCCGTGCTCGTAGCCCTTCCTGGCGTCGCCGGGGTAGAGGAAGATGCCGCCCTTGACCAGGATCCGGTAGAGGTCTGCGACCACGCAGGCGACCCAGCGCATGTTGTAATCCGCCCCGCGCGGACCGGTCGCCCCGGCCACGAGCTCTTCGATATAGGCCTTGATCGGCAAGGGCCAGTGGCGGGCGTTGGAAGCGTTGATCGCGTATTCGCGGCGCGCCGGCGGCACCCGCACCCCGCGCCGGTGCAGCACGAACCGACCGCTGCGCGGGTCGAGGGCGAAGAGGTCGACCCCCTCGCCGAGCGTGAGGGCGAGCGCCGTGAACGAGCCGTAGACCACGACCCCGGCCGCGAGCTGGCGATCGCCGGGCACGAGGAAGCTCGCCTCGGCCGACCCGGCGGCCGGCAAGATGGAAAAGAGCGCGCCCATCATCGAGGCCTGCTCGATGTTGGCCGAGCCGTCGAGCGGATCGAGGGCGACGGCGAGCGGTGCGCCGGGCACGAGCTCGAGCACGTGGTCGAGCTCTTCGGAAGCGAGCCAAGCGACCGGGGCCGACCGGAGATGCGTCTCGAACAGCTCCTCGGCGCGGACGTCGAGCGCCTTCTGACCGATCCCGTCGCGGCTTTCGGCCACGACCTCGGCCATGTCGCCCGCCAACGGCCCGAGCCGGACGAGCGCGCCGAGCTCCGCCGCCGCCGCGGCGAGCGCGGCGACGGTGGCCGCGATCGGCGGCCGCGCATCGTTCCCCGATGCCCAGCGGTCGAGATGTTCGGCGAGTGTCGTCATGGCTTCCCCGCCTCCCGGCGACGCCGCGCCGCGGCGTCCTTTGGCCCGATCACGGCGGCTCTGCGGCCGCCCGCTCGCCTTATGCCATCGTGACGGGCTGCATCCGAATCTTTTAATGTTGTCCCCGATGAAAGAGAAACTTTCACCTTTCGCGAGGCGGACCTCGCTGCGTCAACTCCGCGCCTTCGGCGCTTACCTGCGAGCCGGCTCGATCAGCGCCGCGGCCGAGGCCTTGGGCCTCACCCCGCCGGCCGTGAGCCAACAGTTGAAGCTGCTCGAGGAGGCGCTCGGCGGGGTCCCGTTGACGGTGCGCGAGCGCGACGGCGTTCGACCGAGCGAAGCGGGCGAGGAAGTGCTCTTGGCCTTGACCCGGATCGAGGCGGCGCTCGCCGATTGTGCCGCCGCGGTGGCGGCCCTGAGCGGGCTCGATCGGGGAACGGTGACGGTCGGTGTGGTGAGTACCGCCAAATATTGGGCGCCCTTCGTCCTCGCCGCCTTCCAAAGGACCCGCCCGGGCGTCGAGCTCAAGGTGCGGGTCGGCAACCGCCAGCAGATCGTGGCGGCGCTCGCCGGGCTCGAGCTCGACCTCGCGATCATGGGCTACCCACCCGAAGACCAGCCGCTCGACCAGGCTCCCCTCGGGGACCACCCCCATGTCATCGTTGCACCCCCCGATCATCCGCGGGTGGGCGAGCGGGCGATCTCGGTGGCTTCCCTCGTGAGCGAGCGGTTCCTCCTCCGCGAGATGGGCTCGGGCACGCGCACCTTGCTGCGCCGCCTCTTGGAGCAGGCCGGCGTCCGACCGGCGAGCGAGGAGCTCGTCCTGCCCGGAGCGGTCGAGATCGGCTCCAACGAGACGATCAAACAGGCGGTCATGGCCGGAATGGGGATCGCGCTCCTCTCGGCGCACACGGTCGCGAGCGAGGTGCGGGAGGGCCGGCTCGCGGTGCTCGACGTCGAGGGCCTGCCGATCGTCCGCACCTGGTATCTCGTCCGCCGCTGCGATCGGCGGATCCTGCCGTCCGCCCGCGCGCTCTGGGAGCATCTGTTGCGCGAGGGCCCGGCCTTCTTGCCGCAGCTGCCCTAGCCGCTCCGGGCGATCCGTCCACCGTTCAGCCGGCGGGCGGCTCGAGCCCGAGGGCGAGCGCCCGCACCCGCACGACGGCCGCCTCGAGCCGGGCGAGGTCGCTCTCGCGCGAGAGTCGATGGTCGCCGTCCTCGACGACCTCGAGCGTCACCTTGGCATGCACCAGCCGCTCGATCAGCGCGAGCGAGAGGGAAAGCGGCACGTCACGGTCCTGCCGGCCGTGCAGGATGTGGATCGGGCAGGTGAAGGGCAGGTCACGGTCGAGCAGCTCGTGGGCGGTCGACTCCTCGACGAACCGCCAGGTGAGCGGCAGGGGCTCGCCGTACTCGGAAGGAAGGAAGATCACCCCTTCCGATTCGAGCGTCGCCCGCTCGGCCGGGCTCAGCGCCGGCAGGACGAGCCGGCGCGGGAAGTCGGGAGCCGGAGCCACGAGGACCATGCCGGCGAGGCGTTCGGGCCGGGCGAGGCCCGCCAGCAGCGCCTGCCAGCCGCCCATCGAGGAGCCGACCAGAAGGAACGGCCCCGCGACCACCCGGTCGAGCACGAGGAGGGTGTCTTCGTGCCAATCGCCGATGGTGCCCTCCTCGAACCGGCCCGAGGAGGCACCGTGGCCGCGATAGTCGAAGCGGGTGAAGGCCCAGCCGCGCGCGCGGGCGAGCTCGGCGAGCCGGCTCGCCTTGGTCCCGCGCATGTCGGAGCGCAGGCCGCACAGGAAAACGACCTCGGGCCCCTCGCCCGGAAGGTGCACATAGGCGATCCGCCGGCCCGGCTCCGGCTCGAGGTAGGAAGGCTCGCCGTCCATCGCGCTTGCTCGCCTTGTCCTCCGCTCCCGTTCTGCTAGCAGGGCGCGGCCGCCGGAGCGAGCCGTGTCGGCCCCGCGGCGGCACCCCCCAGGCGCGGGATCGAGGCCGCTTGAGCGAGACCCCTCTGCGAGCCGGGCTCGAGGAGCCCACGGCCCTCCTGGTCACGACCGCCCTTCCGGCCGACAGCGTGAGCCGTCGGACGGTGGAATATTGCCGGACCCTGCGGGCCGCCGGCTGGCGGCCGCTCGTCGCCGCCCGGGACGGGCCGCTCGCCCCGGACATCCGGCGCGTGGGCGGTCGTCTGGTCGAGCTCGCCCTCGATTCTCGAGGGCCATGGTCGCGTTGGTGGACGGGACGCCGCCTCGGCCGGCTGCTCGAGCTCGAGCGCGTCCGGCTCGTCCACCTCCAACGTCCCGAGGGTGCGGCTCTCGTCCGCGCCGCGGTCGAGCGGGCGGGTCTGCCCTGGCTCGCGACGATCCACGACCCGGCTTGGCTCGCCGGCCGCGCTGCGGGCGCGGCGGCGCTGCGTGCCGCACCGCGGATGATCGCGGTCTCGGAATGGGTCGCCGAGACCCTGGCCCAGGATCACGGCATCGCCCCGGAACGGATCGGCGTGATCCCGCCCGCGGTCGACCTCGCCGAACACGATCCGGAGCGGGTCCGCGGGGCACGGGTCGCGGCGGTGGCCGAGCGCTGGGGGCTCGACCTCGGCCGACGGATCCTGGTCGTGCCCGGTCCTCTCGTGCGGGCGCACGGTCACCTCGTGCTGATCGAGGCGCTCGCGCGGGTCGCGGCCGACGAGGTGGTGGCCGTCCTGGTCGCCGGCACCGATGCCGAGCCGGCCTATGTCCGCGAGATCGAGCGGGCGATCCGCTCGGCCGGGCTCGGCGAGAAAGTTCGCTTCGGCACCCCGCCCGAAGACGAGCCCGCCGCCCTCCAACTCGCCGATGTCGTGATCTTGCCGGCGATCGAGCCCTTGCCTTCGGCCCGGGTGATCGCCGCTGCCCAGGCGATGGGCCGCCCGGTGATCGTGTCGGGCCTGGGTGCGCTGCCCGACTGCGTCCAGCCCGCCTCGACCGGCTGGATCGTCCGGGCTGCGGATGCGAGCGAGCTCGCCTGGGCGATCGGCCGGGCGATCGCCATGGACGAGGACGTCCGCGCCCGCCTCGCGCTCCGGGCCCGCGCCTTCGCCGCGGAGAGCTTCGCCCTCGACCGGGTGGGGCGCCGGCTGCTCGACCTCTACGCGGTGCTGCTCGCGAAGCCCGCGCTCTGAGGTCGCCCCGCGGTTGACACCGCGGCCACGGCAACGGCACCTTGCGCGGGCTCGCCCGAGCCCCCGGGCTACGGCCGAGCCTTCCTCGACCAGCCGAGCGGGATCCCGAAGCGATGTCGAGTGCCGCCGAGCCCCGTGCGATCGAAGCGCGCCCGGGCGGGGTGACCATCACCCTACCGGACGGCTCGACCCGCCGGTTCGAGCGGCCCCCCACCGGTCGCGACGTGGCCGAGGCGATCGGCCGCCGCCTCGCTCAGGCGGCGGTCGCGGTGGAGGTCGACGGCGAGCTGCGCGACCTCGACCGGCCGATCGAAAAAGACGCCCGGGTCCGGATCGTCCGCGCGGAGGACCCCGAGGCCCTGCCGATCCTCCGCCACGACTGTGCGCACGTCATGGCCCAGGCGGTGCAGGAGCTCTTTCCGGGCACCCAAGTGACGATCGGCCCACCGATCGAAAACGGCTTCTATTACGATTTCTGGCGCGAGCAGCCTTTCTCGACCGACGATCTCGCGAAGATCGAGGCGCGGATGGCCGAGATCGTGAAGGCGGACTTGCCCTTCCGCCGCGAGGAGGTGAGCCGCGAGGAGGCCCGCCGGCGGTTCGCGGCCATGGGCGAGCGTTTCAAGCTCGAGCTTTTGGACGCGATCCCGGAGGGCGAGCCGGTGACGATCTACCACCAGGACGGGTGGTTCGATCTCTGCCGCGGCCCGCACGGGCCGTCCACCGGCCGGATCGGCGCCTTCAAGCTGTTGAAGGTGGCGGGGGCATATTGGCGCGGCGATCACCGCAACCCGCAGCTGCAGCGGATCTACGGCACCGCCTTCCCGACCAAGGCGGCGCTCGACGCTTATCTCCGGCAGCTCGAGGAAGCGGAGCGGCGCGACCATCGCCGGCTCGGCCGCGAGATGGACCTCTTCCACGTGCAGGAGGAGGCACCCGGGGCGGTCTTCTGGCATCCGCGGGGCTGGGTCCTCTGGCGCGCGCTCGAGGATTACATCCGCCGCCGGCTCACCCGCGCGGGCTATGTCGAGGTCCGGACTCCCCAGCTCGTCGGCCGCTCCTTGTGGGAGCGCTCGGGCCACTGGGAGAAGTTCCGCGCCAACATGTTCACCCTCGAGGCGGAGGAGCGCGCCTTCGCCTTGAAGCCGATGAACTGTCCCTGCCACGTGCAGATCTTCAACCAGGGGATCAAGAGCTATCGCGATCTGCCTTTACGGATGGCCGAGTTCGGCAGTTGTCACCGGAACGAACCGTCGGGTGCGCTGCACGGGATCATGCGCGTGCGCGCCTTCACCCAGGACGACGCGCACATTTTCTGCACCCCCGAGCAAATCACGAGCGAGAGCGTGGCCTTCGTCGATCTCCTGCGCTCGGTCTACGCGGATCTCGGCTTCCCCTCCTTCAAGGTGAAGTTCTCCGACCGGCCACCGGTCCGCGCCGGCTCGGACGAGGTTTGGGACCAGGCCGAACGAGCCCTGCGCGAAGCCTGCGCGGCAGCCGGCGTCGAGCCCGAGGTCAACCCCGGCGAGGGGGCCTTTTACGGGCCCAAGCTCGAATTCGTACTCGAAGACGCGATCGGCCGCGATTGGCAGTGCGGCACGCTGCAAGTCGACTTCGTCCTGCCCGAACGGCTCGATGCGAGTTACATCGGTCCGGACGGCGCCAAGCATCGCCCGGTCATGTTGCACCGGGCCATCCTCGGCTCGCTCGAGCGGTTCATCGGCGTCTTGATCGAGCACTATGCCGGCCGCCTGCCGGTCTGGCTCGCGCCGGTCCAGGCGGTGGTGGCGACCATCACCAACGAAGCCGATGCTTACGCCCGCGAGGTCGCTGCCCGGCTCGAGGCCGTGGGTGTGCGGGTCGAGCTCGATCTGCGGCCGGACAAGATCGGCTACAAGGTGCGCGAGCACAGCCTCGCCAAGGTGCCGTTCCTCCTTGCCGTGGGGGCGCGCGAGACGACCGAGCGGACGGTTTCGTTGCGTCGGCTCGGAAGCCAAGGCCAAGAAACGCTCGCGCTTGACGCCGCGGTCGCTTTGTGTCTTCGAGAGTCGACCCCGCCCGATCTCGCGCGCCGCGGGTGACGGCGCGTGTCGGGCGAGAGGAGCGCG
>Ga0308408_1000538_pt1 | contig 21497 bp, 18 predicted proteins | sample HotsprSampleMSe3_FD_203466 | JGI IMG/M metagenome (GOLD analysis project Ga0308408, IMG submission 203466) | Hot spring phototrophic mat microbial communities from Mushroom Spring, Yellowstone National Park, Wyoming, United States - 20060912_MSe3 ... | reverse complement strand
CGGCGTGGAAATAATAGAAAGGTCGCGTGCGCCCATCATTGAAAATTGCAAGGTGCGTGGAATCGGCGTGGCAGTGAGAATCAGCGTGTCGACGGTCGGAAATTGCTCGCGCAGTTTTTCTTTTGCGGCAACGCCAAAGTGCTGTTCTTCATCAATAATAAACAAGCCTAAATCTTTGAACTCGATGTCTTTTGAAATCAAGCGGTGCGTGCCGATGACGATGTCGACTTGTCCTGCTTTGATGTCGGCGGCAATGCGTTTGGCTTCTTTTGGCGAGAGAAATCTTGAAAGCACTTCAATTCGCACGGGGAAATTTTGAAAGCGCAACTTGAAACTGTTGAAGTGCTGATGTGCGAGAATGGTTGTCGGTACAAGCACAGCGACTTGCTTGCCCGATTCAACGGCTTTGAAGGCGGCACGCATGGCGACTTCGGTTTTTCCAAAGCCTGCATCGCCGCAGATGAGCCTATCCATTGGCGACTCCGACATCATATCGGCTTTGACGGCTTCAATGGCGGCAAGTTGGTCGGGCGTTTCATCAAAGATGAATGCGGCTTCGAACTCGCGTTGCCAAATGCTATCGGGCTTATGTGCGAAGCCTTTTGTTGCTTTGCGCTTGGCGTAAAGTTGAATCAAGTTCCGCGCAATATCTTTGAGCCGCTTTTTGATTTTTTCTTTTTGCGCGTTCCACTTCTCTGAACCTAATCTTGAAAGCGTTGGCTTTGCGCCCTCGGCAGAAGAATACTTCGAGAGCAAATGCAAATTTTGAACATTCACATAAAGGTTATCGCCTTTATCGTATTGAATCAGCACAGCTTCTTGTTCAGCGTTGCCTGCTGAAATGCGCTCCATGCCCATAAAAACGCCGATGCCATAATCTTCATGCACGATGTAGTCGCCGACTTTGAGCGCACGCAGTTCACGAAGCGAAATTTGTCGACGCTTGCGTTTCTTGTGCCGCTTGCGTGAATGTAGTTTTCCGAACACATCGGATTCCGTGTAAAGCGAAATGCCCTCAAAGACGAAGCCCTCGTAGAAATTTTCGGCAACGGTGTTCAGCACAAGTTCTTTTGTGTCGTTTTCCTGCTCTGTGTCTTTTTCGGTTTCAACTTCCAAGAACTCGATAATTTCTTTTGCCTCTTTTTGCGAGGTTGAGGCAAACACAACGCTCAATCCACGCGCCACATCGCGCTGAATGGCTTTTCCAAATTCTGAAAAGTTCGAGTTGAATTTTTGTTGAGAGCGTGAGCCGAAGTCAATTTCGCCTTTGCCGATTTTTTGAATTTCAACTTGTCGGAACGCTTCAAGTTTTCGCGTGATTTCTTCTCTCTTGAAAAATTCAGATGATTCAACATCGGCACCGTAATCGGCGGCATTATCAGTAACGACAAGGCTTTCGGGGCGAAGGTAATCCAAGAGCGATTCGGATTCAGGCAAGGATTGCGCAAGATTGGCAACGAGTTCCGTTTCAGAAATTTTCTCTTTGGAAAGTTGCGAGGCTATATCGATTGTGCGAATGGAGTCGATTTCATCGCCGAAAAATTCAATGCGCACAGGGTCAAACGCATCAAACGAGAACACATCGACAATAGAGCCGCGAATCGCATAGTCGCCTTCTTCCTCAATGAACTCTTTGCGCGTAAAGCCGTTCTGCACGAGAAATTCCTCTAAGCGTGCGTAGCCAATACGTTCGCCTTGTTTGATTGTAAGTTTTCTTGTTTGAGAAAGTGTTTTCGGTAAGACTTTTCGGCACAATTCAGCAGGCGTGCTAACAATCAACTTCTTTTCGTGAGAAAGCAATGCGGAAAGTGCAAGCGCGGGTTCTGCAGTAAAATCAATCAGCGTTTTCTTTCCCAAGAGAATTGGAAGGTCGTTTTCGTATCGTTCAATCTCTTCATCGTTGCATACCAAAAGCATCGGCGTGCTTTCACGGTTGAACATTTCTGCAATCACAAATGACGAGAGCGAGCCGTGAAGTCCTGAAATTGTAAGTTTTCTTGTTGAAGTTTGAAGGAGTTGAAACAGCGAATCAAACCTATTCGCTTGTGAAATTCTTGAAAGTAATCTGGTGAGCGAGAGTTTTTCGCTCTCAATGCGAAGTGCTTCTGTTGAAGGCGCGTCGTGGTTTGGATTCATTCGTTGGATTGTTCAAATTCAGTCGTGCAATTATACTGTTTTCAGTTGAAAGACGTTCCTTTGCCAAAAAAGGCTAAATCGTCCAAGCCAACTGCAACTGAAGTTTGAAAACCTTTTGGCTCGGTGTAACTTTGAGCAAAGCAGTAATCACCTTTTAACGCTGTTCAAACCGGAGATTTGAATTATGGCAGAGCCAAAGAAACTTTCCCCGATGATGCAAAAGAAGCTTGCTGAACAGCAAGCCAAAGCCGCTGCCGCTTCTGAATCAAAAGCCGACGCGCCTGCTGAAACGCCTGCCACTGAACCTGTCGCCGCAAAACCTGCGACTGCACCTGCGGTTGCAAAGCCTGCCCCGAAAGTCGAAGGCGCATCTACTGTGTCAAGAACGATGACAGGAAATTTGGTAAAAAATCCAAACGGAGAACGCTACGGCTACGGCGATGGATTGGCTTCAACCTTCGGCACGCCTCCCGCGATTGATGATGCCTACGAGGCGGTGCGCATTGTCTCAAAAATTCCTGCAACTGTTTTAGACGGCGTAATTACGTTTTTCAAAAAAGTGACGAGTTAACTTCACAGGCTCATCTCTACTGTTGCTTCGTTGCTTCTAACTATGCTTGCGTGATGGCTTCCTGACCACTCACGCAAGATTGTTTTTTCAATTCTCCTCTCGTTTCCTTTCAACATCGTTCAGGTTGATATGCTATGCACTTTACGATTCGGTGCAAATGCGTATTTTGCTATAACAGTTCTCACCAACTTGCTAACATTTTCGCCAATGTCGGACTTCAAAGATTCTGGAATTCGCAAAGCAATTTTAATGGCAGGTGGATTCGGCACGCGCTTGCGCCCACTGACCATCAACATTCCCAAGCCGATTGTGCCAATGATGAACCGCCCAATGATGCACCACATCGCCAACCTGCTCAAAAACTACGGCGTTAAGGAAATCACATCGCTTCTTTACTATCAACCTGAACATATCCGAAACTACTTCGGCGATGGCAAGAAGTTTGGCTTCAAGATGAACTACATTCAAGCCGACGCCGATTACGGCACGGCAGGAAGCGTGCGCAATGCATATGATTTTATTGACGGACGCTTCATCGTGATTAGCGGCGATGTGCTGACCGACTTTGATTTGGCAAAAGCCGTTGCCTTTCATCAAGAGCGTGGCGCAAAAGCTACAATGGTCTTGACGCGCGTTAAAAATCCCCTTCAATTCGGGGTCGTGATTACAGAAAAAGATGGCAAGGTTACACGCTTCCTTGAAAAACCTTCGTGGGGCGAAGTCTTCAGCGATACGATTAACACAGGCATTTACATTTTAGAGCGCGAGGTTATGGACTTGATTCCATTTCGCGAAGAGTATGACTTTTCCAAAGATTTGTTTCCGAGAATGCTTCGCGAGAACTTGGGGCTTTACGGCTACATTGCCGATGGCTATTGGCGCGATGTCGGCACACTTGCCGAGTATCAAGAAGCGCATCTTGACTGCCTGCACGGGCGCGTCAACATTGATTTCTACGATGGTTATGAAAAACTCGGCACGGGCATTTACGCCCATAAAACCGCCAAAGTCGACCTTACCAAATGCAAACTTTCAGGTTCAGTCTTGATTGGTAAGAATTGCAAAGTTGGCGACGGCGCAGTGATTCACAATTCGGTGGTTGGCGACAATGTCCACATTGGCGAAGGCTCTCGGTTGGATAAGACGGTTGTTTGGGAAAACACACGCATTGGCAATGGGTGCAAAATCACGCTTGCGGTCATTTGTGCAAATGTCAAAATCGGCGATGAAGTTAAAATTGATGAGCAGGTTTTTATTGCCGATAAATGCACAGTTGGTAATGGGGCTTCGATTCGCTCCAACATCAAAATCTGGCCTGAAAAGGATATTGAAGCCGGAGCAATTTTAACTCAAAGTTTGATTTGGGAATCACGTTGGACACGCGAACTTTTTGCAGGCTCTCGTATCACAGGCTTAGCAAACATTGAAATCAACCCGGAATTTGCGGCGAAACTTGGTGCGGCTTACGGCACGATTCTTCCCGAAGGCTCAACCGTAACGGTCAGCCGAGATGTCGATAAAGTTTCACGCATGATTAACCGTGCCTTGATTTCAGGCTTGCTTTCTGCTGGCATTGCGGTCAATGACTTGCAAGCCACTCCGATTCCGATTGCACGCCATCGCCTCAAAAACGGCACGGAAATGGGCGGCGTGCATATACGCAAATCCCCTTTTGACAAACGCTTGTGCGACATCATCTTCTTTGACAAAGGCGGACAAGACCTCTCCGTCGCAAAATCCAAAAGTGTCGAGCGCACCTTCTTCGGCGAAGATTATCGCAGAGCCAGTTACGAAAACGTCGGCAATCTGAACTTCCCTGAACGCACGCTCGAAAGTTACACCGATGCCTTTCTCAACAACATTGATGCTGATATTATTCGCAAAGCGCGACTTCGCGTGGCGATTGATTACTCCAATGGTGCCGCAGCAACGCTCTTTCCAAGCATTATCGGCAGTCTGGGGCTCGACATCATTTCGCTGAATGCTTATTTGGATTCTTCGCGATTTACTCGAAGCGCAGAAGAATTTTTTGAAGCCGCCGATAAACTTTCAGGCGTGGTTCTGCAACTTGGCTATGATATTGGCTTTATGCTTGATGGCGGCGCGGAGCGAATTTTCGTTGTCGATGAACGCGGCAAATTTTTAGAGCATCAGCGGTTGCTTACACTTGTAACTTTGCTTTACCTTGAAACGCACCCTGAAACAAAGAAAATCGCCGTTCCTATTACAGCCTCACAACAAATCGATGATATTTGCCGTGAGCGCAATGTAACGGTTATTCGAACCGGCGATAACCATTTGGATTTAATGCGCGTCGTGCTTTCTGACCCTGAAATTGACTTTGTGGGCGGCACTAAGGGCGGATTTATTTTCCCAAAGTTTCTATTCGCCGTTGACGGCATGTTCTCGGCTGTTAAAATCCTCGAACTGATTGCGAAATCGAAAACGCGCATTGCGGAACTGGACGCACGCTACCCTGAACGATATTTCCTTATCAAGCGCAATGTGGCTTGTCCGCGCGATTTGAAGGGCAAAATGATGCGCAAAATCATGGAAGATACCGCAGGCAATTACCGCATTTTGATTGACGGCGTGAAAATCATTTACGACAACGAAACCTCGCTTTTGCTTTTGCCTGACCGTGAACGCGATATTTTCCATATCAACGCTGAATCGCGCTCCAAGAGCCGTGCCACGCGCCTTGTCTCCGAATACGAGAAAAAATTAACCGAGTGGATTGGAGAATAACAACGGTGCGCAGTGTTGCCCTTTCAAGCCCAAGCACGTTTCGTAACTTCGTTTTTAATTCAATTTGAACGGCAATGCGATTTGTCTATTTATCCCTTTTATTGGCTTTTTCAAACATTCCAATTTTTTCTCAATCGCGTTCAGAGCCGCACTTGGCTCCTATGCCTTTGAATCGGTCTTTGAGTCAATCAGCCGTTCAACCCAAGTCTGTTTTTTTGGGTGCGGCACTTTCGTTTTTGCTTCCAGGAATGGGCGAAGTGTATGCAGGCAATTTTGAATCGGGGCGATACTTTTTGGGTGCAGAAGTCGCTATGCTGTTGGGCATTGGCACGCAATATATTCGTGGCTCGAGCTTTGAATCTGACTACAAAGTGTTCGCACGCACCCACGCGGGCGTTTCGGGCGATAAAGACGAACAATTTTGGCGCGACATTTCCGCCTTCAACAGCATCAATGAGTTCAACGCTGAACGGCTCCGCAATCGCGATTTTGGCAGACTCTACAATCCGCAAACGCACTTCTGGCAATGGCAGAGCGACGCTGACCGCCGACAATTCCGAGACTTACGAATCCAAAGCGATAAAGCCTATCAATCCATCTACTACATGCTTGCCGCAATGGGCATCAATCGCGTGCTTAGCATGATTAACGCAGTGCGCGGCATCAACACGTTCAATGAAGCCAATGGCTTTTCCAAAGATGTTGAACTTGAAACCTCGCTCTATTTTCTCCCTGAACATTGCGCGGGTTTTCTGCTTCCTGACGGCATACGCGCCGAGTTCAGCGTGTCATTTTAGGCGAAATTTCTCAAAATTCGCCACTTGGCTCAAAATTTTTGACTCGGTTGCGCAAAAATATGCTCAACACTTTGGAAATATTACCTGTCCTTTGCTATCTTTGCATCGGTCAAGCGCAATGCCACGCTCATCGCCAATACAGCATTGGCACGAATACTGAAAATGCGTCTATTTTCCAGTCAGCAAAGTAGCGCATTGGCTCTCCAGTCAGCAGAGCCTCAAAGGAAGGAATGGATAACTGCAATCTTGCACCAACACAAACATTCAAACTGAACCTTTTGAATGAACCTAATCTGATTGCGCTAAGTCGCCAAAATCACGTGGCTAAAACGATTAAGTCTCTCGGTAATCATCGTTTTGTCCACATCTTCGCCATGTTGTTTCAGAATTTCTGTTCTTTGGTTGCACGAAAACATTGATTCAAACTTGTAACACCACTACAACCAAAACTTACTCTATATGCAGAATTCTAAAACAAAAACGATTTTAATTGGCGATGACGATTTTCAGTATGTAAATTGGCTTCGCGCAACGCTTGAGAAAGAAGGATACAGCGTAGTTTGGGCGCAAAATGCATCGGAAGTGATGTCCAAAATCAGTACAAAACCAACCGCTGTTATCGTTGATTTTATGCGCGGACAACCCATCGGACTTGAACTTTGCCGTGAACTCCGCAACCTTCCTGAATTTAAACATCTTCCAATTATCATGCTCACGCGCAAACGCGCCGATTCTGATGAAGCGGCAGGTTTAGAAGTCGGGGCTGATGATTACATCCACAAATCCGTGAGCAATCGCGTGCTTTCGGCTCGACTTCGCAACGTCTTGAAGCGCAACGGCAATTTAGAAACAGACTCTGCTGAAGAAAATGCGATTGAAATTAAACTCGGCGACCTTGTCGTGAATCGCCAAACGCACACCGTTCTCTTGAAAGGCAAAGAGATTTTCTTACCACGTAAAGAGTTTGAACTATTGTGGCTTCTTGTTGCGAACAAAGGCAAAGTTTTCTCGCGAGAAATTTTGCTTCGTCGCATCTGGGGCGAAAGCGTGTATGTAACCGACCGCACAGTTGATGTTCATATCTGCAAAATTCGTCAACGCTTGGGCGAGTTCGGACAAGAAAATCTTGAAACCATCAAAGGCGTTGGCTATCGCATTAAAGCCTAACGCATTGCCTTTCATTTGTTTCCTTCACAAAAGGAGCGGCTGGTGTTTTTACCTTCCAAAAACGGCGCGAATCTTCACTGGTTCTCGTCGTTTTTGATTTTTCAAATCAACTAAACTTTCAAATGTCGCTATCCATCAAAAAACTTTCGGAAAGAGATTTCGAAGCCTTTTTCTCGCTCATTGTTGCGTTTGCCGATTACGAACATCTCCCGCCGCCCGACCTTGCCGCCAAAGCCCGCTTGGAGCGTGATGCCTTTTCAGAACGCCCAAAGTTTGAAGCCTATCTTGCCTTTTTGAACGAACAGCCTGTTGGCTACGCGATTATCTTTGAGACCTATTCAAGTTTTCTCGCAAAACCGACTTTGTATTTGGAAGATATTTTCGTTTTGCCATCATTCCGCAAGCAGAAGGTAGGATTTGGGTTGTTCAAATTTTTAATTGCGCTTGCCGTTGAACGCGGGTGCGGACGAATGGAATGGCAAGTGTTGAATTGGAATCAACTAGCGATTGACTTTTACGAGAAACTTGGTGCCGTTCATCAAAACGAGTGGCTTCCTTATCGCTTGACCGAAACCCAGTTACACACCTTGCACAAGCAGTTTAGCGCGTCAGGAATGAAATCTGCGGTTTAAGTCGGAACACCGATGAAACGGATTCAACGGGTTCTCACCGATTTCTTTCTTCAAAAAAATCCGTGCCAAATCTGTTCAATCTGTGTCTTCCGTGTGCGATTGAAGAAAGGCACACTGATAAGACGGATTCAACGGATAAACACGAAAACAACTTTCACTCCCCGCTCTGTAAGGGCGAAACATTTTTCGCCCCTCCAAACTCCGCCATCTGTGCCAAACCCGTTCAATCTGTGTCTTCCGTGTGCAATTCTTCTTCGTGTCCTTTGTGAAAAAACTTTGCGCGCTTTGTGGTGAAAGAACAACCACGAAGAACACGAAGAATGCACGAAGTTCGCAAAGGAAATCCGTGCCAAATCTGTTCAATCCGTGTATTCCGTGTGCGATTGAAGAAAGGCACACAGATGAGACGGATTCAACGGATAAACACGGAAACAACTCTCAACTCTTCACTCTTAACTTTCAACTCTAAAAAATCCGTGTTCCCTGAAAATGCTGACCGTGCGCTCTTCAAATTAGTGCATAAAGAGCAGTTCGAGATAGTTTGGCATTGGATAGAGCGATTTATCCAAATGACCTTCTAACTCGTCAGCGACTTTGCGCACGGCGGTCATTGCGGGCATGAGTGTTTCAGCGCAATACTTTGCGTGTCCTTCAACGCCACCTTTTACATCGTGCAATTCTTCAATCAACTTTTCAAGGGTTTCAGTTTTCGAGATAAGTTCGCCGATTCCATTCGCAAATGCTTCAAGTTGCTTGGCTTGCTTGGCTTTTGCTGATGCCGAAAGTTTAATGCCTTTTGAGGCTTGAAGCAGTTTGGAATAGGATTCCGCAAGTTCGCTTTGGTAGCGCACAGCGGCGGGCAGAATCATCGTGCGAATCATCATCGCCAATGTTTTGGCTTCAATGTCAATGGTTTTGACATATCGCTCTAAGCGCACATTGTAGCGCGATTCAATTTCTTCTTCGGTCAGCACGCCATATTTGATGAAGGTTTCACGCACGGATTTGTCTTTCCATACTTTCATAGCTTCGGGCAGGTTTTTGTTGTTCGGCAGTCCGCGTTTTTTGGCTTCTTTGTGCCATGCTTCGCTGTATCCATCGCCTTCGAAGCGAATTGGCTTTGTGGCTTTGATTTCTTTGCGAAGCACTGAAAAGACGGCGGCTTGAAGGTCTTTGCCTGATTTCATTTCGGCTTCAATGGCTTCTCGCATTTCATCAATAGCTTCCGCCATAATGGTGTTCAGCACCATGTTTGGAATGGCAATCGGCATAGACGACGGCACGGCGCGGAACTCGAACTTATTGCCTGTGAAAGCAAATGGCGAAGTGCGGTTACGGTCGGTGTTGTCTTTGTTGAGTGTTGGAATGTGCGAAATATCCAAATCGATGAACTGCTTTTCACTGACTTTTTTCATGTCGCCGGTTTCAATCGCGTCTAAGATGTCGCTGAGCTGTTGTCCCAAGAACACGGAGATAATTGCTGGTGGGGCTTCGTTTGCGCCGAGACGATGGTCATTGCCTGGATTAGCAATAGCGGCGCGAAGCACAGCGGCGCGTTTATGCACGGCTTTCAGCGTGGCAACTAAAAAAACAAGAAAACTCAAATTCGATTCAGGCGTTTCTCCGGGGTCAAGCAAATTCCCACCGACGTCGGCACCCATTGACCAGTTGTTGTGCTTTCCACTGCCATTGATACCTGCAAATGGCTTTTCGTGAATGAGAAGCGCAAGCCCTTTACGCTCGGCAACACGGCGGAGCATTTCCATTACAAGCAAATTGTGGTCTGCGGCTATTGGCGTCTCTTCATGAATGGGCGCAATTTCAAATTGATGCGGTGCAACTTCATTGTGGCGCGTTTTGGCAGGCACGCCAAGCAAATAGAGTTCTTTTTCCAACTCTTGCATAAACTCCATTACTCTATCGGGAATTGAGCCGAAGTAATGGTCTTCAAGCTGTTGATTGCGAGGTGGAAGTGCACCCAATAGCGTTCTGCCTGTCATAATCAGGTCAGGGCGCTGCTCATAGAGATTGCGGTCAATTAAGAAGTATTCTTGTTCTGCGCCGAGATAGGTCGTTACGCGCGTGGCTTTCGTGTTGCCAAGCAAGTGCAACATGGCAACTGCCGATTTTGAAAGGGCGCGTGCTGAGCGCAAGAGCGGCGTCTTCTCGTCTAATGCCTCGCCGTGATATGAGATAAAGACTGATGGAATACAGAGCGTTGTGCCTTCTGGTCCTTTCATCAAAAATGCGGGCGTGCTGGGGTCCCAAGCCGTGTAGCCGCGTGCTTCAAAGGTGGTGCGCATTCCGCCTGATGGAAAACTTGACGCATCGGGTTCGCCTTGCACTAATTGTGAGCCTGAAAACTTTTCAATTAAGTTTCCTTCTCTATCGAATGCAATAAAGGCATCGTGTTTTTCGGCGGTCGCGCCTGTCATGGGTTGAAACCAGTGGCAGTAATGCGTTGCGCCGTTTTCTATCGCCCATTCTTTCATCGCTTGTGCAACCGTTTCAGCGAGACTGTCATCTAAATCGTGTCCTTCTTTCAGCGTCTTCATGAGTGATTCATACACTTCTTTCGGAAGCCGCTCTTTCATCACGGCTTGATTGAAAGTGTGTCTGCCGAACATGGCGGCATTTTCAGAGAGCGTGTTGTTTGTTACATGAGATTCGAGTGTCTGCATGATTGGATAAATAGTTTATTGAATTGCTGAAAAGTTATGGTTAGTGATGTTCTTTGCCGTTTTCTAAAATCTTCAATGCTTTGAGTGCATTGAGTCGATTCGTTTTTTTATGCTCGCTCAAAACGACACTTGTCGATGTGCCTGTAACGCCTTGCCACGATTGAATTTTCGCAAGTAGGGCTTCAAGCGCAGAAGTGTTTGGCACAAGCACTTTGAGAATGTGAGAACCTTCACCTGTGATAGAATAACACTCTAAAATTTCATCTTCTTTTTGAACGTGAGCAACAAATGTGGGGTAATACTTTGAGGATTCCATCGTTACGCGAATAAACGCCTTAATATCATAGCCGATTTTCTTCTCATCAATCAACACCGTGTAGCCTTTGATGATGCCGCGATTTTGCAGTTTCTCTAATCGCTCACTGACAGAAGGAATCGATAGTCCAACGGCTTCGGCAAGTTCGTTGCGGCGCATTCTACCGCGCTCGCTCAAAAGTTCAAGCAGTTTTAGGTCGGTTTTATCAAGATGCCATGACATGATTCAGGTGAAAAAGGTGTTTTGGAAAGGCATACCTTACATATTTTTGCCTAACAAAATTAGGAAAAACTTGTTTCCGACCAAAAAGTTTAAGCCAAATCCTAATTTTTTCTTTTTTTCAGCATCACATAACCACTTTCGGATTTCAAGATTGCTTCGCCCGACGCTTCCGCTTCCTTTTTGAGCGACTTTAATTTCTCTTCCATTTTCTTGATGTGTGGTGGATAGTCGTAGGACTTACGATAACTTATGGTGAAAACATAGTCTTCAAAAACAACCTCTGTTTCCCCTGTTTCATCTTGAATCTGGCTAATTGTGAAGAAGAGATTGCTTTTGAGCGATTCAATTTCCGCTTCAAGTTGCTTTGCTCTTTCTTTGAGTTCGATGTATCGGCGAAGCAGTGCTTCTCGGTCTTGTTCGTGTTCCATTAGGTTGCTTGTTTGAGAGGTTGTTGGAGATTGCAAAAGTTATATGCCGCCCACGCGCCCGAAGGTTCAATCGTGAAAAAGGGAAAGGCTTTTTTTGCTGATTCTAATTCTTCGAGAAATGGCTTGCGCTTTTTGGAGTCGATTAAAAATGCGCCGTTCAAAATCATCTCATCTTCGCGCTCGGTAACGGCCTTGGGCAGAACAGGATTGAGTTTTGACTGAACAGAGGCTTGGCGCAAGCGTTCAAACAGCGCGTCTAATGCCGCTTGCAACGATGTGGTGATGTTTCCCGCCAAAAGCGATTCGCGCCGCTTTTTGAGCAGATAGGCTTTGCCCGCCGATGCTGTTTTGAGTGCCTCGTCAATTTCCTGAATTTCTTTGCTCTCGGAAAGAAACGCTTGCAACTGTTCAGAGCCGATGTAGACTTTCACGCCCCACTCTTCTTTGCCTTTCAAATTTTCCAACAAGAGTAATAACGCTTCATTTTTTGCTTGTAAGAATTCTTGTAAGGAATTTTGCGAATGGAAAATCGTTGGGAATCGGAACGGCACAATGGTTGTTTGCGCCCGCAGTTCTTCCATCACCGCTTCGTGATGACGCACGACCGATTCCACCCACGCCAATCGCGAAAGATTTTTCTTCAAATTTTCTTCGCCGAACTCTGCTTCGGACACTTCGGACACAATCGCCGCCAACTCATTTACCCTGATTTCACTTACTTTTTCAGGAAGCGATTTCGCACCTAATTCTGCCACGCAATAAAGGTAAGTGAGCATTGTTGTTGTATTTTGGTTTCTCGGTTTGGCTTTTCAAACAAAACTGTATTTTCAATTTACATTTCAATTCAACGCTTATTCAACAATGAGAATTTTCGCTTTGCTTCTCGTTTTCACCCTGCTTTCACACCCTTCTACCTTTGCACAACAACGCTCACAAACGCTCAAATCACCTAACGGAAAACTCACGCTGACGTTTGAACTTACCGAACAGGGCGAACTGCGCTATGCCCTGACTTTCAACGAAAAAGCCGTTATCAAACCGAGTAAGTTAGGCGTTAAACTTAAAGACCTTCCGCACTTTGAACGCGGCTTCCGAATTGCTGATGCAAGAACGCGCACGATTGATGAAACTTGGTCGCCCGTGCTTGGCGAAGAAAAATCTATCCGAAATTACTGCAATGAACTGCTTTTGACGCTCGAACAACCTGCCGAAAAACGTCGCACCTTACAGTTGCGATTCCGCCTTTTCAACGATGGGCTTGGCTTCCGATACGAATTTCCCGAACAGCCCGACCTCAAATACTTCACGCTGATTGATGAACTGACCGAATTTAATCTCACAGGCGACCACACAGCGTTTTGGATTCCGGGCGATTACGATTCCAACGAATATACTTACCACACCACACGCCTCAGCGAAGTCGATGCATTTGAAGGCAAGAAAGCCAATGAAATCGGCACGCGCTCGCTCATCGCACCCAACGCAGTGCAAACGCCACTGATGCTCAAAACTGCCGATGGGCTTTACATCAATCTTTTCGAAGCCGCACTCGTTGATTATCCCGCACTCAATCTCGTCATCAATCAATCCACGTTTTCACTTTCGGCACACCTTGTTCCTGATGCGTTTGGCAATAAAGCCTATTTGCAAACACCGTGCAAAAGTCCTTGGCGCACCATTATCGTGAGCGAAAGAGCCGCTGGGATTTTGGAATCGCGCATCACGCTCAACCTAAATGAGCCATCAAAACTGAAAGACGTGAGTTGGATTAAGCCAATGAAATATGTCGGAATTTGGTGGGAAATGCACGTTGGAAAATCGACTTGGAACTACGCCGATGTCGATAACGTCAAACTCAAAGAAACCGACTGGAAAGCCTTGCGCCCCAACGGTCGACATGGCGCAACCACAAAACGCGCAAAAGAATACATTGACTTCGCCGCAAAACACGGCTTTGATGGCGTTTTGATTGAAGGCTGGAACATCGGTTGGGAAGATTGGTTCGGTAAGATGAAAGAAGAAGTCTTTGATTTTGTAACACCGTATCCTGACTTCAACATTGAGGAAGTTGCCCGCTACGCAAAATCCAAAGGCGTGAAACTGATTATGCACCACGAAACCAGCGCATCGGTTTCAAACTACGAGCGACGCATGGACGAGGCATTTCGCTTGATGAAAAAATACGATTACCCTGCGGTCAAAACTGGCTATGTTGGAAACATTCTGCCACGCGGCGAACATCACGACGGGCAGTGGATGGTCAATCATTATGTTCGCGTTGCCGAAAAAGCCGCCGAGTATCAACTGATGGTCAATGCACATGAACCTGTCAGACCAACCGGCTTGTGGCGAACTTATCCGAACTGGATTGCCTGTGAAGCCGCACGAGGCAACGAGTTCAACGCATGGAGCAAGGGCAATCCGCCTGAACACGAAACGATTTTGCCCTTCACACGCCTTTTGGGTGGAGGCATGGATTACACGCCCGGCATTTTTGAAATTAAAATGTCCTACTACAATCCAAACAAAACCGAGCAAGTTCACACCACGCTTGCCAAACAACTCGCGCTCTATGTAACACTTTACAGCCCACTTCAAATGGCGGCGGATTTGCCCGAAAATTATGAGCGATATTTAGATGCGTTTCAATTCATCAAAGATGTGGCGTTGGATTGGGACGAAACGAAAATTCTTGAAGCAGAAATCGGAGATTACCTTACGATTGCACGCAAAGCCAAAGGCAAGGACACATGGTTTATCGGCGGCATTACTGATGAGAACCGACGCACCTCAATTATCAAATTGGATTTCTTAAATCGGAACTTGCAATACGAAGCCACGATTTACAGCGATGCGCCTGATGCACACTGGGAACAGAATCCGAAAGCGTATCAAATCAAAACGCAATTCGTGCGTGCCACTGATACGCTTGAAATTCAGTTAGCACCGGGCGGCGGCTATGCCATTCACCTGAAACCTTCGACCAAGTAATCACAAGTAATCAACGACACGAAACAGATTTTTATCACGACCTACTGCGCATGCACGACACTGACCTACTTTCCGCCATTGCTATCTCTGTGATTGCCGCTACGGTGATTGCCTTCATTGCACGCCTTGTGCGCTTGCCACTGCTCATCGCCTACATCATTGCGGGCGTTGTGATTGGAGATAAAATCGGCTTCGGGTGGATAAAAAGCGAAGAGCAAATCGAACACGTTTCTGAAATCGGCTTGATTCTTTTGCTCTTCATCATCGGGCTTGAAATCGACTTGAAAAAACTTTTGAGAGCAGGCAAAGCCGTTTTGCTCACGGGCGGATTGCAAGTTCCGATTTGCGGCGCGATTTCATTTGGCGTTCTCTGGCTCTTGGGTATTGCAGGCGGTTACGATTTGCTTTACCTCTCGTTTTGTCTTTCGCTGAGCTCAACGATGATTGTGGTCAAGATGCTTTACGACAAGCACGAAATTGATACGCTTGCAGGACGCATTACGTTGGGCGTGTTGGTGTTTCAAGACATTTGGGCGATTCTCTTTTTGGCAATTCAGCCGAACTTGAACAACCCCGAAGTGCAAACGGTTGCGCTTTCTTTTGCAGAAGGCATTGGGCTTGTGGGCGTGTGTTTGCTTTTAAGCCGCTACGCGCTTCCGAAATTTTTTTATGCGATTGCAAAACTTCCTGAATTTATGCTTGTGGCTTCGCTGGCGTGGTGCTTTGCCGTGTGCGGATTGGCGCAGTTGGCAGGGCTTTCCAAAGAAATGGGTGCGCTCATTGCAGGCGTGAGCATCTCGACGTTTCCTTACAATCTTGATGTTGTCGCAAAGGTGATTAACATTCGTGATTTTTTCATCATGCTGTTTTTAGTTGCGCTTGGCATGAAAATTCCAATGCCGACGGTTGAAGTCTTGCTCATCGGTGCGTTGCTTTCGGTGTTGCTTATCCTGACGCGATTTGTTTCCATCTTTCCAATTCTTTATGCGCTTAAACTTGGCAATCGCGTCTCGATTCTCTCCTCTATCAACCTTTCTCAAATTTCAGAGTTTGCATTGGTGATTGCGTCGCTTGGTGTTGCGTATCACCACATTTCCGATGTTACTGTCTCTTACATCGTTTTCACGCTTGTCATTACGGCGATTCTCTCAACGTTTTGGATTGAGAAATCGCATGAGAGTTTTTTAGCCATCAATCGATTTTTATTAAAACTTGGGTTGCGCGAAGCCTTGTCCGATGAGGAAGTCTCAAGAGACTCTGATAAACGCATTTTCATTTTAGGCTTCTACAAAATTGCCAGTTCGCTTGTGTATGAAATTGAGCGTTCGCAAAACACGATTCGCAATGCGTTGCGGGTGATTGACTTCAATCCCGAAGTCTTGCAGAAACTCAAAGCCAAAGGCATTGACGCACAATACGGCGACATTGCACACATCGAGACGCTTCATCATTTGGGGATTCATCGTGCAGAGGTTGTGGTTTCAACGATTCCTGATTCGTTGCTCAAAGGCACAAGCAACATGAACATTTTGAAAGCAGTCAAAACCCACGCGCCTCATGCGAAAACCATTTTGATTTCAGAAGATTTAGAGACGACGATTGCGCTTTATGAAGCCGGTGCGGATTATGTGCTGATGCCACGACTGCGTGCCGCAACCAATTTGCTTGACCTGATTGAACGCGCTTCGAGTTGGTCGCGCAAAGGCACGGAGACCTTGAGCTACAAAGAGTTCAAAGCACGTTCCGAAATTTTGCAGTAATAGCACTCGCATTTGGGTATTTTCGTGTTTAGGTGAAAAACTTTTATTTTCATTAGTCAATTGAAGTAACCGCAAAATATTGAAGTAGTTTATGTCAGTGATTGCAGGCACGCCTGATATTACCATTATCGGTGCTGGTCCGACTGGGCTTTATGCCGCGTTTTATGCAGGGCTTCGCTCAATGCAAGTGCGCATTGTTGACAGCCTTTCCGAAATCGGCGGACAGCTTACCGCACTTTACCCAAAGAAAAACATTTATGATGTTGCGGGTTACCCTGCGGTGCTTGCCGAAGATTTGGTCAAAAACCTCTACGAGCAATGCAAGCAATACAACCCCGAGATTTTCACCGACACGAAAATTGAAAAACTTGAACGCGAAGGCGAGCTTCTCAAACTCACGTCGGCTGATGGGCGTGAGATGTATTCCAAAACGGTTTTAATTGCCGCAGGCGTTGGCGCATTTACACCACGTAAGTTAGAACGAGAAGGATTAGAGATTTGGGAAGGCAAAGGACTTTACTATTTTGTCAAAGACCCGACCATTTTTTACGGCAAAAAGTTGCTTGTTGTCGGCGGCGGCGACAGCGCAATGGACTGGGCGATGGCTCTCGGCGATAAGTCACAGATGCTTCTGATTCACAGGCGCGATAAGTTTGTCGCTCACGAAGATAGTGTCAAAAAGGTGCGCGCGATGGGCGTGCCAATTCGCACCTTTTGGGAACTGAAATCCCTTCACGGCGAGAACGGCGTTGTCAAAAGTGCCGTTATCTTTAATAACAAAACCAAAGAAGAAGAAACGATTGAAGTCGATGCCGTGCTTTGCAATCTTGGCTTTATCACAAACCTTGGCTCTATCAAAAATTGGGGATTGGAGATTGAGGGCAACGGAATCAAAGTCAATCACGCGATGGAAACCAACATCAAAGGGGTTTATGCCGCTGGCGATATTGCTTCACACGCCGCAAAATTAAAACTCATCGCCACAGGCTTTGGCGAAGCGGCGATTGCAGTCAATCACGCAAAAACCGTCATTGACCCGCACGCCTCGTTCTTTCCCGGACACAGTAGCAATAAGGACGATAAGAAGGAAGAAAAAAGTCATGCAACTCTGTAACTTTCTAAAAATTGTCAACTTGACCATCGCCTCTTTGCAAATACTGAAATACAGAACATTGATTGAACAAGTAGATTTGAATTTCGAGAACGAATTAACCCTCTTGAAGTATGAAGACTGATACCAAGCCTTTGGCGGATATTCTGATTGTCGATGACCAAGAAATCATCTTGAAGTTGCTTGAAGAAACTTTACGCAGTGAAGGCTACGCTGTCCGTATTGCCTACAACGGCTTAGATGCTCTCGAAGAAGTGCAGAAGCAAAAGCCCGACCTCATCATCACCGACATGCTCATGCCGAAAATGAACGGCAACGACATGGTAGCCAAACTGAAAGAATCTGCTGACACGCGGCTTCTGCCTGTGATTATGCTTACAGGGCTATTTGATTTTGAAAACAAAGTGCGTGCGCTTGAAATCGGCGTTGATGATTTTCTCGGCAAGCCCTTCAATCGCATTGAACTCATTACCAAAGTGCGCGCCCTCTTGAAAACTAAAAGTTACATCGACCAGCTTGAAAACGCAGAAACGGTTATTTTCTCACTTGCTTTGGCGATTGAAGGCAGAGACCCCTACACCAACGGACACTGTCATCGACTTTCGGATTACGGCACGAAACTCGCCCGCAAAATTGGACTTTCGGAATTTGAAATCGACGCAGTGCGCAAAGGCGGCGTGATTCATGACATCGGCAAAATCGCCGTTCCTGATAACATTCTCTTAAAACCTGGAAAACTGACTCCCGAAGAGTATGAGGTCATGAAAATTCACCCAGAAGCTGGCGAAAATATCTGCAAGCCGCTTAAATCGCTTGCCCCTGTTCTGCCGATTATTCGCGGACATCAAGAACGGTGGGACGGCAGTGGATACCCTGATAAACTTGTCGGCACTGAAATTCCTATCACGGCACGGATTATTGCTATCGTGGATTTTTATGATGCTCTTATGACCGTGCGCCCCTACAAACGCGCCCTTGACGTCAAACAAGCCTTAGAGATCATGAGCAAAGAAACCCAAGAGCATAAGTGGGACCCCAATCTTATGCGTGTTTTTCAAGAAATGATTGTCAATGAAGAACTCGACAAATCCGTTAGTGAAATTCAAGTTCTCAACTACGAATACCAATAACGCAAAGGATCACCTGAACTGGAATGAAATGGAATGTTCTGACCCGCGCCGACCTTGATGGCATTGTTTGCGCGGTGATTCTTAAAAACACCGAAGACATTGACAAAATCCGATTTGTTGAGCCGAAATTTGTTCAAGATGGCGAAGTAGAAATCTCCTCAAATGATATTATCACCAACCTCCCTTACGATAAACGGTGCGGAATGTGGTTTGACCATCATGTTGCGAATGTTAGACCCAAAGCGTTCAAAGGCTCGTTTAAGCCTGCTCCTTCTGCCGCTCGCGTTGTCTATGATTACTACCTTCCCAACTTTCCATCTCTCACCAAGTATGATGACCTGATACGCGCAACCGATAAAATCGATGCCGCAGAACTTACTTACAACGAAGTGCTTGAGCCTGAAGGCTACCTGCTACTTTCAATGACTATCGATGGCAAGTTTCACGAAGATGAGCCGTATTGGCAACATCTTGTCAACCTGCTCAAAGACACGACACTCACAGAAACCATGAACGACCCGATGGTCAAAGAAAAAGTCGCCCGATTCAAAGAACAGGATTTTCTCTTTCGGCAAGCCGTTCAAGATTGCTCGCGCATTGAGAAGAACGTGCTAATCACAGACCTACGAAAATATACTGACCTGCCCAACGGAAATCGTTACTATGTTTATGCCTTCCAAGCGGCAACAAACCTTTCGATGCGTATCACAAACGACCGTGAGCGTCCAGGCTATGTTTCTATCGGTGTTGGTTACAATATCTTTAATAGAACGGCAAACATTAATGTCGGTGAATTGATGAAAAAATACGGCGGTGGGGGTCATAAAACCGTTGGAAGCACAAAGGTTAAAGCCGAAGATGCTGACCGCGTAGTGAAAGAAATGCTCGTCTACTTAACGCGCTAACCAATGCCTGCCCGCACTTTTACGCACACGGTTCGCGTCATCTATGCACATACCGACCAAATGAGCGTTGTTTATTACGGTCGCTATTTCGAGTTCATTGAAGCCGCTCGTAACGAACTTTTGCGCGAATGCGGATTCACCTACAAAGAACTTGAATCGCTTGGGATTATGCTCCCTGTTGTTTCCGCCCATTTAGATTACTTTGCCCCTGCACGCTACGATGATGAAATTGAAATTCACACGCATATTGAAAAACTTGAACACGTGCGTGTAACGATTGCTTATACTGCCTTTGAAAAATCTTCCCGTCAGAAACTCTTTTCAGGCTACACGATTCACGCCTTTGTGAATAAAAACGGCAAGCCTTCTCGCCCGCCCCAAGCCTTTTTGGAGAAAGTGGCTTAATCGCTGTTAGATTTTTTCTTTGCTTCAAAATTTTTGAGATAGAGCGGCGAGGCTGTGGCAAGGTCGGCGATTTCCCCGCGCGCCAACTTTTCTTTGGCAATCGGCAAGAGTGATTCTGCTGTGAAAAAATTAGCCTCAATTACTTCCGCTGTTTCAAAGAGCGATGCCCATCGAGAGAGATTCCGACCAACCACTGCAACGCGCTCGAAGAATTTAAGTCTGTGATTGAGTTGCGTCAGCGTCAGGTAATCGTATTCAATCGGCGTTTTGCGTGAAGCAATCCCTACATAAAATTCATCGGCTTTTGAATACGACAGGGTGAAGAGTGTTTTTGCTTCGCTTCTCGTGAAGGTCGCCTGCGCAAGGGCTTCAAAGGTTGGAATCATTACGAGTGGTAGGTCGTGAGCGAAACAAAGTCCTTTTGCGGTTGCGATGCCAATGCGCAAGGCGGTGAATGAACCGGGTCCAGATGAGAGCGCAACAGCATGAAGGTCGCTTGGCTTTAATAGCAAGTCTTGCAAGGTTTCTTGAATGAGTGCAACAATCTGCTCACCGCTCTTTTGCCAATGAGTCCCACACTTTACAACCGTGCGATGCGCGTTTGTCGATGCCACTGTGAGCGGAAACTCTGTGCAGTCAATCGAGAGCAAGTTCATCGTAGCGGAAAATTTTGTTCAAAGGTAATCAGTCGCTCTGTGTCGGTTGCGCGTTGTAGTTCAATGCGCTTTGCGGTTTTGGGTACAAGGTCAGGGAATTTATCTGCCCATTCAATCATTGAGATACCGTTGCCGTAAAGGTATTCTTCAAAGCCGATGTTGTAGAGTTCTTCGGGCGAAGTGAGCCGATACCAATCGAAGTGATGCAGTGCGAAGTGTTCGCCGCTTCGTGAGCCGTCGTAAATGTTGAGAATGGTAAAAGTGGGGCTGGTCAGTTGTTCCGAACAGTTAAATACATCAGCGATACCTCGTGTGAATTCGGTCTTGCCTGCGCCAAGTCCGCCAATTAAGGCAATGCAGTCGCCGCGTTTTAAGGAGCAAGCAAATTGCCGTGCAAGTTCGCGCGTTTCTTCGCTCGATTTCGTTAAGACTTGTTTCATTTCTTTTCAATGCGAATCGCTGTGGCAGTAAAGATGAGCGAATCGCCGACAATCGTTTGTGCAAAATTGGCAAGAGCATTTGCGCCACACTCCAATGCTTGCGATTTGAGTTGCATCATCGCATAAAACCGCTTGTAGCCTGTGTTTTCAAGCGAATCGGACGAAGCAACATCGGTGAGCCGAAGGTCTTTGATGATTTCAGCGTTCAGCGGAAGGCTATCGAGCATGGCAACACCTGCAGGTGTGAAAAACGGACGTTTCGTGTTTTGACGTGCGGCAAGATGTCTTGGACATTGGCAGTTGAGTTCATCGGGCAACCCTGACGGCAGAAGTTTGTGTTGCGCTACCGTATCGCGAATTGGCTCATCAAAGAACGGAATTTCTTGCGCTTGCGCAGTCAA
>Ga0308408_1000504_pt1 | contig 22527 bp, 19 predicted proteins | sample HotsprSampleMSe3_FD_203466 | JGI IMG/M metagenome (GOLD analysis project Ga0308408, IMG submission 203466) | Hot spring phototrophic mat microbial communities from Mushroom Spring, Yellowstone National Park, Wyoming, United States - 20060912_MSe3 ... | reverse complement strand
CGAACAGGCCTCCCCCGCATCCGAACCGCTGCGCGAGGGTGGGCGGAGCCCATAGCGAGTCGAGGGCTGGAAGGCGCGCGCCGATGCGACCCGCGTGCGGGCTCTCGGCTCCGCTCTCCGCCCCTCTTCACGAGCCCTGATGGTCCGCACCGCGCCTCCGGCCGTACGGACGACCGCCTCGGTGGGACCTCCCACCGCCCGATCGCCACCCAGCCGAGACCTTAAAGCTCGAAGGTTAACGCGAAGTTGAGAGGCGAAGGACCGCCGCGCGCCGCACCTAGAAGCCCGCCGGCGGCTCGATCCCGACCGAGCGGAGTCGGGTGCGGAGCTCGCCCTTGAGCCGCTCCAGACCTTCGGCGCTCGCCGCTTCGGCGCGGGCCACGAGCACGGCCTGCGTGTTGGAAGCCCGCAACAGCCACCAGCCGTCGGCCGTCCGGACGCGGACCCCGTCGGTGGTGTCGACCTCGGCGCCGTCCCGGGCGAGCTTTTGGGCGAGCTCGGCCACGACCGCGAACTTCCGCTCTTCGGGGCAATCGAAACGGACTTCGGGCGTGCTGAACGTGACCGGCATGGAATCGCGGATTTCGGCGAGCCTGCGCTCGCCGCGCGCCAAAATGTCGAGGAGACGTACGGCCACATAGAGCGCGTCGTCGTGGCCATAAAATCCGTCTTTGTAAAAGATGTGGCCGGACATCTCGCCCGAAAGGGGAGCTCCGGTCTCGACCATCTTGGCTTTGATGAGAGAATGCCCGGTCTTCCACATGAGTGGTCGGCCACCGAGCCGAGCGATTTCGTCGAACAGCGTCTGACTCGCCTTGACGTCGGCGATGATCGTCGCCCCCGGCTGCCGCGCCAAGAGGTCTCGGGCCAGGATCATCAAGAGCTGGTCGCCCCAGATGATCCGCCCCCGGCCGTCGACCACGCCGATCCGGTCGCCGTCACCGTCGAACGCGATCCCCACTTCCGCCCCGCGGGCCCCGACGGCCGTGATCAGGGCCTCCAGATTGTGGGGCTCGGTCGGGTCCGGGTGATGGTTGGGGAAGTGCCCGTCGACCTCGGCGAACAGGCAGTGGTGGCGGCCGGGCAAGCGGCGGGCGAGCTGGGCCATGGCCGGCCCGGCAGCGCCGTTGCCGGCGTCCCACACGACGTCGAGCGGCCGGCTGCCGTGGTAATCGCGTACGAGCCGGTCGACATAGCGGTCCAAGACCTCGACCTCCTCGATCCGGCCCTCCCCCGTGTCCCAATCACCGGCTTCGGCCATCCGGCCGAGCTCGCGGATCCGCTCGCCGAAGAACGACGCTTTGCCGAGCATCATCTTGAAGCCGTTGTGGCTCGGCGGATTGTGCGAGCCGGTGACCTGGATGCCACCGTCGGTGTCGAGCTCGTGCACGGCGAAATACATCATCGGCGTGGGGCCGAGGCCGAGGCTCACGACATCGACGCCCGACGCCCGCACCCCCTCGATCACCGCTCGGGCGAGGTCCGGCGAGCTCAGCCGGCCGTCACGGCCGACACAGATCCGCCGACCACCGGTCCGCCGCACGATCGTTGCGAAGGTCCGACCGATCGCCCACGCATCGGCAGGCGACAGCGTCTCGCCCACGATGCCGCGAATGTCGTATTCACGCAGGATCGTCGGGTGGAACCGGTGCCCGCTCGCCATGGCAGCCTCCCGCTCGTTCACTCGCCGGCACGTCGTGGCGGCCGGCCGACACCCGTGTAGGAAAAGCCGGCCCGGGTCGCCCGTTCGGGATCGAAGACGTTGCGCAGATCGACGAGAACCGGTTGCCGCACGAGACTGCGCGCCCGCTCGAGGTCGAGCCCACGGAACTGGTTCCATTCGGTCAACAACACGATCGCATCCGCCCCGGTGATCGCCTCGTAGCTGTCGGCACACCAGGTGACCCCGGGCAAGAGCCGCTCGCCCTCGCGTCGGCCCTCGGGATCGTAGACCCGGATCTCCGCGCCCTCGGCCTGGAGTGCCGGGACGATCACGAGACTCGGGCTCTCGCGCATGTCGTCGGTATTGGGTTTGAAGGTGACGCCCAGAAAGGCGATCCGCCGGCCGGCCACCTCGCCGCCCATGGCGTCCACGATCTTCTTGACCATCCGGCGCTTGCGCGCCTCGTTGACCTGAACGACCGTGTCGACGATCCGCAGCGGCACGCCGTGCAGTTCGGCGGTGCGCAGAAGCGCGAGCGTGTCCTTGGGGAAGCAGGAGCCGCCGTAGCCCGGTCCCGCGTGGAGGAATTTGCGACCGATCCGGCCGTCGAGGCCGATTCCGCGGGCCACCTGCTGGACATCGGCGCCGACCTTCTCGCAGAGATCGGCGATCTCGTTGATGAAGGTGATCTTGGTGGCGAGGAAACTGTTGGTCGCGTATTTGATGAGCTCGGCGGTCTCGATCGTGGTGAACAGAATCGGCGTTTCGATCAGGTTCAAAGGTCGATAGAGGGCGGCCAAGGTGTCGCGTGCCGCTTCGGTTTCGACACCGCAGACCACTCGATCGGGACGCAAGAAATCCTCGATGGCCGAACCCTCGCGCAAAAACTCCGGGTTGGAAGCGACGTCGATCGGCAGATCCGGTCGCAGCTCGCGAAAAAGCCGTTTCAGGCGCCGCCCGGTGCCGACCGGCACCGTCGACTTGGTCACGACGAGGGCCGGATGGTCGAGACCGCGGGCGATCTCTTCCGCCGCGGCGAACACGTAGGAGAGATCGGCGTGGCCGTCACCACGCCGGGAGGGCGTGCCGACCGCGATGAAGATCGCATCGGCGCCCTCGAGGGCCGAGGCGAGCTCGGTCGTGAACCGCAGCCGACCGGCCGATTTGTGGCGCGCCACGAGGTCGTCGAGCCCCGGCTCGTAGATCGGGATCCGGCCCGACTCGAGCATCGTGATCTTGTCCGCCGCTTTGTCGACGCAGGTGACCTCCACGCCGAACTCGGCGAAGCAGGCCCCCGAAACCAGGCCGACATAGCCCGTGCCGATCATTGCGATGCGCATCGAGGCGGCTCCGTGGAGCTCTCAGAGATAGCGGGCGAGCAGGGCTCGGAAGGCCGGGCCGAGATCGGCGCGGCGCGAGGCGAGGGCCACGATCGCTTCGAGATAGCCGAGCTTGTCGCCGCAATCGAAGCGGCGGCCCTCGAACCGCAGGCCGTGGAACGGCTGCCGCCCGATCAACCGCGCCATCGCGTCCGTGAGTTGGATCTCGCCGCCCGCGCCGACCTCGTGGCGGGCGAGCTCGTCCATGACTTCCGGCATCAAGATGTATCGGCCGATCACCGCGAGGCGTGACGGTGCGACCTCGGGCCTGGGCTTCTCGACGAGCCCTCTCACCTCGACCACCCGCCCGTCGTCGGCGCCCGGTGCCACGATCCCGTAGCGCGCCGTCTGCTCGGCGGGCACTTCCATGACCGCGACGACGTTGCCCTCGGTGCGCCGGTGCACGTCGAGCATCTGGGCGAGACAGGGCACCGGCGCGTCGATCAGATCGTCGACCAACATCACGGCGAAGGGCTCGCGGCCCACGAGATGGCGCGCGCACCAGACCGCATGGCCGAGCCCCTTGGGTTCCTGCTGGCGGGTGTAGACGAAGGTCCCCGGCTCGGGCGTCTCGCCGAGCAGGGTTTCGAGCTCGGCCCGGCGACCGCGCCGGGCGAGCGTCTCGAAAAGCTCGACCGCACGGTCGAAATGGTCTTCGATCAAGGCCTTGCCGCGGCCGGTCACGAGGATGACCTCCTCGATGCCGGCGGCCTTCGCCTCCTCGATCGCGTACTGCACGATCGGCTTGTCGACGACCGGCAACATCTCCTTGGGCAGGACCCGCGTCGCCGGCAGCATGCGGGTGCCGAGCCCCGCCACCGGCAACACCACCTTGCGGACCTTCGCCATGCGCTCTCCTCGAACCATCACGAGGCGACGCCGCCGCTCGGCGGTCCGCCGCGTCCCACGCATGTCCGCGGCTTCTACCGTCGGCTTCGTTAAAATTTCAACAACGGCCCGAACGGGCTCAACCGCGCCGGCCGAGCAGGACCTCCTTGGCCCGGTTGAGCTGAGCGGCGAGGAACGTGCTGCCGCCGTGGTCGGGGTGCAGCTTGGCCATCAGCCGCCGATGCGCGGCGCGGATCTCCTCGGCCGAGGCCCCCGGCTCGAGGCCCAAAATCGCGAGCGCGGTCCGCTCGTCCATCGTGCCCGGGTCGGCCGTCGCTCGCCCGGCCCCGCTCGCCCGTCGTCGCCAATCGGGCTCACGCCGGTCGAGATAGGCCTCGAGCAACGGGACCGACGACGGATCGTCGCGACGCGCCTCGTCGAGCAGCGCCAACAGCTCGTCGAGCGCGAGCCCGCCGAGCGTCCGCCCCGCGAACCGGCCGCCGCGCACCCGCCCGTCGAGCCGGCCGGTCGCGCGGTCGAGCTCCATCACGAGGAGCGCGGTCTCGACCCGGGCGGCATCGGAGCCCGTCGCCTCCGCTTCGAGCGGCTCCGCGCCACCCCGGGCCTTGATCAACGAGCGCAGGGCCACGGCCGCGGCCGCCAGAGCCACGATGGCGAGCCCCCAGCGGCCGAGGAAGACGAGCCCGGTCCCGGCGAGGCCGGTGAACACGGCGAGGAAGGTCCGCGCCGCTTGCGCGAGGTCACTCGGCGAGAGCCGGGAGAGCCAGCGCGCCGCCATCAGCAGCAACGCCAGCGCGGCAGCACCTGCGGATAGATAGAGCAGCGTCAATCGCGCACCTGCCGGGCGAGCAAGCGGACCACGTTCGACGGCCGGCTGCGCAGGTCCTCGAGCACCGCCGGACCACCCGCGGCATAGGCGGCGACCGCACCCAGGAGCTCGCGCAGCTCGTTCGGCGCGTTGCGATCGAAGCGGCACCAGGCGCCGCCGGTGAGCCGGGCGATCTCGCGGAACGCCCGTTCGGCGCGCGGATCGGCGCCCTCCTGGAACAGGAAGGCGCGCACGCCCAGGATGCCGAGCTCACCTGCGAGCCCGGCGAGCTCGTCGAGCTCCTCTTCCATGGCGTCGCCGATGAAGACGAGCGCCCGCACCGGCTGGCGCCGGGTCTCCTCGATCGCGTGCCGCAGCACCCGGCGGATCTGGGTCTGCCCGGCCTTGCAGCGGACCCGGGTCATGAGCTCGACGAGGGTGCGGCTGTCGCTCACCCAGCGGCTCGCCTTGCACTCGTGGAAGCCACGGTAGAATACGAGCTGGACCTCGAGGCCGCCGAGCCGCCCGGCCTCGAGGAACATCTGGCCCTGGACCTCGCAGGCGCGGTCCCAGGTGGGTTCGCGCGAGGCGGTCGCATCGAGCGCGAAGATCAGCCGGCCGCGGCCGCCGGCCGGGCGCGCCGGCACCTTCGCGAGCTCCTCGAGGAACGCCGCGACCCGTCGATCGGCGCGCTCGCTCAGATCCTTGCCGCTCATGCTCTCTTATGTCGCGCCGGGCGGCCGGAAGTCCAGATCGGCCGGGGGCTCCAGCTACGCCATCCGCCTCGAAGTTCACGAAACTCTCAACATGTAAACCATAGATTGACAATGCTTTCGACTGCGCGGAACATCCCGGAAAAAGCGACGCGCGCGGAGGTTGTCATGACGTTCCCGGGGCTGCTCGTGACCGGACTCGTCATGGGCCTGCTGGCCGGGCCGGCCGGCGCCCAAACGCTCAAAATGTCCTTCCAGGGCGACGTCGGAACGCTCGACCCCTACGGCCTCAACGAGACCTTCACGCTCGGCTATCTCGGCAACGTCTACGAAGGCCTCACGACCCGTGGCGCGGATCTCGCGATCGAACCCGGCCTCGCCGAGCGCTGGGAACTCGTCGCCAAGGACCGCTGGCGGTTCCACTTGCGCAAAGGCGTGCGCTTCCACGACGGTAGCCCGTTCGACGCCGACGACGTCGTCTTCTCCGCCGAACGGGTGAGGCGGCCGACCTCGGATCTCAAAAGCCGGCTCGCCACCGTGAAAGAGGTCGTCAAGGTCGACGACCACACGGTCGACTTCGTGACCGAGGTCCCGAACCCGATCCTGCACGCGGAGTGGGACACTTGGTACATCATGGACAAGGAATGGTCGCTCGCGCACGGCGCGGCGGAGCCCGTCGACATCAAGAACCCGCGCTCGAGCCATGCCGCCTTCCACACCAACGGCACCGGGCCGTTCAAAGTCGTCCGGCGGGAACCGGACGTGCGGACCGTGGCGGAGCGCCATCCCGACTGGTGGGGCTGGGCCCGGTACCCGAGCAATCTCCAGGAAGTCGTCTTCCAGCCCATTGCCAACGACGCCACCCGGGTGGCGGCGCTCCTCTCGGGCGAACTCGACGTGATCCTCTCCTTGCCGATCCAGGACACCGACCGGATCGCCCGCACACCCGGTGTGAAGGCGCTCACCGGCCCCGAGCTCCGCACGATCTTTTTGGGCTTCGACCAGTCGCGCGACGAGCTCCTCTATGCCACGGTCAAGGGCAAGAACCCGTTCAAAGATCGCCGGGTCCGGCTCGCCGTCTACCAAGCGATCGACATCGAAGCGATCGTCAAGAAGGTCATGCGGGGTCAGGCGACGCCGAGCGCCGCCCTGGTCGCCCCGGGGATCCAAGGCTTCCCCGAAGACCTCGTCCGCTGGCCCCACGATCCGGCAGCCGCCCGCCGGCTTTTGGCCGAAGCGGGCTACCCGGACGGCTTCGGCGTGACCCTCGACTGCCCGAACGATCGCTACGTCAACGACGAGCAGATCTGCCAGGCGATCGTGGGCATGCTCGGCCGGGTCGGCATCAAGGTCACCCTCAACGCCCAGACCAAGTCGCTCTATTTCGCCAAGGTGCTCGCCGCCGGCGGCTACGACACGAGCTTCTACCTCTTGGGCTGGACCCCGGGCAGCTTCGATTCTTGGAACGCGCTGCACAACCTCGTGGTCACCCGCGACGGCAAGGGTGCGGGCGCGTTCAACCTCGGCGGCTACTCCAATCCGAAGATCGACGCGCTCACCCGCGAGATCTTGACCGAGACCGACCTCGCCCGGCGCGACCGGCTGATCGCCGAAGCCTGGCGAATCCTCCACGAAGACGTGGGTTACGTGCCGCTCCACCAGCAAGCCCTCGCTTGGGGCGTACGCGACGGCATCGACCTCGTGCAACGGGCCGACAATCAGTTTCTCTGGCGCTGGGTGGTCAAGCGGTGAGCCCGGCAGGCCGGCCGCCGTTGGTGGCGATCGGCCCGCCTGCTAAGCTTGGGGGATGAGCGCACCCGACCACGGCCGCTGGCTCGCCCCGCTCCTCGTCTGCCACGAGTGTGGCCTGCCGCAGATCCAGTCGGCCATGCCCGGGCCGGGGCTCGTGCGCTGCCGCCGCTGCGGTGCCGTGCTGCGGCGTGTGGCCCCGGGCTCGGTCCGCCGGGCGGTGCATCTGAACCTCGCCGCCCTCGTCCTCTTCGCGGTCGCCAACCTCTACCCCTTCCTCGTCTTCACCTTCGAAGGCCGTGACCAGGTCGCGGTTCTGGTGAGCGGTGTGGTGCGGCTGTGGCAGCAGGACATGCCGCTTCTCGCCGGGATCGTGTTCGCCGCGACTTTCTCTTCCCGCTCGCCAAGATGCTCGCCACGCTCTGGGCGCTCGGACCTTTCCTGCTGCGTCTCGGGCTGCCGGGGCAGGCTCTTGCCTTGCGCCTCGCCCTCTCGCTGCGCGCCTGGGCCATGCTCGACGTTTTCCTGCTCGCGGTGATCGTCGCCTGGGTGAAGCTCGCCGATCTCGCGGTGCTCGATCCGGGGGTGGGGCTTTGGGCTTTCACAGCCGCGCTGATCCTCGCGACCGCGGCGGATGCCACGCTCGACCATCACGACCTCTGGCAGCGGCTCGCCCCGCAAGCGAACCTCGCCCGGCTCGACCCGGCTGCGGGCCCGCTCCTGGGCTGCGCGGCCTGCGGGCAAGTCGTGGTTCTGCGACGCGGCCGGTCGTGGGCGCGGTGCCCTCGCTGCGGCCACGCGGTGCATCCGCCACGCGCCGAGGCGATCAGCCGCGCCTGGGCCTTCCTCTCGGCCGCCGTCGCCTTCTACTTCCCCGCCAACCTCTTGCCGGTCATGACGGTGACCAGCCTCGGCCGGGGCGAGCCGAGCACGATCCTGGGCGGGGTCGCCCTCCTGGTCGAGCAGCGGATGTACCCGGTGGCCGCGATCGTCTTCACCGCGAGCGTGCTCGTGCCGCTCTTGAAGTTCCTCGGCCTCGGCTTCTTGCTCGTGACCACGCAGCGGCGCACGGACAGGTGGCACCGCGAGCGGACGATCCTCTACCGAATTGTCGATTTCGTGGGCCGCTGGTCGATGATCGACGTGTTCGTCGTGGCTCTCCTCGTCGCGCTCGTCGACATGGGGGCACTCGCGACGATCGAGGCCGGGACGGGAATCACCGCCTTCGCGTCGACGGTGATCTCGACCATGCTCGCCGCCGCGAGCTTCGATCCGCGCCTCATTTGGAACCGGCCGCGATGACGACGCTCGAGCGGAGCGAGGTCGGGGAGATCGGCGAGGCCGAGCTCGTGCCCCGTCGCCATCCCGGCGCGAGCCTCGTCTGGCTCGTCCCGCTCGTTGCGATCGCGATCGCAGCCTGGCTCGTCTACGGTGCGATCCGCGACCCGGGGCCGATCGTCCGCGTGAGCTTCGAAAGCGCCGAAGGCCTCGAGCCGGGGAAGACGAAGGTCAAATACAGGGATGTCGAAATCGGCACGGTGACCGCGGTCGCGCTCGACGACGACCCGAGCCGGATCGTCGTCACGCTCCAGATGAACGCCGGTACCGAGCGGTTTCTCGACGACGACACGAAGTTCTGGATCGTGCGGCCGCGGATCGGCATCGGTGGTGTCACGGGGCTCGGCACGGTGATCTCCGGTGCCTTCGTCGAGATCGACCCGGGGAGCCGGGGGACGCCCCGGCGCGATTTCGTGGGCCTCGAAGAGCCCCCTTTGATCCGCTCGGCGGTGCCCGGAACGTCCTTCGAACTCGAGGCCGAACGCTTGGGCGGGCTCACGCGCGGGGCGCCCATCTACTATCGCGGGATCCAGGTGGGACAGGTGCTGGGCTACCGCATCGATCCCGAGCGGCGCCGGGTGGCGATCCCGATCTTCGTCCATTCGCCGCACGACCGCCTCGTCACCCGTAGCACCCGGTTCTGGGAAGCGGCCGGGGTGAGCTTGCGCACCGAGGGTGGCCGCTTCGAGCTGCAGCTCGCCTCGCTCCAGGCGTTGCTCCTGGGCGGTGTCGAGTTCGACGGCGGCGAAGGAACCGAGGGCGAGCCGCCGGCCCCACCCGGCACTCGCTTCCCGCTGCACCCGGATCGAACCACGGCGATGGCCGCGAGCCTCACCCGCAAGATCCCGGTACTCGTCGAGTTCTCCGGCCAGACCCGCGGCCCGCGCCCGGGCAGCGCGGTCGAGACCCGCGGCATCCGGATCGGCACGGTCACCGACGTGGCCCTCGCCTGGAACGAAGCGGCTAGAAACCTCGTCGTTCAGGCCCGCCTCGAGCTGCAGCCCGAGCGCGTCGCGCCGATCGACGCGCTCACGGGCGATACCACCCGCGAGCTCTCGCTCGAGGAGCTCGTCGAGAACGGGCTGCGCGCCCAGCTCGAGACCGCGAGCCTGCTCACGGGCGAGCTCTATGTCGATCTCGACTTCCATCCCGAGGCCGGCCCGGCCGCGCTGCGCTCGGCCCGCGGCTTGCCGGTCCTTCCCTCGGTGCCGACCGACCTCGAAACGCTGAGTGCCTCGCTCACGAGTGTCCTCGAAAAGCTCGCGGCCCTGCCGCTCGACGACCTCGTCGGCGAGCTTCGCCGCGTGGCGCGCGCCGCGGGGGATCTGGCCGAAAGCGAGAAGCTCGGCCGCACGCTCGACGCGCTCGGCGGCGCGGCCGACAGTCTGCGGCGTGTCGCGAGCGTGGCGGAAACCGAAACCCCCGCGCTGTTGCGCACGCTGCGGCGAGCGGCCGAGCAGGCGCGCGACGGAGCCGCCGCGCTCGACTCCTTGCTCGGATCCGATTCGCGAACGCGCGCCGATCTCGCGGCGTTGTTGCGCGAGGCGGCGGCCGCGGCCCGAGCGCTGCGGAACTTCGCCGAGCTCCTCCAGCGCAACCCCGAAGCCCTCCTGCGCGGCCGTCCCGGGGCCGACCGATGAGCCACCGTCTCGCTCGTCGCGCCCTCCTCGTCCTCGCTCTGGCTCCGCCGACGGCGGGCTGCACCACCTCGCCGCCGAGCCCGCTCCACGTCCTCGCGGTCGAGCCCGAGGCGCCGCTCCCGAGCGCCGAGCGACGCCCACCGCTCGTGCTCGGCGTCGGTCCGGTCGAGGTCGTGGACTATCTCGAGCGCCCCGAACTCGTCCTCCGCCGCGGCCGCACGAGCCTCGAGCTCGCCGAGCTCGACCGCTGGGCCGAGCGGTTCGAGGTCATGTTCGGACGGGTCTTGCGCGAGAGCCTGGCGCGGCTTTTGGCGACCGACGACGTGATCGAGCTGCCGAGCGATCGCGAGGTCCATCCGGATTGGCGGATCGCCGTGCAGCTCCTGCGCTTCGAGGCGCAGGACGGGCGCGAGGTCGAGCTCGAGGCCGGATGGTCGCTCTTCGGCGGTACCGGCGATCGACCCCTGCGCCTCGAGCGGACGGTGCTGCGCGAGCCGGTCGAGCCCGGCCCCGGCATGGAGCCCGTCGTCGCGGCGATGAGCCGGGCCCTTGGCGCCTTCGCCCGCAAGCTCGCCGAGGCGATCTCGGCGGAGGAGCGGGCCCGTCCCGCCCGGCGGCCGGCGACGGCGCGGTCGACCGGTCGCTGAGGCGGCAGGGGTGGCGACGCTCCTCGTCCTCGGCTCCAAGCCCGCGCCCGCTTTGCCGCCGCGCGGGGCGATCGACGCCGTGGCCTGCGCCAACGCCTCGGGCTTCTCCGCCCGGGCGTTGGGTCTGCCCGACCCGGTTTTCACCGTCGTGACCGCCGTCTTGACCTCGGGCAAAGAGTCCGACGAGCATTCGCTGCGCCGGCTCGCCGGGCTCCGGACCGGCCGCCTTTACCACGTCCGCAGACCCAAGGCGGACGCTCCAGGGCCGTTCGCCCGACTGATCGCCGCTTTCAAGATGCGCAAGATGTCGGTCGGCGAGCTGCGCCGGCGCCTGCGCGCGCTCGATTATCGCTACGAGGAGCTCGTGAGCCGACCCGCCCGCTTCTATCACGATCTCGTTCTCGAGCTCTGCGGTGGCGATCCCGAAGTGGCCGAGGCGATCGCCCGAAAACAGCCCTCTACGGGACTGCTCGCGGTGGCCCTGGGGCTCGCCGACGGCCGATTCGAGCGGGTCGTCATGGCCGGTTTCGACTTCACCTTGACCCACGCTTACGGCGACAATCCGCTGATCGCGCAACGCGGCAGTGACGTGAGCGCGCACGCCCCCACCGACGTCACGATCCTGCGCCGACTTGCGACCCGGCGCTCGGATCTCTGGACGAGCGAGCCCGTCGTCCACGCGCGGACGGGGGTGCCGCTCCTGCCTTCGGACGCCGAAGCGGGAGCTGCCGCGTGAAGGCGCTCGTGGAGCTCTGGTGGCGCTTCAAGGACGAGCGCCGGCGGGCCCGCAAGCGGCTGCCCGAGCTCGAGGCCGCCGACCTCGTCCTCGTGAGCCACGCCAAATCCGGGCGCACCTGGCTCTTGGCGATGATTTCGCACGTCTTCCACCTGACCCGGGGCGTGCCGGTCGACGAGCTCTGGGACGGCGACAATTTCCATCTGCTCGATCCCGCGATCCCGCGCCTCTACGCGACGCACGAGCGCAACGAGCCCGCGCCGGTCCGGCGGCGGCTTCCCGAACTCGTCCGCGACCGCCGGCTGCTCCTCCTGATCCGCGACCCGCGCGACGTGATCGTCTCCTGGTACCATCACCACGCTCGCCGCTCGAACCCGCGCACCCGCGCCCGCCAGGGCCTGCCCGTCGACATGGACCGGGTCGATCTCACGAGCTTCGTGGCCGACCCGGGCTTCGGCCTGCCGAGCGTGGTCGATTTCCTCGAGCGCTGGGTGGCGGTCGCTCGCGCTCACCCCCGCTCGCTGCTCGTCCGCTACGAGGACCTGCGCGCCCGGACGCGCGAGGAACTCGCGCGCGTCATGGACTTCCTCGAGCTCCCGGCGCCGCCCGAGATCCTCGAACGCGCGATCGCCTTCGCCTCCTTCGAGTCCTTGAGGGAAAAGGAACGTACGGGCTTTTTCCGGACCGAGAAGCTGCAGGCCCGTGATCCCGGTGACCCCGGAAGCTTCAAGGTTCGCCGCGGCAAAGTCGGTGGCTATCGCGACGAGCTGCCGGCCGAGCTCGTGGCGCGGCTCGATCGGCTCGTGGCCGAACGGCTCGACCCGTCGCTGGGCTATGCGCTCCCGCCGACCGCGTCGCGGACCGCTGCGAGCATGTAGTTGATGCCGGGATCGCGGCAGGTCGCGAAGCGCTCGTAGGCCGGCTCGTAAGCGAGGCCGGTGAGCCCGACCGGCCGCAAGCCGGCCGCGCGCAGATGCGCGGCGAGCTCGGAGGGCCGGAGGAACCGGCCCCATTCGTGGGTCCCGCGCGGCAGCCAGCCGAGCAGATATTCCGCGGCGACGATCGCCGCCACCCAAGAAGCGAGCGTGCGGGAGAGCGTCGACAGGACGAGCAGGCCGCCCGGTCGAACCGTAGCGGCCAGAGCGCGCACGAAGCCCGCCGGATCGGGCACGTGCTCGACCACCTCGAGGGCGGTCACTAGGTCGAAGCTCAGGCCCTCCGCCGCGATCTCCTCGGCGGTCGCCGCCCGGTAGTCGATCGTCAGTCGCGCGGCCCGAGCATGCGCACGCGCCACCTCCAGGTTGGCCGGCTCCGGGTCGATGCCGGTCACGGTGGCCCCGAGCCGGGTGAGCGGCTCGGCCAAGAGCCCGCCCCCACAACCCACGTCGAGCATCGTGAGCCCGTTGAGCGGCCGACGTCCGTCGGCCCAGGGCAGGTGCGCTCGGCACTGGCCGAGGAGCCAGTCGATCCGGGTCGGGTTCATGAGATGCAGCGGCCGCAAGGGCCCGCGCGGGTCCCACCAGCGCGCCGCCATCGCCCGGAACTTGTCGAGCTCGGCCTGGTCGACCGTGCCGTCCGTCATGGACTTATCGGCCTTGCCCCTCGGTTCGTCCGCCTGTACGAGAGCCACAACTTCGAGGCCCGCGTCCCCGAAGCGGCCACGGCTGCCCGACGCACCGGAGCGCGAGACGATCCCTTGGCCCTGCTCGTGCAAAAATATGGCGGCACCTCGGTCGCCGATCTAGACCGCATCCGCAACGTCGCGGCGCGCATCAAGCGCACGGTCGAAGCCGGCCACCAGGTGGCGGTCGTCGTTTCGGCGATGGCCGGGACCACGAACCAATTGGTCGCCTGGGTCCACGGGCTCGACCCGGCCAATTACGATCCGGCGGAATACGATCAGGTCGTCTCGTCGGGCGAGCCGATCACGATCGGCCTCGTGGCGATCGCGCTGCAGACGCTGGGTGTGCCGGCCCGCTCGTTCCTCGGCTGGCAGGCCGGTATCCGGACCGACGCGGCGCACGGCAAAGCGCGGATCCTGGCCGTCGAGCCGCAGGCGGTGCAGGCCTGTCTCGCCGAAGGCAAGGTCGCCGTGGTGGCCGGCTTCCAAGGGATCGGCCCCGACGGAAGAGTGACGACGCTCGGCCGCGGCGGCTCGGACACCTCCGCCGTGGCGCTCGCCGCCGCACTCGGCGCGGAGCGCTGCGACATCTACACCGACGTCGACGGCGTCTACACGACCGATCCGCGGATCGTCGCCCGCGCCAGGAAGCTCGACCGCATCACCTACGAAGAAATGCTCGAGATGGCCTCGGTCGGGGCCAAGGTCCTGGAGACGCGGTCGGTCGCTCTGGCCATGCAGCATCGGGTCCGGGTCCAAGTTCTCTCGAGCTTCGAGGATCGGCCCGGCACCTTGGTCGTGGACGAGGACGACATCGTGGAAAGCCAGATCGTCAGCGGGATCGCCTACAGCCGCAACGAGGCGCGGATCACCGTCCAGCAGGTGGAGGACCGGCCGGGAGTGGCGGCGGCGGTGTTCGGCCCCTTGGCCGAGGCCAACATCAACGTCGACATGATCGTCCAGTCGGTTTCGCGCGACGGACGCTACGCCAACATCACCTTCACCGTGAGCAAGGCCGATCTGCCGCGCGCCGAGGCGGTGCTCGCCCGGGTGAAGGAACGGATCGGCTTCGAGCGGCTCGTGGCCGACCCGAACGTCGTCAAGATCTCGGTGATCGGGGTGGGCATGCGCAGCCATGCCGGCATCGCCCACAAAATGTTCCAGACACTCGCCGACAAAGGCATCAACATCCAGGCGATCTCGACCTCGGAGATCAAGATCAGCGTGCTGATCGCCGACGAGTACACCGAGCTCGCGCTACGGGCGCTGCACAGCGCCTACGGCCTCGACGCGGTCTGACGACCGTGGTCCAGGCCCGGCCCGGCGAACTGCTCGACGCCCTTTGGGAGCGCGGCCGGCGCTATCTGCGCTGCGAGCTCGCGATCATGGGCGGGGCGATGACGTGGGTGAGCGAACGCAACCTGGTCTCGGCGATTTCGAACGCCGGCGGGTTCGGCGTGCTCGCCTGCGGCTCGATGTCGCCCGAGGCCTTGGCCGCCGAGATCGACGCCACCCGCGCCCTCACCGACCGGCCGTTCGGCGTCAACCTGATCGTCATGCACCCCGCGCTCGACGAGCTCGTGAGCGTGTGCATCGACCGGCGGGTGAGCCACGTCGTCCTCGCGGGCGGCCTGCCGCCGCGCGAGGCGATCGTGCGGATCCGCGCCGCCGGGCTCGAGGTCATGGCCTTCGCGCCGGCCGCGGCGGTCGCCAAGAAGCTCGTGCGGCAGGGGGTGAGCGGGCTCGTCGTGGAAGGCCACGAAGCCGGCGGCCACGTGGGCCCGGTCGCGACTTCGGTGCTCGCCCAGGAGATCTTGCCGGTGGTCCGCGAGGTGCCGGTGTTCGTGGCCGGCGGGATCGGTCACGGCCACATGATCGCCGCCTACCTCTTGATGGGCGCCGCCGGGGTGCAGATGGGCACGATGTTCGTCTGCGCGAGCGAATCGATCGCCCATCCGGCCTTCAAGCAGGCCTTCCTGCGGGCCTCCGCGCGCGACGCCGTGGTTTCGGTCCAGGTCGACCCGCAGTTCAAGGTCATCCCGGTCCGGGCACTCGCCAATGCCGGCACACGACGGTTCGTCGAGACCCAGCACGAGGTGATCGGCCGCTACCGGCGCGGCGAGCTCAGCTTCGAAGAGGCCTCGCTCGCGATCGAGCATTTCTGGGCCGGGGCACTCAGGCGTGCGGTCATCGACGGCGATGTCGAGAACGGCTCGTTGATGGCCGGGCAGAGCGTGGGAATGGTGACGCGGATCCAGCCAGCAGGCGCGATCCTGGCCGAGCTCGTCGAGCAGGCCAACGACGCGCTCGGCCGCCTCGGGGAGCGCCGCCCGATGGTGGCGATCGCGGGGTGAGCCCGCCGATCGGCGGGTGGGTGGGCGGCGAGTCGACCCCGGAGAGCCGCCGAGCGAGCGAGGTGATCCCCGCGCGGCGGCTCTTGCGCCGGCTGGTCGCGGTGATGGCGGAGCCGACGGGCCCACAGCAAAGGCTCGACAAGATCGTCAAGATGATCGCCGCCGACCTCGTGGCCGAGGTCTGCTCGGTCTACGTGCTGCGCGCAGGCGACGTCCTCGAGCTCTTCGCGACGGAAGGTCTCGCCCACGAAGCCGTGCACCGCACGCGGCTCAGGGTGGGTGAAGGCCTGGTCGGCACGATCGCCGCGACCGGCGACGTGATCAACACGGCCGACGCGCAGAGCCACCCCAACTTCGCCTACCGGCCGGAGACGGGCGAGGAGATTTACCACTCGATGCTGGGCGTCCCCATCGTGCGCTCGGGTCGGGTGGTGGGCGTCCTCACGATCCAGAACACCGCCCGCCGCCACTACGGCGAGGACGAGATCGACGCGATGCAGATCATCGCCTCGGTCCTGGCCGAAATGTTCGCCTCGGGCGGCATCGTCGATCGCGAGCGCTACGGTGATCTCGGTGGTCTCACCGCAGAGCGCATGCGGCTCGAGGCGCTGCGGCTGGTCGAGGGGATCGCCGTGGGTCGGGCTTGGCTGCACGCACCCCGGATCGAGATCGAGCGGCTCTTGGCCGACGATCCGGCGGCCGAGCGGGCCCGCCTCGAGGAAGCGATGGTGGCCCTCCGCTCCTCGCTCGATCGGATGTTGGCGCGCGCCGACCTCGCTTCCGGCGAGCATCGCGAGGTGCTCGAGGCGTACCGCATGTTCGCCGACGACGCCGGCTGGCTCAGGCGCATCCGCGAGGCGATCGACACGGGTCTTTCGGCCGAAGCGGCGGTCCGCCGGATCCAAGAGCAGACGCGCCTGCGGATCGGCCATGCCGCCGATCCCTATCTCAAGGAGCGCCTCCTCGACCTCGACGACCTCGCGAACCGGCTCCTCCTCCATCTTTCCGGGCGGAGCAGTGCCCACGATCCGGCGGCCGTGCCGGAGGACTGCATCCTGGTCGCGCGCAATTTGTCGGCGGCCGAATTGCTCGAATACGATCGGCGCCGGCTCAAGGGGATCATCCTCGAGGAAGGCTCGAAAACCGCGCACGTCACGATCGTCGCCCGTGCCCTCGGCATTCCCCTCGTGGGTCGGGTGAGCGGGGCGCTGGCCCTCTTCGAGCCCGGCGACCCCGTTGCGCTCGATGCCGAGAACGGCATTGTGTTCCTGAGGCCCGGCGAGGACGTGCTGCAGGCCTTCGCCCGCACCGTCCGAGCGCGCAAGGAGCGGCACCGGCAGCTCGCCGCCTTGAGGAGCCTACCCGCCACCACGCGCGACGGCTTCGAGGTGTGGCTCGGGATCAACGCGGCATTCCTCGCCGATTTGCCGGCAGTCGGCGAGACCGGCGCGGCAGGAATCGGGTTGTTCCGCACCGAGCTCGGCTTCATGACCCGGCCGACCTGGCCCTCGGTAGAGGAGCAGACCGAAGTCTACCGGCGCGTGCTCGACCTCGCCGAGGGGCGGCGGGTGGTGTTCCGCACCCTCGACATCGGCAGCGACAAGCACTTGCCCTATTGGCGTGCGCCGGCCGAAGACAACCCCGCCCTCGGCTGGCGGGCGATCCGCATCGCCCTCGACCGCCCCGCGCTCTTGCGCGATCAGCTGCGTGCGCTGCTCACCGCGGCCGACGGGCGGCCGCTCTCGGTCATGTTCCCCATGGTCGCGGAAGTCGCCGAGTTCACGGCCGCCCGGCGGCTGTTGCTGCAAGAGCTCGAGCGGCTCGAGGGGCGCGGGAAGCGACGGCCCGAGCGCCTCGAGGTGGGCGTCATGTTCGAAGTGCCGTCGCTCTTCTGGCAACTCGACGCGCTCTTGCGCGAGGTCGACTTCGTCTCGATCGGCTCGAACGATCTCTTACAGTTCCTCTTCGCCTGTGACCGCGGCAATCCGATGCTCGCCGAGCGCTACGACGTGCTGGCACCGGCTCCGCTTTCGCTCTTGCGCGACCTCGTCGAACGTTGCCGGGCGGCCGGGGTTCCCCTCACCCTCTGCGGCGAGATGGCGAGCCGGCCGCTCGAGGCTATGGCGCTCGTGGGCCTCGGCGTGCGCCGGCTGTCGCTCGTCCCCTCCGAGTTCGGCGCCGTCAAAGCCACGATCCGCTCGCTCGAGGCGAGCCGGCTCGCCGCCTATCTCGACAGGCTCCTGCGGCTTCCGGACCGGTCGTTGCGCCAGCGCCTCTTGGCCTGGGCCATCGACCACGAGGTGGTGTTGCCACCGGGCACGACCGTCGCCACTTGAAGCGCATGCGGCGACGCCGCACGCGCCCGAGCGTTTGGCGTCGGATCGTTCCTCTGCTATGGAACCGGGCGGGAGCCCTCTCGGCGTCCGCCTCCTCGCGACCTCGGATTGGCCATGAGCAATCGAGCCAGCCGTCAAACAGCGGACGTTCGCGACCCGCGTGCCGATCAGCTGCGCCGAATCGGCTGGGCGTTGCGCGAAGCGCGGCAAGCCCGCGGCGAGGACCTTTACGCCGTAGCGGAAACCCTGCGGATCAAGCCGTCTTATCTGTTCGCCCTCGAGGAGGGCGACTTTTCGATGACCCCGGGACGCGCCTACGCCCTGGGTTTCCTGCGCACTTACGCCGATTATTTGGGTTTCGAAGGCACCCGTGTCGTGCAGCTCGTCAAAGAGGCTTTGGACAGCGTGGCCCCCACGCCGGAGCTCGTCGTCCCGCAGCCGCAGGACGATCGACGGCCGCACGGGCTCTTGGTCGCCGCCTCGATCTTGCTCTTGGGCGTGCTCTACGGCAGCTGGCACATCCACTGGCGCGATCAATCGGTACTCGAACGGTTGGCAGCCGTGCCGGGCGAGATCGGCCGGCTCGCGGGTGAGATGATCGCGGGCCCTCCTTCCTCGCCGCCGCCACGTCCCCAGGTCGTCCCACCGGCTCCGACTCCATCGCCGGCGGTGCCGAAGCTCGCCCGAGCGCCCTCGCCGGTCGAGCGGGCCGGGCTCGAGGCGTTGGTCGCGCCCGAGCCCGAAGAACGGATCGAGTTGCCCACACCGTCGCCGGGCCGACGCGACGCCACCGGCGCGTTCGCGGCCGAGCGACCGGCGCCACCGCTCTCCCGGGGGCTCTCTCCGACCGAGCTCTTGGCGGCGCTCGACGGTGGGCGGCCGCGGGTCAACCCCGAGCCGAGCGAGGGTCGCGTGGTGTTGGTGGCCCGTGAAAGCGCTTGGGTGCAGATCCGAAGCGCGAGCCGCGACTATGTCCGCACCCGGACTCTGGAGCCCGGCGACCGCCTGGTTCTCCCCGAGCGCGAGGATCTGGCGCTCTGGACCGGCAATGCCGGCGGGATCGAGGTCGTGGTCGAAGGGCGCTCGCTCGGGGTTCTGGGCGAAAGCGGCAAGGTGCTGCGCGACGTCCCGCTCGCGCCCGGCGCGCTGCGCGCCCGCCTCGCCGGGGGTTGAGGCAGCCACCCCGGGCGAGCCCGACCGGAAGCCGGAGGAGCGCATGGTCGCACTCCCGGAGATCCGCCGCCATCGCACGCACGCGGTCCGCGTCGGATCGGTCACGATCGGCGGTGGCGCACCGATCGTCGTCCAATCGATGACCAACACCGACACGGCCGATCCGGACGCGACGACCGCACAGATCGTCGAGCTCGCCCGCGCCGGCTCGGAAATCGTCCGGATCACCGTCAACAACGAAGCCGCCGCCCGCGCCGTGCCGATCATCCGCGATCGGCTCGACCTCATGGGCTTTCGCGAGCTGCCGCTCGTCGGCGACTTCCACTACAACGGCCATCGCCTCTTGGCCGAGGTGCCGGAGCTCGGCCGCTGCCTGGCCAAACTGCGGATCAATCCCGGCAACGTGGGCTTCGGCGACAAGCGGGACCGGCAGTTCGAGCAGATGATCGAGGCGGCCCTCCGCCACGACCGGCCGGTCCGGATCGGGGTCAATTGGGGCTCGCTCGATCAGGACCTCGCCGCCCGGCTCATGGACGCCAACGCCGCCAGGCCCGATCCGCAACCGGCCGAGTTCGTCCTGCGCGAGGCGCTCGTCCGCTCGGCCCTGGAAAGTGCCGCACACGCCGAGCGGATCGGCCTGCCCCCCGACCGCATCGTGATCTCGGCCAAGGTGAGCCGGGTGCAGGACATGGTCGCGGTCTATCGCGAGCTCGCCCGGCGCTCCTCCTATGCCCTCCATCTCGGCCTCACCGAGGCCGGCATGGGCGTCAAGGGTATCGTCGCCACGACCGCCGCCCTCTCGCTCCTCCTCCAGGAGGGGATCGGCGATACGATCCGCTGCTCCTTGACCCCGGCGCCGGGCGAACCGCGCACGCTCGAGGTCCAGGTCTGCCAGCAGATCCTGCAGTCGCTGGGTCTGCGCTCCTTCACCCCGCAGGTCGCGGCTTGTCCGGGCTGTGGGCGCACGACGAGCACCTTCTTCCAGGAGCTCGCCGCCGACATCCAAGGCTGGCTCGCCGCGCAGATGCCGATCTGGAAGACGCGCTATCCGGGGGTCGAAAGTTTGAACGTGGCGGTCATGGGCTGCATCGTCAACGGCCCCGGCGAGAGCAAGCACGCCGACATCGGGATCTCCTTGCCCGGCACGGGCGAGAGCCCGGCCGCCCCGGTCTTCGTCGACGGCAAGAAAGTCGCCACCCTGCGCGGCGAACGGATCGCCCAGGAGTTCCGGGCGATGGTCGAGGATTATGTCGAGCGGCGGTTCGGCCGGCGCGACGCCGCCCGGCGCGAGCCTCGCGAGGGTGCCGTCGCGCCGTGGTGACGGCACCCCCGAGCGGCTGCTAGGAGCGGCCCGGACCTCGAGCCAGCCGGGAGCGCTGCCCATGTCCGAGCCTGCCTACGACGTCGTCCTGATCGGCGGCGGGCCTGGTGGTTACGTCGCCGCGATCAAAGCGGCGCAGCTCGGCATGAAGGTCGCCTGCATCGAGAAGCGCGGCACGCTCGGCGGGACCTGCCTCAATGTCGGCTGCATCCCCTCGAAGGCGCTGTTGCACACCTCGCATCTCTACGAGGAGGCGAAGCACGGCCTCGGCCGGTTCGGCATCCGCACGGCCGAGGTGAGCCTCGACCTCGCCGCCATGCTCGACTTCAAAGACAAGGTCGTCGACGGTCTCACTAAGGGAATCGAGTTCCTCTTCAAGAAGAACAAGGTCGACTATCTCGTGGGGACGGGGCGGATCGCCGCCCCCGGCAAAGTCGTAGCGACGCTCGCCGACGGCACGAGCCGCGAGCTCGTGACCGAGAACATCGTGATCGCGACCGGTTCCGAGCCCACGCCGCTTGCGGGTGTCACGATCGACGAGGAGCGCATCGTCTCGTCCACGGGTGCCCTCGACCTCGAGCGGGTGCCTGGCCACCTCGTGGTGGTCGGGGCGGGGTACATCGGCCTCGAGCTCGGCACGGTCTGGCGGCGACTCGGGTCGAAGGTCACCGTGGTCGAGTTCCTCGACCGCATCACCCCGGGGATGGACCTCGAGCTCTCGAAAGAGCTGCAGAAGATCCTCGGCCGCCAGGGCATGGTCTTCAAGCTCGCGACCAAGGTCGTGGGCGTCGAGCGCGTGGGCGAAGGTGTGACGGTCGTCGTCGAGCCGGTGGCGGGTGGCCCGCCCGAGACCCTCGCGGCCGACGTCGTGCTCGTGGCGATCGGCCGCCGGCCCTATACCGAGGGGTCGGGTGCGGCCGAAGTCGGCGTGGCCTTCGACGAGCGCGGCCGGGTGAAGACCGACGGCCATTTCCGCACGAGCGTGCCGGGCATTTGGGCGATCGGCGACGTGATCGAGGGGCCGATGCTCGCCCACAAGGCCGAGGAGGACGGCATCGCCTGCATCGAGTGTATCGCCGGCGGCAAGCCGCAGCACGATTACGACCGCGTGCCCGGGGTGATCTATTGCCATCCGGAGGTTGCTGCCGTCGGCAAGACCGAGGAGCAGTTGAAGGCGGAGGGCCGAGCCTATAAGGTCGGCAAGTTCCCCTTCACGGCCAACAGCCGGGCCCGCGCGGTCGGGGCCGCGGAAGGCTTCGTCAAGATCCTGGCCGACGCCGCGACCGACCGGGTCCTGGGCTGCCACGTGATCGGCCCGGATGCCGGCACGATGATCGCCGAGCTCGCCCTCGCCATGGAATTCGGCGCCACGGCCGAGGACATCGCGCGCACGAGCCACCCGCACCCGACCCTCGAAGAGGCGATCAAGGAAGCCGCGCTCGCCGCCTGGGCCAAGCCGATCCACGTCTGAGCGCGGCGGGGTGGGCTCGGCTCAGAGCTCGCTCACCTGGACGATCTGCTTGCCCACGTTTTCGCCACGCAACACCCGCAAGAACGCTTCGGGCATACGTTCGAGGCCGTGGGCGATGTCGTAGCGGGTGCGGATGCGCCCGGCCCGCAACAGCTCGGCGAGCCGCGCCCAGGCCTCGCCCCAGCGCTTCTCGAAGTCGAGCACGAGGAACCCCTCGATCCGGGCGCGCGCCACGAGCACCTCGCGGAAAAAGCGCGGGCCGATGTCGGGCCGGCCCAGCCGGTCGGCGAGGCTCACCGTGCCCACGACCACGATCCGCGCCCGGGGTGCGAGGTTCTGCAGGACCGCGTCGTGGATCGGACCCGCCGTGTTGTCCAGGTAAAGGTCGACCCCGTTCGGCAGAAGGGCCCGGATCGCCCCGGCCAGATCCGCGCAGTCGCGGTGCGCGATTCCACCCTCGAAACCGATCTCGCGACACCAGGCGAGCTTGGCCGCGGTCGAGGCGACCGCGTAAGGGACCGCGCCCGCGATCCGCACGAGCTGGCCCGCGAGCTGGCCGACGGAGCCGGCGGCCGCCGAGATCAGCACCCGATCACCCGGGCGCAACGCTCCGGCCTCGAAGAGCGCGAACCAGGCGGTGACTCCGTTGAGGCCCATGACGTCGAGCCAAGTCTCGGGGGGTGCGAGCGTCGGATCGACCCGTCGGACGGCCTCGGGACGCAGCACCGC
>Ga0308408_1000489_pt1 | contig 22860 bp, 17 predicted proteins | sample HotsprSampleMSe3_FD_203466 | JGI IMG/M metagenome (GOLD analysis project Ga0308408, IMG submission 203466) | Hot spring phototrophic mat microbial communities from Mushroom Spring, Yellowstone National Park, Wyoming, United States - 20060912_MSe3 ... | reverse complement strand
CGAGGAGCGAGGCGGGAAGATCCAGCCGGGCCCCGGACCGGTAAAGATAGGCCAGGAGGCCGAAGGTGGTGACCGCCACGAGCGGCACCGCGCTGCCATAAGAGAGGACCTGACCGACCACCAGCGCCCAGCCGGGCATGACGGTATCCTGCAACAGATGGTGCGGGTAGACCGCCATCACGAAGAAAAGAACGACGCTCCAGGCTCCGGCGAAGATCCTCGTCGTCTTCCACGACCTTCGAGTATATAACGGGATGATCTCGTAGACCGCGATCACCGCCATGTAGATCGTGGCATTGATGAACACGTGGCCAAAGAAGTAGATCATGTTCTTGGCCAGCAGGGGATCGAGGCTCACCCCGGGCAAGAGGATCTCGAGGATCGAGATCACGATCACCGCCGCACCGAACACGAGGCCCAGGGTGTTGAAAATCGTGACGGCGGCCGCGGCCACGACGGTCGGTGGAGGCACCGGCTCCTGGGCACCGCGCAACAGCAGCGGCCAGGCGAGCGCCCGGGAAAGACCGCCCCACCCGGCGCGCAAGGCGCGCGCGCATTCGAGGTGGACGAGCAAGAAGCCCACGCCCACGAGGGCCAGCCCCACGAGGTAGAGCACGGCCACCGTGGGCGACCACACGCCACCGGAGACGGCCGGCAAGGGATAGAGGAAGGTCCAGGCGGCGGCGAAGCCACCCAAAAAGATCCCGCCCATGATCGCCACGACGCCCGAGAGGAAAAGGCCCAAGAAGGCCCAGAAGATCCGCTCGTCGAGCTCCAGGTGGCGGCCGAGGAAGTGCCAGAGCACGGCGATCCCGGTGAGGCCGGCGGTGCCGACCATCCCGATCCCGTGGGCGGTCATGATCTCGTAGAAGAGCTGCGGCTCGAGCGGCACGAGCTCGGCTTGGCTCGCCTTCATGAGGAAGCCCAAAAGCATCATCAGGAGGAACACGAGCCCGCCCAGAACCAGCGCGAGGCGCGCCGGCTCGAGCGCCGGCACGGCACGCTGCGCGACCGTGTGCATCGTCATCCTCGTTGCCTCCCTCAACTCGTGGAACCGACCTCGAGTTCGGCCGTCATCCCGTGGTGGACGAGGCCGCAATATTCGAGGCAGAGAACGCGGTAGCGACCGGGTTCGGTGAAGGTCCAAGCGACCTTGTTGACCCAGCCGGGCATCGCCTGGGTCTGGAACAAGAGCCGGCCCTTCGGGTCGAAGACCCCGAACCCGTGGTTCACGTCGCTGCTCGTCACGTGGAACACCACGGGCACACCCACCGGAAGGCTCGTCCGATCGAGCTCCCAGGCCCACACGCTGCCCCGCACGTGGACCGGTACCACCCCGTGCCCGGCCGGGACGGCGTGCGGCCAGGGCAGGAGTGTCGCGACGGCGATCACCACCCCGACCAGCCCGGCACACCAAAGGATCCGCTGGCGCAGCCGCGCGAGCCCGTCGGCCTCTGCCGACGCTCGCGGCTGCAGCGCGAGGCCACGCAACACGTGGAGGAAGGCTCCTGCGACCGCGGCGATCGCGAGGAGCGAGACGGTCAAGACGAGCTCCTGCATCGCCCGCCTCCCCTTTATCATCTATGTATCGTCGACCTTTTAGCGCCGAAAAAAAAAGCCGGGTGCAAGCGGCACCCGGCCGGACCCGCTCCGGGACGGTCGCGTTGTCAACCGAAAAGCAGCTTCGGCAGCCAGAGTGCCACTTGCGGGAAGAAAAAGACGATGGCGAGGCCGACGACCTGCAGCAGCATGAAGTCGACCATGCCGCGGTAGATCCAGGCGAGCTCCCATTTCGGGGCGACCGCCTTGAGGTAGTAAGCGGCCATCGCCACCGGCGGCGAGAGGAAGGCGGTCTGCAAGTTGACGGCGACGAGGGTGCCGAACCAAATGAGGTCGATCTTCATCTCCTCGACCACCGGCAGGAAGATCGGCAGGAAGATGAAGATGATCGCCGGCCATTCGAGCGGCCAGCCGAGGATGAAGATCACCACCATCAGGAGGACGATCAAGGGTGTGGGGCCGAGGCCGAGGCCCAAGAGCCACTCGGCGAGCATCGTGCTCGTGCCGAGGCGGGTGAACACCGCGCCGTAGATGTTCGAGGCGATCGCCAGGAACAGCACGAGGCTCGAGGTCTCGAGCGTGTTGAAGCAGGCGTCGCGCACCTTGGCGAGGCTGAAACGGCCATAGGCGATCATCAAACAGACGGCGCCGAAAGCGCCCATCGCCGCGGCCTCGGTGGGCGTCGCGAGACCGAACAGGATCGAGCCCAACGCCGCGAAGATGACGACCGCCAAGGGCACCACGCCCGTGAAGAATTCGCGGGCGATCTGGCCCCAAGACGTGGCGCGCTCCTCGGGCGGCAGGGGCGGCCCGAGCGAGGGGTTCAGCTGGCAGCGGATGATCGTGTACGCGACGTAGAGGCCGGACAGGATGAGGCCCGGGATCAAGGCCGCGGCGAACAGCTTGATGATCGACACGCCTATGATCGGGCCCATCACCACGAGCATCACCGAGGGCGGGATCAAGATCCCGAGCGTGCCGCCGGCGGCGATCGTCCCGGCACTGAGTTTGGGGTCGTAGCCCGCCCGCATCATCGCCGGGGCGGCCATCATCCCCATGACGGTGACCGACGCGCCGATGATCCCGGTGGCGGTGGCGAAGATCGTCGCGGTCAAGAGCACGCCCAGATAGAGCGAGCCTTTGACGGGTGCCAGGATGAGCTGGAAGGAGCGGAACAGGCGCTCCATGAGCCCCGCCTGCTCCATGATGTGGCCCATGAAGATGAAGAGCGGCACCGCGGCGAGCGTCTCTTCCTTCATGAGCCCGATGGTCTGGAAGACCATCAGATAGAAAACCGTGTCGCCGAAGCCGATCAGTCCGAAGACGATCGACAGGATGATGAGGGTGAAGGCGATCGGGAAGCCGAGGAAGATCCCGGTGAGCAGCGCGCCCAGCAGGACCAGGCCGAGGATTTCGGGGCTCACAGCGTCCGTCCCGTCGTGGCGGCGTACGCGCTCTTGAGGAACTCGGAGATCCCCTGGACGAAAAGGAATGCGAGCGAGATCGGGATCACGAACTTGAACGGCCAGATCGGCGGTCGCCAGGGGCTCGCGTCGGAAACTTCCCGGATGTGGAAGGAATGGAGCGCTTCCTCCAATCCCATCCAGAAGAAGAGGGCAATGCCCGGGAAGAAAAACAAAAGATACAACAAGGCATCCACGATTCCCTTCGCCCGCGTCGACCAATTCTGATAGAAAATGTCGGTGCGGATGTGACCGCCACGATAAAGCGTGTAGGCGGCGCCGAGCATGAAGTGGCTGCCGTAGAGCATGTAGCTCACGTCGTACGCCCAGATGGTCGGTCGGTGAAAGAAGTACCGGGCGAAGACCTCCCAGACCATCGCCCCGACGAGCGGCACGATGAGCCAGCAGAATATCGCCCCGGTCGAGAGGGTGAAGCGGTCGATCGTGCGGACGATCCGGACCAGCAGGGCGGGCGGCGGCGCGTCGCCCGCGGCCAACGATGCGGCGGCCAAGGGGTCGACCTCGTGTTCGGTTCGCGCGTCGGGGAGGGCGGCAGCGGGGCGGACCGCGAACGGGCCGCCCCCGGGTCGCGGTTTCAGTCTTTCTTCACGTAGACCTTGTCCTTCCAGTAAAAGTTACCCGCGAATTCGTAAGACGGATAGAAGCTCAACCGGAAGGGCACGATCTTCTCGGCATAGGCCCGCTGGCTGTCGATGACTTTCTTGTAGAAGGGGTCCTTCGCGGCATATTCGGCCTGGATCTTTTCCCACTCGGTCAGGAACTGGATCAGGATGTCGTCCGGGGTGCGGTGGATGGTGACCCCCTCTTTCAGGAGAGCCTCGCAGCCCTCGGCAGCCTCACGCGCGAAGATGAAGTTGCGCTTCAGGGTCGCGTCGTTCAGCGCGACCTTCATGATCTCCTGAATGTCGGGAGAAAGCTTGTTCCAGACGTTCTTGTTGATGAAGAGCTGCCCCCCGGTGACGGGTTCGTGCATACCCGGCGTGTAAAAATGCTTGGCGACGTTGTGGAGTCCGAGTTTGCGGTCCTCGGCGCAATTGATCCACTCGGCGCCCTCGATCACACCGCGCTCCATGGCCGGCACGATCTCGCCGCCGGGCAGCGTCACCACCGACACGCCCAACCGACCGAAGGTCTCGGCGCCGATCCCGTAGATCCGGTATTTGATACCCTTGAGGTCCTCGAGGCTCTTGATCGGCCGTTTGAACCAGCCGAGCCCCTGCGGGTAGTCGGTAGGTGCCGGGAAGCCCACGAGATTGAGCTTGATGACGTCGCGGTAGAACTCTTCTAGGAGCTCCATCCCGCCGCCGTCGTAATACCAGCCCCAATAGTCGAACCCGTCCATCCCGAACAGCGGGCCGTGCGAAAGCGGGATGCCCGCCAGGCTCTTGCCGAGAATGTAGCCGAACGGCGCCATGCCGAGGTCGATCACGCCGCGCGAGGCCGCATCGAACACTTCGAACGCCGGGACGATGGCACCGGCCGGCAGGGCCTCGATCTTGACCCGTCCGCCGGTCATCTTCTCGACGTTCTCGGCCCAGAGCTTGAACAGCAGATGGAGATTGGCCGAGGCCGGGTGGGAAGATTGGCCCTTGAGCCGGAGCGGCCGGTCGGCCGTTTGGGCGTCGGCGGCGGGGCTCCAGGCGACGAGCGCACCCAGAGCGGCGCCCGCGAGGAGTGCCAAGAACTTCTTCATCGACAGCGCTCCCTGTTGGGGCCGTTTCGGCGACCTCGCGGGCGAACTAAGCGCCCGCGGCAACACGTGTCAATCGGCCGCACCTCGGCCGCCGATCCGATCGCGTGACGGCCGCCTCAGCCGGCCGCCGGCGCCGACCGCAGCGCCGGAGTCCGGGCGGGGCGCTCGAACCGCACCGCCACCTCCCGGCGTCGCAGCACCGCCCAGCCGATCGCCGCGAGCACGGTCGCGGCGATGAACAGCACACCGACCGCGTTGACCGCCGGGGTGAGGCCGAGCCGCACCCGGGTCGCGATGTTGATCGTGAGGGTGTCCTCGGCCCCGATCACGAAGAGCGTCGTGTTGTAGTTCTCGAACGACTGGAGGAACGCGATCAGCGCCGCCGAGAGGATCGCCGGGCGCAGGAACGGCACGAGGATGCGGCGGACCATCTGCAGGTGGCTCGCGCCCCGGTCGAGGGCCGCCTCCTCGAGCGTCCGGTCGAACCGCTCGAGCCGGGCCGTGAAGAGCAGCATGCAACAGGAGGCGATGAAGGTCGACTGGCCGACCACCGCGAGGAAGAGGCCGCCGCCGACCTCGAAGGCGCGTTGCCAGAAGATCAAGGTGGAAATCCCGAGGATCACGCCCGGCGTGAGGATCGGCGAGACGAGCACGGCGTAGAGGAGGCCCTTGAGCCGGCTCTGCAAGCTCGAGAGGAGGAGCGCGCCGGCGAGCCCCAAGGGCACCGAGAGGAGGATCACACCCGCGCCGATCACGATCGAATTCCAGAGGGCTGCCGCCATGCGCGCGTCCCGGAAGAGCCCGGTCGGCCGACCGCGCGCATCGAAGCCCCAGAACCATTGCAGGGTGAAGCCCTCCCAGGGCAGCATGGTCGGGAAGCGGCTCGCGTCGAACGCGGCTGCCACCATGAAGACGAGGGGTAGGAACAGATAGGCGAAAAACAGCGCGAGGTAGAGTGCGGTGAAAACACGGAGGAGGCCACGGCTGTTCACTTGGCGATGTCCCGGAGCCCGACGCGGAACAGCCGCATCATCGCCATGATGAAGAAAATGCAGAGCAGGAGGAGGGCGAAGGCGTAGGCCGAGCCGCGGTTCCAATCGCCGCCGTCGAAGAAGTAGGAATAGGATGATCTGGGTGAACCAGCGGGCGTTGGTGCCGCCCGGCAAGGACTGCATGATCTGCGGCACGGCGAAGGTGCCGGCCGCGAGCATGAAGGTCATCACACAGCCGACCGCGATCCCGGGCTTGGCGTGCGGGATCACCACCCGCCGATGGATCCGCCAGGTCGAGGCGCCGAGGTCGCGAGCCGCCTCGATCTGGTTGCGATCGAGGCTCTCGAGGGCGTTGTAGAGCGGGAAGATCATGAACAGCACGTAGGCGGAGACCATCCCGATCACGACCGCCCCGACGCCGCCCAGCGCCAAGGGTTCCTCGATCAGCCCGAGGCCCAAGAGCAGCCGGTTGACGAGCCCGTTCCGGGCGAGGATCAAGAACCACGAGTAGGTGCGGAGGATCTCGTTGACCCGGAAGGGGATCACGAGCGCGATCGCCAACAGCAGCGCCTGTGTGCCGCGGGCCTCCTGCGCCGGATGAAAGGCCACCGGGTAGCAGACCGGGAGCGCGAGCAGGGTGACAAGGAGCGAGCTCCAGATCGTCTGCCGGAAGATCGTCCGGTGCAACGGATTGGCCCAAAGTGCCGCGTAGTTGGCGAGCGTCCAGCTGTCTTCGGGCCCGCCGCGGGCGGCCACCGGCAAATTCGGCCGGAACGAGAGATCGACCATCCAGAGCTGCGGCAGGACGATCAGAAGGAGCGCCCAGAGGAGTGCCGTGGCGAGGACGAGCCCGTCGCCGAGCCGGCCGAATCGGCGGAAAAGCTCACTCACGGGCGAGCGGGCCCTCGGGGAGTGCGAGTGCCGCTTCGGCCGGGAAGCGTACGGCCACAAGGGCCCCGGCCGCGAGCCGGGAGAGGCGGCCGTCGTTCGCCACCTGGACTTTCAAGGTGGGCCCGGCCGGGTTGGCTACGACCAGATTGGCGAAGGCCCCTTCGAAGTCGATCCGCACGAGCCGCCCCTCGATGCGGTTGACCGGGGCATCCTCCGCGCGGGCGAGCCGGTCGGCCGGCCCGTTCCCCTCGCCGGCCTCGTCGAGCCGGCAGCGTTCCGGGCGGACGATCAGGATCGCGGCACTTCCCGGGGCGAGGCCGCGCGGATCGCGCGCCCGCAAGGGCCCGAGGGCGGTTCCGATCCGCGCGAGCCCGCCCGCGCTCTCCTCGACCCGGCCCGGCAGGGGGTTGCTCTCGCCCACGAAGCTCGCGACGGACGAAGGCGGTGGCCGGCGCGTCGTAGATCTCGGTGGGCGTGCCGACCTGCTCGATCCGCCCTTGGCTCATCACCGCGACCCGGTCGGACATGGTGAAGGCCTCGCCCTGGTCGTGGGTGATGTAGACGAAGGTCACCCCGGTCCGCCTTTGGATCGCCTTGAGCTCGGCCCGCATGTGCTGGCGGAGCTCAAGGTCGAGGACGGAGAGCGGCTCGTCGAGCAGGAGCACCTTGGGTTCGACGGCGAGTGCGCGGGCGATCGCCACGCGCTGGCATTGGCCGCCGGAGAGCTCGTCGATCCGTTTCTCGGCGAAGCCGGGCAGCGCCACGAGCTCCAACAGCTCCTCCGCCAGCCGCCGCCTCTGGGCCTTGGCCACCCCGCGGACCTCGAGGCCGAAGGCCACGTTCTCCCACACCCGCATCGAGGGGAAGAGCGCGAGGTTCTGCGCGAGGTTCTGGATGACGAGTGCGGTCGGCCGGTGGGCGGGGCCGACGCCGCGCACGTCCCGGCCGTCGATCCGGATCACCCCCTCGCTCGGCTCGACGAAGCCCGAGACGAGCCGCAGGATCGTCGTCTTGCCGCAGCCCGAGGGGCCGAGGATCGAGAAGAACTCGCCCGGGCGGACGGTGAGGTCGACGAAGCGGACCGCCCAGAAGGCCCCGTAGGCGAGGCCCACGCCCTCGAGCGCGACCTCGGCCCTCTGCATCGACGCACCCCGCCCGGGCGAAGCCGGCTCAAGCCGAGAGGAACCGGTCGCGGAACTCGTTGCGGACCGCGATGAACCAGGGCGGCTCGGGCGGGTACCACCAGAGCTTCTCGATCGCGTCACCGGGGTAAGCCGCCTCGAAGTCGGCCGCGTACTCCACCCCGGCCAGTTCGGCCGCACCCTGCGTCACCGCGTTGTAGCCCGAAAGCCGGACGTGGATCGCGGCGTTCTCGGGCGTGCAGTACCAGTTCATCCAGGCATAAGCCTGCTCGATGTTCTCGGCCCCCACCGGGATGCTCATCCCGTCCATCCAGGTGAGCGCCCCCTCCTTGGGAGCGAGGTAGGTGTAGCGGTCCTTGCTCTCCGAGCGCAGCCGCATCGCCGGCCCGTCCCGGGTCTGGCCGATCACCGCACCGTTCTACAGGAAGGCGGCTTCGGTCTCCTGCGCGTTCGACCGGAACTGGACGATGTTCTTCTTGCGCTCGATCGCGAAAGCGAGGCACTGCTCGTAGACCTCGCGCATCCGCTTCTCGTCCTTGTACGTGTCGCGCATCCGGTTCGACGGCAGCTTGCCGATCGAATCGAAATAGAGCCCGATGCCCAAGAGCGCCGAATGCGCGCGGACCGTAGCCTTGCCGCGGTAGTCGGGCTGCCAGAGCGTGCCGTAGGAGATCTCGCCGTAGACCGGCTCGACGACCCTGGTGTCGAGGCAGATCGCCTCCGTGCCCCGATCGAGGGGCGTGGTGTAGCGCTCGCCGCCCGCGACCGCACCGAGCTCGGCCGAGCTCTTCCACATGGAAGGGATGACGCCCGAGACCTTGATCTTGCTCTCGTCCAAGGGCTGGAGAAGGTTCTGGGCGATCCAGGCCGGGGTGTAGGTCACCGACGGCATCACGAGATCGAAGCCCTTGCCGCCCGAAGCGCGCAGCTTGTTCAACACTTCGTCGTTCGAGCCGCAGCTCGCGCGTTGAGCTTGATCCCGGTCTGCTTGGTGAAGGACTCGACCATCTCCGGGTAGACCTAGTCCGACCAGGTGTAGAGGTTGAGCACGCCCGAGGAGGAGAGCACCCGCGGGCTCACGATCGCCGGCGCCGCGACCGCCACCCCCGTCGCTGGCCCGAGCTCGAGCACTCTGCGCCGACCGAGCCCTCGGCCCGCGGTCCCGCTTCTGTCCGTCGTGGCTCTCTCCCTGCCCTCCCGGCGCCCGCGGCCCGGGCCACGCGGCCTCGGCCCGGCGCCTTCCGCGGCGGCCATAGGGAACCAGCACGGCGCTTTCGTGACAATCCGCGGGCGGGTGGCCTTGCCGGGTGCCGGGTGGTTCGGTCCCACGGCCACCCGCCCGCGCGGCGGCGGGAGCACAGCGGAATACGACGAGTCCGCTCCGTGCTGCCCTCGTGGGTTGATCTCGACCTGCCGAAAAGGGATGTTTCCGCTACGGCGTGCCGCAGGGTGCGCCGCCACGCCTTTTCGGGCAGGAGACGCCTTTGGTCGAGCAGCGCATGCCCGCGCCCGCCGGCGCCGCGCCAGCGGCGCTCGGCGGACCGGCCGTTCCCTCCGGCGCGGCCGCGGGCGAGCTCGCCCTGCGCCGGCTGTGGGAGGCGCTGCGCCGCAACCTCGGCCTAGTCCTCGGCACGGTCCTCCTCCTCGACATCGCGGTCGCCGCTTGGCTGCTCGTCCGCCCGCTCGAGTGGACCGCCACAGCCGAACTTTTGATCGAGGCCGACGAGCGCAATTTCGGCAATCTCCGGGACGAGATCGATTTCCGCGTCGACCGGCTGCAGCCCGCCGACCTCGAGAGCGAGGTCAAGCTCTTGGCCTCGCGCCGCCTCGCCCTCCGGGTGATCGAGGAGGAACGGCTCGCCGAGCTGGTCGAACCCGAGCCCCTGGCCGAGCGGCTGCGCACCATGCTCGCCGGGGCCGGCGAATGGCTGCTCGACTGGGTTGCCGGTGCGCGCTCGAGCTTCGCCGGTTACCCGACCGATCTCAGGGCTCGTTCGCCGGACGAGCCCGAGGTCCCCACACCCGACCCGGAAGCGGTGCTCGACCGGTTCGCGAAGAGCCTCGAGGTGCGTCGCGACCCGCTCGCCCGGGTGGTCCTCGTGGCCTACAGGACGGACGATCGCGAGCGCGCGGTGCGGGTGGTCGACCGGATCGTCCGCGTCTACCTCGAAGAGCGGGTGGCGGCGCAGCGCGAGGCCCTCGAGCAGACCGCTCGCTACATGGAGGAGCGGCTCGCCGTCCTCGCCCGCGAGCTCGAAGAGGCGGAGCGGCGGGTCAAGGAGTTCCAGAGCCGCACCGGGCTCTTCGCGGTCGACGGTGCCTCGGTGCTCGAGCGGCGCTGGGCCGAGCTCGGCCGCGAGCTCACCCAGGCCCGGGTCCAGCTGGCCGATGCCGAAGCCCGGCTCGAGCAGGTCGAAGCGGCCCGCGCGAGCCGCGGCCTTTCGGGGCTGCGCGAGGTCGCGAGCTCGCCGGTGATCGGCGAGCTGCGCCGCCAGGAGGCCGAGCTCGGCCGGCGGATCGCCGACCTTTCCGGGCAGTACGGCCCGCGCCACCCGCTCATGCAGAATGCCCAGGCCGAGCTCGCCGACATCCGCCGCTCGATCGACGCCGAGATCGACCGGATCGTGGCCGCGCTCGCCAACGAGCGGGCGGTCGCCGCGGAGCGGGTCCGCCGGCTCGAGGCCGAACTCGCCGAGGCCGAGGCGCGCCTTTCGCGGGTCGGCACGAGCCAGGTCGAGCTCGAGGAGCTCGTCCGGCGCGCCGAGGCCGCCCGCAAGGTCTACGAGACCATGCTCGACCGTTATCGTCGGGCGAGCGAGCAGCGCAACCTGATCCGCCCGGCCGCCCGGGTGATCTCCCCGCCCACCCCACCGAGCCGGCCGAGCAACGCGCCCAAAGCCCTCGTTCTGACCTTCACCACGCTCGCGGGCCTGGGGCTCGGCTGCGGCTTCGCCTTCTTGCGTGAGCTGCGCCGCGAGGGCTTCCTCACGAGCGAGGAGCTCGAGCGTGAGCTCGCGCTCCCCGTCCTCGCGGTCTTGCCGCTCTTGCCCGAAGGCGCCGCCGAGCGGGCCGCGGCCGAGCCCTCGGGCGGGGCCGAGCCGCCGCTCCTGCTCGCCTATCGCGAGGGGGTCCAGCGGATCCTCTCGCGGGTCGTGGTCGAGCCGCCGGCGCACCGCACCCGCCGCGGTCGACTCTTGGCGGTGACCTCGGCCTTCCCGGGCGACGGCAAGACCACGCTCGCCCTGGCGCTCGCCCGGCAATGCGCGCGGAGCGGCCGGCGCACGCTCCTGATCGATGCCGATCTGCGCCGCCGCTCGCTCGACCGGCTGCTCGCGGTGCCGGCCGACCAGCCGGGCCTCGTCCAGCTGCTCGACGGCAGCTGTCGGTCGATCGACCGGGCGATGATCCAGGAGACCGGCTCGGGCCTCAAGATCCTACCGGCGGGCGGTTCGCCGGACAGCCCGCCCGATCTCTTGGGCTCGCCCAAGGCCCGGGTCCTGCTCGGCGCCTTGCGCGAGGTGTGCGATCTCGTCGTCCTCGACCTGCCGCCCGTGCTCGCCGCGAGCGATGCCTTGTCCCTCGCCCCGGTGCTCGATGCGGCGCTGCTCGTCGTCCGCTGGGAGGGAACACCGCGCGATGCCGTCCAGGCCGCGGTGCGCGAGCTGCGCGCCCTCGAAGTGCCGCTCGTCGGGGTGGCCCTCAACGCCGTCGATCTCTCGGTGTACAGCCGCTACGGCAGCCCCGACCATCTGCGCTACGCGGGCCACTACGCCCAGTACTACGCCGGTCGGGGTTGACGGCGGGGGCGAAGGGCGGGATGCGCGTCGTCTGTCTGCAGACCGGGCCGCTCGACTATTGCGTCGAGTTCGCCGCCGCCGCCGCCCGGCGGGTCGAGCTCCTGTTGATCGGCGCCGCAGCCGAGCTCGAGCCGATCCGCGACCAGCTGCCTGCCGAACTCGCGCTCGCGCCCTTGCCCTGGCCGCGCCACCGCAGCCTCGCCAATCTGCGCCTCTTGCGCGACGTGCTCGCGCGGATCCGCGACCACCGGCCGGCGGTCGTCCATTTCCTCGGCGATTCGACCCTCTGGCTCAACCTCGCGCTTCCCTTCCTGCGCCACCTGCCGCGGGTCGTGACGATCCACGACGTCCACCTCCACCCGGGCGACGTCCAATCACGCCGGGTGCCGCGGCTCACCGTCCACCAGCTCCGCAGGGCCGCCACGCTCCTCGTGGTCCACGGGCCCGACCAGCGCCGCCAGGCGATCGCTCAGCTCGGCCGGCCGGCGGAGGAGGTCGTGGTGCTGCCGCACCCGGCGCTCTCCCGCTACGCCCGGCTCGCCGCCCGGGAAGGGTTGGTGCGCCGGCCGGGAGGTCCGCCGCGGGTCCTCTTCTTCGGCCGGCTCATGCGCTACAAGGGCCTCGCCGTCCTGCTCAAGGCCTGGCCCGCCGTTGCCGCGGCGCAGCCCGGGGTCGAGCTCCTCGTGGCCGGCAGCGGACCCGACGCCGCCTGGCTCGCGCGGGCTTGCGCGGGCCTTGCGGGCGTGCGGCTCGTCGACCGCCGGCTCGGCGACCTCGAGACCGCCCAGGCCTTCCTCGACGCCGACCTCGTCGTGCTGCCCTATATCGAGGCCTCGCAGAGCGGGGTCCTGGCGCTCGCCGCCGCCTTCGGCCGGCCCGTCGTGGCGAGTGCGGTGGGCGACCTCGCGACCACCGTGCGGGAGACCGGCATGGGCCGGCTCGTCCCGCCCGGCGATCCGGCCGCCCTCGCGCAAGCGCTCCTGGCCCTGCTCGCCGACCCCGAGGAGCGGGGGCGGCTCGCCCGAGCGAGTGCCGAAGCCGCCGAAGGGCCGCTCTCGGCCGAGACCGTGGGCGCCCGCGCCGCCGAGCTCTACGCCGATGCCCTGGCCCGCCGTGCCGGCCGGCTCGCCGCCTGAGCGGCCGGTCGCCACCGCCCGGCGCTCAGCCGGCCTCGGCCGATGGGCTCCCGAGGGCTCGGGCGTAGAGCTCGGCGAGCCGACGCGCATAGGCTTCGATCGCGAACGCCTCGAGATAGCGGGCGCGGGCCGCCCGGCCGAGCCGGGCGCGCAGCGCCGGTTCGTCGACCAGCCGCAAGAGCGCCGCTTCGAGCGCGTCGACCTCGCCCGGCGGGACGAGCAGCGCCGAAACCCCGTCCGTCACCGCCTCGAGATGCGCACCCACGGGGGTCGCGAGGATCGCAAGGCCGTGCGCCATGGCCTCGAGCAAGGCCATCGCCTGGCCCTCGGCGTGCGAGGGCAGGACCAGGATGTCGGCCGTGCGCAAGAGCTCGAAGGTGGCCTCCTGGCCGAGCCAGCCGTGGAAGCGGCAGCGCTCGGAAAGCCCGAGCTCGCGGGCCCGGGCGCGGAACCGCTCGACCTCGCCGCCGCCCGCGAGGTCGAGCCGCCAGTCACGCGCCGAAAGCGCCGGGCGGGCGAGGGCCGCCAAAAGCTCGCCCACGCCCTTGCGCTCGCTCAGATGGCCCAGGAACAAAAGCCGCGTGGGCCCGAGCCGGCCGACCCGCTCGGGCGGCGGCCCCGGATCGGGCACCGCATTGTGCAGGACCACCGCCCGCTCGGGCTCGACCCCGAGGCCCTCGATCACGAACCGCCGATCGCGCTCGCCGAGCACGAGGCACAGCCGGGCGCGGCGAAAGAGCCGGCGCACGAGCCGCTGCTGCCAGGCCGGCCGGCGGGCGACGTCGGCCGGATAGTCGAAATCGTGGAGATGGACGATCGTCGGCAGCCCGAAGAGCTCCGCCCAGAGCCCGAGGATCACCTTGCGGACCGTGCTGCCGCGGCCGGCGACGTTGAGATGCAACAGATCGAGCCGGCCTTCCCGCCGCTCGCGCGCGACGAGAGCGAGCGCGCGCAGGAGGTGGAGCGGCGCGAGGAGGAGCGAGCCCGGTCCGCGCGCATCGACCAGGAGCCAGTCCGGCCCCGCGCCCGAGGCCTGCCAAGCGCGCACCGTGTAGAGCATGATCCGGCCGATCCCGCCGAACTCGAAGCCGCCCGGCATGGCGAGCCCGACCCGCAGTCGCCGGCCGTTCGGCGACGGTCCGCCGGGTTCGGGCTCGACCCTGCTCTCGGGCATGGGCGCGCGCGGCGCTCCGGCTCGGCCGGCGGGCGGGGCCCGGGCGGCCGTTCAACCTCCGGTCGATCCTGGCAGCGCACCCGGCCGGTCGGCAAGAGCGGGCCCGTGCCGTGAAGCCGGCGACGAGCGAACCGCGCGCCTCGGTCGCGGGCTCGGTGCTGTGGGCCGGGCTCGAAAGCGGGCTCTCGCTCGCCATCTCGGTGGGCTCGGTCTTGGCGATCGCCCGGCTTTTGGGGGCTGCCGAGTTCGGCCTCGGCGCCTTGGCGCTCGGCCTCGTCCAGATCCCGCTCGTGGTCGTCGGCTCGCTGGTCCACGACGCCCTCGTCCAGCGGGCCGAGCTCGGTGAGGCGCATTGGCGGGCCGGCTGGACCGCCTCGCTCGCCACGGGCGCGCTCCTCGGGCTCGCCCTCGTGGCGAGCGCCCCCCTCCTCGCCCTCCTGTTCGAGGAACCGGCCCTGGGCCCGCTCGTCGCGGCGATGGCTCCGCTCCTCCTGCTCGAGGCGGTGAGCGCGCCGCTCTTGGCGCTCCGCCGCCGCGCCCTCGACTTCGCGGGCGTGGCCCGCCGGCTCTTGGCCGGCCGCGCGTTAGGCGCCGTGGTCGGCGTGGCCGCGGCGCTCGCCGGCGCTCGGGCCTGGGCGATCGTCGCCCAGCAGCTCGCCGCCGCCGGCACGATCGCGCTCCTGCTCCAGCCGGGCGCCCCGTCCCGTCGCCCCGGCCCGGTCGACCGGGGCGCCCTCTTCGAGCTCCTGCGCTTCTGCCGGCCGATCGTCTCGACCCAGCTCGTGATCCAGGGCAGCGAGCGGCTCTTCCTCGCCTATGTCGGCCACGAGCTGAGCCTGGCGGCGGCCGGCCATTGGAGCCTCGCCACGCGGCTCGTCGAGAACGTCGCGAGCGTGGTCGGCCACGCCCTCTACCATGTGGGCCTCGCCTTTTTGAGCCGGCTGCAGGGCGACCGCGCGAGCCTCGCCGCCCGCCTCGATGCGGGCGTGCGGCTCTTGATGGCGGCGGTCGTCCCGGCCGTGGCGGCCCTACTCGTGACGGCCGATCTGGCGATCCTCGTGGTCGTGGGACCGGACTGGGCGCCGGCCGCGCTCCCGGTGCAGATCCTCGCCGCCGGCGCGGTTCTCCTGCTCCGCCGGCTCCTGCCGACCGTGGCGCTGACCGCCGCGGGCCGGCCGCGTGCCGGGCTCGACGCCTATCTGGCCGAGAACGGGCTCACCCTGCCCCTCCTCTTCCTCTGGGGGCCGGTCGCCCTGCCGGCGATCGCCGGCCTGCGCGCCGCCCGTTCGGCGATCGGCTGGGCGGTGGTCGCGGCCGCTGCCGCCGCGGGCCTCGGCCGATCCTGGCGGGCCGAGCTCGGCTCGCTCGCCGTCGATCTGGCCGGGCTCGCCGCGGGCGTCGGCGCGGGCTTCCTCCTGCGCGGCCTCCTCGCGACCGCCGGATGGTCCCCCGCCCTGCTCCTCCCGATCGCAGCCTCGCTCGCCGCCGCCGCGGCCGTCACGACCCTCCTCGCCCTCCAGCCGGCGCTGGTCCGCGAGCTCGCCACCCGGCTCGCCCGGAGCGCGCGCCGCTCGCCGGCCGCCGGGGTGGCAGGACCGGTGCCGTGAGCGGCGCCCCCCACGCCTCTCCCCCGGGCGTCGCCGCCCGACCGGCCGGCCGGCTCCTGCCGCTCGCGCTCGAGGCCTACCTCGCCTGGGTGTTGCTCCTCTCGACCGGCGCGATCCTGCCCCTTCTGGCGATGGGCGAGGGCACGAGCCTGGCGCCCGAGGACTCCGCGCTCTTGCGCCTCACCCTCCTGCCGGTCCTGGCGCTCGCGCCGGTGGTCGTCGCCCTGCACGGCCGCCCGCTCCTCGCCGAACTCGTGCGGCTGCCGCTGCTGGTGGCGCTCCTCGCGCTTGCGCTGCTCTCGACCCTCTGGTCGGTCGAGCCCGGGGTGACGCTGCGCCGGGCCGTCGCCTTCACCGGCTACGCGCTGCTGGGTGCCGTCATGGGCCTGCGCTGGAGCGGTCGCGAGCTGCTCGAACGGCTCCTTTGGCTCACCTTCTTCGTCCTCGCCGCGAGCCTCCTGTTCCAGCTGGCGCTGCCCCGCCTTGCGACGATGAGCGACGGGTCCTGGCGTGGCGCTTTCGCGCACAAGAACGTCCTGGGCCAGATCTGTGCCTTTTCCGTCCTCGTCCTCCTCCTCGCCTGGCGGCAGCGGCTCGCCGCCCGCCCGCTCCTGGCCGCGGCTCTCGTGCTCGCCTTGCTCTTCCTCCTCTTCGCCCGCTCGGCCACTTCGCTCGTGGTCACGCTCGCGGTCGCCGCCGGCTTCCTCCTCACGGGCCGCGGTGCGATGCCACCGCTCGCCAAGGCGGCGATCGTCGCCTTCGCCGCTGCCGGCCTCGCCCTCGCGGTCCTCTGGGTGGTCCTGGTACCCGAGGCAGTGGTCGAGCTCTTGGGCCGCGACCTCACGCTCACCGGCCGGTTGCCGCTCTGGGAGCTGATCCTCACCCGGATCGCCGAGCGGCCCTGGCTCGGCTACGGCTTCCACGCGCTCTTCACCGTCCCGGCCTTCGCCGACTACGTCCTCCTCACCCTCGGCTGGAACGCGCCCAACGCCCATTCGGGCTACCTCGAGGTGGCGCTCGGCCTCGGCTGGATCGGCCTCGGCCTGACCCTCGCTCTGCTCGCCCAGGCCGGCCTCCGGGCGCTCCGGGCGCTCGGATCGACCGACCCCCCGGCGGGCGAGGCGGCGCTCCTCTTCCTCGCGGCCTATCTCGCGCGCAACCTCGTCGAGTCCGAACTCCTCCTGCAGACCCACCTCTCTTGGCTCGTGCTCGTGGCCCTCCTCGTGCGGACCGGGCTCGCCCCGGCCGGCCGACCGTGACCGACCGCGTCGCCTTCGCTTTCGCCGTCGCCCTCGCCCTGGCGCTCGCCGGGGGTCGGGGGCATGCCGAGCCCCCGGGCTGCGACAGTGGCGACGAGCCGAGCCGGCGCGTGATCCGGGTGGTGGCACCGCCCGACGGTGCCGCCCGCGGGCTCGAGGAGGCGCTCGAGCGGGCCACCGCCGATCCGGCTCGCACGGTGCTGGAGCTCGAAGGCACTTGGTTCCTCGACCGCCCGCTCGAGCTCGGGCCGCGGCATGGGGGGCTGATCGTCCGTGCCGGCCCGCGCGGCGCCCGCCTTTTGGGCGGGGTGGACCTTTCGGCGCTGCGCTGGAAGCCGGCGGCCGACGGCGCGTTCGAGGCCCGGCTCGACCCCACCCTCCTGCCCGAGGGGCCGCTCGACCTCCACCTCGACGGGACCCGCCTCGAGCCCGCGCGCCACCCGAACGCCGTGCCGGGTGATCTCCGCAGGGGGTGGCTGCTCACCGGCCCGGGTAGCGAGGGAACGCGCGCCTTCCGCGCCCGGCCGGGCGACCTCGCGGGCCTCGCGGGCGAGCGCAACCTCTCGGTCCTCCTCTACGACGCCAACCAATGGTCGACGAACCTGGTCCGGGTCGCCCGCCTCGATCCGGTCCGCGGGCTCGTCGAGCTCGCGGACAATGTGGACTGGCACCGGCTCGGCCCCGGCACGCCTTATCACTGGCTCGGCAGCCGGCGCTTCCTCGACGCGCCCGGCGAGTGGCACTTCGACCCGGCGAGCCGGACCTTGGCGGTCCGCCCGCCCGACGGCCGCGAGCCTTCCGGCCGCCGGCTCGTCGGTGCCGCCCTCGACACGCTCGTTGCGATCCGCGGCGGCGAGCGGCTCCGCATCGAAGGGCTCGACCTCGCGGAAGGCTCGCCCCGGGGCAGCGACCGGCAGATGCCCTGGAACCACATCGGCGGCGGGGCGATCCGGGTCGAAGGCGGCCGGGCGATCGCGCTCTGCGCCAACCGGATCCGTGGGGTGGGTGTGGGGATCGCCCTCCTCTCCGTCGACGATGCCCTGGTCGAAGGGAACCGGATCACCGGCACGGCCGGCAACGGCATCTATCTCGGCCTTCCCTGGGGCGGTCGGCCGTCGCGGGGGGTGCGGATTTCGCACAACGACCTCGCCGAGATCGGCCACCGCTTCGCCGACTCGGCGGGCATCCTGTTGCAGGGTGTGGAGGAGGTCGAGGTCGTCTCGAACCGCATCGAACGGACCGCCCAATTCGGCATCTACGCCATGCAGTCGCGGGCCAACGGCGAGGACCGGATCCGCAAGCTGCGGATCGAGCGCAACCGGATCCACGCCGCCAATCTGCGCTCGGCCGACGGGGGCGGGATCAAGCTCTTCGCCGCGGTCCAAGACGAGCCCATGGTGGTGCGGGTGCGGGCCAATTGGATCAGCGGCACGACCCATCTCATGGTGGGCCCAAACGGCCGCTTCTTCGCCCCCGAGGATTTCGACGGCCGACGCTGGCCGCAGCCGATCGCACCCGCGATCTACCTCGACTGGTACGCCCGCGGGGTGGTCGTCGAGGGGAATCTCTCGCTCCACGACTATGCCGGCATTTCGATCGTCAACGGCTCCGACAACCGGATCGCCGGCAATGTCGTGATCGGCCCCATAGGTGCCGCCCTCGTGGTCGACGACAAGACCCCGAACACGCCCGGACGGCCGGCCATGGCCGGCAATCGGTTCGAGGGCAACATCGTGCTGCTCGAGCGGCCCGGCTCGCTCGCCGTGCAGATCTGGGACCTCGCCGAGAAGTCCGGGGCGGCCTTCGCGGGCAACCTCTACGGCGGTCCGGCGCTCGGGGCGGGATCCTTCGTGGCCGGGCCGGGGCGGCTGCCCGGGGGCCGGCGCGAGGGTGATCTCGGGCTCTGGGCCCGCTCGCGCTACGTGACCGGCCCGGAACATCGGGGCGACCCGGGCTTCCTGGACCGCGCCGCCCTCGACCTCCGGCTCGATCCCGCGGGCCTCGCCGCCCGGCTCGGCATCCCCCCGCTCGACCCCTGGCTCGTGGACGAGGCCCGAAAGAACCGGGGAGGCCCCTGAGCGCTCAATAGGCGTTGCGGCAGCCGAGGCCGCGCAGGACGGTGAGGACAAGGATCTTCAGGTCGAGCCGGAGCGACCAGTTCTCGACGTACCAAAGATCATGTTCGAGCCGGGCGCGGGCCTTCTCGAGCGTGTCGACCTCACCCCGCAGCCCGTGCACTTGCGCCCAGCCGGTGATCCCCGGACGGACCCGGTGGCGGGCGAAGTAACCCTCGACCACTTCGTGATAATACCGGTCGCCGATCTTCATCTCGATCGGGTGGGCCCGCGGGCCGACGATCGACATGTCGCCTTTGAGGACGTTCCAGAGCTGCGGCAGTTCGTCGATGCTCGACCGGCGCAGGAACCGGCCGACTCGGGTCACCCGGGGATCGTTGCGGACGGTCCGACGGGCGCCCGTCGGATCGCACTGCGCGACGTGCATGGTGCGGAACTTGAGCATCTCGAAGCGGCGGTTGTTGAAGCCGAACCGCGCCTGGCGGAAGAAGATCGGCCCCGGGCTGTCGAGCTTGATCGCCACCGCCACGAGCAGCAGCAAGGGGGCGAGCAGGAGCAGGGCCGTGCCGGCGATCAGCAGGTCGAACGCCCGCTTGATCCGCTGCTCGGTCATGGTGAGCGGCTGCGGCCAAACCAAAAGGGCCGGCAGGGGCCCGAGCGTGGTCGCGCCGGCGCGGGCGAGGCGCGGCTCGATCGCCGGGCAGTACCAGACGTCGACCGGCAGCTCGCGGAGCTCGCCCAGGACCCGCATCTGCGGCTCGGTCCGGGCCGAGAGTGGGAGGACCAACACCCCGTCCACACCCTCGCGGCGGAGCGCCCGGCGCAGTTCCGCCAAAGAACAGGCGAGCTCGCGACCACCCTTCTCGACCTCGGCCGGATCCAGGGCGTGGCAGGTGAGCCGCAGATGCGGCAAGGCCGGGGCCAAGAGCGCCGCGGCGGCGGCCAGATGCGCCTCGGGCCCGACGAGCGCGAGACCGCGGCGGGCGATCCGCCCCGTGGCCACGAGCCGGCGCAACGCGGGCGGCAGGGCGAGCCGCAACGCCCAGAGCCCCGCGAGGCCGCAAGCGTACCAGAGCGAGAACCAGCCGCGCGACAGCTCGCCCGCGGCGTGCAGCAGGAAAATCGCGCCGAGCAGGAGCCCGGTGGCCAGGGTCCACGAGGTTAAGGTCAGCCGCAGCTGGGCCTCGAGGTCGAGGAGCCGGCGCGAGGCATAGGCGCCGACCGACCAGAGTCGCTGGAGCAGGAAAAGGGCGCCGAGCGCGCCGTAGCCGGCATAAGCGAGGTCGAGGCCGCTTTCACCGTGGCGGACCTCGTAGAAGCCGTGGAAGACGAGGAGCGCCGCGCCCATCACGACGAGCGCGTCGGCCACAGCCAGGATGGCGCCCAAATGATCGACCGAAACCGCCGGTCCCGCCCCCGCCGAAGCGGGCTCTTGGACCGCCTCGAGCGCGGCCGCGGTCGAGGGCGGGACGAAGACCCGGTCGGCCACGTCCGAGGCCGGCCCGAACTCGGCGGTCTCGGAGACCCGCAGCGCTGACACCGCCTCGCTCACCGCCAGCGTTTCCTTCAGTTTTCCTGCCTATACCTATAGTTGATCGATCTCGGACCATGTACGACGTTAAACATACTGTTTCTCGCGTCGCAATCTTCACGCGCCATCGTCATCCTCACGTGTGCACATCTTGCAGCGATGCGTTGACCCGTGCAGGTGCCGCGCGCATCCTGCAACACCGGAGTGTGGTGTCTTCGACACCATCCCGGACGCGGAAGGAAACGCCGGTGCCGAGCATCCTGGGGACCCGGGTCGACGCCGTGGGCCTGGCCGAGGCTGCCGAACGGATCGTCGCCTGGGCCGAACGGGGCGAAGCGCGCAAGGTCGCCGCGGCCAACGTCCACATGCTCGTCGAGGCCCGCGACGACCCGGCCCTGGCTGCGGCGCTCGCCCAATTCGACCTCGTCACCCCGGACGGCATGCCCTTGGTCTGGCGGCTGCGTCGGCTCGGCCATCGCCGTCAGGAGCGGGTCTACGGGCCCGACCTCATGCTCGAGGTCTGCGCCCGGGCGGCCGCCCGCCGTGTCCCGGTCGGCCTGTTCGGCGGCAGCCCGGACGCCCTCGAGGGCTGCCGGAACGAACTCCTGCGCCGCTTCCCGGGCCTGCCGGTCGTCTACGCCTGGAGCCCGCCCGTCCGCCCGGCCCGGGTCGAGGACCCCGAGATCCTGGAAGCGATCCGCAGCTCCGGCGCGCGGATCCTCTTCGTGGCGCTCGGCTGCCCCAAGCAAGAGCGCTGGGTCGCCCTCAACGCCCCATACCTGCCGATGGTTCTCTTCGCCGTGGGTGCGGCGATCGACTTCATCGCCGGCCGGGTCCCCCAGGCCCCACCCTGGATGCAGCGGGCCGGCCTCGAATGGGCCTACCGGCTCATGGCCGACCCGAAGCGGCTCTGGCGCCGCTACGCCTACACGAACACCCGCTTCCTCTCCGAACTGTTGCTCGGTCGGCTCTGAGCCGCCCGCCGCGAACGCGGCTTCTCGGGAGGCGCGTGCCGCGCCAGAAGGGCCCGAGAAGTTGGCGGGAGGCGGCGATGGCCGGCAGACTCGAAGGCAAGGTGGCACTCGTCATGGGGGCCGGATCCTCCGGCCCGGGCTGGGGCAACGGCAAAGCCACGGCCGTGCTCATGGCCCGCGAGGGGGCCCGCGTGATCGCCGCCGACATCTCTCTCGAGGCCGCGGAAGAAACCGCCTCGATCATCCGCGGCGAGGGTCGGGAGGCGCGTGCCGCCGCCTGCGACGTGACGAAAAGCGCGGAGATCGCCCGGCTCGTCGAGCAGGTCGTGGCCGAACACGGCCGGATCGACATCCTCCACAACAATGTCGGGATCGCCCTCATGGGCGGCCCGGTCGAGCTCGACGAGGCCGAGTGGGACCGGGTGATGGCGGTCAACCTCAAGAGTGTGTTCCTCGCCTGCAAGCACGTGATCCCGGTCATGCTGCGGCAGGGCAAGGGCGCGATCGTGAACGTCAGTTCCTTGGCGGCGATCCGCTATCTCTACCCTTATGCCAGCTACTACGCCTCCAAAGGCGGGGTGAACCAGCTCACCGTGGGCTTGGCGCTGCAATATGCCCGCCACGGGATCCGGGTGAACGCGATCATGCCCGGCCTCATGGACACGCCCATGATCTACCGCCAGATCTCGGTCGAGTATCCGACGGCCGAGGCGATGGTCGCGGCCAGGAACGCCATGTGCCCCACGGGCCGGATGGGCACCGCGTGGGACGTCGCCAAGGCGGCCGTCTTCCTCGCTTCCGACGACGCCGCCTACATCACCGGGCACTGCCTGCCGGTCGACGGCGGCCTTTCGCTCCAGGTGGCCCCGCCGAGCCAGCCGCCGGCCTAACCCGCCGCCGCGGCCGAGCGCATGAGGCGGGCGCGCAGGCTGTCGCGGCGGCTCGGGCTCGCGACGGCGAGCGGGTCGGCCGGCGGCTCGCCCGGCCGGTCGGAGGTGGCTCGGAAGGCCGGTCCGCTCGGGTGCGGCGGGGCGGCCGAAGGCTCGGGGCGGCTCTCCGCCGCGGCCGGGCGGGCGGCGGAGGGCTCGGTGGCGCGGGGCTCGGGAGCCCCGTGCCGCCTTGGGCGTTCTTCGGCCTTCGCCCGCTCGAGGCGGAGCTTGGCCGCGAGCCATTCGAGCCGTTCCGGGCCGAGGCCGGGCCGGTCGAGCGGGGTGGGGCGCAGCCGGACGAGCTCGGCGAGGTCGCGTTCGGCGGCCTTGCGGTCCTTTTCGAGCCGGCCGCGGTAGCGGCAGAGGACGGCCAAGGCGCGCACCACCTCGGCGGCGGGGCCGTCGAGGAGCGTGCGGCAGAGCCGTTCCTCGACCGCGCCGAGCAGGCCCTGCCGCCAGAGCGTCGTCACGATCGCATCGACCGCGGTCCGTTCGGCTTCGTCGAAGGGGGAAAGCCGGGCGTGCCAGGCGTGCCTGAGCCGGTCGAGGGCGGCGCGTTGCTCGGGCTCGAGCCGCTCGCGCAGGAAGGAAAGCGCGGGGCTCGGCGGGCTTTCGC
>Ga0308408_1000472_pt1 | contig 23221 bp, 15 predicted proteins | sample HotsprSampleMSe3_FD_203466 | JGI IMG/M metagenome (GOLD analysis project Ga0308408, IMG submission 203466) | Hot spring phototrophic mat microbial communities from Mushroom Spring, Yellowstone National Park, Wyoming, United States - 20060912_MSe3 ... | reverse complement strand
GAGGCCAAAATACCAGAACGCCTGCAGCTACCACGAGCAGGTTCAGATTAAAGACCGTACCGATAAGTCGGTTGCGCTCGTCATCCGTCTTCGCGAGGTAATAGTGCCGCAGCAACGCCTCTGCCAATCCTAAGGATAACAACAAGCCAATGATATCTATTAGCCGAACGATGGTCTCGATAATACCATAATCCGCAGGCGTCAGCACCCGCGTATAAACGGGTATCATAATGAACCCGACCAGTCGACTGGCGATAGTACCAACCGCATAAACGGCAGAATCTTTAACCAGCGTCCTTAACATCCGCTAATACGTCCTCACCTTTTGCCCTTCGTCCGTGGTGGTTTGTGGCGACATCATGGGCGAGCGTTCCCAACGCACCCGCCCCTTGCCCAGCACTAAGGCGAACGGCGCTACCGCCGCCGCCGCGTTGAGGCTCAGGAACGAACCCGCCAGCCCCACCAAGCGGAACCGCCGCGCCAGCGCAGGGAACAGCCACGCCACCGCTCCCAGCAGATAGTAACCGGTCTGCGCCACCACCAGCGCGGCGCCGTAGGGTTTGCCCAGTAGCGCCCACGACGCGCCGTACATCGTGATTAGCGCATACGGCACCAGCAAGCGGCACACCTTGTGCGAAACGAACTGCCACCAAAGTGGGTTCACGACGGGCACCAGCAGCCACGGCGCCGCCCATATCAACTGGTAGTTTCCTGCCAGAGTGCGCACCTTGCGCTTGAATTCGCGTTCGTAAGAGGGGGTGACCGCATCATAAGCCTTTGCCTCCGAAGCTAGGGCAATGCGGAACCCCTGGCGACGAATGTGCAGCGGAATCCACATATCGTCCAGCACCAGTCCTTCAGGCATCGGCACGAAAAGCCGTCGGTAGATGGCGTAGATAGCCCCACTACACTGTATCGGCGAATCCACGCGCGCCTCTAGACCACGAACCACCTTCTCATAGCGCCAGTAAGCGCCCATCGCCTGCGGTGCTCCCGCGAAGTCTAGCAGTATCAGTTCACCCCCGACTGCCCCCACGCCGTTGTGGCGCAGAGATGTAACCAGTTGACGTATCGCATCGCGCGCGAACCGCTGCCGGGCATCCGCGAAGACAATCACTTCGCCTGTGGCGCGCCGCACCGCTTCGTTCAGAGCCGCTGCCTTGCCACGATGCGGAGAAATCTCCAGCACCTGCACTCGCTCATACCGCGAGGCCAATGCCGCCGTGTTGTCGGTACAACCATCACAGGCAACCACCACGTTCAGTTTGTCTGGCGGATAGTCCGATCCCAGTACATTCTCAAGGCGTCCGGCGATGTTGTTCTCTTCATTGTGGGCAGCGATAACAACCGTTACACTGGGCAAATCCACTTCAGAATCTGCAGGTTCCTGTCGGCGTCGCTTGAGTTTCGCCAAAAGCCAAAGCAGTGCCGGATACCCGACATAGGTGTAAACCACGAAAACAAAACAAGCACCAACCACCCACCACATTACGCGGTACCTTCCTTCACGCGCGGCAGCAGGTGCGCCTGCGCCGCGGCTACGAGCGCCATCAGGATGAAGTGGTAAGGATAATAGGAGATGGATAAGAAGTAGCCCGTGACCATCAAGTCCATTAAGCCGATGAGTGCGCCCATTCCAAGTGCGTGGAGTAACCAGTGTTGTGCCTTCGCGAGTTGTCGCGCCGACAACAAGCTGCGGATCCAGATGGTTAGGAACACCAACAACCCAAGTCCACCCAGCTCGCCTAGGACCAAAAAATACATGTTATGCGTCGTCTGGGAGGCTGGGGCTCCAAAATCGGGTGCAAAAATGCGGAAATTCCCTAACCCGATGCCGGTCGCTGGGTTGCGCAGGAACATCCGCACCGCCGCTTTGCGATACTCCACGCGGTGCATGGCAGATTCGTCCTGATGATAATTCGTGATAGAGCGCATCCGCTCGCGGTATTCTGATGGCGCTGCGAACCACACCGCACTAAACACCGCCAGGCCAATGAATAAACCCAGGACTTTGCGTTTCGAGTGTAACCATAACAGAAAGAGCAGGACAATCAGCCCCAAAAAGCCACCGCGCGATCCGGTATACACCACGGCGACCAGAATGGCGACCATGGCGAGTCCGTAAACTACTTTCAGCCACCGCTTCGGGTCATTGAAGAACAGATAGTAACACAGCGGGAACAGCATCAAGACATAGGCAGCCAGGTCGTTCGGGTCGCCCAGCATACTGGATTCGGCCCCAGCGCGGGCGAGTTCTCCGCTTGCAATGACTTGACCGGTCTTGTAATTATATATTGCAGACGCCGCCAGCCACAACGCCATCCAGCCCAGCATCCGCACCACAAACGTCACCTGCTTCTCGCTGCGGATTGCCATGTAAATCATCCAGACCATTGCCACACTCTTCAGAAAGTCCTGCGCCCCGGATAACGAGTGCGAGCGGTACAGAGACAGCGGCACCGACATCAGCATAACTCCCCACAGGGCGAGAAACCATTTCACATACCAGCCCTCGATGAGTTTCTGCCGATTGAGCAACAGACGCACGAACAAGCCGGTGGAGGTCACACTGGCGATAAACAAAGGCAGCCGCAGCATCCCCAGCTGGGGAACAAAGTCTACCGGTCTCAGGTAGTAGAAGGCTATAAACGTGACCGCTCCTGCATACGGACTGAACAGAAACACACAAGCGGAGATAAGTGCAAGCACCACGCCGAAGACGAATTCCACTGGTACCAGCAGGAGCGCGACCCCTGCCGCGAACGCCACTGCGACTGTAACCGCCCAGGCAATTGGTACACGCTGTGCAGATGGCACGCCAACCTGCGTGCTCATCAACATCCCTCCCGACGCTTCAATATCGTCCAAACGGTCAGGAGAAGAATCTTCAAATCAAGCCACAGAGACATATGGTACAGGTACATTAAATCGTAGCGCAGTTTGTCATAGACCGTCGTATGATACCCACCCATCACCTGCGCCCAGCCGGTGATGCCGGGTTTGATACGGTGACGCTCATCGTAGTGCGGGATGCGCTCCCGATACTCCTCCACGAACTTGGGGCGCTCGGGACGTGGCCCCACAATGCTCATAGTGCCTAACAGCACGTTGACAAACTGCGGCACTTCGTCCAGCTTGGTCGCTCGCAAAATGCGCCCCACGGCGGTAATGCGTGGATCTCCTTTACTTGCCAGCACGGGGCCGGAAACCCTTTCGGCATCCGGAACCATTGTCCGCAGTTTGTAAATATAGAAAACCTTGCCGTCCTTACCCACGCGCTCCTGTTTGTAGATGATCGGTCCCGGCGAGGTGAGCTTGATGGCTATCGCAGCCACGAGCAAGAACGGGAAGCTCACGAGCAGCCCCATTGAGGCAAACAGCATGTCAAACAGCCTTTTCGCAAGCAGAAGCCGCTTAGAGGGCAGGCGCGGCGTGATATCCACAACAGGGATATCGCCCACCCTGTCGGCTACTGGCCCACTCAACACGATGTCCACGATATTGGGTACCACCTTTATCCGAACGTGACGGTGCCCGTTACTTACTAACATCTCTGCCAGCCGCTGCTGCCACGTAGGAGCATAGGCAATCAACACTTCGTCGATGTCGTGCTCCTTCACGAGGCGTTCGATATCCGTGCGGCATCCGAGTACCCGCAACCCTCCCAGAACGCTCTCCACTTCGTCATCCACAAAACCGACGACGTCGTAGCCAGCATCCTGTAGAGTGCGAGCCAGTTGATGCCCCACTTCACCCGCCCCTACAATGAGCACTCTTCGCTTGCCTGCCATTTCACTCTCCTGTGACAAAGCCAGAAGCGACTGCTCTGCCTCCTTCGCGGGCTGCTGCTTCCAAACAGCGGCTTCTGCACGGGTTTCTCTCATGCACGCCCTCCGCTCTCCTCTTTACCCAGCACGTCTTCCCTTCGCACCTCTACCCGCGCGTTGGGGTCTACCGGCACAATATGTGTTTTCTCCGTTTCTGCCGGCTTCTCCGCCTTCGGGGCGCTGACCCGCCTGCTCTTCGCCTGTCGGACCGTTACCGGCTTCGCCCCCGTAGACGGCCTGCTACTGCTCGGCGGAGGCAACTCACCTTTGCCATTCGTGTGATAATAGTGGCTGTGGTAGTAGTAGCTGTCCACCATCTCCGGTGCAGCATCGTTCAGTACCACACCTAACAGCCGCACCTTTGCCTTGTTCAGCAGATGGCGCACCTGTAGCTCGCTGCCGCGCGGGATGTGGTTGGCGCGAACGACCACCACGACCCCATCCACCAGCGACGCCATCACTGACGCATCGGCGAACACTGCCGCGCTGGGCGTGTCAAACAGCACAATATCGCAGCTCCGCTCCAGCGCGTCCACCACCTCCTGCATCTTCTGCGAACGCAGCAGCTGCCACGGGTTCTTGGGTATCGGGCCGGCGGGTACCAGCACGAGGTTGTCCACCTCCGTGGGGCGGAGCACCTCCGCGATTTGCAGTCCGTTCGACAGCACGGAACTCAATCCCACATCGTTGCTGACGTTAAACACTTTGTGTAGCGACGGCCTGCGCATATCGCCATCCACTAGAATCACCCGCTTGCCACCCTGCGCCAGTGTGATAGCTAAATTGGCAATAGTGGAGGTGCCCCCCTGACCAGGGCGCACTGTCGCCACCATGATGGAACGGATATCGGGATGCTCTTCCAGTGTCAACAGGATGTCTTCACCCACGAAGCGGTAGGACTCCGCGTGTGGCGATGCTGGCAGCACGTGCGTAATCTTGGGCAACATGTGGCTGTCTCCGCTCTCCAGGCGCGGAATCACCCCAGTCACCGGCAATCCAATGAGCTGCTGCGCATCGGAGGTCGTCTTCACCGTGTTATCCACTACCTCCAGCCCTACCGCAATCCCGATGCCCAGGAACAGGCTCAGCAAAATCGCCGCGATAATCACCTGCATCGGGTTGGGTCCGGCGCGTACTGGACCTTCCACCGAGGTCTGTCCCATCAGGGTGATGAAGCTCTCCGTGTTAGCGTTCAGGTTAAGTAGCGCCGCCTGATACTGATTGAACAATTTGCTGTAGCTGTCCAGCAGCATCTGATAGTCCGCAGTCGCTGCCTGAATGTCCACATCCAGCCCTCGGTAACCCGCCAGACGCTGCTCGTATTTCGAGACCTGCGCTTGTGTTTGCTCCAGCTCGGTGGCGAGGGCACGCTCTTTTGCCTCCAGCGTGCGTATCTCTTCCCGCAGGCTCAGATAAGCAGCGTTTGCCACGCGGGGACGATTCCGTTCCTCCTCTCGCAGCTTCTGCTGCACCTCGCCAATGCGTCGCTGCAGCTGCTGCATGATGGGGTTCTCTTCCGTATAGGTGCCCCTCATGCTGGTATACTGGGTGGTGAGCGTCGCCAGCTCCTTTTCCAGCTCCTGGGCGGCAATCGTTTTGCCAGCAGGGTCGGGAAGGGTCTCCGGTGTTTGCGCGAACTGCCGGCGCTTCTCCGCCAGCAGCGTGCGAGTGGAAGCGAGCTGAGTTTGCAACTCCTCGGATTTCTGGCGCAGCGGGGTGAGAATGGAGTAGTCACCCTGTACAGCGGACTGCAAATCCACGATACCCTTCTGCTGGCGCAATTCTTTGAGCTGCTTTTCCTTCGCGTCCAGCTCCGCTCGAGCGCTTTCCACTTCCCGCTTGAGGAAGTTGACGTTGTTTCGCAAGCTTTCACGGCTATACTCTTCATAGAACCGCTTGAAAGCGACGGTGAACGTGTCCACAATCGCCTTCGCCTGTTGTGGGTTAGGAGCCCTCGCGACAAACACAATGAGGTCTGTATTCACTCGCCCCGATTCGCCGGAGGCCGTGTTCACCTGCGCCTGAATCCTGTTTTTCTGACGCATCTCCGCGATTTCCTCGCGCGTCAGTCCGACGTCGCTGAGCACCGCAACATTGGCACGTGCTGGGGATACCTGTTCTTCGGGCGCGGCGATGTCCGCGTAGGTCATGGTCATCGCCAGTTCCGCCACTCCAGGCGAGTTGGCCAGCTGCAGCAACGTCGCTAACTTGCGGTCACGCGCACCACGCTCCTCACTGCTGGCTCGGTCCCCTGGCGGGCGCAAAATACTCTCCGAAGGCTGCACGTAGCGATAGGCGATATACTGCCTGCCGAAGAACTGTAAGCCAACCACCGCCGTGCCGACGGTGATAATGACCGCAGCCAGTATCAACCAGACTCGCTTGCGCAAAATGCGGTATATCCGCCAGAAATCCCACTGATTGGTACTCGCTTCGCTCATGATAACCGAATTCATCTGTTTCTCTCACTCCTTCGCGCGCTTGTTTCAAGTTGTTTGCCGACCAGCTGATGTTGCACAATGGGTACCAGTTCGCGGGCGAAAGCCCGCGCGATTTCCGCCGCCTGTTCCTCATTATCGGCAACGGGCACGATGATTCGCAGCAACGCCCCCATCGCCGGGCGATGCAGCAACCTGTCCTGCAAAAGATACCAGTTGTGACGGAAGATACTCGGTGTCACCCGACCACCCTCGATAAAACAGTAAAGCACCGCCTGCTTTTGCTCCCCTTTTTGCAACAGGAAGCGGTTCATCTCTGCCGTGTATTCTCCGCCGTCGGGAGCAGTCATTGATAATCGTTCCACATCCTTCTTCTGTATCGCCCATCCACCGCCCGGCAGGCAGTAGCCAGGCGAATGGAATGTGTTCTTCTTGTGTCCATAGATGACCAGCACGTTCACCGGATAGCCTGCCGCGTTGGCGTAGTTGCGCACGATATAGGCATCCGGCGTCAACATCTGTTTCGACAGGTCATCCAGCTCCTGCTGTTCCACCATCCGGAAGCCCGCGATGGTCTCAGGTACCTGATTCACATCGATGGGGAACGTGATGACACGGTTCTCTGCCTGGCGGGCATACCCCACCATGCCCCACGCCGCCAGCATCATCACGATGACTATCCATAGATTGGGACGATACTCTTTCATTGTACCTTCTCCATCAGTTTTTTGACACCCAGCAGGCTTAACGCCGAGATAAAAAACAGAAACGGCGATGAATAGTCATGGAAAAAGGTCATGGCGAACTTCTCATTGATGTAATGTCCCATCATGACAATGGCTGCGATACGCAGCACATTCGCCAGCATCGTGATGGGGATACCTGCCAGAAACACTGCACCCTTCGCCCACAACCTGCCCTGTGTCAAATACCCCACCAGTGCCGCAATGCCGAGAATGGCTACCATCGACCGAATACCACTGCAGGGAACCGCCACCTCCACATTAAAGCGCGGCGTCCACATATGCACTCCGTCGCGCTCGATGGGCACACCGAGTACGCCCAAAAACATGGTGGATGCCGCAGCGCTGAAGTGTTGCAAAGGGACACTCAATACCTCGATAGCAAAGTCAGGCCAGGGTACGGCGAAGTAAAGGAACAGGTAGGGAAACAGTGCCACGCGCATCATCCGCGTGCCGACCAGATACCACGCCAGTCCGCCGAGTGCCACTGGCAGCGCTAGCGCTTTCAGGAAGCTCACCGACGCCCACTCACTGGCGACCTGCATCAGCAAGCCGAGCCCGAGTACTGGCAGTCCCCATCGGCACACCTGCACGGGTGTCTCCCGAATCACAGGCCACTTACGCCACAGAATGAAAAGGCTGACCAGCGGTACCAGAAAACCGTGCGAAAACTCCTCGCTCTGAGACCATCGGTCAATGAGGAAAACGATACTCGGCCAGAAGAACCCGATGAAAAACAGTAAGGTAACGGCGAATAGACCTATTTGCAAGCGATTGACCGACACCGCCGCATCTTGCCGTCGTACTGCTTCAGCTTCCATTTATATCACTCCTTCATCCGCATCCAGATTGCAGGAACCACCAATGGCGCGAACCCCCATAAGTATACAACTTTTTGTCGCCACGGGGTCTACCGCCCCGCTCCTTTCCCCACTTATACATGATGCAAGAATCGTACCGTTCCTGAAGGTACATACCCTTCAGAACGGGAAATTTTCAAACTTTTTTGGTCAAAACCAGTAAAATTGCAGGTGACATGTACCGTATTTGTGGGGCAGACCACATGCGCGATTGCGTCGTTGGCGGCTTGACACCGAAGCTGTTCTTCTGGTTTAATGCATTGGTGCGTACCTTTCACAACGAGAAATAGTTGCCATTATGGATAATAAGCAGTCGCGGCGGTGATGCACGATGGGAACAGAATACCCTTATGAGCTGGACAATGACCCGAACCTTTGGCTGGATGAAATAGACCTGCTGGAGATAGAATCCCTGACTCCAGAGGAGGCAGCTCGCCTCGAAGCAATGGTCGAGAACGACCTCCGCCATCCGGACTTGGAGGCTGACCTTGCTGCCGAAGAGGCGGAAGAATCCGGCAAGGAAGGTGACGAACACCTAGCGCAGGGTCTCGTGGAGGAAGCTATTAACGCTTACCGGCGCATGATTCAGGCGGACCCGGATTCGTTAGAGGCGCACATGCGAATCGCCGACGCTTACCTGCTGGCGGATATGTCCTTTAAGGCAGTGCGCCATTACCGCAGGGCGGCACGCAGCCACCCCAGGCGGGCGGAGCCGCATTTCCGGCTCGGAGAGGTATACCGTCGCTATGGTCTGCTGAAGGTAGCCATTGCGGAATACCGCAAGGCGGTTGACCTCAGCCCGCAGAACCCGTTTTATCGCTATCGCCTAGCTAAAACGCTGTTCGAACATGGTGAAATCCGTGAAGCCATCGAGCAGATGGTGCTGTGTGTGCAGACGGCTCACTCGGATGCTTTCTATCACTATGCACTCGGAGACATGTTTGCCCGCGTGAGACGCTACGAAGAGGCTGCGCACGAGATGCATTTGGCTACCGTGTTTGCCCCGTACGACGATTACTACAGTGCGTGTCTGGGTATTATGCACCTGCACACGGGATCCTTGCCTAAAGCTGCTTCCGCCTTCCGTCAGGCGATACGCCTGAACCCCGATAACCCCAGCTACCACTACCTGCTCGCGGACACATATCGGCGGATGGGCATGGTGAAACACGCCGCCGCACACTATCGCAAAGCGGGCAGATTGGGGGCATACGACTCCGTTTTCGTGCGCCGCGTGCGGGACGAAGTCAGTCGGTCGCGCGAGTAGTCGCCCCCATGGGTGCGTGGTGCATCGCCTCCCGTACGCTCTGCCATGCGTAGAGCATTGCTAACAGTATGAACCCAGTCATCGCACCTAGTGCATCGATGCCCACATCACGCAGAGAAGGAGTGCGCGACGCCCAAAACACCTGATGAAACTCGTCTGTAAAAGCATACAAAATGCTGAAGCTGCCCGAGAACCCCAACGCACGCCAGTGTCTCCACGCTTCGCCGTAGCGGAAAGCGCGGTAAGCCAGCAGGGTAAGAATCATATACTCGGTAAAGTGCGCTCCCTTACGCACCCAGTGATGCAGTTCGAACAGCTGCTCTGGTGTGGCGTTGGCCAGCCAGTCGGGGAAAAAGCGCTGCAGCAATCTGTAGAGCAACCCAGCTGTATGCGAAGCAGAGCCAATCTCGGTGGACATGGCGAAAATCAGCCCCATCCACACCACCATCGGTCCTACGTACCAGAGAAAACGTGCTGCCTTGCTCACCGGTTTGCTGCGCTCCTTAATGTACCTCTGCTTGAGCGGAAACGCGGGTGGTGCCTCGCAACAATCCTTCACGCACCCGTAACACCGCCTCGTCAGCCGTTGGTTCGGGTGTCAGGCGGATGGAGTAGCGGCTCTCACCCCCAATTTTGCCTTCCATCACGACCAGACTGCCCCTGCGCCACACCGCTATTTTTATCGGGTCGCCGGGTTTCTTACGAGAGACCACGTCTTCAATGCGCCTGTCAGCGGGCTCTTCGTCCACTTCCATCACAATGTCGCCTGCCCGCAGACCCATTAGAAACGCCGGGCTCTGGGACTCCACCGCCTGTATAATCACACGCCCGACTTGGTCTACCATGCTCGTCGCACCAAAATACGTGGTAGAGGTGCTTTGACGTTCCAGACGATAGCCGATATATTTCAAAATCTCGTCATACGGCAGAGGTTCGGTACTGGCAACCATTCGGCGATAGAGCACACTCACGTCTTGCGCGACCACGCGGTTGATAGCTTGCAGGATACCGTCTTCTTCAAAGCCCGGCTTCGGGTAGCTGTAGCGTTCCATCAGGAAGCGCATCACATCGTCCAGACTCTTCCGGTTGCCGGTAACGCCGCGGATGTATACGTCCAGCAAGAATCCCACCACTTTGCCCTTATTGTAGTAGCTTAACCCACCGTAGCCCATGCCGTTGCCTTCCCAGACGTTCCAGCTTGCCTCTTCCAGCGACACCCGCGCCTGGGCGGGGTTGTTCTCCAGAGTGAAGATTTCCCGCTCCATCTCCTGCCAAAAATCGCGCTCGCCCATGAGACCGGCACGCAGAAGGAGAAGATAGGCGTAGTAATCGGTGACACCTTCGCACCACCACAGCGCGCGCGTGCGCACCGGCTGCGTGTAATCAAAGGGTCCCAGCACCTTTGGGCGTATGCGTTTGACGTTCCAGGCATGAAAGTACTCGTGTGCCGCGAGGGCGTTGATGTTCAGGTCGCGGCGGTCTGGAACATTTAGCACGGTGGATTTCAGATGCTCCAGTCCACCCGCAAAGCCTCGATTGCTTAGATGAACGATGAACAGGTAGCGTTTGAACGGTGCACTACCGAAAAGGTCGATGCCCACACTGGCGATACGCTGAAAATCGGCAGTTATTCTGTCCATATTGCACAGGATGTTGCCCGTCTCAGAGGCGAAAACCACACGCATCGGCACGCCACGAGCACGGAATTCACGCACCTCAAAATGCCCCATCTGAATAGGGTCATCGATGAGTTCGTCGTAGTTGGCAGCGATAAAGGTATCTCGCACATCCCCAAACGGCCTCTGCTCACTCTGCGAGGCAAAATCCATCGCTGTGGCCACCTGCCAGCCCACAGGCAAGCGGAACCGCACCTCGTGTGGCACATTTTTCGAATCCATCTCGTAGACGAAAGCAGCAGCGCCATTGATGAAGGCGTGGTGGGGTCCCATCGCCACCCCAAAGAAGCCCATCCCCTCCTCGCGCGCCAGCACGCGATAGCGCAGACGCACCCTTTGCGCCCCGCCGGTATCTATCCGCCAGCTATAATGATTCACGGGCTGAATCGACAACGGCTCACCCCTTTCGTTCTCCGCCTGCATATCGCGGATACCCTCGCTGTAAGGCATCGTCTGATACCAGCCGGGTGTCCATGTCGGTATCGCCACTTTCAAAGTGCCCGAGTCAATGCCCTGAAAAGTGTACTCCATCAGGAAGGCTTGCTGCGAGGGGTCTTCCAGGCGCACCAGAACGCTCACCCTGGAAACCGACGCCCAGGCAGTGCCGATGACAAACCACAGCACACACCCCGCTACCGCAATAAACCATCGTTTCATGGGTACAGTTCCTCCATCGCGCGACAGAAAGTGCGGTTACATTTTGCGGGATTATGGATGGGAAGTCAAGAGGTTCACCGGCAGACACAGCACCTCCGATGGTATTCCTGCGCTTGCATCTCGTTTCTTTCATCCGGTATACTATGAACACAAAACACCACAACGTTTGCTGTGTGCCAACATCCCCGTCCCGTGCAACCGGGACTGGCGCACAGCGTAGAAAGGACAGCGGAAAATGGTTCAGGCTCCTTTGCCACTGGAGTATTCCCAGCTTTCCGATGAGGAAACACATCAGCGCATTCGCCGTGCTAGACAGTTGCTGGGCGAGCGCGTGGTGATTCTGGGTCACCATTACCAGCGCGACGAGATTATCCAGCACGCCGACTACCGGGGCGACAGCTACAAACTCGCCCGCGATGCGACCCGCCATCCCGAGGCGGAGTTCATCGTCTTCTGTGGCGTGCATTTTATGGCGGAGACCGCCGACATCCTCACTCCCGATTACCAGAAGGTCATCCTGCCGAACATGTCTGCGGGCTGCTCGATGGCCGACATGGCAAACATCTATCAGGTGCGCGCCTGCTGGCGCGAGCTTACCAGCCTGTTCCCACCCGATAGCATCGTGCCTGTGACCTACATGAACTCCGCCGCCAACCTGAAAGCCTTCTGTGGCGAGCGCGGCGGTATCGTGTGCACCTCCTCCAATGCCAGAGCCATCCTCACCTGGGCTCTGCAGCAGGGCGACCGTGTGCTGTTCTTCCCCGACCAGCATCTCGGGCGCAATACGGGTATCAAGATGGGTATAGACCCTGATACCGAGATGGTGGTGTGGAACCCCGACCTGCCCCTCGGTGGCAACACGGAGGACGCTCTGCACCGCGCGAAGCTCATCCTCTGGAAAGGGCACTGCTCGGTGCACATGCGCTTCACGGTGGCGCAGATCGAAGCCGCCCGCAAGATGTATCCGGGCATCAAGGTGGTGGTGCATCCCGAATGCCGGCGCGAGGTGGTAGAAGCGGCAGACTGCGACGGCTCTACCGAATATATCGTGAAGGTGATTCGCGAATCGCCGCCGGGCAGCCAGTGGGCGGTCGGCACGGAGATTAACCTGGTGCACCGCCTTGCCGCAGAGCATCCCGATAAGTTCATCATGTGCCTGGACCCCATCGTGTGCCCCTGCTCTACGATGTACCGAATCCATCCGTCCTACCTGTGCTGGGCGATGGAGAATCTGGCGCAGGGCAACGTGGTCAACCAGGTGAAAGTGCCTGAAGACATCGCGCACTGGGCGCGTGTGGCGTTGGACTGCATGATCGAGGTTACCGAAGCCACCAGACGCACCGAGACTTTAGTTGCAGCCGCGCGATGAGAAGCCTGCTGCGAAAAACCTTTTCCCCAGCCCCTCTCGCGGAGCGAGAGGGGCGCCCTCTGCGGTTCATCGTGCGGTCATTGGTCATCGCGCTCCTGTTTGCGGTGCAGGCATTGGTCTGCCTATCGCAGCCTGCCCAGGCGCAGGTAGAGGCGTTTCGAGCGCGTATCGTGCTGCTTCCGGGAGGCACGGTGAGCATCAGTGTGGACGGAGGCACACACTTCACGACCATCGGGCGTGTTATTGCACTGCCCCAGCGTTTAAGCAACTCCAAACTCCCCCCGCGCACAGCGGCGGTTCAAGGCAAGGGACTGTGGCTGCTGCAGCATAACGAGGCTCAGAGCGTCGGTCTCGCAGCGGCAAATGTCCAGTCGCCCACCGCTCTGCGCACCGACATCCCCGCCGATTCGGTGCTTTTCCGCGACTTGGGATCGGAGGTCTCTGTTCGGCTGCTGCAACAAGAGGGGCGCATCGCATATTCCCTGCCCCCCGGATACCGCTACCGTGTGGGCGACGTGTGGGTGCTGCAGGTGCTGGTACAGGACGAGGCACGCGCGCAAGCGATACGCGAGACAGTAGCGGCTGCTCTGCCAGGCGAGTCGCGTGAGGCGATAAAGCGCAGCATCCAACGCGCAGAAAAAGCCAACCTGCCTGTGGTCAACGGTATCCTGAATCTGGAAGTTACCGCCCGCCACTCCGAGACGGTGCAGTTTGTCTTTTTCACCGTGGACGGTTACCCTGTCGGTACGTCCAACGTGCTACCAACCATCTTCCGCTGGGACAGCACACAGGTTGCCGACGGCGAGTATGTGCTGGAGGCACGCGCTGTGGACAAAGATGGGCGGGAGGTGGCTCTGGTGCGCAAACGGGTCCTGGTCAAGAATGGATGAAGTCAATATGCCTAGCAATGATACCGACTGCAGCTGCTAAAATGAGGAGGTTGGCGCACACCGACTGGTGCCTCCACCAGTTACCGACAGGCGCTAGCCGAAACCCCACCATCGATGTCGCAAAGAGGAATCGCTAAAACGCTTGATAATTTATTGATGCTAGCCTATAATACACTTCAGGGTGAAACGGTGAGGAACGTCGGAGCGTAAGGCTCTGTAGACACAATCCACCGCGTAGACACTGCCAATCCACTGACTAACTCTTGCGCCATAAACCCATACGCTATGGAGGAGCCGATGACTGTAAGAGATTACAGGACATTCGCAAAACGGTGGCGTGGACTCTGCACTCTGCTCTTCCTTCTCCTCAATTTGCCCGCGTTCGCGCAGTCGAGCTTCGAGCAGATAGGCTACTTTCCCGGTGATTCGTTCGGCGCGATGCAGCTGCGCGGAAACTACGCCTATACGACGGGCTCTGGCGTTCTGCTTACCATTTACGATGTGAGCAACATGCGTCGCCTGTACCAATTGCCCGCACCCTCCACTGATATGTTCGGCTATCAGGTAGTGGTGGCAGGTAATTACGCTTATGTGCTGACCGCTTACAAAGGGCGTCCAGGTGGCGCAATCAAGGTGGTGGATGTGTCGAACCCGTCGTCTCCACGGGTGGTGGGCGAGTATACTGGAGGCAGCTTCGATGGGCTAATAGTCAACGGCAATATTGGCTATGTGAGTCGTGGTTCCCAGCTGCACGTCTTGAACCTGAGCAACCCCGCCACTCCACAGCTCATCCGTACAGTGACGCTGAGTGCGTCACTCGGTGGAGACGGGGGCACGGTGGTTGGCAACCGACTGTATCTATGCGAAAGCACGGCAGGCCTCAGCGTATGGGATGTTTCTCAGCCCGACAACCCACAACGGCTGGGTATCATCGGCAATATCGGCGTTGCCCGCGCAGTTCATGTATCCGCCAATTATGCCTTCGTGGCTGCAGGGCGGTGGCTTGGCGGCATTCAGGGTGGGTTGCGTGTGATCGACGTCTCTGACCCCGCAAACATGCGCCTGGTGAACTTTGTGCCAGAAGGCGACAATCCAACTGACCCACTGGTACGGGTGGACAACTATCTGTATATGCCGATATTCGACCCCGCTCAATATAGCATCGTGTTTGACATCTCCAATCCCGCTTCGCCTCAGTTTGCGGGTTCTTTGGATGGGCAACTGGGAGGAGCTGATAGCAGTTCTAACCATGCAGTCAGTTTTAGGCGAAGCAAACTGTATCTCTATGACATCACCAGCCGCAACGACCCCGTCCTGCGCAGCACGTATACCGGCCGCACCCCGTATGCGATTGCCTATCGTTCAGGGTTCCTGTTTGCGGCGGAAGACGGTCTGTTTGGGGTGTATGACGTAACCAACCCTGCTTCCATCGTTGGGGCTGGCGTAGCGGTGTTGCCCGGCGAGCCCTCTGGCGACCCGCGAATACAGTTGCAGGACAACCTCGCTGTCGTTTCCTACTACACTGGCGACCTGACCAAAGCGGTCACCCTGCTGGATGTCAGCAACCCGCGCAATCCGTCCATCCTCAGCCACTACGGGGCGAACACGAACGTCGAAGATATCGCGCTGACTGGCAACATCCTTATCGTCGCCCACCTCGACGGTTTCGATGTGGTGAACATTGCAAACCGCCTTGCGCCAGTACGGGTGTTCCGCAAGAGTGCAAGCTGGTCGAACCACCCCGTCGCGCTGGAAACCATCGGCAACCTGTTGTTTAGCGCGGACTACGACCGCAAACTGCGCATCTATGACATCACCAACCCCAGTTCGCCAGCGTTGCGCGGCGAGGTGGAGGTGGCCTCCTCCTCCTATGTGGCGGACTTGGCGGTGTCGGGAAACGTAGCCATTGTCACATTTAGTAACGGCGACGCGGTCGTGGTCAACGTAGCAGACCCCACACAGCCGAGCGTGGTCGCGAGGTGGGATAATCCGCGAGAGACGTTTGCAGCGCCGCGGGTTCAGATTGCGGACGGCATCGCCTACATCACCGATGGCAGCACACTGTCGGCGTTTGACCTATCTTTGCTGCCCGTCTTTTCGCCAGTGGCGCAGTGGCAAGGAAGTGCATATCACGCTGTGTCCGCAGGTGGACTGGTCTTCGTGGCGGCGGGAGAGGGCGGCTTGTATGCCCTGCAACGGGGCACGGGTGGTGAGTTCTCGGTGCAGGAGGTAGCACCGTCGCAGGCGGCCCCCGTCGGGACGGTGCGAGTGAACGTGTTCGGCGGCGGCTTTCAGGATGGGGCGACCTTCCGCCTGGAGCGCAACGGCGACCGTATCGATGCGACCGACGTGCAGTTCGTCTCGGCGGGGCAGCTGGCGGGCACGCTAAACGTGGACGGCAAGCCCGATGAAAGCGTGTGGGACGTGGTGGTGCGTAACCCCGACGGGCGCGAGGCGCGTAAAGGCGCAGCCTTCCTGATTGCATACCCGCGGCCGGTGGTCACTGGCGTCTCCCCGACCTCCGCCATCAATGTGGGACAGGTGGAGATCACGGTCAGCGGCAGCAACTTCGAGGAAGGCGCGACCTTCTGGCTGGAACGCGACTCGGAACGCATCGATGCGGTGAACGTCACCCGTGTCGATGCAGCGCGCCTGCGCGGCACGGTAGACCTGGGCGGCAAGCCAGAGAACAGCCTGTGGGACGTGGTAGTGCGCAACCCCAGCGGGAAGACGGGTCGCCTGCCGCAGGCTTTCACCATCCAGCGCGCAGTGCCGGTTATCGAAAGCGTCACGCCCGGTCAGGCTCTTCCGCGTTCGCAAACCCTGACCATCCGCGGGCGCGCCTTTGTCAGCGGGGCGCGCGTGGAGTTTCGTCCCTTCGACACGGGTCTCAGCCCGCTGGCAGCGTCGGCGGTACAGGTGAGCAGCCAGTTCGAGATACAGGCGACGTTTGACTTTTCAGCCTACCGAGACTATCTCCAGCGCAACTTCCGCTTATCTGGACGCATTGTTGTTTCCAATCCGAACGGGGAAGAGGCTTCTCGCAACTTAAACGTCACAGCTCCCTCCGTTGATTTCGTCGTGCCATACGAGATTGTGGTTGACCCCGCCGAACCGCAGCCGCTGCAGCTGGAACTGCGCGGTGTGTTCGACCCCACCCTACCTGTGACGGTGCAGCTGCGTTCCGACAAGGGCACGGTGTCTCCCGCGCAAGACCCGCGCGTCGAGGCAGACCGTGTAGTCGTGACTTTTTCTGCCGCGGATGTGGTGAACCTTGCTCCCGCCAAGGGATACTGGTACTGGCAAGTGGTGGTAGAACAGGATGGCTACAGGAGTTCCCGATATCTCCAAGCGCGTTGGCCGGCGTTGCTGAATTCGGTGTCTCCGAATATCGGCTACTGGAACCAGCTCATCGGGATACCACTAACGCTGCAGGTCTATGGTGCAGGCTTTGACGATAACGTGCAAGTGTTCCTCGATAACGGCGCTGTTCGCGTCGCTGCAGAGCGGCTATCGGATATTAGTTCGTATGCGCTGAAGGCGCAATTCAATCTGTCCAACCTGCCCAACACCGCATACGATGTGGTACTGAAGAAAGGTCGGGCTGAGGTGCGCTTGCGCTCTGCGCTTTCGCTGGAAACGCCTCAGGATGACCCCATCCATGTAACCACATGGGCGGCACCCACAGACCTGCGCATCAATCGCCCTGCGTCCTTCACCCTCAGTGTTAGCGGTCGTGTTCCGCTGCCGCCGCAGCTCATCCGTATCTACGTGCAAGGACGGGGAAGCTATTGGATTGGCTCGGAGCTGGCGCCAGGACGCATGTATGACGAGTACTGGTTGCTGACGGAGCCGCTCGATGCTTGGCGCGAATTTCCGTATCGGTTCTTCGTCCTGCCGTACGGAGAAGCGACGGGCGGGGGCGTTGTCGATACGCTAAAAGCCGATTGGATTAACCCGCGCAACCCCTTCGACTGGGAAGGGTTTGCGGCGGAGGCGCCAGCGAACGTGCCTCCAGAAGAGTGGAGGTCCCGCGTGCTGCGTGCTAGAGAGCGGATAGGAACGACGGTTCAAGATGTGCTGAATTACCTCTATCCGCTCATCCGCGACCTGCCAGATCCCAGTATCCGTTCCGACTTCCGCGCTCTGCTCGCATACGCCATTTTTGGGGCGTCCGTAGACGTTGGAGACTTCGCCATGAGAGGCAGGAGCAACCAATTTACGTATACAAACGTATACCTCTTCAACGGCCTCATGGACGGCAACGCGAGGACGCCGAACCTGACCACAGTGTCCACGGGACTAACTGGCTCTACCCAACTGGTGATTAACGATCAAGCGGCTAGGCAAACCATTCAAAGCGCCCAAAACGTTTATATTCTCACGCATGGTTACGGAGGTTACTTTGAAAATGCGTTGGATCCCTCCGTTGCCAAGCGAGATGACTTCAACAGGCTGGCACAAACCATCAAAGAGAAGGACCCGAACGCGGTTGTACTCATCCTCACATGGCAGGAGGCAGCTACCAATCCGGTCATTTTCGCTTCGGGCACTCAGGTCGGGCCTTCAGCGCAGAGCTTTGCCGCACAGCTGCAAGCGATCGGCATTGACACAAACCGCCAGAAAGTCACCTTTATTGGCGAAAGCTATGGAACATACGTAAACGGTGGTATCGCGAAGCAACTGGCGGCGCAGGGTAATTATAATCCGAACAATGTGAACTGGATTGGATGTAACCCTGCCAGCGAGAAGAGCGGGCAAAGCCCGTTCACGTGGGTGGATAAAAACCTCTTCAATGTGTCCGTTGCCTTACAGACCAACTCGCTGGCGGACACGCAATATAAAGGGTTCGCCGATTATCACGTTTACCTGAAAACGAACAAGACAGATACTGTCGGCTTACATACAGCAGGGATTACCGCACTCGAGCAGGCAATCAGGACTAACCCCGATTGGTTAACTCTCAGCCCCGCACTAGTGCAGCAGCTGAACAACGGCAAGACCGGCGATACACCGGTCAGTGGCTTTGGCTACGTATACGATGGTACGCTGGACGCGGCTTCAGGACAGTATTGGTTCGATGAGAAGTACAGTATCCAGAACGGTGGTCTGTTGCCATCCAAGCCGAAGAAAATACCGGTTGCGCCCGACAAGAATTTACAGGTCTCGCACGATTTCCGCACCTGGGGTTCGCGAGATCCCAACGAGAAGTTAGGTTCGGTTGGCGTTGGCGCACGGAACTACATCAATGCAGGCGCGTCCATCGGGTATACCATCTTCTTCGAAAACGTCGCTACCGCTACCGCCGCAGCGCAGACGGTGGTCATCGCCGACCGCATTGACCCGTCGCTGTATGACCTGAGCACCTTCTCGTTCGGGCCTATTTGGGTGGGCGGACGGCTCATCAACGCTCCGCCCAGTGGAACCACCTTCCGCACGGAGGTAGACCTGCGCCCAACAACCAACCTGTTGCTGCGCATCACGGGCAATCTCAACACGGTCACCGGCTGGATCGAGTGGCGCTTCGAGTCGATAGACCCAGAGACAGGGCTGCCCACCGAAGACCCGTTAGCGGGCTTCCTGCCGCCCAACCAGAACCCTCCCCAGGGCGAGGGTTGGGTGACCTTCAGCGTGCGCCCGAAAGCCAACCTGCCAGACGGCACCGAGCTGCGCAACACCGCCACCATCGTCTTCGACGAGAACGAGCCGATTCAGACCAACGTGGTGGTGCATACCATCGACGCCGCACCGCCCACCGCCCGCGTGAGCGCGCTGCCGGAGACACAATCCCTGCCGCGCTTCGTGGTGCGCTGGACGGGTGAAGACACTGGCAGTGGCGTGGCGGAATACAGCGTCTACTACCGTGAGGACGGCGGTCCCTGGCAACAGTGGATTGGTTCCACCCGCCGCACCGAAGCGGTCTTCGTGGGACGATTCGGCAGCAGCTACGAGTTCAAGGTGCGCGCCAGAGACTATCTGGGCAACGAGGAACCTGACTCCGACGAGCCAGAGGCGCAAACACGCGTGGGGCAGCCACCGACCATCCCAGCCGGGCTGCGGCTGGTGACCCTGCCGGTGTTCACGGAAAGCCGAGACACCCGCGCCACGCTGAACACGGAGCCAGCGCAGATAGCATGGTTTGACCCCACGACCAATCAATATACGATTGCCCCCGCCGCGGAAACCGTGTTCCAGCCCGGGCGCGCCTTCTGGGTGCGGCTGACGCAGGATACGCAGCCGAACATCACCGGCGAGCTGCCCGCCATGCATCAGCCCTTCGCGGTGAACCTGCAACCCGGCTGGAACCTGGTCGGCAACCCGTGGCTGACCGAGTGGGAGTGGAACGTGCAGGCGATTCAGGTGCAGCACAACGGGCAGACCGTCTCCCTCAACGACGCCGGCAATCTCGTGGAGCCGTATGCCTGGCGATGGGACGGCAGCCAGTATCAGCTGGTGTACGATGCCTCCATCGTGAACGGTGTCACCAACCGCGTGCAGGCGTGGGAGGGCGTGTGGATGTTCGCTCAGCAGCCCGTCCGCCTGCTGATTTCCCCGCCCAGCACCCGCGCCGCATCCTCTGGTCGGGCAAGCCGCGGCGAGAAGTCCGGCTGGTCGGTCACCCTGTTGGCGCAGGCGCAGGGTAAGGTCGGACAGGTGCTGTTCGGGGCGGCGGAAGGCACCCGTGGTCTGTCGGTAACGCAGCCGCCGTCGCCACCGGGTGGTGAAGCAGGGTTGCAGATACGCCTGCTGCGCAACGGACAGCCGATGCTGGCGGATATTCGCACCGAAACTCGCTCGACCCGCAACACATGGGAGGTGGAGGTGCAGGTGCCCGCTGGCGACGATGACAGGGCGACCCTGTGGTGGCAGAACGTGCATCGCGCCCCACGCGGGGTGAACCCGGTGCTGGTCGACCTGCAGACGGGTGAGCGACGCTTCCTGCGCCACACCAGCTCCTACACCTTCGCCGTGAGCCGACAGGGTGGTACCTATCGCTTCCGCATCGAGATGGTGCCGCAGGGCGAGTTGCTGCGCATCACCAACGTGCGCGTCAGTGGTGGACGCTCGCAAGGCGCCTACACACTGTCGTTTGACGTGAACGCAGGTGCGCAGTTGGAGGTGAATGTACTGTCCGCAGGCAAAGTGGTGCGCCGCCTGATGAACACCATCACTCGCTCGGCAGGCATCCAGCAGGTGAGCTGGGATGGGCGCGACGCGCAGGGTATCGCCCTGCCTGCGGGAGCGTACATGCTGGAAGTGAAGGCAACAGGCACCGACGGACAGGTTGCTCGGGTCACCGTGCCCGTGGTGCTGACGCGATAAGGAGGGGGAATGTCGATGCGCTGGATGCTTGCAGCTATCGTGGTTTCGATAGCCGTGATGCTGGGGGGGTGCGGAATGTTTTTAAGCGGCACAGTGGCGGGTGCGGATACTGCTCCCCCAATCATCACCAACCTGCAGACGCGCTACAATGAGAACAACCAGCTGGTGGTGCAAGCGGACGTTGCCGATGCGGAGAGCGGCGTGGCTCAGGTGTGGGTGTTGCGCGTGGGCGTCGGCGATGAAGCATCGGAATTAGTGATGCAGAACGCGAGCGGCAATACCTATCGCGCGGTGATTTCATCGCCCACTGTCAGAGTTCGGGTGAAAGCGCGTGACCGCGCAGGTAACGAAGCACTGTCGGACGAGACGCGCATCACGCCTCCGCCGCCGCCGCTGTGATCGAGAAGGAGGTATTCTATGAGAACAACGTTGTATGGTATTGCCCTGCTACTGGTAACTATCTGCGGATGGCATCCGGTGAGGGCGCAGTCATCGTCCACGCTCAAGATGTCGGAAGTGGTAGACCGGCTGCACGGTGTGGCTTATCCTGCCAAAGAGGGGTGGGCCGGGAAACCGTGTGGCAACGCCTATCTCCTGCATGATACCTTCCACTTCATTCTGATCCGTGCGACGCGCTACGACGGCAACCTCCAGAAGCTGGCGCAGTCCTGGGTGTCTGAACGCAAAGCGCTGGGAGCCGGGTTCCGTCACGACCGGTATGCCTTCCGCCGAGTGGGCAAAGGGGTGGTGCTGGTCGGAGAGGGTTTGGGTTATCCCTATGCCCTACATCCGACGATGTCCGTCAATTTCGGGCTGGCGGGTACCTCGCCGCCAGAGCCGTATCGCGAAATCACCGTCATCCTGACGGGTGAGAAGATGGCGCTACTGGTGACCCTCTTGTTTCCAGAGAAGACCGAGAAAGCCAAACTGGATGAGATGGTAAGCCTGTTGCGGGGGGTGCGTTTCTTGCCTGCAAAGGAGATGGTATCCTGGCGCAAAGAGGTAATCCGCGACCCCGAGGTGGGTATGGAAGCGGCGACCCTGCACGTACCCGAAGGGTTTTCTATGCAGGGAGGCGTTATCCGACAGGGCACAAAGCGAGTGCCGGTGCTAATAGTGCAGAAGGGCGAGCAGATGGTGCGTATCGACGCGCTTGATGTGACGTCGATGGTCATCCAGACTGGCTTCGGAGGCAACGCCACCACCATCATCACCATCGATGGACAAAGCACCCAACTCCCGCAGCCCTTGATGCTTTCTTCGGAGGAGGATGTCATCCAGTTGTTGCTTGCGCTCTGGGAAGGTGAAACGGAGCAGAAGTGGGAATTGAAAGAGCGACAGAGCTTGCCTATGAACGCTTTGGAGCAGCAGATTGCGTCGAGAGCCCCTGGCTTGCCGATGATGCCACCCGGTATGCGAGGCAGTTCGGTGAAACTGGCACTGCTGGCTCAGAGTGGCTCGCGGACCCGGGTGGCGCTGGTGCAGGGCACTTTGGTCACCAGAGGGCAAATGGACTACATTGCCAGCACGCAAGACGTCTCTGCAGACTTGATGGTATTTACTTTGCAGGCTCCGACGGACGAGTTTGCGCAGGCGTATGGGATTTTTCATGGTGTACTATCCAGTTGGACGACCAACCCGCAACTTGCGTTGTCCGCCTTGCAACGATACACCGACGATTCGCGGCGGTTAACCGAGATGGTGCTGCAAATGACGAAAGAGCAAAACGAGTTCAACAGCCGCATGGCGACTACGTGGAGCAACGTGCTGAGTGACCAGACATACGTGAAAGACCCGCAAACTGCCGAAGTGGCCCGTGTCTATAAACAGTCTTGGGAGAGCGGTGGTTTCTGGCGAGAGCCTATCTTCGGTGAGACGTTGCTCGGCGGGGTGCGCGAGGGAAGCAAGCTGGAAGAACTGCTCAAGATGGAGGGCTGGCGCAAACTGCAGGAATCGCTGGAAGGACTCCCGCAGAAATAGCCCACCAAAGATTTCGGCTACAGGGAGTATCCCTGTTGAACAACACGCTATAGCTGGGAGTGATCAGATACCTCTTGAACGGCAATGCTCTTGCCGCGCCGTGAAATGCCCCCACGCCCGCGGGGAGGTCGGATGGGGGGTTGGCTTACCCAAAGGTTCGTCACCCAGAAGCGCAGGATAATGCGTGCGGC
>Ga0308408_1000463_pt1 | contig 23527 bp, 24 predicted proteins | sample HotsprSampleMSe3_FD_203466 | JGI IMG/M metagenome (GOLD analysis project Ga0308408, IMG submission 203466) | Hot spring phototrophic mat microbial communities from Mushroom Spring, Yellowstone National Park, Wyoming, United States - 20060912_MSe3 ... | reverse complement strand
TCCGAAATCTAATCGTGCAAAGACACGCTCTTCGGGGGTAATTGCGAAGCGAATCCCAATGCCGTAAGCCACTTTTAGACGTTTGAGTGCGATTTCATCAAATCCTCCTGACACACTTCCCAGTCCCAAGAACACTGCCATTCCAAATCGCCACGCAATCGGTCGGCGATATTCGCTTTGCATCACAAGGAGTTGTTTATCGCGAAATCTGCCTTCATAAAAGCCTCTCATTCGTGCGCTTCCGCCCAAACGCGGGAGCATCTGAAACGGCGCGTCGCCTGAAACAAAACTGAAATAGCCTTGCACTGCCAAGACTTCTTCGGTTCGCAACGCAAAGAACTTTCGCGCATCGAAGGTGTAGAGCCAAAACTCGTGGTTGCCGCCCAAGCCGCGATTGTAGTTCATGAGCGTGGCTTGATAAAAACTGCCGCGAGTTGGCGAAAAGGGATTATCGCGCGAATCGTAATTGAAGAGAATTCCGATACCCGTGTTCTTGCTTCCTTCTCTGCCTGAAATCGTTAGGTCAGTGGCGAGTGCGCCGTTTGGCACAACACTTAGCATCGTGAACGTTTCGTTATGATATTGAACGCCGATGTTGAGTTGCGGCATGAGTTGTCGGAGCATTGTGAGGCGCACGCGCACGATTTCGTGTTCGTAACGTTCTTCATTTTCCCAGCCTGTTGAATTACCAATACCCCAAAACTTATCGGCAAATCTGATGAAGGAAAAATCGGCATCAATGAAATAGGTTTCGTTGAGAATGTAAATTTGTGGTTGAAATTGGAGAAAGAGTTGTCCGAGTTGCGTGTAAACGGCGTCGCCTTTAATGTTGGAAGCGCGCGAGGTGCTGATGCTCCCAGGCAATCGGAAGTAATAAATTCCAATGATACCGCCTGCGGCTTGGGTTTCGGGCGAATAAAAAACAATCGGTAAGACTAATCCGCTCGCAGAAGGTTTCAGCAAACTATCGGGTTTGATGCTTTTCTTGACAGGCTCGTCGGCAGCATGCTGCGCCTGAAGTGAAACACTTACGATGTAAAAGGCGATGAGTAGTTGGTAAAACCGTCGCATTAAAGCAGTTAAGGCAATTAGTGTTGGATTGTTTTATTGAAATTCATCGCTCAACTTTTTTGTTTCATTTGAGTATTATTAGCAGAATGCTTGAACGGCATTTGAACTCATCGCAGAGTTTATTTACTCACTTTTCGTCAACCTAACTTGATTTTCAAAATATGTTGCGCACCAAGCGTTTTGGTTTTGTGCTTTTTTCGGCATTTGTGGTTTCAACTTTATCACTTTCAGCCCAAACCCTTCAACCAAATTTCAAGCAGAAAGTATTGAGTGCGAAAATTGCTCAAATTTTATCCGCCAATCACTACGAGCGCGTTACGCTTAACGATTCGCTCTCGGCAAATATGTTCAATCGCTATTTGGACGCGCTTGATTACAATCGCATCTACTTTTTGCAATCCGATATTCAGAACTTTGAGATATACCGTTACTCATTTGACGACGATTTGAAGGTCGGCAATTTGACAGGTTGTTATGAAATGTATGATGTTTTCAAAACGCGCTTCGATGAACGCTACGCCTATCTTTCCAAGTGCATTTCCGAAGGATTTAATTTCAATACTGACGAAACCTTCAACACGGATTTGCACGCCTATCCTTGGGCGAAAGACCGCGCCGAGTTAGATGAGCGATGGCGAAAACTCTTGAAGAATCAAGCCCTTGAGCTCAAACTTGCTGGTAAAAACGACTCGGCGATTTCAGCCACACTTCGCAGTCGCTACGAGGTGCAAAAACGCAATTTGGATAAATACAATGCCGATGATGTGTTTTCGCTCTACATCAACGCCTTTTGCGCCGCCATTGACCCGCACACGAATTACCTTGCGCCTGCTAATGCCGAAAACTTCAAAATCGACATGAACCTTTCGCTCGAAGGCATCGGCGCACGGCTTCAAACCGAAAATGAATACACAAAAGTTTTTGAGATTGTTCCGGGCGGTCCTGCCTTCAAAAGCAAACTCTTACACAAAGACGACAAAATCATCGCTGTCGCACAAGGCGATACAGGCGCATTTGTCGACGTAGTTGGTTGGCGAATTGATGACGTGGTCAGACTCATTCGCGGTCCAAAAGGCACGGTTGTTCGTTTAAGCATCATTCCTGCAAATGAAGGCATCAACTCACCACCGAAAATTGTTCGCCTTGTTCGTGAAAAAGTCAATCTCGAAGAGCAAGCGGCAAAAAAGAAACTGCTTTCTATCAAACAGAACGGAAAGACTTACAAAATCGGCGTGATTACGATTCCGAATTTCTATATGAACTTCGAAGAATACCAACGCGGCGATAAGAACTACCGAAGCACCACGCGCGATGTCAAGAAACTCATCACCGAATTACAACAAGAAAAAATTGATGGCTTACTGATTGACCTTCGTAACAATGGCGGCGGTGCTTTGCCTGAAGCCGTTTCGCTCACTGGCTTATTTATTCCCAGCGGTCCTGCGGTGCAAGTGCGCAATCTTGACGGCTCGGTCGAAGTGCTTAAAGATGACGACGGCGAGGTCTTTTATAGCGGACCGCTTGCCGTGATGGTCAATCGCTTCAGCGCATCGGCTTCTGAAATTTTTGCAGGCGCAATTCAAGACTACAAGCGTGGGATTATTCTCGGCGACCGTACCTTCGGCAAAGGCACTGTCCAAAATCTCACCTCGCTGAATCGTTATGTTCCGCTTAAAGAGCCACTGGGCGATTTGAAACTCACTGTTGCGAAGTTCTATCGCATCACAGGCAGTAGCACGCAACTTCGTGGCGTTACACCCGATGTTCTCTTTCCGTCTGTTTATCGTGATGGCGAAGTTGGTGAAGAATCTGAACCAAACGCAATGGCGTGGAGTGAAATCGCGCCTGCTTCTTATTCACCATATGGTAGCATCAATGAGAAACTGCTCGCCGAACTGCGCAAGCGGCACGAACAACGCATGAAAACTGACGAAGAACTTAAAGAGTATGCAGCCGACATTGCAGAACTCAAACAGCGACGCGCTAACAAAATTGTTTCCCTCAATGAAACTGTCCGTAAAGCCGAACGTGATGAGCTTGAAAAAAAACGCTTAGCCAAACAAAAGAAAGCCACTGTAAAAACTAAACCGGAATTGCCTGAAACTCCTGATGAAGACCAGCCCCAGTCATCAGCCGACGCGGTGCTGAACGAAAGTGCAAGAATTGTCGCTGACATTATCAGCGTTTCTTAGTTTTCTTGTTGGAAAGAACATTATAGACGTGCCATGATTGGAAGTGTTTGCTTCAAATCCGCCACACGAGGGGTTGTATGGTCGCTCCGAATGGTTTGGCTTTGTGCGTTGTGGCTTTGTGTTTCAAAGAATTTGTTTGCACAACAAGGTTCGGGCTTTGATAGTCGCTTTGCCACTGTGCGCACGCCTGAGTTCAATGCCGACATCGTTACGTTCAAAGATGATTCAACAAGTGCAACACGCCTCACGCTCTACACGCGCATTGCCCACAACAAACTTTCGTTTGTCAAGCGCGATTCTCTCTTCTACGCGTTCTATGAAATCAATGCCGCTTTTATGGATAAAAACGGACGGCTTTCGCACGAAGAACTTTTCATTGATACCATTCGCACTACCGATTATCAGCGCACCATTGCCAAAGACCTCTTTCACTCTAACAGTTTCACTTTCACGCTTTTGCCCGGCACTTACACGGCTCACATTAAAATCATTGACCTTGAAAGTCGGCGTGAATACAAAGAAACCCGTGTTGTTAATGTCAAAAACTTTATGCGAACAGGCGTTCATCTTTCAACGGTGATGCTTGTCTTGACACACTTCGATTCGCTCACAGGCAAAATTGAGTATTATCCAAACCTCTCCGCCGCCATCATTCAAGACAAAACCGAGCCACAACTTTACTATGAAGTCTATGTTACAGGTCGCACGCTCGATAGCCTTTACCTCAACTACAACATCGTTTCAAAGTCTTACAAAGATGAAGTCGTTGATGATTACACGCGGGTATTTGTTTCCACTGGTAAAAAAACACGGATTCTCGACACGCTCAACATGCAAAAAATCAAAAGCGGCAACTACCTGCTCACCATCAGTGCGTTTGATAAATTCACCAAGCAAGTTTATGACAAAGCCACGCTCTTTTTCTTTACACGCGTTTCAGGACAAGCCTTGTTCATTCGCAATTTAGATGAAGCGATTGAGCAACTCGAATACATTGCTGATGGCGACGAGATTGATAAAATGCGCAACGCCAAATCGCAAGAAGAAAAACTCAAACTTTTCAATGCGTTTTGGGCAAGAGTCGACCCCACGCCCGACACGCCTGAAAACGAATTGATGCAAGAGTATTATAGCCGTGTCGAGTTCGCCAATCAAAACTTCTCCTCTTACTTTCAAGGTTGGAAAAGCGATATGGGAAGAGTGTATATCAAATACGGTCCGCCTGACTTTGTTGAGCGACAACCGTTTAGCATGGATAGTCAGCCTTACGAAATATGGGAGTATTATCAGCATAACCTTCGCCTCATTTTCGTTGACACGTCTGGTTTTGGGAATTATCGATTGCTTCGCCCTGAATGGGACGCGCGCAATCGGATTCGATAAAGGGAAGGCGCACGATAAATGACAAAAGCCGCTTTGCGCGGCTCCTGCTTTGACCTGTGGAGATAAGGAGATTCGAACTCCTGACCTTTGCAGTGCGATTGCAACGCTCTACCAACTGAGCTATATCCCCATTCTGAAAGAACACAAATTTGGTAACACAAATTTGGTACTCGAAAATAACAAGGTGCGTTTGATGTTTGCAAATGCTTTCTTAAAACTTGCACAGCATTAAGATGAAAAATTCATTTGGAATTAAAGTCGCATTTTGTAACATTTGCCCGATTCCACATCGCACGCCTTCAAGCGATGTAACTGAACAATGAGAAGACAACACACGTTCTCGAAGAAAACCATGTGGTACAACAACATTCTCGAAACCATAGGCAACACGCCGCTTGTTAAAATCAATCGCCTTGCCAAACATTTGAAGCCAACGATATTGGCAAAAATTGAATACACTAACCCCGGCGGAAGCGTTAAAGACCGAATTGGCATTGCGATGATTGAAGAAGCCGAACAATCTGGCAAAATTAAACCCGGTGCCACGATTATTGAGTGGACAGCCGGCAACACAGGCATTGGACTGGCGTTAGTGTGTGCGGTCAAAGGCTACAAACTCATTGCTGTCATGCCTGACAAAGTTTCACAAGAAAAAATTGATTTGCTTCGCGCACTCGGCGCAGAAGTGGTTATCACACCAACAGCAGTCAAACCCGAAGACCCACGTAGCGTGTATAGCGTTACAGAACATCTTGCGAAAACGATTCCGAACAGTTATTACCCTAATCAATTTGAGAACGCTCGTAACCCTGAAATTCACTTTGCGACCACAGGCAAGGAAATTTGGGAGCAAACCGAAGGTAAAGTAACGCATGTTGTTGCCGCAATGGGCACAGGCGGCACGATTTCTGGCATCGCCAAGTTTCTTAAATCCAAAAATCCAAATATCAAGTGCATCGGCGTTGACGCACAAGGTTCAGCCTACACGCCCTACTTCAAAACAGGACAAGTTCCAACGGAATTAGGGTTATGGAAAGTCGAAGGCATGGGCGGCTCAAAGATTCCGAAGACAGCAGACTTTCAAATTCTCGATGATGTGATTGCCGTTTCTGACAAAGATGCCTTCAACTGCGCTCGCGACCTCTCGCAAATGGAAGGTATTTTTGCGGGCGGCTCATCAGGTGCTACGATATTTGCAACGCTCGAACTGTGCAAATCCCTTGATTCTTCCGCCGTTGTAGTTGCGCTGGTTACCGACACAGGCGAACGTTACATCAGCAAGATATACAACGATATTTGGATGAAAGAAAACAACTTCGCTCGCAGTTTGCGCGGCGATAAATCGGCTATCACGGCATTGGATATTGCACGGCAAAAGCACGAAAAATTGCTCTATGTTGTTCCTGAAACCACGCTTGCCGAAACCTTCGAACTGATGAAAATGCATGAGGTTTCCCAAGTGCCTGTACTGAGCGATGGCGCAGTCATTGGAAGCGTGAGTGAAACCAAAATTCTAAGTACTCTTATCAGCGATGAACAAGCCAAATTCAATAAGGTTATTGGCTACATGGAAAAACCGTTTCCGATTGTTGCCCCTGAAACCAAACTTGCTGACATCTCCAAAGAATTTACGCGGGATACTTCCGCTGTTTTGGTTGAACTTCCCGACTCAACCTTGCAGATTATCACCAAATCCGATGTGATTGCCGCTATTACGGCATCGTAAAACTTTGATTTGGTGAAACCCTTTGAAAAGAAAGAAAGATGTTTATATTTGCAACCCTTTTTTATTAGGAGCAACCTTGAAAACGCGAAGCACAACAAAGAAAAACTCGTCCGCAAAGTCAAAAACCGCTGGCACTAAAAAGTCGGACAATGGCGTCTCCGCCGAATCGCGCCGTAACGAGCGCACGGCACCTGTGTTTAATGCCGAGAAACGCGAGGCAATTATCGCCGGTAAAATTAAAGACATTCATTGCGACGTGTGCGGGGTTACTGGCGGTTGGGAATACGTCGGCGATTGGCACCCGAATGAAATTCCACGTGATTCGGAAGTCGAGCCGCCCGAAGAAAATACCGAACCAAAGTACTGGTTACGCTGTAAAAACTGCTCCGCTGTCTCGGTGATTGAGGAATGGAAAATTCAAGTCAATCGCGAAAGAAATTTAGATGAACTCACGATTGATGACTGTGTTACCTATACACCGCAAGGCATTTACCGTGTTGGCGATGCAATTTATCACAAAGCCTTGAACAAAATCGGTATCGTGCGCTCCAAACAGTTCACAAACAGCGGTGCCAGTGCGATAACGATTGAATTTCGCGATTTAGGCATGCGACAACTTCTTGAAAATGTATCGATTGATGAAAACGGCACGGTTTCAGACCCAGGCAAGAAGGGCAAACTGAAACTCAAGAAAATCACCAAGCGTTGATTTCTTAAACACTTATTCAACTGTCTTTTTTCATAACTTAAACAACCAACGAGAAGGAGGTGAATACTTTTGGTCGGCGTTCAAGCATTAGAGAATGAACCCATTGACAAGATGCTCAAACGCTTCAAGAAAAAATATGAGCGTTCTGGCATACTGAAGGAGTATCGCGCTCGCACCTTTTATACGAAACCTTCGGTCAATAACCGCTTGAAGCGTTCTCGTAGCAAGCGTCGCGCCCAACGCGCCAATGAAGAAATGAACACTTAATTTTGTTTCTAATTCAAGGCACAAGGCAATTTCATTTTTGAAGTTGCCTTTTTCTTTTTTATGACAAGACCTCAATTTTGCGGCACTGTTACGGCTCTTCCGCCTGATAAATCCATTTCGCATCGCGCTGCGCTCATCGGCGCAATTTCTACGGGCGAAACTCGCATCGACAACTTCTCCACAGGCGAAGACAATCAATCCACGCTTTCTGCCCTTATGCAACTTGGCGTGTTTGTTCATCAAGAAGTTTCGTCTGTGCGAACCGTCATCATTCGCTCCAACGGACTGTTTGATTTGAAACCGAGTCAAACGCCGATTCAATGCAATAACTCTGGCTCAACTATGCGTATGCTTGCTGGGATTTTAGCCGCACAGCCTTTTGCTTCCACGCTTATTGGTGATAGTTCCTTGATGAAACGTCCGATGAAACGCATTGCCACTCCACTTTCACACATGGGTGCGCAGATTTCGCTCTCTGAACAAGGCACTGCCCCGATTGAAATTCGTGGCAAGAAACCGCTCTCGCCGATTGTCTATCAAACACCCGTTGCATCAGCACAAGTGAAATCGTGCCTTATCTTCGCCGCCTTGCACGCCGACGGCATCAGCGAAATTTCAGAACCCATACCCACGCGCAATCATACCGAAACTATGCTCGGCTTGATTAACCCGACGCACTCTCAAACGCCTGAAAAAATCACGGTGCGCGGCTTACACCCGATAGAAGCCAAATCATTTTTCGTGCCTTCGGACGCTTCCGCCTCATGCTTTCTTGTCGCCCTTGCTCTCCTCTCCAAAAGCCCTGAACTTGTTTTGAAAAATGTGTGCCTGAACCCCACTCGAACAGGATTTCTCACGATTCTCGAACAAGCAGGCGTTCACATTCAGTCGGAAAATGTCAGAACTATCGGCGGCGAAACTATCGGCGACCTTGTTTGCGCAACTCTTTCGCTTGAAACGCCGCTCCGCATTTCTGATAAAGCCTTAATTGCTAATGCGATTGACGAACTGCCCATGCTTAGCGTGCTTTCCGCACTGGCGACGGGCGAATTTGAACTCCACCACGCCGAAGAACTTCGCACCAAAGAATGCGACCGCATCTCCGCTCTGGTCTTGAATCTTCGCGCAATGGGCTTTTTGTGCGAAGAATTTTCCAATGGATTTATCGTTAAGGGACGCAAGCGGATTTCCAACAAGAAAACTCACATACACACATTCAACGACCACCGCATTGCGATGAGTTTTGGCGTTGCAAGTTATTTTTCAGATACCGAACTTGTGCTTGATAATCGCGACTGCGCCGCAGTCTCGTTTCCCAATTTTTTTGGACTTTTAGAAAGCCTTAAACAAAATTAGTTTTTATTGCAATAACAGAATTAAAAACAACTCATGCTCCGTTATCTTCTTACTTTGATGCTCCCATTCAGTGCGATGCTCCTTTGGTCGTGTCGCGACAGTTCAACAGGCTTTGTTACGCCGCCGCCTCGCACGATTTCTTCTTTCCGCTTGCTTTCCCCTGTTCAAAATTCTGCTATCAGACTTGCTCCGATTGATAGCCTTCAATTTGCTTGGGAAATTCCTGATGATATTGGCACGGTCTCCCGCTACACTTTAATTTTAGATACTGATGATACGCTAACTAATGGGCGCCTACTCACGCTTGAACTTCCGTTTGTCGATACGATTTTCTCGCCCCTCATTACCTACGTGCGCGATTCAACAGGGGTTCTTGTGCCGAAGGACACAACTCTTGAGCGCGTTGGATTACAACATTTTATGACCTATCAATTTATCTCAAATTTACCCTCAATCACAATTCCTACTGACACGATTTTTTATACCGTAAATGCCACCAGCACCACTGGTGCTGTGCTTCGTTCTGCGGATTTTCTCAAATTCACGCTCACGCTTCAATCGCCAACGCCAAAGAAATGATATGATTTCGCCTGCTGTGTTATCTATGCTCCGCTCAATCGTCGGCAGTGAAAATTACTTTGACTCTGAAACCGACAAAGCCCTTTACGCTTACGATGGCACGCCCATGCTCCGCCAAAAGCCTGATGCGATTGTGATTCCGCGAAGTGCGGAGATAATCTCTAAAATTTTACGCCTCGCCAATGAAGAAGGGTTTGCCGTTGTGCCACGCGGGTCAGGTTCAGGGCTTTCCGGTGGGAGCGTGCCTGTTCCGAATAGCATTGTGCTTTTGTTTCCGCCAATGAATAAAATCCTTGCGATTGACCCTGTCAACATGACCGCGAAAGTTGAGGCGGGTGTCATCACAGCGCGATTGCAAAGCGAAGTCGAGAAACTCGGTCTTTTTTATCCGCCTGACCCCGGCAGTGCCAGCATTTCAACTATCGGTGGCAATGTGGCAGAAAACGCAGGTGGCTTGCGCGGCTTAAAATACGGCGTAACCAAAAACTACGTGCTTGCGCTTGATGTCATTCTGCCCAACGGCGAACTCATCACGCTCGGCTCGGAATCGATGAAAGATGTGCAAGGCTTAAACTTGCGCGATATTTTCATCGGCTCGGAAGGCACGCTTGGCATTTTTACGAACATCACGTTGCGCCTGCTCCCAAAGCCCGAACACTCGGTTGTGATGATGATTCATTTTGAGTCGATTGCCACGATTGGCGAGTTTGTCGCCGAAGTGATGCTTGCCCGCATTACGCCTGCGATGCTTGAATTTCTCGACCGCAACACCATTTGCGCCGTTGAAGATTATGCGAAATTAGGCTTGCCCACCGACCTTGCCGCCCTTGTGCTGATTGAGCTCGACGGCTATAAATCCGTTGTCGAAGATGAACTTCAAACCGTGTTTGCGATTGCTAAAAAACTGAACGCTCGTTTTATCAAAGCCGCCGAGACCGCCGACGATGCCCTGAAACTGAAACTTGCCCGCAAATCCGCCTTTTCTGCTCTTGCCCGCTTGAAGCCGACCACGATTTTGGAAGACGCAAGCGTGCCACGCTCAAAACTTCCTGAAATGCTTTTGCAGATTGAATCTTTCGCTCGTGAAGAATCTGTGTTGGTAGGCAACTTTGGGCATTTAGGTGATGGAAACCTTCACCCCACTTGTCTTATCAATGAACGCGATTCGGACGAAGTTCGCCGAAGTGAGCGTTTTTTTGAGCGCACTTTTGAAACGGCGGTCAAATTTGGCGGCGCAATCACCGGCGAACACGGCACGGGACTTGCCAAGAAAAAATATCTCGAAATGGCAACTGGCAAAACACAAGTTGAACTCATGCGCAAGTTCAAAGAAGCCATTGACCCGAATAACATTCTCAACCCGTCAAAGATGTTTGATGTTCATTCGCTTTTTCGCTCCAAGTGTGAGCGGAATGTTCATCGCTCGCTGAAATAGCACCTTTGTTTTGAAAATTGAATTCCTTTTGCTAAACTCTCGCCGACTTGGTTTCGAACCCTGCTGAACCTTCACCGTTCCCCAGTGTTCAAACTCTGTTCTCTCACAAGATTGATTTCAGATGCGCATACTGCCCTGTGTTTCCGTTTCAAAGAACAGGTTGGACTTTCAAAAATGATAATGGACGAAATCAACACCGAAACAAAAGCCGTCAGAGATGCAAAAACTCATTCTTGATACGAATGTGATTGTTTCGGCACTTTTTACAAGATCTTTGATACCGATACAAAATGACTCTTTGGAATAACGACACGGAAATACAATTTTTTATAGAAGCATTAAAAAATTTTGCCTCACCAGAAAAATTATTTTATAATTTACAAAATGGTTATTTTGCCTACGTTCCAAAAGGTTCAGACGCAGAAGGGCAAACTTTACAGAGCCGAAATTCTACTTTTTAGCAAAGAACTTGTAACCAATGATATGAACTACTTTTCTTCAATGCTTTCAAAAATGAAACTTTGGAAAATTATACATATTGCAAGTCAGGAAAATACAGATATTGCAAAAGCAGAAAAATTTCTAAAGTTTTTGGGTATTCCCTTTTCGGGTAGGACTATCTGTTACAAGTCCTCGCTTCGCTGCGGGCTTTCGACTTCTATTCCTAATGTAATAAAGAATACAGCTTAATATGAAAAATAAAAAATTTGAAGTTAAAGTTTACTATACAGGATTTTGCGTTTATACTGTTGATGCTGAAAATGAAGCAGAAGCAATTTTAAAGGCAAGAAGCCTTCCAATTAATCAGAATGAAGTTCTATCCAATTTGGAAAATTGGGAAGAAGCAGACACTGCAACAGAGATAACAGATGAAGAAAGTAAAATCTGACTTGCCACTTAGCTACATTAATACAAAACTTATCGGATAAAAATAGAAACTCTAAGGGTAAAAATCGGGGGAAATAATTTCCCCCTCACTCAAATAAACAGCGGTGCCATGACGAGTGTAATTGTAGAAAGCAGTTTAATGAGCACGTGAAGCGAAGGTCCTGCGGTATCTTTGAACGGGTCGCCAACGGTATCGCCTACGACGGCGGCTTTATGCGCATCCGACTTCTTGCGATGCACTACGCCCTTTTCATCTTTGAAATTGCCTGATTCCACAAACTTCTTGGCATTATCCCATGCGCCGCCAGTATTATTAAGAAAGAGTGCCATCAAAATGCCTGCAATCGTGCCGACCATCAAGAGTCCTGCCACCACTTCTGAACCTTTCGCACCTTCTCCGCCATTTGCCGTGTAAATAAACTTGAACAGCACACCGACCACAATCGGCATAAGCACCACCAACGCTCCGGGCAAGACCATCTCACGCAACGCTGCTGCGGTTACAATATCCACGCACGCACGATAATCAGGCTTGAAATCTTTGGTAAATTCGATGTCGCCGCTGGCTAAGCGTTTGAGCGAAGCAAACTGCCGGCGCACTTCACCAATAACGGACTGCGCCGCCGAACCTACCGCACGAATCGCAAAGGAACTAAACAAAAAGACTAACATCGCTCCTAACATTCCGCCAATGAACACTTCGGGTTTTGAGAGGTCAACCGATTCTAACGGCGAGCCATAATTGCGCAGTTCATCAAGGTATGCGCTGAAAAGAAGAAATGCGGCAAGTCCTGCCGAACCTACCGCATAGCCTTTCGTGAGGGCTTTGGTTGTGTTGCCCATGGCATCGAGTTTATCGGTTTTTTCGCGCACGGATTCAGGTTGCTCCGACATTTCTACAATGCCGCCTGCGTTGTCGGTAATCGGTCCGAAATTATCCATGGCTAAAATGTAAGCCGCTGTTCCAAGCATACCGAGCGTGGCAACTGCCGTGCCAAACAAGCCTGCATCTTTCAGCCCTGAACTTTGTCCGAGAAAATACGCCGTGATAATTGCGGCAGAGATAGTCAGCACAGGCAAAGCGGCACTTTCCATTCCGACAGCAATACCGCCAATTACATTCGTCGCAGGTCCAGTTAGCGAAGCCGTAGCAATCGAGCGCACAGGACGATAGGCATACTCCGTGTAGTATTGCGTGAGATAGACGAAAATTAAGGCTGTTACCAATCCGACAATGCCACACAGGAAAAAGTTGAGCCAAAACGGTCCTAAAAACCATTTGCACGCCACAAAGAAGCCCAACGCAGTCAGTCCTGTGGAAACATAGTATCCACGATTGAGCGCATTCATGGGGTTTTCGTTGCCATCAGTCTTAACAATCAAGACGCCCACAAGTGACGCAATCATGCCAAAAGCATTCACGATGAGCGGAAAGAGCAAGACACCCAAAATTCCGACGCCTGCACTTTCAAAAGCAGATTGATTTCCGACATAGAGCGCAGAGGCGATAATCATCGCGCCGATGTTTTCTGCCGCCATGGATTCAAAAATATCGGCACCGCGACCTGCGCAGTCGCCGACATTATCGCCGACAAGGTCAGCAATCACGGCGGGGTTGCGTGGGTCATCTTCGGGAATGCCGGCTTCAACTTTGCCGACAAGGTCTGCGCCCACATCAGCGGCTTTTGTGTAGATGCCGCCGCCCAGTTGCGCAAACAGCGCAACAAACGACGCGCCAAATCCAAAACCTGCAATGAGTAAGGGAATTTTCTCAACGCTTGTTGCGCCAACGGCATTGATAACCGTAAAGAGTCCTGCAATGCCCAAAATGCAAAGCGTAACGACGAGAAATCCTGTTGCGGCGCCGCCGCGCAAAGCAATCACTAAGGCTTCGTTGAGCGAGGTCAGTGCGCCTGCCGCCGTGCGTATGTTCGTGCGAATAGCAATCCACATGCCAATGTAGCCTGAAACGACCGAACACGCCGCGCCCAAAAGAAACGAAAGCATAATCCAAAGTCCTAATTGCACAGGGTTCGTGACGGGGTCATGTTCATTTGTGGCGCGTGCAAAACCATAGAGAATGAAAATCAGCGTTGCTGTCAGAATCGCTAAGTAAAAAATTGTTCGATTTTGGCGGCTCAAAAACGCCTCCGCGCCTTCTTTGATTGCGTCAGAGACTTTCTGCATTTCGGTAGTGCCGTTGGATTTGGAGAGAATTTGGCGCGTAAGAAACATGGCAAACGCTACGCCAATTGCGCTTGCTCCGAAAACAAAACTGAACTCCATTTGTCAGTAGGTTTTATTGGAAAAGTGTTTGTTTTTGAATGTGCGAAATTACAACATTGCTTGTGAGTTTGAAACATTGCCGACCTCAATATACCACCAATACGCACAAAGAAAAATCGCACACCGATAACACGGATTGAACGGATTTGCACGGATTGTTTTAGAGTTGAAAGTGATTTCCGTGTTTATCCGTCTTATCTGTGTGCCTTTCTTCAATCTCACACGGAATACACGGATTGAGCGGATTTTGCACAGATTCACCTTTGCGAACTTCGTGCATTCCTTTGAGTTCTTTGTGGTTTCTTCTACCACAACGCAAGAAATTTACCTCACCCTGTTTCCCCAATGCCGAAACGTCCCTCTCCTTACAAAAGGAGAGTGACGTCTGCGAAAGCAGGCAGGGCGAGGTTAAACACACAAAGGGCGAGTTGTGCAACCTACCCATACCGTTGACACTCTTTTCGTGTGCAAGCATGTTCTTTTTCATAACTTTGCTTTCAAATTTTTTACACAATGAGTTGGAACACAATTTTAGGACAAGAAAAACAGAAAGACGTGTTGCGGCGTGCCATTCGTTTGGGGCGGTTGCCGAATGCGTATCTTTTTATCGGACCCGAAGGTGTCGGCAAAGAAGCCACCGCACTTGAAGTGGCAAAGGTCTTGAACTGCGATTCGCCCGACGCGCTCACCAATGCCGAAGCCTGCGACCATTGCGCCAGTTGCCAAAAATTTGCCGACCTCACTCACCCGAACTTGGAACTTGTCTTCCCCTCTGAAAGCATCTTGCTTGAACCCCTCTCCGAAAACAGTTCCAAACGCGAAAAGCAAGAAGAAGCCTTAGAAAAATTGAAGCAACTCTATGATGAAAAACGGCGCAACCCCTACTTCACGATGCAGATGGATAAGGCAATGGGCATTTTGAAAACGCAAGTTGAACTTCTGATTGATAAATCGCTCTTTAAGCCGTCAGGCGAAAAGAAGCGTGTGTTCATCATTTCGCAAGCCGAGCGCATGAATCGAGAATCGGCAAATAAGTTGCTCAAACTTTTGGAAGAGCCACCGCGCTATGTGCTGTTTATTTTGGTTTCCTCGCGCGCTGAACAACTCTTGCCAACGATTGTGTCGCGTTGCCAACCGATTCGTTTCTCTGCTTTATCCCATGAGCAAATTCGTGAAGGCTTAAAACACCTTTCATCGCAATCTGATGCCGAGATTGACTTTGCCGCACGATTTGCTCGCGGAAATTTCTTCTATGCGCAAAAAGTCTTGACCGACACCTTGCTCAAAGAGCGGCGCGATAGAGCCTTGAATTTGCTTCGCTTTGCGCTCTCGCCACAAAAACAACTCGAACTGATGCGCGAAATTGAAACCCTTGTAAAACAAAGTCGCGATGAGCAACTTCAAACGCTTTTGGCACTGATGCTTTTTTTTCAAGATGTCGTTCACACTCTTGCATTGCCTTCGGAAACTCGGCTTATCAATCAAGATGTTCAAGAGGCTGTTCAACGCTTCGCACACAATTTCCCGAATGCCGATTTTGAACAAGCCACTCGCGAGGTCGAGTATGCACGCTACGCCCTTTCTCGCAATGCCAATCCGACGCTCACCTTTACTGCGCTTGCCATTCGCCTTAAATCACTGATTCGAAATGAACTGCCGATTTTACAGTAACCTATTGCCACTTTTCTATGATTACAACCAAACTTTACACGCGCAATGAATATCTCGCTTTGGAAGAGAGCGAAAACCGACGCTACGATTTTTTTAACGGCGAAATCATTGATATTGAGATGGGCGCATCAGAAAAACATCAAGTCATTTGCGCTAACCTTGCCGCGCAACTGGCAACGGCACTGCGAACAACGAACTGTCGCGTTATGACTTCGGGCATGAGAGTTCATTCGCCTAACGGATTAGACACTTATCCTGACATCATCGTTGTTTGCGGCACTTCAGAATATCTTGAACTCAAAACAGATACAGGTCGCGACACGCTGACGAATCCAATTTTGCTCATTGAAGTTCTTTCAAAAACGACGCGCGATTACGACAGGGGCGACAAGTTTTTCTCTTACCGCACAATCCCTTCTCTACAAGATTTTTTGACCGTTGACCAAGAGCAAGTTTATGTTGAGTATTTTCACAAAATCAAAACGGGCGAATGGCTCTTGCGCGAGTTTTCAAGCCTCGAGGAGAGTATTATGCTTTCATCGCTTGGCGTTTCAATTTCACTCAAAGAGATTTACGACAAAACCACTCTTGTAACATAACGGAACTTTATGGGTTGGTTTTAGCGGGGGCAAAAGCATACGCACTTTTGCTTTGAATCTGTGCAATCTTCGCGCCCTTTGTGAACAAAACTCTGTGACCTTTGTGGTAAAAATCAACCCACGAAGAACACGAAGGCAAGCACAAAGAACACAAAATCAATCCGTGCAAACTCCGCTCAATCTGTGCGCTCCGTGTGCTATTTCTTGATTAACTTACCACAGGTCTGCCGATGCTGAAATACTTGAATCCAAGTTGTTTCATTTTTTCAATGTCGTAGACATTGCGCCCATCAAAAATGAGAGGCTCTTTTAACGTGCGTTTAATTTTGTTGAAATCAGGATTGCGGAACTCGTTCCATTCAGTAACGATGATGAGTGCGTCGGCGTCGACCAATGCGTCGTATTGCGAGGCAGTGAAGATGATTTTACCATTGTAAAGTTTGCGCACGTTTTCAATTGCTTCGGGGTCGAAGGCGGCAAGGCTTGCGCCGCGTTTTAAGAGTTCTTCAATCACTACAAGTGATGGGGCTTCGCGAATGTCATCAGTGTTTGGCTTAAACGAAAGTCCCCACAATGCGAATCGCTTTCCTTTCAACTTTTCACTGCCGCCAAAATAGGCTTCCATTTTTTTGATAATCGTGTGCTTTTGCGCATGGTTGACGGCTTCAACTGACTTCAAAATTTTGAAATCGTAGTGATATTCTTCTGAGGTTTTGATAAGGGCTTGCACATCTTTCGGGAAACAACTTCCGCCGTAGCCCACGCCTGCGTAAAGAAACTGTTTGCCGATACGCGAATCTGTGCCGATGCCGCGCCGCACCATATCCACGTTTGCACCCACACGCTCGCATAGATTGGCAACTTCGTTCATAAAAGAGATTTTGAGCGCAAGCATCGCATTGGCGGCGTATTTGGTAAGTTCCGCACTTCGCTCGTCCATCACGAGAATCGGATTGCCTTGTCGCACAAACGGCTCGTAGAGTTGTTTCATGAGTTCAGTGGCTTTTGGCGATGAACTGCCAATGACTACGCGCTCAGGTTTTAAGAAATCATCAACCGCTACGCCTTCACGCAAAAATTCCGGATTGCTGACCACATCAAATTCATGCTTGGCATATTCGGCGACTGCATCACGCACTTTTTCCGCTGTTCCCACTGGCACAGTGCTTTTATTGACGATGATTTTGTAGCCGTTGAGCAGTTTGCCAATTTCTTTTGCCGCACTAATCACATATTTCAAATCTGCTGAACCATCTTCGCTGGGTGGGGTCGGCAAGGCAAGAAAAATCAATTCAGATTGCTCGACTGCTATCTTTAAATCCGTTGTAAAACGCAATCGCTCTTCGCGCAAATTGCGCTTAAACAGCACTTCTAAGCCCGGCTCAAAAATCGTCATGATGCCGCTCGAGAGTTTCTTCACTTTTTCTTCGTCCACATCGACACAAATCACATGGTTTCCTGTTTCTGCAAAGCACGTGCCTGCAACCAATCCCACATAGCCCGTGCCAATGACTGCAATTTTGAACATGAGTTTTTTATGGGTTTGAGTTAGTTACGTTTTTCAATTTTGCGCAAGAGTGAACTTGCCATGAAGTTGTTTTTGTCTTTGATTTTTTCGTATTGAATCCGCGCTGAATCGGCTTTGCCTAACTCGTAATACGCCACGCCAAGACTGTATTCGGCTTCTACATAATCTTTGCGCAGTTCAATGGCTTTTTTGTAAGCAGGAATGGCGTTTTCAAATTGTTTGAGATTCATATACACATTGCCCAAGTTGAAATAGGCTTCGTGATTGTTGGGCGCAAGTTCAGTGAGTTTTTGAAAGCAGGGCAAGGCTTCTTTGTAGCGTTTCATTTCAAAGTTTGTGATGCCTAAGATGGCTTGTGCTGCCGTGTCGTTGGGGTTGAGTTCAACCGTGCGTTGCAGTGCGGCGAGGGCTTCTTCGTATTGCTTTTCCGACAAATATGCCAGTCCCAATTTGAAATAGGCTTTGGCATTATTGGGTTGAAGATTCAATAACGCGCGAAGGTTTTGTATGTCCTCTTTGGCTTTATTGTTGGGCGAACAGCCAAAAAACAAGCAGGCAAACACGATAAACACAAGCGTCTGTTTCATACGTCGAGTAAGTATTCAAGTTGTTTGGCAAGCGTTCGGTCTAATTGCAACAGTGTGTTGTAGAGTTCTGAAACCTTTTGTCGATTTCCTAAACGGTAATAGATAAACCCTAAGGCAAGATAGGCTTCGGCGAGGTCGGGCTTCAAAGCGATGGCGTTTTGAATGGCTTCGAGGGCTTGTTGATTTTTGCCGCTATCATCATATGCATTACCCAAGTAAAAATGGGCGATTGCATTATCAGGCGCAAGTTTTACGGCTTTTTCTAAACAAGATTCCGCTTCTTTCAACTTACCTTTGTTGAGATGCACGCACCCCAAGCCAATCAGCGCGTCAACAAAATCAGGGTTATCGGCAAGTGATTGTTCATATTCCGATTGGGCTTCGTTGAAGCGACCTTCGCGGAAATGCGCTTCGGCAGATTCAAAATGTGATTGAGACTTTTCGGAAGGCATGTCAAACGTCTAACAGCATCTTTCAAAGAAGTGCGGAGAGTTGATTAAATGTGGCGATTTGCGGAGCTGACGGGGCTCGAACCCGCGACCTCCTGCGTGACAGGCAGGCGCTCTAACCAACTGAGCTACAGCTCCATTCTTCCCTTCTCAAAAAAGGATTGCAAATATAGCGGTCGATGGCATGGTTTCCAAAATCTCTTGCAAAAATTTTAATACGCTCGCAATTTTTCGCGAAGTATTTTGTAGAGCATTTCGCGTGCGCGAAAAATATGCGCTTTAACTGTGCCAAGCGGCAACCCAAGTTCATTGGCAATCTCTTCGTAAGCCAGCTCCTGCAAGTGCCGCATTTCAATCACCACGCGATATTTTTTCGGCAGTTGTGCAATCGCATCTCGCACAAGTTGGTCGCGCTGTGATTGCATCACATTTCTTTCAGGCTCTTCGCGCAAATCAGGAATTTCAACATAGTATTCATCGTCCTTGCTTTGAATTGGATTGTCAAGCGAGAACGTCTTTAAGCGACGTTTGCGCAGGTAGTCAATACTGCTATTTGTGGCAATGCGGTAGAGCCACGTCGAGAAGGCGTATTCCTTGTTAAAGTTGGCAATCGAGTTGAACGCTTTTGAAAATGACTCTTGCACAAGGTCTTCGACCTCCTCGCTGTTGTGAACGATTTTGAGAATGAGGCTGTAAATCTGATTTCGGTATTTGGAAAGCAAGCGTTTGTAGGCGTTGTCGCGTGCGCGTGGGTCGCCTTCGCGAATGTCATCGATGAGTTTGTAATCTTCTTCTCGCGAGCTGGGCTTATCTTCTTTCGTGATTTCCGCCTCGACTTGTTTTATCTCCTGCTCAACTTCTTTCGGCAGTTCTACGGGTATGTCTTCTTCTTCCTCGAGCTCGATCGTGTTGCGTTCATCAAGTTCATCTTCGAGAAGTTTGCTGTTAAACTCTTCTTCTGACAGGTCGGGTCGCTTTTTCGTTTTTGTTTTTTTTTCAGGGGAATCTGCTTTGCGCGGAGACTTGCGGGCTTTGGTTGATTGACCTTGCTTCTTTGCCATTTGAGAAACAGGAATGTTTTGGGGCGACAGGTGCGCACATCGCTCCCCATTTTGCACCTTGTTACTTCTTGCGGAGAAGGGGGGATTCGAACCCCCGGTAGCACCTTACGATACTACATCGGTTTAGCAAACCGACGCCTTAAGCCACTCGGCCACCTCTCCAATCTTCAAACAGCAACGCCGTTTGGAGTTGCGAATATATCACTTTCAAAAGAAAGTGCAAGTCAAACTTTTTATCTGAAAATTTTTTCACCCATTGATATTCCTGTGTGTGATTAAATGCTGAATCATGTCGTCAGATGTGCGCTTTTCGGCTTGCGCTTTGAAGTTGAGCAGAACTCTGTGGCGCAATGCAGGAAAGACCATTCGCCTGATGTCACTCGGCAGAACGGAAAACCGACCATGCATCAGGGCGTGCGCTTTCGCCGATAAAATCAAGGCTTGTGCGGCGCGTGTGCCTGCACCCCACTCGACATTTTCTTTGATGAACGCATCACTTGTCGTCTGCGGTCTCGTTTCTCGAACAAGTAAATTCACTTGTCTCATCAATTCTGTGCTAATGACCACCTCGCGCACGAGTCGCTGAATTGTAAGCAATTCTTCGCCTGAACACACGGGCGTAATTTCCGCCGATTGCGTGCCTGTGGTCTGCATTAAAATTTTCAACTCGTCATCTTCACTTGGATACTCCAACTTGATGTAGAGCATAAATCGGTCGAGTTGCGCTTCGGGCAGTGGATACGTGCCGGCATGCTCAATCGGATTTTGCGTCGCCAAGACAAAGAACGGCTTTTCAAGCGGATAAGTGTTCCCTGCTTGCGTTACGGAAAATTCTTGCATGGCTTCAAGCAAAGCAGATTGTGTTTTCGGTGGCGTGCGGTTGATTTCATCGGCAAGCACAATGTTTGCAAAAATTGCGCCACGATTAAACTTGAAAAATCGTTTGCCCGTCGTGCGGTCTTCTTCCAAGACTTCTGTGCCGAGAATGTCCGATGGCATCAGGTCGGGCGTGAATTGAATACGCCGAAACGACAATGAGACTGCCTTTGCAAGCGAGCGAATCATCAAGGTTTTTGCCAGTCCAGGTACGCCCTCCAAGAGTGCGTGTCCGCCTGCCATAAACGCTACCAAAAGTTCATCAAGCACATCACTTTGCCCAATGATGACTTTTTCTATTTCTCGTTTGAGCGCGGGGATTTTTTCAAGAAGTGTGTAAAGTTCTTTTTCAGACAAGGTGAAATGGTTTGTATGTAATCTGAAAAACGACTTGCCTCATTTAAGCATCTCGGCTTTGAGTTTTTGCAAGTCGACGGGCATCAAATTTTTGCCTTCTTTTACATCTTGAATTGCTTCGAGCAAACGCTTGTGATTGGCTTCGGAACGCATGAGGTATTGCGTTTCATCAACCTCAGTTTCTTCTGAAATGAAGATGGTGATTGTTCGGTCTTTGTAGAGTTTCTTCACGGCTTCCACAAAATCAAGGCTTAGCTCGTTAGCATTTAATCGGTATGTGCTTTGCATAGTTTGTTTGCTTTTTCCAGAATTTAGCGATTCTCTTTGATATGCGTTAGCACTGAATCTCATCGCCGATGTGGATAGATTTGCCTGCTTGATGTTTCGCGATGCGTGTATTGACGGAAAGTTTATAGAAGTGCGCAAAGGCTTCGGGTATTGCCCAGATGGGCAGTGAGGCTTGGCGTTGCTCGGCAAAGTGCCTTTGAAACTTTGGCGTTGCTTCAGCAGTGATGGGATTGCGTGTTGGCACAACGCACCGCGAACACGGATTTACGCCTTCCATTTTCACTTCTCCAATTTGAAACTGAACCGTGCGCGGTGGTTCATCACAAAGTCTATCTTCCCAAAACGGCTCGCACTCCGAAAGTTCAAGATTGGCGCGAAAGCGTTGGCGCAGTTCATCAACCGAGATAGTCTCGAACCAAGTGGCAACTTCTCGCAAGGTTGCCTCGCTGACGAGCGTCGGTCCTGATGCGTTCAGGTCATCAGGAAATCCTGTCTCTTTGTTGCACCGAATAGTGATGGAAAATCCGAAGTAATCGGAAAACCATTCTTCCATTTTTGAATCACCCAGTTCAAAGCATGCTTCTTCATCTTGATTTGAAAGCGTAACGGACTTCAAGCCTTCATCAAACTTGGCGCAAATGAGATGAATCTTTGCCGTGCGTTTGGCATTGACAACGTTTCCCTCGCTATCGAAGAGCGCGTATTCGCGGTCGTGTGCCAACGCCCCACCGTGCGTGATGCGTGCCGATTGCACCGAAACGCCATCAAGCGATTTAATCGGGTAAATCGTGATGCGAGAAAGTTTAGGCACGTGTTAGTCTTCTCGTTTGAAGTTAGATTTTCCGCCGCGTTTTTCGATGAGTTTGATTTCTTTGATAACGATGCTATGCGAGAGGGCTTTGCACATATCGTAAATGGTGAGTGCGGCAAGCGTTGCGCCTGTGAGGGCTTCCATCTCAACGCCGGTTTTGCCGTGAAGTTCGGCAGTACATTCAATCGCGATGTCGCTTTTGGAAATTGGCGTAATTGAAATCTGACAATCTTCTAATCCGAGTGGGTGGCAGAGCGGAATGAGGTCGCCGGTTTTCTTCGCCGCCATAATGCCTGCAAGAATTGCCGTCTGGAACACCGCGCCTTTCTTGGTTTGAAGTTCTCCCTGTTGCAAGCGTGAAAGAATTTCCTCGCCGAGTTCGACAACGGCTCTCGCTCTTGCAAGACGATGCGTTACAGGCTTTTCTCCGACATTGACCATTGTCGGATTGCCGTTGGAATCAAGATGGGACATCACTTGCTCTGACATTACCCTGCCCTTATCAAATTTGCTCTAAATAGAAAGAGGCGATGTTTAATCGCCTCTGTGTTCATTAGCGGTTGAATTAGAACTACTTTTTGCCGACCAATGCGTCTGTTACTTTTTCAATCGAGCGTGTGATACCACCTGCAATCGTTTCAGTGGTTTTCTTTGCCGCTTCTGCGGTTTCACCGACGGCTTTGGAAACGCTGTCTAAACCCGTTTCCGCCGCAATGCCGATGCTGTAAAGCACCTGCGTAATTACGCCTCCGCGAACCTCGTTCATTTGTTGTTGTGGTTTAAGTTGATACTGTTGTTTGATGATACAGCAAACTTCTTACTCCTTAAACCTCACTGCCGATTAGATAATTTCGTTCTCATATCGTCCAAATCGTTTCTCTTGATAGGGAAATCTCAACGGTAACTTGACTTTTGTGGCTCTATCTTTCGGTAAGCATCGCAAAATTAGGAAGGAGTATTCAACATGCAATCTTTATCGTGGATTTTCATATACGCATTTGCGCTTCCGATTTTTTTCATTCTCGTGTTTTTGCTTTACAAGTTTGTGGACTACAAACTTCGGCACGATGATGAAAAACTCGCTCCGATTTTTGACACCAGCGATAATGTGGTTGGACTTTCTCCCGAAGAGTTGAAGAAAAAGAAAGCCGAACAACAAGAAGGCTTGAAGCAACTTTCGGAAGCGATTTCAAAAATTCCTGTGAAACTTGTCAACGGTAGGTTTGTTCCGTTGGAAGGCGAAGAACTTCGCGCCGAATTAGAACGGCGCAAAGCCGAAGACGCAAAGAAAACCCTCGTTCAAATTACTTTGCCTGAACAACGAAACTGATTCAAAATGGCGAGTTTAGAACTCGCCCCTGTTTTTTTCCTGTTCGTTCATCACGTCCCAAGTGTGGTCGGCAAGCAA
>Ga0308408_1000447_pt1 | contig 23809 bp, 24 predicted proteins | sample HotsprSampleMSe3_FD_203466 | JGI IMG/M metagenome (GOLD analysis project Ga0308408, IMG submission 203466) | Hot spring phototrophic mat microbial communities from Mushroom Spring, Yellowstone National Park, Wyoming, United States - 20060912_MSe3 ... | reverse complement strand
TGCGGCGCCTGCGCTGGATGCCCATCTTTAGCGCGCTGATGGTGGCGCTGATTGGCCTCGGGTGGGTTATCGCTGTGTATGCTATCGCCCGGTATCGCCAAAACCGTCTCTGGGTCGGCCTCACCCGCGAAGCCGCGCACCAGATTGGCACACCCCTCTCGGGTCTCATGGGCGCCATAGAGCTGCTGCGCGAAAACCCCCACGACGCCCCCACTATCCTCCCCATGCTGGAAAAAGATGTAGAACGTATCCAAGAAGTCGTAGACCGTTTCTCTAAAATCGGCGCCCCGCCCCAGCTCGCGCCGGCACCCCTCCAGCCCCTCCTCCGGGGCGTTGTCGCCTACTTCCAGGCCCGCATTCCCCAAAATATCCACCTTCGCTTAGAGATGCCCGAAACGCCCGTTGTCATCCCGCACAACTCCACCACCCTCCGTTGGGTGCTGGAAAACCTCATTCGCAATGCCCTGGACGCAATGCCCAAGGAGGGGGGACATATCCGTCTAAGCCTCGTCGATCAGCCGCATGAGGCGATTGTTCGGGTTCAGGATACGGGCAAGGGCATTCCGCCTTCGCAATGGGAGGCTATCTTTCGGCCGGGCTTCACCACGAAGCGCAGCGGCTGGGGCATCGGCCTCACCCTCGCTCGCCGCATCGTGGAAGAGTATCACCACGGCCTTATATTCGTGCGTAGGAGCGGCCCCCAAGGAACCACTTTCGAAATCCGCCTCCCTAAAAAACAAGGCGGCCCCTTCGAGTGGCTCAGAAAACTCTGGCGTCAGGAGGTCCTGCGCCGCTGGCTCAAGCTGCGCCGCATCCAGCTTGCGCCTAAACAGGCGAAAGCAGCAGCGCCCGCCTAATCCAGGGCAGACTCTGCACATACTGCAAGCTCTCCGGCCGGGGCGCCTCATCCAGCTCGTACACCTGCAGCGCTAAGTCTTCCTTCGCACGTCGGCTCACAGTGAGCGTGCCAATATTGACCTGGTCATACGCCAGGATCGCCGACAGAAACGCTATGCTTCCCTTCACATCCAGCGCCCACACACATAAAGTCGGCAGCTGCCCCGTGAAGTTCGTATGCAGCCCATCCATACTCACGATGCTAATCAGCCCACCCCCCCGGGAGATGCCCTCTATCTCATGCACAAGCTCGCCCCGCTGCGCCCAGATACGGAGGGTATTGGGGTGGGCCTTGGCCGAACTGACAACCGGATCAAACGCATACCGCAAGCCCAGGCGATCGGCTTCCGCTAAGGCCTCCCGGATGCGAACATCATCCGGTGCCCACCCCATCAGCCCTCCAATCACCGCTCTATCACTCCCATGCCCCCGAAAAGTGGTGGCAAACGAATTGTAAAAAGTCACCTTCACCACCTCGGGCGCCCCCCCTAATAGCCCATGCATCACCCGCCCGATCCGAACCACCCCCGCCGTGTGCGAACTGCTCGGCCCAATCATGATCGGCCCGAGCATGTCAAAGATACCACTCGCTTCTTGCGTGCTCATTAGAAACGGCTTTTAGCATTTCGGTCTCCTTCCGGAAAGTAAAACAGCAGCTCGCCCATAATGGCCTCAATGCGGTCTTTTCGGGGGCCAGCTAGCCCATCCAGGAGATTCGTCTGCGGCCGAAACCGCTGATACAATAGGCTAAACGTAACCCCCTCGGTGATAAGCAGGCGCACGCCTGCCGCCCAGCTCAGACCTACCACGCCAATGCTGGAAGGCGTGCCATGAGGCGATTTGCCGTTCTGGTCCCGCACACTAATAGCGAAGCGGTGGGCACCGACCTGGAAAAAGGGCGACCATAGGCCTTTTCGCAAGTGGGCGCGCAGGCCCAGCCCAATCGCATTCCAGCTTGTGCGGGCATACTGGCCCAGCTCCCGATTCTGACTGATGAAACTCCCCCCTTGCCAGCCTATGAGGGGCTGTACCCGCCGCTCCGGCAAAAATCGCACCCCTACGCTATACACGGCATAGAACCGATTCCACCCCTCCCCCGCCGCCGTGAGGTCATTCACGCTCGTATGGCCGCCCCAGCCCCCCCATACCCCTACCTGGCCATAAACCAGCAGTATCCCTAAGGTAGTCAGGCTAAAGGCCCGAAGCATTCAACAAACTTACAAAAAGTTTTTGAGGAAGTAGGTGTGGAGCTGGGTCAGGTAGCGCCGGATAGGGGCGGGTAGGCCATAGCGGTGAAGCTCTGCCCAGGGGATAGGCTGGGTATGCGGTGGCGGCTCCGACAGCCGCTCGGCAAAAGCGAGCATCCGGAAGTGGGTAAACTCATGCCGCAGGTCGGCCGGTCGGAAGGGCGGCTCGGGGAGCTCTTCTAAGGGCGGCGTCCAGAGACCACCCCAGAGGCCTTTTGCTGGCCGCTCTACAAGCCATACGGCTTCCGCGGTGTAGTACACAAGCAGCCGGAAAAACCGCGTAGGCCGGGGCGCACGGGCCGCCTTTACCGGGAAGGCCTCGGACTGCCCCCGCTGATAGGCCTGGCAGGCGCTGCGCAAGGGACAGGCTGGACAAGTGGGCCAGCGGGGCTTGCAAACGAGCTGCGCAAGGTCCATGAGCGCAAACCCCACCACCCGCCCCGTAAAAGCCGGAGGCAGGGCATCCGCTTTCGCTTGATAAGCTTTGCGCTCGGTGGCGGGCGTCGCATCCCCCCATAGCCGGCTTAGGACCCGCACGAGGTTGCCATCCACCGGAAGAAGGGGCGCCTCCCCCGCAAAAGCTAAAATCGCCCGGGCCGTGTATGGGCCAATGCCGGGGACTTTTTGCAGGGTCGCCAGCGCCTCCGGCCAGGGGGAAAGCGGAATCCCCCCCATATCCAGAAATACCTGCGCCGCCCGGTGGAGATTGTGCGCCCGCTGATAGTAGCCGAGGCCCTGCCAGAGAGCGAGGACAGCCTCGCGGGGGGCTCTCGCCAGCGCCTCCAACGTTGGAAACGCCCCCCAAAAGCGCCCTAAATACCCCTCTGCCTGCGCTATCTGCGTCTGCTGGAGGATCACCTCGGCCGTCCAGACGCGATACGGATCGCGCGTTTCCCGCCAAGGGAGCTGCCGCCCCGCCTGGGCAAACCACGAGAGAAGCGCCGCCCGGAGCCGCTCGTAAGGTAGCCTCACACGCCGATGACCTTCACGATCACCCGTTTTTTGCGCTGCCCGTCAAACTCTAAGTAAAATAGCTCCTGCCAGGGGCCTAAGTCCAGGTCGCCTTTCGTGACGGGGAGGACGACCTGCAGGTGGGTAAGGAGGTTTTTCAGGTGGGCATCGCCATTGTCCTCGCCGGTGCGGTGGTGCTGGTAGTCAGGCCGAGCGGGCGCCAGCTTTTCCAGCCATTCCCAGATGTCTTCGTGCAGGCCCCGCTCATTGTCCTGGATGATGACCGAAGCCGTCAGGTGCATGGACGAGACAAGGCAGAGCCCTTCCTGGATGCCAGATTTTTTCACCTCGGCTCGCACCAGCGGCGTCAGGTGCACAATGTCCCGCCGCCTCGCCGTCTCCATCCACAGATAAGCCGTATGCGCACGCATTGGACAAAGATGCGAGAAGGTTTGGCTAAGCGCGACTCCTTAGGAAGGCTGGCGGACTTTGTATCCGCGCTTTCCTCGCCGTGAAAGAAGCAGCACCATTACATTGAAGAGACTTGATGCGTATGAGGACTTGCCCAATAAGAAATGTTGGCGGCCTTGGTAGGCCGCCAACGTCTGCGGTGTGAGAGGAAATTTGTGTTATTCCTTAGAGCTCGACTCAAGCTTAGCCTCCTTGGCTTCCAGTGAAATCGCCTGCTGCTCAACAGGTTTCATTTCCACAGTCTGCGAGGGGGGGAGCTGTGGTATGGGCGGAAATTCCGGTGCTGGCGGAAAACGAACGCCTTCATGCTTAGAGGCGAGTGTGCCATCGTCTTTGTATCTATTTGCTCGGTTGGCAATCACGAAATACGTAAAGCGGGCATTGGAGGTGCCGTTGTGTAGCTCCACGACTTCAAAACCATTTTGGCTTTTGTTCGTTACGCGCACGCCATTGCACTCATCCTCCAGCTGGATGATAACCCGTAGGGGATGTTGGCTATTCACGACGATGTTTTTAGCGAAGATGGGGTCCAGCGTGATGTAAGCTCTTCCATTTTGCAGCTGGCCTTGGCCGACATCCATGAAGAAGATCTCAGGCATCTCCGGGCAAAACATGATGCGCTTATCCTGCTTGCCCTGTGTGCCGTCTACGATGGTGGATGCGGTACCAGGACTCAATATCTTATAGGCTATGCCACCCCCGACTCCTCCTATAGCACAGTGGAATCCACTTGCTTCCAAAAAGACTCCTGCAAATCGGTCACCAGAGTTAGCAGCATGGTAGCCGACTACGCCATATCCGGTAAGGTCATTCGTAGTACCGTAGACACCTACGCCATAGTTTGCGTTTGCTTGTCCATAGACACCTCTGCCAACGTATCCGTCTGCTACTCCCACGACACCTCTGCCACTGTTTGCGTTTGCTCGTCCGTAGACACCTACGCCATTGCTTACATCTGCTTCTCCATAGACCCCTATGCCGTTAGCGTTAGTAGCTACGGAGCCGGAGCCCAGGAGAGTGCCTCTAAAAGCTCCGCCTGCGCCGTTTGTAAAGGTTATAGGTGCCAAGTTATTCCCCGCTCCTGAGACGCCGGTACCGCTACCGTTAGTAGCTACGGAGAAGGAGCCTACTCCAGTGCCTGTAAAAGCTCCGCCTGCGCCGTTTCCATAAGTTGCAGGGGTTTGATTATTCCCCGCTCCTACGACGCCGGTGCCGGAGCCTCCTGTGGAAAATGCTATGATCCCAGTACCTGGACTTCCGAAGCTGCCGGCGGTGTTCGAGTAGTAGGTGGTGACGCCGCCATTGCGGCCGACGACGCCGGGCGAGGTAGTGTTACTCACGCCTAGTACCCCGATACCCGTAGCTATATCCGTAAACCCATACACGCCTACTCCGTTATTCCCTGTCGCCTGTCCATAGACGCCGACGCCGTTGGCGATCGCAGTATAGCCACTGATAGCGTTAGGGAAGGTGCCAGTGGCGATGATTTGAAACTTGTATTGAGCATTGAGGGGGTTACTGTTGCCATCGGCGTTCCAGATGTTGCCGTCGTTGTTTTCGGCGAGGGTGGTATTACAGACTGCGGTGGGAGAGGTGGAGGTAAACTTGATAAAGCGGTTTTGGGTGGGGGAGGTGCAGATGGGATTGGGTGCCCAGATGGGCGGCGTATTCGCGCCCTGGGAGAGGAGGATGTTCCCTGGGGCACCCGGTTGGTCATTCGGCATGAAGGCGCCCTCTAGCCGGAGGTTGCCCTGTACATGCAGGCGCTGCGTGGGTGCGTTTGTCCCGATACCGACGTTTTGACCCAGCCCAAGGGTCAGCAGCAAAGCCACCAAAAAGTACTTCCGTGTCTTCATAAGCGTTGCGTTTCGGCTTATGACAAATATACGCCAAATCTCACAAAGTCAAATGGCGCGCGGAGGTCTGGACTGGTGGGGATGGGCGAGGGGTGGGCGCCCGGCAGCACGAAGGGAGGCGATAGGCTGCGCACGGGCTATGCGCTGGCGCTTACGCACGGGAGGGGATGGTCTCCCGCAGGACAGGAAGGTTTTCATATTTTAGCTGCGGTCTAAGAAGCATCTCACGGGGCAGGCGATAGGCCTGCTCCGTTTTGATTTGTACCGGGGGATAGATAACGTCACTGGGACGCTGCAGGGCAGGGACGAGCGCCTGAGGAGTCGGCCGGGCTTCCTGACGGGATGCGGATGCAGCTCATGCTGTCATTTAGCGCGCATACCACCGCCCGCGCCACCAGAAGCGCCGCCGCCAGCGAATAAGGAGGAGACACGCCACATAGACGGGATACCAGAGCTGCGATAGGGGATACCACAGCCATAAAAAGGCCGGTAAGTGCATAGCTCGGCGGCCGGCTTCAATCACCCAGGCCTGCAAAGCGCCCGTGACCCCGAGATGCAGCAGAGCCAGCTTCGGCTCGAAAAGGAGCAGCCCCCAGAAAAGGAGATGGGTGAGGCCCAGCGCGAGGAGGCCGGCCCGCACCCAGGGGAGGATAGCGTAGCGGGTTTTGCTGAGCCAGCGGTGGCGCTGGTGCCAAAGCTCGCGCCAGCTTTGGGCCGGGCGGGTTTCAGCCACCGCCCCAGAGAAGGCCAGGGCCTGCGGTCCTATCTGCCGGTAGATGCGCTGCATGAGGAGTTCGTCGTCGCCGCCGGGATGCGGGGCTTCTCCCCAGCCGCCGACTTGCTCAAACGCTGCTCGCCGGTATGCGAGAAAGGCGCCATTGACGGTGATGGGTTCGCCCCGCTGCCAGCTCCCAGCCGTCAGCGCTAAGATGCCAGCCATCTCCAGCGCCTGAAAGGCTAAGAGAAACCGCTGGAAAAAATCCCCCTTTTCAAAAGCTGTCGTATTCCAGAAGCGCACATAGGCGGCGCTCATCTGGACGGTGGGATAGGTGAAGGGGCGCAGGAGGGTCTCAATCGCGCCGGGCAGGGGCACCGTATCGGCATCTAAGGTGATCACTATCTCGCCCCGAGCGGCGCGTAAGCCCGTGAGCAGGGCGGCCTTTTTGCCTACGCCAGCGCTGGATAGGTAGTGCAGCGGAAACGGAAGACGTTCTTGCCAGGCGTGCGTGACCTCCCCGGTAGCGTCTGTACTGTGATCATCGACGACGATCATCTCTAAAAGGGGAAACGTTTCTTTAGAGAGGGCGTTTAAGAGGGCGGGGAGGCGCTCGGCTTCGTTGCGGGCGGGGATTATAAGGCTGACTTGGAGGGGGGATGGCTGCTCAGCGGGGGCCTCTAAGACGGGGGGTGGGGCTTTTCGCTGGCGCTGGGGGTGCCAGCGATGCAGCAGGTAGCCGTAGCCTATCCACCAGAGCGAGAGCCACCACACCCCTCAAAGTTGTGCAAAAGCTACTTTTGCGGTTATGTTCTGGCTTTTGCGCTTTCGTGGGGAGCGGCTTCGGGATACCCTGGCGCTGTGGGTCAATGCTATCGTGTGGCAAATCCAGAAGCTCTTTTACAAAATCACTCATCTCAATTCTACCAAACAGGACTTTTTTATATACATTCACTCAGAAAAGCCACATCGCCACTGGACTAAATTTCCCTTAGACATTAGTGAAAATCACTATTATGACAAAACACTGGGAGTATGGATGGACGCCGTTGGGATTATCTGGTTTTATTTTTCCCATCCTTCTGATCATCCCTCCGAATGGCTGAATAGCCTCTGTGCAGGCCAAATCGGTTTTGATATAGGCGCCCATCGAGGATATTGGTCAATATCCTATCATAAGACAGTATTACCAGAAGGTTTGATCATTGCATGGGAGCCAAATCCTAAAAACTATAAAAAAATGATACAAAATATTGCTAAAAATAATATATCTAACGTTATTCCACTTCGTCTGGCTGCCTGGCGCGAAAGTGCCCTGCTCGATTTTGAGGAAGTATCTGACCTGGACATAAAATCTTTCCTTGGGAGAACAAAAGAGGATAAGAAGGGACATATTTTAGCTACTTCGGTGGACAAGTTAGTAGATTCACTCGGTCTACCCAGGTTAGACTGGATAAAGATAGATATTGAGGGTGCTGAAGCAGAAGCGCTTAAGGGGGCTATGAAAACCCTGAGACGGTATAAGCCCACGCTCTGGATAGAGTTTCATGATACGCTGGAGGAGCTGAAAAGGATCTTAGCAGAGGCAGATTATGAGATTCGGGGGGAGGTTCATCATGCGCCCACGCCGCATTATCAGGAGGTGGGATACTTGTGGGCTGTGGCGAAGGATTCTGCTCCGTAAAACCTGCGTCTCTTTGTACCTTTGAATGCGATGGGCCGAGTGGAAATGGAAGTGGTAGCGGTTCGGCGAGACGCTATGGGTTCGGAAGGGGCCTTTGCGCTTATTTTGGATGAGAAAGGCGGTCATCGTCGCCTGAAAATCATCATTGCCCAGGCGGAAGCCCAAGCTATCGCCATGGAGCTGGAAAAGTATACCTTTCGCCGCCCCCTCACGCACGATCTGCTCGTAAATATCATCCATGCCCTGCACGCGCGGGTGCTGGAGCTCACCATTCACAAGCTGGAAGACAATACCTTTTTTGCGTATCTTCTTTTGGAATCGGCTACGGGGCAAGTGTTGGAGATAGACTGCCGTCCCAGCGACGGGGTGGCTATTGCGCTCAAGGCGCAGGCATCCATCTATTGTGAGGAGGAGCTTTTAGAGATGGCGGGTACGACGGTGGAGCCGGATGAGGAAGAGGAGGAGCCCCGAGAGACGCCGTCTTCCTCACCCAGAGAAGCTGCTACCCGTTCCCAGAGCTCTTTTCAGCAATTTATCGATGCCCTTTTACGGTCCGGCCCCCAATCCATGGATGCGCTTATAGAAAAGTTAGCTCACCTTCCCGCCGAGCGCAAGCAGGAGCTCACCGGCCTTCTGGAAAAAATGCTTCGGGAGGCTATACATCAAGAAAACTATGAGCTCGCCGCACAAATCCGAGATATTATTCAGCGGCTGAGCTAAATGTAGAATTCTGTGCAGGTCTTATTGGGTATTCCGGTATTTCTTCTCATAGCCTATCTCTTAGCTGAGCGGCGGCGGCCTTTCATGGTCCGAGTCGTTTTAGGGGGGCTGCTCTTACAGGTTGTTTTTGGGATTCTGGTGCTGAAAGTGGGGTATGTGCGAGAGGTATTTGACTTTTTGAGTCGAGCTTTTGTCAAAACGCTAAGCTACAGCGAAAAAGGCGCAGAGTTTCTGTTTGGCAACCTTGTCAGGCCAGAGTTTAGAGCTACGTTTGGGTATATTTTTGTGCTTCAGGTTTTGCCGACGGTGATATTTTTTGCGTCGCTGACGGCGGGGTTGTATTATTTAGGGATTTTGCAGCGGGTGGTGGCGGGGGTGGCGTGGGTGATGCGGAAGACGTTGGGGACGTCCGGGCCGGAGAGTTTGTGTGTAGCGTCGAATATTTTTCTGGGGCAGACGGAGGCGCCGCTCCTGATCAAGCCGTTTTTATCTGCGATGTCGCGTTCGGAGATGATGGCGGTGATGACGGGGGGTATGGCGACGATGGCGGGGGGCGTTTTGGCGGCCTATGTGGGTTTTTTGGGGGGCGATGATCCGGTAGCTCGCCAGCGGTTTGCCCTGCATCTGATGACGGCCTCGATCATGAATGCGCCGGCGGCGTTGGTTTTTACCAAGCTGCTGGTGCCGCAGACGGACCCGGAAGCCGCGCGGCGGCCTTTGCAGCTCCCCCCCTCGGAGCGTGCCAGCAATCTGATTGAGGCGATTGCGCAGGGTGCCGCCGATGGGCTCAAGCTCGCCGCTAACATCGCTGCCATGCTTTTGGCCTTCATTGCCGTCATCGCGCTGCTCAATGACCTCCTGCTACGGCTTGGGCGGCTGCTGGACCTCAATAGCTGGATTCAAGCTTCATCCGGCGGGCTGTATGCGGGCCTCTCCCTGCAATGGATACTGGGCTGGCTATTTCGGCCTATCGCCTTCCTCATGGGCGTAAGCTGGGACGAAAGCCTCGCCGTCGGCGCCCTTTTAGGGCAAAAGCTGGTCCTCAATGAGTTCATTGCCTATGCGCAGCTTCCCGGTTTGCCGCTCTCCGAAAAGGCGCGCATCCTCTCTACGTATGCCCTCTGCGGCTTTGCTAATTTTAGCTCCATTGCGATTCAGCTTGGGGGGATTGGGAGCCTTATTCCGCATCGGCGTGGGGAGCTGGCCAGTTTGGGCCTCCGGGCGGTTCTCGGCGGCTCGCTGGCAGCCATCACGTCAGCGGCCTGGATAAGTCTACTGCTGTAGCCTCCTCCTTCTTCCACCCCCGGTAGGTAAGGTCGCTGGGTTTTGACCGAACGGCCGTTTGGAATTGTCCAAAAAGCCGTATATTTGCCTCATGTACGGCAATCTCGTTGTCCGCCCCGAAGACATTCAAAACTGGGGCAAAAAAGTCCAAGAGGAAGACCCGGAGAAGCTGGCCGAGTTTGAGGCCCGGATCGATCGGGGGGAAAAGATAGAACCCCATGACTGGATGCCCTATGAGTATCGGCGGCAGCTGATCCGGCTGATTGAACAGCATGCGCACTCGGAGATCATTGGGGCGCTGCCGGAGGGTACGTGGATTACCCGGGCGCCAAACTTCCGCCGCAAGCTCGCCCTCATGGCCAAAGTCCAGGACGAAGTGGGCCATGCCCAGCTCCTCTACAGCGCCGCCGAAACCCTCGGCAAACCCCGCGAAGCTATGATCAACGACCTCCTCTCCGGTAAAAGCAAGTACTCCAACATCTTCAACTACCCCGCTAAGACCTGGGCCGATACAGCTGTCATCGCTTGGCTCGTGGATGCCGGCGCCATCATCAATCAAACCACCAACGCCAAAGGGTCCTATGGCCCCTATGTGCGGGCGCTCGAACGCATCTGCTGGGAGGAGTCCTTCCACCTCAAATACGGCTACGATAGCGTCGTGTATCTGGCTACAGGTACCCCCCGGCAGCGGGCTATGCTCCAGGATGCGCTCAATCGCTGGTGGCGCCCCCTCATGCACTTCTTCGGGCCGCCAGACACCCAGTCCGTCCATACCGAAAAGCTCGTCCGCTGGAAAGTCAAGCTTGCCACCAACGACGAAATGCGTCAGCAGTTTCTGGATATGTACGTGCCGAAAATCTGGGAGCTAGGCCTGACTATTCCCGACCCTATCCTCCATAAAGACCCCGAAACCGGCAAGTGGGTCTACACCGACCCCAACTGGGAGGAGTTCTGGCAAGTTATCAATGGCAATGGCCCCTGCAATAAAGAGCGCTTAGCGGTGCGGCGTTTCGCCGAAGAAAACGGCCGCTGGGTGCGGGAAGCCCTCCGCCCGAAAAACGCCCATTACGTGACGCCGCTCGCATGACGTCCCTGGATCCGCGCATTCGCCGGGCTGAGCCCCACCTCTCCCAAATCACCGAGGTGCACTTAGAGCCGCTAAACCATTGGCCAACCTACGAGGTCTTTGTGCAGCGGACGCGAGGGGGGCACGCCCAGCATGTGGGGTCTCTCCATGCGCCGGACCCCGACCTGGCCCTCGTCATGGCCAAAGAACAGTACGCCCGCCGCAGCCAGTGCGTGGCCCTCTGGGTCGTCCCTACCCACGCCATCCTCTGGACCAGCGCCGAAGACGAAGACCTCTTTCAGCCCGCCACCGATAAGTCTTACCGCGAACCCCAGGGCTATCTCAATAGCCGCCAAAGGCTGGAAAAGTATCGCGACCGCCTCCAACCCCTCTCCTGACCTATGGTGGAAAATCTCCAGACGCTCATCCTCGCCTTAGCGGACGATGAGCTATTCATGGGGCACCGGCACGCCGAGTGGATCGGACTGGGACCTATCTTAGAAGAGGATATTGCCTTTGCTTCCATTGCCCAGGATGAAACCGGCCACGCGCAGGCCTACTATCAGATTCTCACGGATTTAGGGCTTTCCACGCCGGATGAGTGGGCCTTTCACCGCGATCCCAAGGCCTTCCGCAGTGCGCACCTCGTAGAGCTGCCTAACTTCGACTATGATTACGCCATTGCGCTCATGCGGCACTTTCTCTACGATGCAGCCGAGAAGGTACGTCTGCAAGCCCTCACGCGAAGTTCGTATGAGCCGCTGGCCCTCTTAGCGAAGCGCCTCCAGTCGGAGGAAAAATACCACTGGCTGCACGCCCGCACCTGGATAGAGCGGCTCGGGCGCAGCACCGAAGAGGCCCACCATCGTCTCTTGGCCGCACGCGACCTCCTCTGGCCCTATGCGTGGGCCCTCTTTGAGCCGCTACCTAAGGAACCCGAAATGGTAGAAGCCGGGTGGATTCCCCCTTCCAGCACGCAGCAGCAAGAGTGGGTATCGCTCATTCAGCCTATCCTGGAGCCGATTGGCCTCTGGAAAGCCCCGCCCACAGAGGCCGAACTTACCCACTGCTTAGGCGCTCGCCATGGTGTGCGCAGCCCGTACTTTGATGAGCTTTACGCGGAGTTTACCGAAGTCAGTGCCTCCGAGCCCAATGCCGACTGGTAAGCTGCGCATCCTGGTGCTGTGCACCCACAATAGCGCCCGCAGCCAGATGGCCGAGGGATTCCTTCGGCAGGAGCTGGGCGATGCGGTAGAAGTTTTCAGCGCTGGCACCCACCCCTCCCGCCTTAACCCCCACGCCGTCACCGCCATGCAAGAGGTGGGCATAGACATCTCCCAGCACTACGCTAAGACCATTGCGGAACTGCCCTATCGGGAGTGGGATTACGTCATCACTGTCTGCGACGAGGCCCGCGAGACCTGTCCGTACATCCCCGGTCGGCACAACCGCCATCATAGCTTTCCCGATCCGTCGGTGGAAAACACCCTTGAGGCTTTTCGCAAGGTGCGGGATCAGATTTCAGTGTGGGCGAAAGCTTTCGCCCGGGAGCTGAGACAAGAGCTGCTCTCCCCATGAGCGCGGAGGAAGTCTGGGCTCTCCTACGCGAGGTCCCGGACCCGGAAATTCCCCGGGTCTCTATCGTGGATATGGGGATGATTGGGGAGGTGCAGGTGTCGGGCGGCAAAGCACAGATAGAGCTAATACCCACATTTGCGGGGTGTGCGGCGGTGCCTTTGATGGTTCGGGAGATTGGGGAGCGGCTTCGAGCAAGGGGGATAGCGGCGGAGGTACGGGTAAACTACGGGGCTGCGTGGTCGCCGGAGCGGATTCGGCCAGAGGGGTGGAAGGCGCTCCGAGCGGCTGGCTTTGCGGTGCCAACGCATTTGACCGATGATCCCGAGGCGCTCTTTGAGGATGTAGCTTGTCCGCGCTGCGGTTCGACAGCTACGAGTCTCCTGAGTCCTTTCGGGCCTACGGCGTGCCGGGCTATCTTCAAGTGCCACGCCTGTGGGGAAGCCTTTGAGCTCTTCAAGCCCCCTGTGTAAATAGCGAAGGGGATATCCAGGTAGACGGTGAGGAAGACGTTTTACTTGATGCGGAGATAAGGTAGGAGAGCGTTACTCCCACGCGCAAGATAGCGCCTTTCAGATATTCGCCTTGTGGGTGGAAAAGCGCATGGGATGGTTGAGCTCCTCCTCTTAAGACCCTACACGCCCCTATCGAGTAGGAAGACCAAAGAAGGCCCTATCCCAAGCGCAAACGCTATGCGTGAGACGCTCCCTCCTCGCCCGTCAGAGCCAAGTACAAAAGCGGCCAAAACACATACGACATCGGAACCACCACAAGAAGCCATAACCCGCAAAGAAGCCATCCTATTAATAATATCAAATCAGGAACCTTCATAAGAATCCTTAATTCTAAGAGAAGAAACCCTAATAGCAATAAACCTATGACCGAAAGCAGCGCTACGAACACCTTGCTAAAGTTCCGCCAAGTGAGGGAAAAGCTCTGTCCAATTGCACTAAAGATCCCCGCTCGCCTCGAGAGGACATAATAGGGCGCCGCCCAGACAAAAAAGGGAATTATTATGAAGCTTGCCACGACCAGAATATCCGAAGCCCACCACACCAGATGCGCCATCCTAGGTAAGATCCATAGGATTAGCAACAGAGTCAATTCGTAAACAAAAATCTTTAGCAGAGAGCTTAGGTCTCTAAAGACCTCTCCGAAAGACGGCTGCCCCTTGCGGGCCACCAAATAGCCCGCCCGCACAATAACTGGCATTAGGGGGATATACGCGAGCAATACGATAGTCTGGAGAAAGTCAATCGGAGTCAATTGTAAAATCAAAATCAGAATAATACTCGGTAATGAGACATAAAGTCCTACAAAGAGAGGCCAGTTCACCTCTAAGAGATCCAAGGTTCTACCCCACAGCTGGGATATACTTACCTCGCGCATACCTCGGCAAAGCTAAGCAAAAACCCTTCTATCGACTCTCAGGACAAAACCTTTGAGATACTCACCTTGTGGGTGAAAAAAGTCTATGGGGTGGTTAGGCTCCTCCTCTCAGGGCCCTACACGCCCCTATCGAGTAGGAAGACCAAAGAAGGCCCTATCCCAAGCGCAAACGCTATGCGTGAGACGCTCCCTCCTCGCCCGTCAGAGCCAAGTACAAAAGCGGCAAAAACACACACGACATCGGAATCACCACAAGAAGCCCCACCCTACAAGGAATCGACCCTAATATCACTAAACCTATGAACGAGAGCAGCCCTAAGAAAACCGTGCCAAAGTTTTGTACAGTGAGGGAAAAGCTCTGGCCAATCGCACTAAAAATTCCTGCTCGCCCCGACAAGATCGCATAAGGTCCCGCCCAGCCAAAAAGACTCAATATGAAGAGAATTATGAGGCCCACCACGACCAGAATACGTCCAGTCCAGGCAGGGAGAATATACCACCCCACCCTAATCAAGATCCCCGGGATTAGCCCCAGGATCAAAAAGTAGACAAAAACCTTTAGGAGAAGGCTTATATCTCTAAAGGCCTCTCCGAAAGACGACTGCCCCTGGCGAGCTACCAAATAGCCCGCCCGCACAAGAAATGGCGATAGGAGGATCATCTTGTTGATCAAGCCAACGATATCCGGAATCAAAAAACTTACAATAACGGATAGGACATAAAATCCCAAAAGGAGGAGCCAGTTCACCTCGAAGAGGTCCCAGGCTCTACCCCATAGCTGAGATATATTTACTTCGCGCATAGCTTAGTAAATTTAGGCAGAAGCCTTTACTCTACCCTTAGGGCAAGGCCTTTGAGATATTCCCCTTGTGGGTGAAAAAAGTCTATGGGGTGGTTAGGCTCCTCCTCTCAGGGCCCTACACGCCCCTATCGAGTAGGAAGACCAAAGAAGGCCCTATCCCAAGCGCAAACGCTATGCGTGAGACGCTCCCTCCTCGCCCGTCAGAGCCAAGTACAAAAGCGGCAAAAACACAGACGCCATTGCACCCACCACAAGAAGCCATAACCCGTAAAGATACTCCCCTCCTACTATCAAAATAGGAACCTCCATAAGAAGCCCTAATCCTAAGAGAAGCAACCCTAATATCAATAAACCTATGACCGAAAGCAGCGCTACGAACACCTTGCTAAAGTTCTGCCAAGTGAGGGAAAAGCTCTGGCCAATCGCACTAGAAATTCCCGCTCGTCCCGATAAGATCGCATAAGGCCCCGCCCAGCCAAAAAGATACAATATAAAGAGAAGGATGTAGCCTACCAAGACCAGAGTATCTCCAGTCCCAGTGGACACCATGCTACCCCTCATACCCCCATAGGCCACCTCCCTGAGGGCCTCATCTAGTGCAGCTCTTACCAGCATATACCCATACCCAATCAAGATCCCCGGGATTAGCGTCAGGATCAAATAGTAGACAAAAACCTCTAGCAGAAGGCTTATATCTCCAAAGACCTCTCCGGAAGACGACTGCCCCTGGCGGGCCACCAGATAGCCCGCCCGCACAAGAGCTGACCATAAGAGGATCCCCGCGATCAAGGCAACGATAAGAGCTAGCCATAAGAGGATCTCCGCGAGCAAGGCACTGATAAGCGAAATCAGAGTTACAATAATCGCTATGACTGAAAGTCCCACAAGGAGGAGCCAGTTCACCTTGAAGAGGTCCCAGGCTCTACCCCATAGCTGTAGTATACTTACCTCGCGCATATTTCGGCAAAGGTGAGGAAAAACTTTCACTCCACCCTTAGGACAAAGCCCTTGAGATATTCGCCTTGTGGGTGAAAAAAGTCTATGGGGTGGTTAGGCTCCTCCTCTCAGGGCCCTACACGCCCCTATCGAGTAGGAAGACCAAAGAAGGCCCTATCCCAAGCGCAAACGCTATGAATGAGACGCTCCCTCCTCGCCCGTCAGAGCCAAGTACAAAAGCGGCAAAAACACAGACCCCATCGGAAGCACTATAAGATACCACATCAAAATCCACATAAGATACCCCACCAAAGTCCACACACTATCGAACCCCTCGAGGGACACAACCAGCACAGATATAGGCACAAAAATCAACAAACCTATGTACGAGAGCAGCGCTAAGAAGACCTTCCCAAAGTTCTGGGCAGTGAGGGAAAAGCTTTGTCCAATTGCATCAAAAATTCCCGCTCGCCCTGATAAGATCGCATAAGGCCCCGCCCAGCCAAAAAGATACAATATAAAGAGAAGGATGTAGCCTACCAAGACCAGAGTATCTCCAGTCCCAGTGGACACCATGCTACCCCTCATACCCCCATAGGTCACCTCCCTGAGGGCCTCATTTAGTGCAGCTCTTACCAGCATATACCCATACCCAATCAAGATCACCGGGATTAGCCTCACGATCAAATAGTAGACAAAAACATTTAGCAGAAGGCTTATATCTCTAAAGACCTCTCCGAAAGACGGCTGCCCCTGGCGGGCCACCAAATAGCCCGCCCGCACAAGAGCTGGCCATAAGAGGATCCCCGCGATCAAGGCACTGATAAGAGCTAGCCATAAGAGGACCTCCGCGAGCAAGGCACTGATAAGCGAAATCAGAGTTACAATAATCGCTATGACTGAAAGTCCCACAAGGAGGAGCCAGTTCACCTTGAAGAGGTACCAGGCTCTACCCCATAGCTGTAGTATACTTACCTCGCGCATATTTCGGCAAAGGTGAGGAAAAACTTTCACTCCACCCTTAGGGCAAAGCCTTTGAGATACTCGCCTTGGGGATGAAAAAAGTCTATGGGGTGGTTAGGCTGCTCCTCTCAGGACTCTCCTATGACCCCAGCGAATAGGAACACCAGGGAGGACCACAGCCAATGCGTAAACGCTATGAATGAGGCACTCCCTCCTCGCCCGTCAGAGCCAAGTACAAAAGCGGCAAAAACACATACCACATCGAACCCACCACAAGAAGCCCTACCCCACAAAGAAGCAACCCTAAGATCGCTAAACCTATGCACAAGAGGAACGCTAAGAAAACCTTGCCAAAGTTTTGTGCAGTGAGGGAAAAGCTCTGACCAATTGCACTAAAGATCTCCGCTCGCCCCGATAGGATCGCATAAGGCCCCGCCCAGCTAAAAAGACTCAATATAAAGAGAAGGATGATGCCTAACCAGAGCAGAATAACTTCAGTCCCACTGAACACCGTGATGCTACCCCTCATACCCCCATAGCCCCCCTCCATGGAGGCCCCAGATAGTCCAGGTATAGCAGAGCCCAGTACAGGCATATACATAAACCCAATCAAGATCCCTGGGATTAGCTCCATGATCAAATAGTAGACAAGAACCTTTAGCAGAAGGCTTATATCTCCAAAGGCCTCTCTGAAAGACGACTGCCCCTGGCGAGCCACCAAATAGCCCGCCCGCACAAGAGCTGGCATTAGGAGGATCCCCGCGATCAAGGCACCGATAACAGCTGGCCATAGGAGGCTCCCCACAATCAAGGCACCGATAAGCGGAATCAGACTTACAATAATCGCTACGACTAAAAGTCCCAAAAGGAGGAGCCAGTTCACCTTGAAGAGGTCCCAGGCTCTATTCCATAGCTGAGATATACTTACCTCGTGCATATTTCGGCAAAGGTGAGGAAAAACTTTCACTCCACCCTTAGGACAAAGCCTTTGAGATATTCGCCTTGTGGGTGGAAAAAGTCTATGGGATGGTTAGGCTCCTCCTCTCAGGGCCCTACACGCCCCCAGCGAGTAGGAAGATCAAAGTAAGGCCCTATCCCAAGCGCAAACTCTTTGCGTGAGACACGCCCTCCTCGCCCGTCAGAGCCAAGTACAAAAGCGGCCAAAACACATACGACATCGGAACCACCACAAGAAGCCCTACCCCAAAAGGAATCGCCCCTAATATCACTAAACCTATGAACGAGAGCAGCGCTAAGAAAACCGTGCCAAAGTTTTGTACAGTGAGGGAAAAGCTCTGACCAATCGCACTAAAAATTCCCGCTCGCCCCGATAAGATCGCATAAGGCCCCGCCCAGCCAAAAAGACTCAATATGAAGAGAATTATGAGGCCCGCCACGACCAGAATACTTCCAGCCCCAGCCGAGTCCCGCACCAGAATATACCCCACCCCAATCAAGATCCCCGGAATTAGCGCAATTAGCGCCAGGATCAAATAGTAGGCAAAAACCTTTCGGAGAAGGCTTATATCTCTAAAGACCTCTCCGAAAGATGACTGCCCCTGGCGAGCCACCAAATAGCCCGCCTGCACAAGAGCTGGCAATAGGAGGAGCCCCACGATCAAGGCACGGTTAGACGGAATCAAACTTACAATGATCGACAATAGGACATAAAGTCCCAAAAGGAGGAGCCAGTTTACCTTGAAGAGGTCCCAGGCTCTACTCCATAGCTGAGATATACTTACCGTGCGCATATCTCGGCAAAGGTAAGCAAAAACTTTCAATCGACCCTTAGGACAAAACCTTTGAGATACTCACCTTGTTGGTGAAAAAAGTCTATAGGATGGTTAGGCTCCTCCTCTCAGGGCCCTACACGCCCCCAGCGAGTAGGAAGATCAAAGTAAGGCCCTATCCCAAGCGCAAACTCTTTGCGTGAGACACGCCCTCCTCATCCGTCAGAGCGAAGTATAAAAGCGGCAAAAATATAGACGCCATCGGAACCACCACAAGAAGCCATAACCCGTAAAGATACCCCCCTCCTACTATCAAAATAGGAACCTCCATAAGAAGCCCTAATCCTAAGGGAAGCAACCCTAATATCAATAAACCTATGACCGAAAGCAGCGCTACGAATACCTCGCTAAAGTTCCACCAGGTGAGGGAAAAGCTCTGATCAATCGCACTAAAAATTCCCGCTCGCCCCGATAAGATCGCATAATGCCCCGCCCAGCCAAAAAGATACGATATAAAGAGAAAGTTGTAGCTCATCAAGACCAGAATATCTCCACGTGGATCCGCTAACATAGACCCCAACACAAAGAAGCTCACCGGAATTAGCCCCAGAATAACCTGGTAAATCAAAACCTTTAGCAGAGGGCTTAAGTCTCCAAAGTCCACTCTGAGAGAGTACTGCCCCTTGCGGGCCACCAGATAGCCCGCCCGCACAAGAACTGGCGGTGCGAGAATCACCGCCATCAGGATACTGATATACAAACCCCATATGCCTGCAATAATGAATTGGACATTGAATAGGACTAAGAGCCCCACAAAGAGGAGCCAGTTCACCTTGAAGAGGTACCAGGCTCTACCCCACAGCTGAGATATATTTACTTCGCGCATAGCTTAGCAAATTTAGGCAGAAGCCTTTACTCTACCCTTAGGACAAAGCCTTTGAGATATTCGCCTTGGGGATGGAAAAAGTCTATGGGGTGGTCGGGTGGGGCGTGGAGAAAGTGGAGGATTTGGATGGGGCGGTCGGCCTCCATGGCCGCCTGAAATAAAACATCCCGAAAGAGCTGAGGTGTTACATGCCCACTACATGAGAAGGTAAAAAGCAGGCCACCAGGCGGCAGAAGGCGCAGCGCTTGCCGATTGATGTGGCGGTAGCCCCGCAAAGCCTGCGGAAGGGCATCCTGATGATGGGTGAAAGCGGGCGGGTCCAGAATCATCACTTCCCACTCCCGGGGGGGGAGGCGGTCCAGCGCGGAAAAGGCATCCTCCACCCAGAGGGTATGGGGAATGTGGGTCAGGTTATTGCGGGCGAGGTTTTCCGCAATGAGGGAGGCGGGCTCTTCCATGATTTCTACGGAGAGGAGGCGGGTAGCGCCTGCCGCGGCCGCATGCACCGTAAAGCCCCCGGTATAGGCAAAGAAGTTTGCCACGGAGCGGCCATGCGCATAGCGCTGGAGGAGGTGGCGATTTTCTCGCTGATCTAAGAAAAAGCCGGTCTTCTGGCCTGTCTCAATAGAGACTTTGAAGCGGAGGCCGTATTCGGTAAGGATTACGAAGGGTTTTGGGGTGCCGGCCACCCAGGCCGAGTCTTCTATTTTTTCGCCGCGCAGGTAAATGCCGGTGAGGGGGAGGTGCTTCTGGAGGAAGCGGATGAGGGTGGGCTGGAGGCGGCGGGCACCCGGCGTGCGTAGCTGAAGGACAGCTACATCATCGTAAATATCCACGATGATGCCGGGGCTGTGGTCCCCTTCGCTATTGAGGAGGCGGTAGCTATTAGTGGGGAGGGCGAGGTTTTGACGCAGGTGGAGGGCTTTTTCCCAGTGCTGGTGCCAGAAGGCTTGGTTAGGACTAAGGGTGGTGCTTTGCCAGGCGAAGATGCGCGCCCGGATGGGGTGGTCGGGGTCCCAGTGACCGTAAGCGATGGGGTTACCGTGCCCATCGGTGATGGCGACGGTCTCACCGGCCTCTGCGATGGCATCGGGCGCAAAAGCCCCCGAAAAAAGCCACGGATGCCGTTGTGAGCGCAGTTTTTCCGCTTTACCCGGGCGCAGGCGGACCCGAGGAGTCTTAGACATGGGTTTCTTGCAGGGCGTTGATAAGGGCGCCGTCCCGATAGTAGGGCAGGACGGGGTGCAGGTCCCGCCGCAGAGCATACTTCACGTCTTCCTGCATGCCGAGTTCTACGAGGCGCTCATAGTGGGCGGCGTGTTGGATGTAGTATTTTTTTCGGCGCTCGGCCTGCTGATAGAGGCTCATCGCGATGAGGGTGGCGTCGTCGGCGATGCGGAAGTCATTTTCCAGGTAGGTAGCGACAGCACCCGCAAAGAGGGTATCTTCCAGGTTCACGTGGTCTTTCCAGCCGGCGCACACGAGGAGGGTGGGTTGGGCCTGCTGACGAAGGTATTGGAGCAGGACACTCATATTGACGAAGGCGCCAGCTATAACGGCTTTGGCGTGGCGGACGGCCCAGAGGGCTCGGGTACCATTCGTGGTGGTGAAGGCGATCTTTTTCCCCCGCAGGTCGGCCTGGAGAAACTCGGATGGCGAATTTCCGAAGTGGAAGCCCGGGACTTTTTGGGCGCCGCGCTCAGCGGCCGTGAGGTAGCCTTGGCGGCCATACTGCCGGCATTCGTTGAGGGAACGGACGGGGACGATTTCGGTAGCCCCCCGGTCCAGCGCCACACAAAAGCTCGTCGTGGCCCTTAGAACATCTATCACGACGGCGATGGAGTCCGCAATCTCAAAGGTTGGAATAAGGGCGGTAGTAAGGCAGACGCGGAGGGTGGGGCGGTCCTTCATGGGTTAGGCTTTGGGGGCAAGGCGGCGGGTGAGGGAGGTGTCCCTGATGAAGGGCGGTTTGGTGAGGCGGAGGGCGTAGCGCTGGCCGCGCGCTTCCATGTAGACCGTATGGCCTTCGGGGAGGTTTGTTGGGAGGTAGCCGAGGGCAATGCCGGTTTTCAGGGTGGGGCTGAAGGAGCCGGAGGTGATACGGCCGAGGGGGTTTTCATGGGCGTCGGTGAGGGGGAGGCCATTGCGTGGGATGGCCCGGGACGCTTCGGCTAAAAGGCCCGTGAGTCGACGGGTAAGGCCCGTTTCTTTCTGGCGTAGGAGGGCTTCCCGGCCTATGAAGTCGCCTTTTTGGAGTTTGACGGCCCAGGCGGCATTGGCTTCTAATGGAGTAGTGGATTCGTCCATGTCGGTGCCGCAGAGGAGGTAGCCCATCTCTAAGCGCAGGGTATTTCGGGCGGCCAGACCTGCAGGTCGGATGCCTTCGGAAGCGCCCGCTTCCAAGAGAGCCTGCCAAAGCTCCGCACCCCTTTCCGCTCGAACAAAAAGCTCATAGGTCCATTCGCCTGTGTAGCCCGTCGTGGCCACGAGTACATCCGGAATGCCTGCTACGGTCGCTTTGAGGCAGGCATAGTAAGGAAGCGCGTCTATGGGGGCGCTGGTGAGCCGGGAGAGAACCGCCGTACTCTGCGGCCCAGAGAGCGCCAGAAGAACGGTATCTTCTGAGATATTTTGCAGCTCTACGGCGGGGGCGGCATGCTCGGAAAGCCATTGCCAGTCTTTATCCGTATTAGCGGCATTCACTACGAGGAGATAGAGGTCAGGCTCTAAGAGGTAAACGATGAGGTCATCCAAGACGCCGCCGTCGGGATTGAGCAGGAAGTTATACTGTGCACGACCGGGGGAGAGGCGGGAAAGGTCATTCGTGAGCATCTTTTGGAGGAAAGGGCCGGCTTCGGAGCCGCGCACGAGAAATTCCCCCATATGCGACAAATCAAAGAGCCCCACGCCCTGGCGCACGGCTTCATGTTCGGCGATTTCACTTTGGTAGCGCAAGGGCATGCGCCATCCCCCAAAAGGCAGAAACGAGGCCCCAAGCGCTGCGTGTAGATGGCTGAGCGGCGTCTCTTTCAGCATCGTACAAAGGTATGACGAGGAATATGTACCTTTGGATGTGCGACGAGTGAGCGATGAACCTGATTGGCACCTTCGGGGTGGTATTTGCTTTCTGCTGGGCCTGGAACGAGCTATTTCTTCGATTTGCTTTTCGGTTAGGGGCGCTAAGTCAGGGTATTCCCCACCAGCGGCGCTGGGAGAGTAAGCGCAAGCCGATTATTGGGGGGATTAGTTTTTTTGTGGCGCTTTTAGGGGTGGGGGCGCTCTATTCGGGGGAGGCGGTTTTGCCAATAGCGCTTCTATCGGGGGCTGTGGTGGCTTTTTTCACGGGCCTGGCGGATGATGCCTATGTGATGCTGCCCTACATCAAGCTTTTCGGGCAGGTAGCAGCGGCCGTCTCTACCATCCTACTGGGAGGACCGAAGTGGGAGGTTGGGCATCCCTTTCTCTCGGTGGGTCTGACGATTTTCTGGTATGTAGCGGTGATGAATGCCTTCAACATGATGGACAACATGGATGGGGCAGCGGGGAGCACAGCGCTTCCGCTGCTTGTGGGGGGCAGCTGGCTTTTAGGGGGGGAGTCAGGAGTCGTCTATGGGGCGTTAGCTGCTGCCGTGGCGGCTTTTCTGCTTCGCAACTGGCATCCCTCTGCCTTCTACATGGGCGATAATGGCAGTCAGCTCTTGGGCTTTGTGCTGGGATATATGGGCTTGTCTATACTGGGGAAATACCCCCAGCCTTTCTGGGTGGGGCTGGTGAGCCTTGTGGCTTGGTATAGTCTGCTGGCGGGGGATACTTTTTGGGTTATTGTGAGCCGGCTTCTTCGGGGACAGAGTCCGCTGATAGGCGGCACAGACCATCTGACGCATCTTTTAGCGCAGAAAGGCCTTCCGCCGGGGCGGGTAGCGGCGCTTCTCATGGGGGCGCAGACGCTCCTGACTGGGGGTATGGCTTACTTGTGGCGTTATGGGACTTCCCTTTCCCAGCATGTGATAAGCCTCATCGTGATCGGGATAGTGGGGCTTTTAGTGGGGGTTATTCATTTGCAAGGTTACTTTGCTGCGTGGCGCTATTCTCGGGCCGGGGCGGCTCCGTGACGATCCTGTATTGGCGGTACTTTTTCACGCCGCCAGGGGGATGGGGCGAAAGCCGTGGCCTCTATCTGGCCCAAAGTTGGCACCATCAAGGCTACCCGGTGTGGGTACTTGCCAGCGGTTCGTACTTTCCGGATGCCCTCCGCCTTCGATTGGGGAAGCGGCGGGTATTTCGCACAAAAGCGGGCATCCCTATCATCTGGTATCCGACGCCCTATCACCAGCGTCAGTCTCTCCGGAGTCGACTCTGGAGCTTTGTGCGCTATACGATTTTTAGTCTGTATATTCTGTATCGGCTTCGTCGGCGAAAGCTGTATATCCTTGCTGTAACGCCCCCGCCCACCACGCTCTGGGGGGCGGCGCTCTGGTGTCGGCTCATGGGCCAGCCCTTTGCGCTGGAAGTTACCGATGCTTGGCCGCACGTCTTGGAAGACCTTGGTTTGGTAAGAGGCCTTTTCCGGGGGCTGCTGCGCTGGGCCTTTCGCTGGGGGTACAGGCAGGCGGACTTCATTGCCGCATACTCACCGG